>Ga0255752_10000345_pt1 | contig 57557 bp, 37 predicted proteins | sample 011ome_25_FD_179952 | JGI IMG/M metagenome (GOLD analysis project Ga0255752, IMG submission 179952) | Coastal salt marsh microbial communities from the Groves Creek Marsh, Skidaway Island, Georgia - 011512CT metaG (version 2) | ecosystem: Environmental > Aquatic > Marine > Intertidal zone >...
ATTCATGCAAAACAAACATACAATCGTCCGTTTCCGAGTCGATTAGTAAAAGTTTATAACTACATCATCTGATCTGGACGCTCTTCTTCTCTTCTCGGTATAAAATTTCTATCATCGTCTCTCTGCCGCAAATTTTATTCTCGGAAAACGAAGAAAAAAAAATCCGAAACGCCGCTGCTCAAACAACATCAACGCGAACGTGCCATCGCGAACGCGAGCACGAATTCGCGCGGTAGAGGAAAGCGCGTCCGCGATGCCAGACGAAAAAGAAAAAGAAACGCACTCTATGTGGGTGTAGGTGAATGATATTCAAATGTGTGCGTGAAAGTGATGATAAATTCAGCGGTTGGTTGCCTCTCGTGTCCGAGGAAAAATTGCACAGCATACAACAGAGTAAGTATCTTATTTTCGTCGAAAATTAGGGTTAAGGCTTGTTAGCTCAGCTGGTAGAGCATTGGATTCCAATCCAAAATCATCCGAAAGAGAATGAGAGAATGATGAAATTGAATGTTAAACCATCCAACGGTCGGGAGTTCGATCCTCTCACGGTAAACGCTCTAAAAACAGAAATAAAAAGAATACTAAAATACATCACCACTATTCAGGGTCATCATCACTATTCTAATGTGTTTTTTTTGCTCTTCGCGGCCCCGGGGGCTTCGCGTGTTGTTCATTTTTTGTGTTCACGTGTGTGTTTTTGACTCGTTTTTTTGACTTTTTTATAAGGGAAAAATCGACACAAAATTTCTCTCTAAAAATCATGCCTCCGAAACGGAAACGAGGAGCCACCGTGTTAAAAGCGGCTTCCTCCAAGGCGAAGAGTATCAAAGCGAGTGGTGGTGATGAGGATGGTGACGAGGATAACGCCGCTGATGACGACACTACTCATGCCGGGGTGGGTGGTCCGAAGAAGAAGAAGATGAAGATGAAGAACGACGAGCAACAAAATCAGCAGCAGCCGACGACAAATGATGAAACGACGACCAAAACCGAACACACGTGTACTCCTCCTCCACCTCCAAAAACGTGCCCGTACTTATCCTTCGTCAACCGCCCGCTGTTGGACTTTGATTTCGAAAAAAGATGTTCGGTCTCGTTCGCGAAAGAAAACTGTTACTGTTGCTTAACCTGCGGGCATTTTTTCGCCGGGAGAGGCCCAAAGACGCCGGCGTATACGCACGCGTTGGAACGAGAAAACCACTTCGTGTTCATGCACTTGGAAAATGGCAGAGCGTTTTGTCTTCCAGATAACTACGAGATTTTCGATGCGAGTTTAGAGGACGTGAGGAAAGTGTTGTTTCCTCGATTTACGAGCGAAGAGATTACGCGGTTGGAGAAGGAGGCGATATGGTCGAAAGCGTTGGACGGGACGGAGTATTTAGTCGGCGTGGTTGGGTTGAATCGAGTGGAGAACGCGAAAGGCGTGAATTCAATCGTGCAAAGTCTCGCGAGGGTGGAAAAGTTAAGGGCGCATTTTTTATCCGCGTCTTTGATTAGGAGCGACGGAAACAACAACAACAACAAAAATGAAAACGACACGTTGCAATCGTTGTGTCAGAGGATATGGAACAAACATAACTTTCGCGGCCACACCAGTCCAGATTCGTTCGTGAGGAAGCTCAGAAAACAAATCAAACTCGCACACCCGGAGAAATTAGAGACGGACATCGACAATTTATTCAACGATCCGTTTGCAACTTTGCGACATTTTTTAACGTTCGTCGTGCCGAAAAAGTACGTCGACGAGCTCTTTCGAGGCGAGCTGTTGATGCTGAACCAAAAGAACAAGACGCAGCCGTTCGTGTTCGTGCCGTTAAAGCTCCCAGACGCGCCTTTATTCCGCGACGTGATGGAGAAAAACGCCATCCCGCAAGTCGCGCTCGCGGAGCTCTTGAAACCGTTCGCGTTGAAAACCGCCCCGGAGTATTTAATCTTAGCCTTCGTCAACCGGTTCAGCAAAAATCAATTCACGAAAGAGGTGAGCAAGAACCCAACCATAGTCACGTTCCCGGTGAAAAACCTGAAAATCCAAGCGTCGTCGGCGGCCGGTAGTAATAGCAATAGTAATCCTTTTTCTTACGACTTGCTCGCCAACGTCGACTCCGCCGGCAAAGCGACCGTGAAACACGTCGACGGGAACTGGTACGAAACCAACGATTTGTTCGTCAACGAAGTCCTCGCGCAACAAGTCACGCTCGGGGAAACGTACGTGCAGATTTATAAAAGAGTAGCATCACCATAGTTTACTATTATCATCAACAAATACGTAGGTATGAAACAATGTATATACGAATACCGCATACCTCCACATTTCTTGGGAAAAGATACGCTCCAATTCGCCACTCATTCTTCACTCGCACAATCCCAGCTTAGAGGAGGAGGAGGAGGAGGAGGAGGAGAGACCAAAATGCGAACGACGACGACGACAACAATAACGACGACTGCTTTGTCTCGTCCTCGTCTCCTTTTTTATCCTCGTTCATCCTTCGCTTCTTCATCTTCTAAAGCGTCGTCGATATCCAAAGCGTCGTCGTCGTCAAAATCATCAACAACAGAAAGTGAATCGTATCTCCGATTACACGAAACCGACACCGGCGATTGGGAGCTTCAATCCTCGCAAGTGACGTACGTGAACGAACAAAAAACGTGCGAGATCGATTTGATCGCCACTGTGCACGTGGGGGAGAAGGAATATTACAAGAATTTAGAGCGAGATTTGGTCTCGCAAAACGAGGAAAATCCAGTCTTGTTCGAACTGTTGACGGACGAACGGAACGTGGAGAGGATGATTCGGAGCAGGACGGAAAACACCACCACGAGCAGCAGCTCGTTAACCTTACCTCGATTGAAAGTGTCGTTATCTCCGACGGACGAAGCAAGACGGTTGGCGGCGTCGCACGGATTAATCGCGCAGCTCGACGCCATTGATTTTAAGAAACCAAACTGGTACCTCGCGGATTGTTCGAGCAACGAGTTGGAGAAGATGAAAGCGGATATGAGTTTAGAGGAGGCGGATACGGAAGCGTTTCGAGTGCCGGCGTTAATAGAGGCGTTTTTGGTGACTATCATCGGAAGGGCGAGGACGTTACCGAGAGCCGGGCAGTTCGCGAGATCTTTGGTGTGGTTGGTGCCGTGTCCGGAAGCGCACTTGCTTTTGTTGGATTGGATTTGGGGCGGCGGAAGACCAGCACCGGTGTTAGGCGCGATGGTTGATGCGATATCAGCCGGAGATATCGTCGGCGCGAGGAAATTAGCGTTCGCGCAGATGATTGTCAGCGCGCAAGGGAAAAACGACGTGTACGGGTCCGGTTCCGGCGCCAAGGCGACGATCGAAAAGAGAAACGAAATCGCCACAAATAGATTGAGAGAGGCGTTGCGACAGCTATACGATTCAGACGACGACAACAACAACAACACGAAACCTACGACAACACGAACGAAAGAAAAGCTCTCCGTCCTGTACGGCGGCTCTCACCTTCCCGGCCTCGCCAAAAATCTCGAAACGCTCTTCAGCGCTGAAAAAAACGACGACGAAAACGAAAACATCGAAAACGCTTCTTTCGGCGGCACCTTCTCCAAATCATCCACCATCTGGCGCACCGTCTGGCGCATCCCCAAAAAACCGGAAAACGCGTTCGCGCGTTTCGGATTCCTCCCTTTGCTCTTACTCGTCGACGGTTTCGATTGGGCGCAAACCTTGGACGCGCTCGCGGAAGCGTCTCGACGAGAGAAACTCGTCGAGATTTTTTTATACGTCTTGCGCCACGTCGCCGCGTATTACGCCTTAGGCAAGTGGGTGTTAGAGTGGAACAGAGATTTGTTCGAAGAGAGCGCGCTGTAGCAAAGTAGAGAGAAAGAAGCGTGTTGTAGAAGAGATGGTAGTACTCGTAGCGCAGATATTCGTCATCACGGAAAAGCTTACACCTCACATTTTTCTTCAATTAAACGACGCTTTGACATGCCTAAAAAACAACGATACCACTCCGGAGTCGGCGGAGGCGGAGGATACCACGCCTCCGGAGGAGGTAAAGGAGGACGACGACAAAAAGAGGAGGCTCCTTCCACCTTCCGAAACCAAAAGCTCACCCCTGTACAAACGATCAAGCAGACGAAAACGACGCTGAAGCGATTAAAAAAAGACGGAACCTTCGATTCCATTCGCTCGCGCTTAGTCAACGCGATACTCCAAAACGAAACCTTGAAAACGTACGCGTCGTTCGCAGTCACCGCGTCGACGCAGATGATGCGTTTACGAAACATGAACACTACTGCGAGTGAGAAAGTAAACGCGCAGACGAAGATGGCGATAAAACGAGAATTGGAGATGGATCTGTCCAGGGAAGTCTCCAACGCGTGCTGGAACGAACTCGCGGAGAAGGACGGCGATATCGCGAGAGCGGTGCAAAAGGAGATTTTTAGGGAGAGAAAGATGCGGTACGATTTGAAAGAGGAGAAGATTTTGAAGAGGAAGAAGATGAAGAAGACGAAGAAGGTGGGAGGGAGACTCGCGAGGGGAGGACGGTAACGCTTCCGCTGTCGTCGTCCTCGTCGCGGAGATTATGAATAGAGAGAGAGGCGGTGTATTTTTATTAAAGTTGTAGTATGCAGAGCGTTAAATGAAATAGTTGTTAAACAACACGCGCGACGTTTCTTTTCTAAATTAAATCTATTCGACGAGAAACGCGTTCATGACCGCGATGGCGTCGCCGAGTGCCCACGCGGCTTCGACCGGTTGGCCTTTGTAATCGATTTTATCCACCAAATAGAGCGGTTCTTTGTCTTTTAACCCGTAGCCTTTGGTGAGCAACGCGTAGATGTACGCGAGATCTAAGCACAAGTATTCGAAATGGTCCTCCTCGGCGTCCGGGTATTCTTTTAAGATGGAATCGACGTGCGTTTGGCAGACTCTCTTCCCCGCGTTTTTGTAATCGCTCGGGGTGATTTTCACCGCTTTCGTTTCCGAGTTTGGCCAGTGCACGGCTTTGGCGGCTTGCGCTCTTTCGTAAAAGTAACTCATGCCGTATAAAGGCGTGGTGCGTTTCGTCGTCCACGCGCCGGCGAAGGAGCACGGTTCGACCTCGCACTCCATGGAATCCTTCTCCATGGCCATCAACGCCGCGTCTACGCACTGCTCAAAATCGCCACCGTTATCCCGCCCAATCGCGCTATACCCTTCCCCCGGTTCTAATCCGTAACACTTCTCAGTGCATCCCCCTCGAAAGCCTTTCGCGGCGCACGGATGCGACTGCCATCCTTCCTCGCCGGCGTCTAAATTTTGCGTCAAAATCTTCGCTCTCGCCGCCATGATGCCAAAACCTTTGAACGATTTCGTGTACACGTCGTATCCTTCCAACGGTAACACGTACCCTTCCGGCGCTCGGTTGACTTCATCTCTATTTCCAATCGCGTACATGATTTGCGTGGACCCGCCCCCTAAATCCGCCACCGCCACCGTCTTCGTCGCCTTTACGCTTCCGCTCAACTTCCTCAACAAATAATTCACCGCGATCCACCCGTACGCGCCTTCGTACATCCCGTCCAAAATAGACACGTACTCGTCATCTAACCGAAACCCGTACTCCCCAACTTTCACTTTCGACGCCTCTAAGAGCGCGCTCGCCGCTTCCGGCCCTTCCGGCAACAACCGCAGACCCGCCGTCGCTCTCAGCGTCAACGGCGTGCTCGACCTCAACTTTTCCGGCACGTGCTTCATCGCCGTTTCCATCAACGGTTCCAACGTACTCGCCGCTTCTAAAGGATCCGACGCGTACGCCTTCAACCCGGGTTTAATCGCGTGAAAAATCTCGTCCTTCAATACTCGAGCGCCCGACGCCCTTTTGAACCGAAACACGTGCACTCGACTCCCAGTCGACCCTGCGTCGATTATAACCGCGTACGTTTGCGCGTTCGAGTTCGCGGATTCCATCACGAACGAAAATAAACCAAAAAACGCGACCAAAATTGCCACGGAGAGGAGTTTTACTTGGAAAGGAGACATTAAAGACGGGATGGTTTTGGTCAGGAAATGCATCACCATTTCCGGGAAAGATTGGTTCTTTTCCTCCCCGAATGGATTTTTCTTATTCTTCATCTTCATCGCATCAGACGACGACGAGGTAAACGACGACGAGGAGATGGGAACGCCCAATTCAATGGCGTTGTGTCTGTTCTCCTCGCCCTCGTTCGTGGTGGACATTTTTTCGATGGTTTAAATGCGCTTTAAAGACGAAAGGTGAATAAATAATGAAGAGACATTTGACTAATCTTTGTGGCTGCACAAACACACGCGAGTTAAAATTACAAAGCGGTATTCGATCCGCCGGATGCGTCTCTTTCGTCGCGAGTAGTATTCCTCCTTTTCCTCCTCCTCTTACTACCACGATTCCTGCTGTTCGTTTCTTCTTCTTCTTCTTCTTCTTCTTCTTCTTCTTCTTTTAACGCAAAAACGATTTTGTTTCTCGCGAGAGCCAACGCGACGCCGACGGAGACGGATAAAACTCCGACGGCTGACCAAAACGCAAACGGTTTCGCGGAAGCGTACAAGGAACCAATCTCGCCGGCGAGATAGTTGCCGAAGAAAGCGGATAAGAACCAGCAGCCGCAGGCGAAACCGACGATTTCTTTTGGCGCGGCAGTCGTGACGAAGGATAATCCAACCGGGGAGACGTACAGTTCGCCAGCCGTGGCGACGAGGAAGTACAGCCAAATCCAAAATTGGTTGAGTTTCATTCCGGGAGGTAAATCAGCCTCGGCGACGGCGCCGGTAGGGAGATTGGTGGAGGCGAACGCGAGGAGGACGTTGGCGAGGCCGAGAAGGCAACATCCTATGGCCATCTTCATCACCTGGTCCGGTTCGCGATTGGTTTCGCTCTGGTATTTCCAGTATCGGTTGATCACCGGGGTCAGCGCGAGAATCATGCCAGGATTGATGGATTGAAACGCAGCAGTCGGGACGCCGTCGCGCGAGACGCGCTCGTCGATGAATATGGATAAAGCGTTGCCGGCTTGCTCGTAAGCGGCCCAGAAACCAATTGTCGTGAGCATGACGACGAATAGCGCGGTGAGTCGCGCTTTGTTTTCGTTGAAGACGTGAAGGAGAGAGAGTTTATTTTGTTGATGTTGTTGTTGTTCTTCTTCTTCTTCTTGTTCGCTGGCGTCTTCAGTACCCCCAAAGTCGTCGCTGTTTGCTGCATTTCTGGGCAACAACGCGTCGTCTTCGTCGTCGTCATCGTCTGTGTCATTGTCATTCTCCACAGCAGTACTTCCACCAGCTCTTTCTTCGTCGTCTGAATCGTCTGTGATGTTGTTGGTAGTATTGTTCGTATCGTTGTTTCTCCGCCTTCTACTCTTTCTACTCTCGACGATGATATCTAACGCCGCCCCTCGGTACACCAATCTCCTCTGAAAGGTGAAATACACCAACCCGGCGAAAACCATCCCAACTGCCGCCGCTAAAAAGCAACTCCGATACCCGAACCTCTCCGCTAAAAATCCAGCCACTAAGGGCGCGAACAACGCGCCGACGTTTATGGCGCAATAAAAAATCCCAAACGCCGAATCCTTCCTCGAGAGAAGCATCCTCCTCCTCCCTTTCCTCTCCGATCCCTGAAAACCACCCGAAGATACTACTAATTTATTCTCGTACATCTCGCTCAATCTGGCGGAAACGTTCGGTTTAAACCCACCGTTCCCGAGTGCCACTAAAACCAGCCCGAGGAAAAACGCATTCCTCTCCGCACCTACGAAGAAGTTCCCGAGGAACATCAACACAATCCCGATCGATATCATCCGATGCTTCGAAGTAAAATCCGCTAAATATCCCCCTAAAACTGGGGTTAAATAGACGAACGCGGTGTACGTGCCGTAGAGTTTCGAGCTGATCGCGTCGACTCGCGCGCGTCGCGCTTCCTCGGAAATATCCGAGGTGTGGCGCAAATCCACTCCGTGCAGTTTGGCAAAACTCTGCGCGAACCAAACGAAGTTTTCTTTCTCTCCTTCATCATCGATTGGGACGAATATCACGTCTCGCGCGTATAAAACGAGAACTGCTCTCGTGGTGTAATAGCTGAACCGTTCCCAGATTTCCGTGCCGCTCAAGGCGAGTAAACCGGGCGGATGATTTTGCGTGAAACGCGTGCGTTTTGGAATTCTTCGTCGTGTTCTCAGTAACGGCCCCCGCTCGTTGTCGTCGGATCTCGCGGTGTTTTCTGTCGCGGTAGTAGTCGCGTTGAAAGTGTTCGGTGGTGGTGGTGGCAGAGCAGCTTCGGTTTCTCGTCTCGGGGTGCGAGAAGACGTCATCTCTCTTTTGCGCGGGAGTTGCGCGCGGTTTTTCGCAAGTTTTTGGAAAAGTGACGAAGTGAAGGAAAATATTTCGATGTGTTCGAGTATTCGTCGCGCAAAGAGGTATCTCTTCGTATCTACCAAAAGCGCGCTTTAAATGCGATACAACGTATACTACGGATATGCGCATTATGAAAGAGCTAATGTTGAGTGCGCATGTGGTACTTTAAAGTATTAGCGTGACGATACCTCTTCTCGCACACATGGCATTCATACGGCTTCTCGTTCGTGTGAATATGCATGTGCCTTTTCAAAGTACCAGATCGACGAAAGCGTTTCTCGCACACATGGCATTCATACGGCTTCTCGTTCGTGTGAATATGCATGTGCTTTGTCAAATTACCAGAATCACTAAAACGCCTCTCGCACACATCACACTCGTACGGTCTCTCGTCCGTGTGAATACGCATGTGCTTTTTCAAACTACTAGAATCACGAAAAGCTTTATCGCACACATCACACTCGTACGGTCTCTCGTTCGTGTGAATACGCATGTGGGTTTGCAAATGACCAGATGTAGTAAAACGCTTCTCGCACACATCACATTCGTACGGCTTCTCGTTCGTGTGAATACGCATGTGCTTTTTCAAAGTATCAGAGTGACGAAAACGCTTCTCGCACACATCACACTCGTACGGTTTCTCGTTCGTGTGAATACGCATGTGTCTTGTCAAACTACCAGATTCACTAAAACGCTTCTCGCACACATCACATTCATACGGTTTCTCCTTCGTGTGAATACGCACGTGTATAGCCAATTTAGATGCGCTCACAAACACCTTCTCACAAACATCGCACTCGTGTTGTCCTCTCTTTCTCTTCGCCGCTTTCTTCGTCGAACAAGTAGTCATTTCTTTTCGTATAATCTCATCTTGTATCTCGACTTCCCCAACGAATTCATCATCTTCTTCATCCACATCAGGAGGAGGAATCTTCAAACACAACACCTTTGGTTCTTCTTTCTCTTCCTTCAAAACCGTCCTCGCATTTTCCGCTCTTTTCGGATGTGGATTTTTCCTTCGTCCTCCCATTATTACTTTTAGTATTATCTTTAGAAGAAGAGTTAATGATAAACGAGTTTTTATGCGTGAGACGAAGAATGAAGGAATTTCTAGGAATTTTTTTACAATTGTCTGTTCTAGAAAAAGAACGCTCTCTCCTGCGCTCTCAGATCTGCAATAAGACTAATAGTATTATTATTCAAAGACATTCTCGCGATCGATTTCGGTGACGTTCGCATTCTCCACTCCACCGTTTGTATTAGCTCCACCAGAAGTTTTCAAATCTTGGTCGTCCGCGGAGGCGAAATCGAGAAAGTGCGTCGGTCGGTGACTCTCGTGGTAATACTCCTTTGGATTGGCCAACTTTAACGCGTATTTCATACTCGCCGAATGTTTCACGCCCATGAAGTTGTAATTCCAAGGTTGGCCATCTGGGACCATGTAATAGCCGTAAAAACGATCGGATAAAAGCATTTGGACTTTTTCGTAGTGCGAAGGATGGTAGCCTTGCGGGTTGCCGACGTTTTGGTCTTTTTGTTGTCTTCCCCACTCGTAGCCTTTTGGAGTGAGTTTGTACGCCGTCAACGAACACGAACCGGGAGTGAAGGAACACGTGACCACGATGGCTTTTTCGCCGTCCCAGGAGGAGTTCTTCTCCAAGATTTGCGCGTGTTTGGCGCAATCCTGCGGCGGCAAGTGTGGCGTTTCGTTCGGTTGCGTGTGTATCCACCCTAACGGTTCCAAATCTCTCAAATACTCGTGATCGGGTGACTGCGTAGGTAAATGCGTCGTCGCGTGATTGCCCCACTGCGGCGGTATAACCACGCAACGAATTTCCTTCACGTTCGGGTTGTCCGGAGGAGAGACGCCGTATAAGTAGCCGCTGATTTGCGTGCGCAAATCCGCAATGGTGATGAACTTCTTCAAAACGTTCTTCGGGACGACGTACGTGTACCCAGTCTCTTTGATGTCTTCCGAGTTGACGTAAATATGGTTCACGCGCAAGTGTAAATTCGACGCTGAAATCGCGCGAACTCTCCAATCGGTTTTCGAACCAAACGTAGATTGCTCGTACGGAGACGTCGTTGTAACAATCAACTCGTCCCCGTGCACGTTGGTCGTTTTCGTCGTCACCGCTTGCAACTGCGCCGCGTCCTCGTTCGCAGCTTGCTTCTCAATCTCCGCGATTTGTTGGCGTTGCAACGAAGGCGGGGTGATTTCGGCGCCCAAGATGATGTCGCGGATTTCCGATTGCGTCAACGCGGAGACGTTGACGTTGTTCTTCTTCGCGTAATCGCCCAAGATTAAGTCTTTGAGAGCGATTTCCACTTTAATCCACTGTTCGTCCGTCAAATCTGGCCACACGTGGTGCGGCTGCGTGATGATCGTTTTGTCCGGCTTCAACAACATCTTAGTCTTGTCGTTGTTCACGTGCAACGCTCTCAAGATTAATATCAATCGAGAGAACGCGGTGTACGAACTGATAGATTTCAACCAATCGTCGTAGATGTTGAATAAAACCATCTGCGGCTCGGTCGCTTTCAAAATCAAATCGCCAAATTTTTCGATTTTCATGCACGCTTGAAACGGCATTTGCAACTCGCTTCCTTTGATGACAATGTTCGGAAAATCTAACAAGTGCACTTCCAGAGGATCTAACATGCCTTTTCTGGTCACGATGATTTGTTTCGGTTGCTCTTCGACCGGTAGAGATCGAACTAATGCCGCAACTTCCTCCGCGGTTTTCCATTTAGCCAACTGCCCTAAACGCTTCTGACCGGCCCACACGGACGTGTGAATGACTTTCAAAAAGAGTTGACCTGTTCTCGGGTTGAAGATAAATATGGCACCGTTGATTGGTTTCGTCGTCAAGTTCCCTTCAAACGTCTTATGAATCGTGACTCGGTAGACGTTCGTATCGTCGATGAACCAAATGCATTGATTTGAAAACAACTCGCCGTAATTCTGAGAGTTCAAATACGGCTCCGTCGGTTCCGAGGAATACAACTGTAAGCCTTTTCTTACGCGCTCGCGGAGCACATACAACGCCGGATTCGCCTTCATGATCTTCGCCATAGCTTGTTGAATCAATGGTTTTGATCCCGGAAACCAGTTACCATACGCAGCGTGTAAGTTATACGCCAAATCGACGCCAATCATCACGCCCGTAGGTGACGGGTAAATGGACATGTTGTCCGTCGTGTAATCGAGAAACTTCGCGCGGGTGTATCGTTCGATATCGTGAGAATCAAAGTCGCCCCACCTCAACTGGACGTCCAACCAAAACTTATTCGACGACTTTTGATCAAACTGGTCGTTCACGTCGCCCATTAAGGACGGTTTGGAGATTTGCCACTTATACGACGCAAAGAGTAAAATGTCCGCGCACGACGAATTCATTTTGTACGACTTTCTCGGATGGATCGTTTCTTTTTGCACGGTTTCAATCTCTAAAGCGTCCAACTCTTGATCGAACACTTGACATAGGTCCATGACCAACGATTCATGTATCTTCTGCCACAAGTGCGCTCGGAAGATCTGAACCAAAGAAATTTTTAAAGTTGGAATTTTGCCGTGCATGAAAATTCCAGTCAAATCCAACTGCACTTGGAATCCGACGTAGACGTTCGCTCGGTTAATCGTCGGAGACCACCACAATGTGAAACGACGGTTTGGAATTTGGTTCAAACCAGACCTTTGTGCGTTGGTGAGCTTCTTGAACTTCATCGAGTCTTCGAAACCAGACGCTTTTTCCCAAAATAGACCTTCCCATGTCGGGAAATACGTGCCTTTGAACAGCGTGTGTTCCAAAATACCTTCTACGCCGCCCAAGGCTTGAATGACATCCGTGCGATAATTGTTCAAGTTCCACAGTTTGCCGTCGTGTCTTTGATGCGTCCACCAGAACTGGTTAATCTTCATCAAATGGTTCTCTTTAAAGTGCGCGCGAACTCGCCACCCTTTATCGTACGCTAACGTGTGCCGATCTTTTTGAAACAACGTATTGATTCTCGGAATGCCGCGATCCCAAGAGTCTTCTAAATCTTCCAGCGTCAATCTTCGATTTTGCGCTTGAGCTTCTTGCCTCTTCAACGCGTATTCAGCCCAAACGCGTTGCGAATCCGTAAATTCAGCTTCCCAAGGTTGCAGATATCTGTAGAGGTTCGGAATCAACTGATCTTCCTCGTGCGACATGCCCGAACGGAAGTGCGTGACGCCTGAATCGGTTTGGACAGAATATCGTAAATCCGATTGCGGGATCAAAATGTGACCCATAGAGAGCATTCCTAACCCACCAATCTCTTTAGGTGAATAGAAGACGACTGGGGGAAACCTCGAAGGCATCTTTGAGTTCAAGCCAATCTTGATTCGAGTTTGAATTTTGTTCTCGCATTTGACCAATAAGTCCAAAAGTTCTTGCGTATGCACCACAGCTTCTCGATAGTACGTCATCAACGAAATCAACGCCGTGTTCCATTTATTCGCAATCTTGGAGAACGTCGTCGCCCCGGAGGACATCAAGACTTGTCGAATTCTGTTCTCGAACGCTTTCAAACCTTCGTCGTCGACTCGCAAAAACGCTTGCGCTGTTCTTTCCTTCGTCTCCTCGTTTTGCAAGTTCCACACGCCATCTTTTTGTGCAAAATACTCGGTTTGCATGCGAATCTTTGGCATTAATCTCACTTCGAATCCGCACATGTTAAACAGTAAGTTCGGATTGTCTTTTGAAAACACAGAGCAGAACCCGTTGTCCCACTCCAACGTCGTCAACGATCGCGGCAAACGATTCTTCATGTCCCAAAACACCGCTCGTCCCAAGTTTACGTCGTGCTTCATCAAGCGCATCCTCGAGTCTCTCGGCCAACACTTTTTGTTGTTATATCCTACCATGTTCTCGTTGTTCGGATCGGGATGTTCGGTGAGATATCTTTGAATCAAGTCCTTCGCCTCTTCCGCGGTGAAGCGGAACAAGATGTGAAGCTTATCGATGTATCGAGAGTATAAACGAATCGGATGTCTGGTCTCCGTTCGAACGTCTCGGTAACTAATAAACTCGTTCGGCATTTGCGGTGGACCAGCAATTTCCGACGCTCGAGTCAAACCTAACACCAACAAATCTAAAACCAGACCATAATACTGCGTCAAAAACGAGGCAAACTGTAACCCGCGAATCATCCCGTAAGAGTTCGTATGCGACATGTCTTTATACGCAATGATTACGTTATTCTTCGCGGTGCAGTAATCGGCAATATTATGATCGACAATCAATCGCAACAAGCGGTTCAACATGGTCAAATCGACTTTTTCGAACATTCGTTCAAATTTCGTTTGCAACATCACGACGCATTCGCCTTCGCTCGTGTCCCAGATATCGGTCAAGTTGTTGATGCCTTGACACCACTTATACACCAACAAAGGAGGCGGCTCTGTATCAGATGGTTTAATCCAGTTCGGGAACAAGTGCCTCTTATCGGACTCGTACCAAATGTACTGATCCAGATACGCATCCGTGATCTTCTCCAAAGGTTCAATCGCGTACACCGGAATCAAGTGCGAATACATGTCCATAAACTCCATGTTGCACTCTTTAAACGCTCTTTGTGTTAGCAAATGTCGTTTAATTCTCGATAAAGCTTCATGCGGGTTATCGAACGCTTGCTCGATTAAACCCAACTCTTCCCTCTCTTGTTGATTCAAACGAACGGCTAAGGAATAATTTTCCTTCAATCGTTCGAGAGCTAAAATCAACAACTTGCGATCGTGTTTATACGACAACGGAGGGAACGGGATCGGCGAGAACTTTCGGGATTCCAACCAGTGCACGGTGGTGGTGTAAATCGCCACGGCTTCTTCTGGCGTCACGTATGGTCCATCCTTCAAGTAATTGTGTTGACGTTCGTGCTCTGCTTTTAACCACAAGCGGGTCAATCGGCCTAAATTTTTCCTACAGACGGTTTTGTCCACCGTCGCGCCGCGGCGAATCCGTTCGCGATTATAATGCGCAACGTTCGTCCACCAATCGGCTTTAGACTTCACGTATCGTAAAATCATGTTTTCGATCGGAACTGGCATGCCCGGGACTTTCCAGGGAATGTTCGCTTTGAAACTTCGCCAGGCTTCGGAAAGATGCGCTAAAATCGTTCTCGCTTTGTTCTGCTTCACGCCTTCCGGCATGCTATCGAGAATGTCGTGCATGACAGCTGCTCGTAACTCTAGATCAAAATGAGACTCAATTCTTTGTTTCGTGACAGTTTTCGCGATGCCTTTGGCATTTCTACCTTCGAACTGTCTAGCTAACAAGTTACCCAACCATCGTTCGAGAAGCGGGACGATGCCGCGTAAAAAGAAAATCCAGACCCGCCACATGGGCGCCCAGAAACCAACGCCTGGGCCTTTCCCGACCGGTCCGGTGTTGAAACGATAGTATATCAGGTGCTTTAAATCCTTGCACGTTCTTATTTGGCGCATCAGACGATATTTGTATCGGTACATCCCAGTCAACTGTCCAACGTGCGAGAAAATGTATTGCAAACCATCCGCCAATTGAAACGCGTCCACGTTACCTAATCGATACTGGACGTTCGCGTCTACGGTAAGCTTCGTCAAACGTAAAATCTCGCGCATTAAGTGGAACGCGTTCCCGAATCGAGACTTCTTACGTTCTTTTGTCGTCAACGTCTTCACCGGTTTCAAGTTGAAGTTATAATCCAAGTGCAAATAGTTCAAGTTCTTGCGATGGATCAACAAGTTCAACATGTTGTAGCCTTGTCTGCAGACTTGCAAACCGGCTTCGACCCAATCTAACTCGGTGCACTGGAAAAACTTTGTCTTTTTCAAAGCTTTGAACAGAGATTTACGTTTCACTTGCCTCGGTGGTTTCTTGTGTAATTGGTTCATGACGTATGTCTTGAGCAACTTTTGATAGGAAACGCGCACTTTGACCGGGTATCCACTCGGGCAATGCTCGTGAAACCAAGTGTTGACGAGCGGAACGTCGATGCACGATCGCGTGTATCCCGAACGCAAGTTAAACGGCCGAGGTGCGAACAATAACGCGATACCGTTCGTCGTGTTTTCCGTGTACAAATCGTAATCTTTCAACAACGGCTCGACTTCCTCGGGCAAGGCGAAATCGTCGTCTTCGCTCCAATCCTCTTCTTCTTCTTCTTCTTCTTTCTTCTTTTCGCTGCTACTACTTTTATAAAACGCGATTGGATGAATCAAAGGATCGAAATAATATGCCGGCAAATCTGGATCTTCGGTTTTGATGTACATCACCATCGGTGAATGGTACGTCGCCAAATCTACCCTACGCGGTCGGTTGTTGTACAAGTACGGAAACGCAACTTTATACTCCGTTCGAATCGCCGATCTAATGATTAACTTGTTAATATCGTTAAACTCGTTCCAGTCTTCGTCCGCCGCGTCGCTATCTTTGAATAACGGTTCAAACTTTGGACCTCCCGGGATGGCCATCCCTAACGCTTTCGCCGTGAAGAAGGATTTGTGATCGAACAAGTAAAAATAATTTTTGTCCGTCAAGTCGCTCAATAACTGACCGGCTAAACGATACAGCGTCGCCATTTCCGGTAAAGGCAACCGCCATTTTTTGTAGGAACTCCCGTTGACGAAATCCAAGTCCCATCGCAACGGTTTTTGGTCGTAAAACCATTCGCACACGTGTCGATCTTCGTCGTCTTCGTCCAACTCTAAATTGATCGCCTCCAACGGGTCCACGTCCAACAAGTTATCCTGGTAATCTAAAGGCGGTTCTTCGTCGTCAAACGGCGGGAATCGCATGCGTTTAAAATGTCGTCGGTCTCTCTTTTCCCTTCTCATGGCAATCCACATGGTCCCCCACTGCGCGATGTAAATAGGTTCAATCACCCTCGGCGTTTCGTTGACGAAAGTAATCGCGCCGGTGATGTGGTAAATCACCTCGCAATGTCTCACTTGTTCCCACGGCATGGGCATATTTTCCAACAACTTATACACCGCGTGCGGGATAAACTTCAAAGCGCCTAAATATACTCTCTTATCCGACCGAAACTTTCTCGAAGACATGTCGCCGTGGTCTTTCAAGATTTTCCTTACGTGTTCCGGCGGCATCTGTTCTTTCTCCGGTTCCGTGTACCCAAACTTCCTCTTGTCCGAGTACCGTTTCGCGTTCAGGTTTTGCCATTTCCGAGCTGTGTTTATGAGAATGCACGTAACGTGAGGTCAGTTTTGACGACGACGATTGATGATGATGTCGATCATTCGCTCGATGATAAAAACACTTTTACGAAAACAAAAGTTTAGAGAGAGAGATGAAAAAACAAATTTTTCTCTTCTTCTTCTTCTTCTTTGTCTGTCGTTTTACGTTTTACGTCGATCGACAACCAAAAACGAAAGAAGACAGACAGACATTCTTTCTTCTTCTTCTTCTTCTCTCTTTCTTCCGCGTACACACGAGAGGACTTTTACCAGAAGAAGAAGTCAAGAAGACAAACAGAAGAAGATGCTTTTCGCACGAAGCCGTCTTAACGTGTTATTCTCAAAGTTCCTTCGAGCTCAGAAGAGAGCGTTCGAATTTCGTTTCGCCCAAAAGTGTTGGTGTCCGTTGTTTTCGCTCTCAAGAAAGATCGCCGCCTTTCCTTTCGTCGGTCCTCGAATGTGATGAGAGAGAAAGAAGAAGAACACACGCGCGCGCGTCGTGAAAAAATAAGAATATGTGCAATCGTACCTCTCTCGGCGATGATCTCGTCGTCGTCGTCTGAATCAACGTCCATCGTGGCCGTCATTATGTGATCCGAGAGTAGTAATAGAGGTGTAAGAGTCTTCCTCTTCGTCTCTCTCTTCTCTTCTGCCGAAGAACGTTTTTTGCGTCGTCCAGTGTCTCTTTTTGGGTGTTTAGGGTATCAAAATTCGTTTGGGAATTTTTCTCTCTTTCCTCTCTTGCCTTTTTATTCAGTTGTTTTGTGTCATTCGTTAGAGTAGTAAACACACACAGACAAAACACAGATAGAATGAGACGACGTTTTCAATCCTTTCCCTCCTTCACTGCTTTTAAAAAAACTGCTCTCTTTCTCTTCTTTTTCGTCTTCTTCTTCGCGTCCTCTTTTTCCTCCTTAAACTCGGGGGTGGAAGCAGCGGCATCCTCAAAAAAAGCATCCTCAAAAGGAGAAGAAAAAGTGCTCTTTGGACGCCATAAAAAATGGTCGAAACCGTGCGTGGCGTGCACGAGGGAGAAAGGCGCCTGGTGCGATAACGGGAGAGATGGATTCAGAGGGTGCATTGAAAAGCCAAACTTTTTGAACACGCTGATGTGTAAACGCGTCGTCCGGTGCAAGAAAGGGTGCACGCCTCTCAGGGACATGATGGAAAGTTTTTGCAAGAAACACGACGGGATTTGTAGCAAATACGACCTGGTGAAACGAGCGCTGATTGGCGGCGATAAAAAGAAGAAGTAATATATAGAAGGAGTTGAGAAAAGAGCAGAAGAAAGAGAGAGAGACTCAAGAGAGACTCGTTAATATTGATATATAATATAATATTCGTTATCTTTACTACACGTTGTGGTACATTCGACACGACGCGTTTGTTTTATTAAAAATTTCGTACTCTTTCTTATGTGTTTCTCGCTCGCTCGCTCGCTTTTTTGCTCTCGCCGCTTTCATCTCAACGATGATAATAAGTCTCTCGATTAATCGTCATAATAGCATAAAGAAGGATTACGGCACAACGCACGGCTTGATGTCCCAGATTTCCTTGGCGTATTGGTCGATGGTTCTGTCCGAGTTGAACTTACCCGAGGTCGCCGTGGACAAGATGGAAGACTCGGTCCAGCCCTCTTGGTTTCTGTAAGCCTCGTCAACCTCATCTTGGCACTCGATGTAAGATTGGAAATCCTTACCGACCAAGAAGTAATCGCCTTGGCCGAAACCAGAGTTACCTTCCAAAGAACCCAAGAGTTCTTCGAATTCGCCCTTTTTACCGAACGCGCCCGATCGGACGTACTCGATGGTATCCAAGAAGGTCTTCGGCGCTACGAATTTCCCGGCGGCTCTTTCCTCTCTCGCCGGTTCGACTTCGTCTTCGGTGATACCGAACAAAAAAAAGTGATCGTCGCCGACGCACTCACGGATTTCGACGTTCGCACCGTCCAAAGTACCGATGATCAAGCAGCCGTTCATTTGAAACTTCATGTTCGAGGTACCCGAAGCTTCCGTACCGGCGGTGGAGATGTGTTGGGACAACTCCGAGGCCGGGATCAAGGTTTCCGCGACGGAAACGTTGTAATCCGGGACGAAGACAACCTTCATCAAGTCCCCGATTTCCGGATCGTTGTTGACGACTTCCCCGACCGCGGTGACCAAACGAACGATTCTCTTCGCTTGGATGTACGTGGCGTACGCTTTGCCGCCAAAGACACACACTCTCGGAACAACCTTCGCTCTTTCCTCCTTGGACATAGCTTTGATTTGTCTGTATCTGTAGATGATGCCGAGAATGTTCAACAATTGTCTCTTGTATTCGTGGATTCTCTTGACTTGGATGTCAAACATGGCGTTGATCGGGACGTCGATACCGGTAGTCTTCTTGATGTAGTCTTTGCAAATCTGTTTGCGCGCGAGCTTGGCCTCCTTCCACTCTTTTTGCAATTCAGGGTTCTTCGCGTTGTCCATCAACTTACGCAAAACTTCGGTGTCCGTGATCCAGGCGTCGGTGTTTCCGACCCATTTCGTGATGACTTTGCTCAACTCCGGGTTGCAAAAGGCCAACCATCTTCTCGGCGTGACGCCGTTGGTTTTGTTTTGGAACTTGTAGCCGTAGATTTCCGCAAACTCTTTGAACGTGAACGCTTTGACGATATCGGAGTGAATTTGCGCGACGCCGTTGATGGACAAACCGGCGATGCAGCACAAGTTGGCCATTCTGACCGTCGCTGGCGGCGCTTCGGCTTTTTCCATGGTATCGCCCATCTTTGGTCCGCCGACGGAATCCGCGTAGACGTTTTCCAAAATCGTCGTCGCTTTTAAGAACGCGGCCATTTCCTTGTCATCTTTCTTGCCCTTGAACGCTTCCTTGACATCGTTCATGAACTTTTGATCGATTTGCCTAATGATTTGCATGTGTCTCGGGAGCAATTCTTCCATCAAGTCCAACGGCCACTTCTCCAACGCTTCCGGCATGACCGTATGGTTGGTGTACGCAACGGTTTTCTTCGTTATCTCCCACGACTTTTCCCAAGTTAAACCTTCCTCGTCGATCAACAAGCGCATCAATTCCGGCGCAGCTAACGTCGGGTGCGTGTCGTTCATTTGTACGCACACTTTTTCCGGCAACTTTTCCCAATCCGTGTTACCTCGCTCTTTCCATCTCGCCAAGATGTCTTGCACCGACGCCGAGCACAACATGTATTGCTGCGACAAACGCAAGGCTTTGCCTTCCTTGGTGGCATCGCCCGGGTATAACACCGCCATCATTTGTTGCGCCAAGTTGGTCGGCCCCATGGCCGCCTTGTAGTCGGAGTCGTTAAACGCGGTCAAGTTGAAGTCCTTGACGATAGGTTGCGCGTCCCACAAACGCAAAGAGATGCAGTTCTTCGTGTTGTAACCTGGAATCGGGGTATCGTACGCGACCGCGGCAACTTGCTGCCCCGGAACCCATTTAGAGTCGCCTTCGATTTTCCCGTAGAAAGAAATCGGGTAGGAGATTTGCGGTCTCGGGATTTCCCACGGGTTGCCTCTGACCAACCAGTCGTCCGCGTATTCCTTTTGTTGCCCGGTCGTTTGATCGATCCCTTGCTTGAACAAGCCGTACTTGTATCGCATGCCGTAACCCCAGGCTGGCAAGGACAAAGTCGCGATGGAATCCAAAAAGCACGCGGCTAATCGACCCAAACCGCCGTTACCGAGACCCATGTTCTTTTCCTCCTCGGCCAAAGATTCCAAGGAGTAACCCAACGATCTCAAAGCGTCGGAGTACTCACCGGTCAGCTTCATGTTCCCGATGGCGTTCGTCAACGCTCTGCCTTGCAAAAATTCCATGGAAATGTAGTACGCTTGCTTCGGGTTTTCCTTGTGGAAGTGCTCGTACGTATCGTTCCATCTTTCGACGAGCTGTTCTCGAGCGGCTTGCGCCGTCGCTTGGTACATGTCCTCGTTGTCGAAATAGGTCGGAATGGCTGGGATAGTCCCCGTTGCAATTTGCCTTTGGATGGACTTTTTAATCCCATCCGCGTCTTTCGGGATAACGATGGCTTTTTCAGCTTCTTCGAAAACCGAGGCGGCGTTGATTTTTTGTTCTGTTTTTGTCGTTTCGTTGGTTTTGAGAAGAAGAGTTTTTATTTGATTTTTGAACGACGATTGATGTGAGAGAGAGAGAGAAGAAGAGGTGAGTAAACAACATCTACGCGACGATCCGCATTGTTGCCGATGAGTGCGAATCATCACCGATCGAGGATGATGTTCCAATGCTCGTCGCCGTTTACGTCGTCTTTTCCGCCGCGTTTTTGGAAAGATGTTTTAATCTCGATCGGTTATAAATACGGAAAAATGGCGCCGACAGACAAAAACAGATGAGAGAAGAAGAAAAGAGCCGCTGCTGCTGACGATCATCCCGATCGGATCGGCCCGCATCGTTCCTTTCGTCGTACTCTGCATGAACCGATCGATATCGATCTTTGTTCATCGTTCTCGTTTCATCGTCTTCATCGAAAGAGGAAAAGAGAAGAAGAAACATCCATTTTTGAAAACGACGAGATGCGATGAGATGGATTACGACGCGAGACGACGAAAACGAAAACAATAACGAACCTTTTTTCATCCCCATCGCGCGGACTTTCACCGTCGATCGTCTATTCGAAGATGATCGAGAAGATTTGGAGGAGACATTCTTCGAGATGATCGATGGTGATGATCGAACCGCGTTAAAAGAAGAAGCGAACATGATGAGTGATGTTGCGTCGGGTTTTTGTGGTGTTGGGAAAAAACGTTTGTTCTTTTGTGTGTCTGTGTGGTCTCTTTTTCACTTTTTGACAGTTGTTTCATCAGAGTGAAAAAAAGCGGTTTTGGCTTAAAAAAATCCTCGCCTTTCGTTCACACTTTTTAAACTCTCTTTCATTTTTCTCCTCTTTGTCGTCAGTTTTTGTTGGTTTTGGTGAAAAATTCAAAAAAGGCAAAAGCAGACAAGAGAGAACTCTCAAAACTCTCTCTCTCTCTGCTTCATATCATCAACAACTTCAAAATCATCATCATCACAACAGAAGAACGCTCTTATAATACAGAGAAAGAGAGGGAGTAAAACGACACCACCACATCATCAGAACAACAATTTCAATTTCAATTTCAACAACAACTCTTATTGATAGTAGTATAACTCATCATCATAAACAATATACTAAAAAATGAATTCACCCGCGAGAAAGATTTTAAAAAAGCGAACGCAAGAACTGGGAAACATTTCAAACCAATCGGACTTGCATCGGTTTCGCAAGGATTTACTCAAAAAGCTCGAGATGAAAACGGTGATTAAAGAAAACCACGAGCGAGCGATCGAGGAGATGCGATTTAACTTTACCACGAGCTTCAACTCGAAATGTTCGAACTTATTCGCCTCGGTCGGCGCGGACGTGCTCACGGTGTACGACGACAATCACTTCGGGGATCACGTGGCGTTGGTGTGTCAGTTTAAAAATACAGAAAATCTAAAGGCGAAGACGAAAGGAGGACCGTTGTATTGTTTATCTTGGGTGGACGCGAAAAGAAGCGAACACGAACAAGGCGACGCCTTGATTGCAGTCGCAGGAGAGGATATGGTGGTTTCTATCGTTTCCGTGAGTGAATCCGCAGTCGTGCAGATTTTGCGAGGCGGACACGCGAAAGCGCCGATAACCGGTCTGGCGACGAACAAAAACTTGAGCGATATCGTCGTGTCTTTGTCGGAAGAGGAGCAAAAAATATGCATGTGGAGTTTAAAGGAAAACAGAGTGATTGCTGAAATTATAAACGTTGGGATTGGGTGTAAAACGATGACGTTGTTGGAAGACGGGAGTTTGGTGTGCGGCTTTAAAACCGGGTCCATCGGGAAGAGATTTACGAACTTTATCTCCCTCGTTTCTTCCGTCGTCGCAAATAATGATACCACTACTACTACTACTACTACTTATCCGAAGAAGATGAGTTCCGTGGACGCATCGAAAGATTCGAAATGTTACGCGACGGTGAATTTTGGGTTTGGCCAAGCATCCGCGAAATCCAAATCCATCGGCATCGATTGCATCCAAAGCTTCGAGGAAGATATCGAAGAAGGAGAAGATAACAAGAAGAAGAAACAGAAGAAAACGACGACGGATAACAACAACAACAACAACAACACGAAGAAGAAGAAAGAAGATAGCATCATCAACGCACCGAAAAGAAGGCAGATTCTCGTCGCGAAAAGCGCCTCCTCGGAGGTTTCCGTGGTTGATTTTTCCGATGGATTTGACCAAGCGAAGATTGAAACCACGTTTCGCGTGGAAGACGCAAAATCCAACGCTCCCGCGCCGACGTCGAAAACGAACGGGAAAAGAACCGTATCGTTTGGTTTATCCCACGATGGCGCGTTCCTCGCCTGTGGTAACGGTACCAGAGATGGCATCGTCTACGTCTACGATTTAAACGCGAAGAAAAATGGAAACGACGGTCTTAGCGACGACGCCGCTCAACCTTCTTCGCCTTTACTCGCGGCGAAACTCCTCCCTCACGAGCGTCACTCGGGCACCATGCTCGACGTCATCCGCTCGTGCGCGATCGCCAAAGACTGTCGACACGTGTTAGGCACTACCGACGCGAACGACGGTACCAACAGAGCCGGGATTGTTTTCCGATACGAAATCATCCCGGAACAACCGAAAGAATACGAACCGAAAAGCGAAGGAGGAGAAAAAGAAGAAGCCATTGAAGCCGTCGTTGAGGATAAGGAAAACTAAAACGCAGTTTGATGAGATAAAAAAACGTTGTTGCGGTTGGTGTTGTTGTTCACCGCACAGAAAGCTTCGCACAAACACAAACACAGAGAGAGACAGAGAGAGAGAATTTCTATTTTACAAAACGCGGTGCACACGTACGCGTAAACAGCGCCATCTCATTTAATACTAACACGAATAATAATACGATAATCATCGATTTAAAGAGTACGCGCTTTGCTCTTCGCCGCGTGTTCTATGTTTCTCTTATATATTCTCTCTCCCATCGTGTGTATTTTTCTCAAAAATTTTCTCTCTTTTCAAAAAAACTCAAAAAGTTTTCTTTTCTGTCTGTCGTTTTCTTCATCACAAATCTTCATCACATTACGAGAGATAAATAAAAGAAAGAGACCGGAACGATGCCTTCCTCCTCCCCCAAACGCGTCGATGCTGACGACACCCAGGGTATTGCTGCTGCTATTGCTATCGCGGATGAAGCGGAAAAGGAGACTCTGGAGACGAAAAGAGAAACCCCGAAAGAAGAGAAGAGAAGGAAAAGAAAATCCCGTTGGGAATCTCATCATCAAAATCACTCGAACGCATTTCCGGACGACGAAGAAACAGAAAAAGAAAGGAAGAGGACAGATGCGGAGGAAGGAAAAACGTTCGCATTTCCACCTCCACCTCCTCTTCCTAATAATAATAACAGTACTACGAATAACGAGTTTGGAGGAGGAGTTTCTTCTTCGTTATTAGGACTCCCTCCCGGCATGGGACTGACGATCGTTCCTTCGTCTGAGAGAAACAACAACAACTCTAATAATAATATTTCTTTAGACTTGGACCCTTCGAAAATCTTCAAACACTTAGCCGCCAAAGGGTTCGGACAGAACACGGACGTATTAAACGGACTGACGAGACAACCACACGAAAACCCGGTCGTAGAAGATCACTACAAACGGTTCTACGATTTATCCGGAAAGTTACAACGACGAGAGTTTACGGACCCGAGGCCGGAACGAGAGAGAAGTCCGAGTCCTCCACCAAAGTACGATAAAGTGACCGGGTTTAAAATCAACAGCAGAGAGTTAAGAGTGAGAGATAAAATACGAAAAGAGAGGAACCGAGTGTGCGAGTTTTTACTGAAGAACGATCCGGAAAATTTCACCGCGCCGCAGGATTATCGACCGGAGAAGAAGACGAGGAAGTTGTTCGTTCCGGAGAAGGAGTATCCCGGGTATAACTTTGTCGGCTTAATCATCGGGCCGAGAGGGAACACGCAGAAAAGGTTACAAAGAGAAACAAACACGAGGATTGTTTTGAGAGGGAAAGGGTGCATTAAAGGAAACGCGAGCAGAGACAACAGAACGGACTATAAAGAGGACGAGCCGTTACACGTAGTTATCGAAGGCGACACGGACGAGGCGGTAGATATGGCGGCGGAAATGGTACAAAAGATTCTAACGCCCATCGACGAAGGGTATAATCACCATAAACGAGCGCAATTGAAAGAGTTGGCGATGATTAACGGCACATTTCAAGATCGACCGGAGTATTGCTTGATTTGCGGCGGGATGGGTCACAGCGGCGTGCACTGTCCAGAAAACGAAAACAATAAATTGGTTGGATTTAAAGCTGGCGTGGCGTGCGCGATTTGCGGCGACGGCGGGCATCCCACCGGCGATTGCCCGATGAAAGGGAAAGGTACCACGAATGGTGGCGGTGGTGGTAATACTACTAATAATAAAATTCCTCAAGAGTTGACGAAGGAATATCAAAACTTTCTCTCGGAAATCGGCGTGAACGATCCGACCGCGGTTGCTAACGAAGACCAAGAGAAAAGTGAGAAAAAGAAAATTCAATCCGGTTTACCGCCGCCGCCGGTTTACTTGAAAGATAAAGCCGTGACTGGTGGATTACCACCACCACCGAATAGAAACAATAGTAATAATAACTTACTCCATCAACCTCCTCGGTTTGGAGCGGGAGGAGGAGGAGGAGCGGGAGTAGGGTACGGCGGTATCCCTCCAATGAACATGATGATGCAACAACAACAATTTGGAGGAGGAGGAGGAGGAAGTGGTACAGGGGGAGTCGGTCCGGCGTTTCTCGGCGGCATCATGCCACCTTTAGGCACGGGCATACCACCACCTCCTCCACCACCTATTGGATCGACGCCGACAACGATTGCGAACGTGAACGTCCCGCCGCCTCCGCCTTCGGACGGCACGGCGGGCGTTCCACCTCCAATCCCGGACGCGCCATCGGCGGGTTTTGTACCTCCACCGCCGCCACCGATGCCAGTGGAGGAAGGTGAGTTAGGGACTGTCCCGCCGCCGCCACCACCGCCGCCGCCAGAAGGTGCGTATTAGAGAAGATAGACAACAACAGAGTAATTGTAAAGCGCAATGATCTACGTAGACAATTTTTAAAAGTAGCAAATGCAGAGTCATACATAAATAAATTTCGTCGTAGATAACGTCATGTCCTCATTCGTCGTATACGAAGAACACGAAGCAGAATGGACACGGTGGTCTCCTCCATGGACCCGGGTCAAATTACCGTCGTCGCCATCGGGTGTGGCATAGGTGCTTTGCTCGTCGGTTCCGTAGGTACGTCTTCTTCTTTCCTCTTCCTCTCATCATTTTTATCGTCGTATACTTCTTCCTTCTTTTCTTCTTCGTCAAATCTCAAATCTCATCATCGGTTGCGCTTTGCATCGGAAAAGAACGTAACAACGCACTCCTCACGCACTCATACTCTCTTCTCTTTTCAACGACAAAAACAAAATACTAATAAGGTATTGGTGGCGTCGTCATGACCCCATCTCTGTTAGTCGCCGGAGTGGAAGCGAAATTGGCCATCGTGTCCTTATTCGTCGCGTTCACACCAACCGTGTACGTGCGAGTGTACCTTTTGCACAAATACACGAAGTGCGTGCCGTGGAAATGTGGTCTCATCGTCGGGTGCGGGAGCGCGTTAGGGTCTATCTTATCTGGCGCGCTTTTACTGGACTCGTCTCCTAGAGGCGTGTTGACGTATTTGATCGCCGCGATTAGTTTATTAGCTGGGTTTAGAGATTTAAGAGGGTTGTACGTGTTACACGCGGCGAAGAAGAAACGGATGTTGGAGGAGGTGGAGATGTCGGCTGGAGTCGAAGCGCCGTCACATGCAGAAGGAGAAGAGCAGAGTCAACGAACAGTAGAAGTAGTAGATAAAGATGCGTACGAGAACATGACTGTTCTCGAACAGTGGTCGGATCCCACGCGTATAGATTTAGTCATTCTGTTTATCATCGGCGTGTTGGTCGGTTTAATCAGCGTTTTGACCGGTACCGGTGGACCGATTACGTTCTTGCCCATGGTTATCATGTGGAAAGGTGAAATTGTTCACCGAAAAGTCCTGGTCGCTTTAAGTGCGGTTATGAGCGCCGCGTTGGGTACCGGTGCGATTATCAGCACGTTGGCAACTGGCATCGATCAACCCGACGGTGGGTTGTGTTTGTTGATCACTAGTTTCGCGTTAATCGGAGTGTGCATCGGCGTGAGGCTGTTGGAGTTTATAAGGAAAGAAACGTTACAGCTCGGGATGGGATTGCTGTTACTTGCTATTGGCGGGTTCATACTGCACCAAGCAATAACAAAGTATTGATGATTCGATAGAAGAATTGTTGTTGTTTTTTATGATAAAATAATACATCCCTATTGCGACCACGCGCAGAATTTGCCTTCGCAAACTCGAATGAAATTTTTACCTTTGTGTTTCTTCGGGAGAAACCTAGCGCGAAACGGAATCGCTATTTCGTCGTCGATTTGATACGTTCGCAATCTCTCTTCCTTTTCGTGATGTTGTTGTTGTTTTTGTTGCTGCTGCTTACTATTTCTAATGTTGTTACCTTTCTTTTTATTAGTTCTGTTATTCTTCTCATCGCTGCTTGTCGTCTTTTTCGATGCGAGAGGAAATTCTTGGATGACAATGAAATCGACGAACGCATTTTGTTGCTGCTGCTGTTGTTGCTGCTGCTGCGTCGCGTTGGTTTGCGTGCTCGTTGTGTATGTCGGCAGAGGACTTTTCTTGATCGAAAGCATGACTGGAAACACGATTGCGTCTTCGTTTGGCGACCAGATTTGTTTCAATCCACCATCAACTAACAAGACTTTTTCTTTAAATTGTCGAGAAGGGAAAAAATAACTGCCGATGGTAATTGTCGCGCAGTCTTCAATGCGGCCGTTTTCATCCACCTCGAGCGCGCTTGCGCTATCGTCTAACAAGGTGTTACAAATATCCTCAAACGGAAAGTCCTCTTCCTTGTAAAAGAAAGCTCCGGGCGGATCCCAAGTGACCCACTGGTATACGCAATACGTGCTTGCGCCGCTAAAGACGGTGCACAAACATATCAACAACCTATCGCCAGAGTTGGACCATTTCAAAGCGACGACGTAGTATAAAATCGGTTCCACGATTGCGTTTAGCGGCTGGTCACCCGCTAATCCTTGGCCGTATGCTTCGTACGTCATAAACTCGGTGTTATATTCGTCTCTGGTACTAAACGTGCACGCGTTCAAATCGAGAATTTTCACCGCGTCGCTGATTGGTCCACCTTTGATCGGGTCCGTGCGTCTCAAGTAAACGGCGCGTTCGTCCGCCCACGCGACGTGCTCGCCACCAGGTCTAGCGGCTAGCACAAACGGGACCGTCACATCTGGTTCAACAAACACAGAGGAAGGTTGAACTTCGCACACGATGAGTTTTTCAAACTTTGAAATATCTCTCTTGGCACCTAGCTCGCGTTCTTTCGAAAGTTGGTCAAACAGCTGATTTTGTTGGTGTTTGGCGATGACATCTTTGATGTAATTGTCCACGTTTAGAGGTTCCTCCTCACCCTCTTCTTCGCCGTCGTCGTCGAGAAAAGTTTCCCTCTCACCAACTTCAAGTTCTGTGGTTGCCGTCGATTTTGAAGAAGAGGAAAGAGATGACGGCGGCGCTGGTATGAGCATCATGTACGTAATCGGAGGAAAGGAATCTGGTAAAGTAAACGGAACCAACCAATGTCCACGTGACGAAGCCGCCGTCATCTGATTTTGAGTGTTTCGTTTACCCGGAATCCAATGCACGTGGTGCGTAATTGGAACGTGCCCTCTGCCGATTTGCCAAAGCACATCCTTCTTCTTGCAAAATCGAGCCTTTGACTCAGAGCGCGCGAGGGGCACCCTCGTCGTTTCTTTCAGCGACATCATTTCTTGCTCGTACAACTGCTTTGAGGATAACGAAGAAAACTTGTTAATCTGCGGTGGTATCACCCTTCTGTTCGTATATCCACCTGCCATATCATCATGCTGACGTCCGTCGTGTTGGTCGCTCGATAGACTGCGAAAACTATCGTCATCATTGAACTCTTCATTATCGGAATCATTCATCATCCGCATTCCTCGTTTTCTCTTCAAACGTAACTGAAGCACGGGCTGTCGACACACTTGAATCAGTCTTTGACCACTTTCTGTGACGAAAGAGGTCAACTTGGAGATTGCGGGAGTGAGTGAATGATTCGCCACGGTGCAAACAAACTTTTTCGTTCGATTCCAAAGTGGATACTTGAGGAACCCAGAAATGACTTCGGCCTCGCGTTGTTCCCATGAGTGGAGCATTCGCGCGTGTTCATTCATGACATTTAATTCGTTTAAATCAACTTCATCATCGTCCAAAGCCATCATGTCTCCTCTCCGCTGTCCTTCTTCCGACATCGATCTTTTGTTGGAATTGATGTAATGTTGTTGAAAAGATAACGGCACCGGCGTTGACGTGTCGTGATGGTGGCGATGATAATCACCGTTACCACGATGATACGCGTCTAATTCGTCCTCGGGAAATAAAGATTTCTTTTTCTTTCCTCTAGAAATTGGAAGATTCGTCGCATTTTCAATCAAGCGCAATGCGCTCAACTTTTTCGAAATGCCTATCATGTCACCCGAATTGTCCGGCGCGAACGAGAAGAACATGCTCGCATCTTTCTGTTCAATCTTCTGCACAATCTCGCGGCCACCTGGATGAGACGCTCGAGGAAATTTCAACCCATTGTTCGCGAATCCATACAGAGAATTCATCGTTTGTACTAAATCGAGCATGGATAACGAGACATCTCGCCCTTGTGGCATTTGCATCTCTGGAACCTGAGGAGGAGGATCGACCGTGTTTTGTTGTTGTTGCTGTTGATTTTCCATCGTCTGAACGCCCACATTATTTTGATTGGGTGCCCCGGCAACCGTCTCGGCCACTGCCGCTTGCGCGTTCACTTCACCGCCTACCTCATCGAGTTCGGCTGCGGCAGGTGGATTATCATCATTATTGCCGTCGTTAGCTATTGCTGCTTCCGCTGCTCCTATCGCAGGTTGCGGTAATGGTACTGGAACTGCTGATACCGTTGGTTGTTGTTGCGCTTGAACTTGCGGTACGATCGCTTTTTCTTTCGCAACAATGGCCAACTTTGTTCCGCACGGAGCAAACTGAATTCCAAAGGGAACCATCGTCGTCGGCAAGACGATACAATTAACGAGCGGAGGAGGTGAAGACGGTAACTTGATCGTGACTTCTTTCTTTTCCTTCTTTTCGTAAATCGTCTTTCTCTTTTTCGTTGACGTGTCATTCTTCTCTCCTCTTTTCTTTCCCGAGGCTGTTTGTAGCAAAAAGGAAGTATGCTTCGTCGTTTTGCGCTTTTTCTTGCAACCTTCGTCGTCGCCGCCTTCATTCCTTTCATCGTCTTCTTCTTTCTCTTCTTCTTCTTCTTCTTCTTCTTCTTCTGACTCGTAAATGTCGAAGATTTTCTTGGACAAAGGAAACGCCTCGGCTTCTTCCTCTTCTTCCTCAGCCGCTTTCTCAGAGTTTACGTCCATATCCGCGTCGTATTCCTCGGCTTCTTTTTCTTCCTCTCCGTCTAATACTCTTCCTTCATCAGCAGAGTCGTCCAAAGCGGACAACACATCTCCGGCCAATTTCCTCCTCTTCTCTTCGTTCTCTTTTTCTTCCTCATCTATGATTTTCAAACCTTTTTTATTCTTCCCGCCGCTATCTCCATCGTCGTCCAAATCATCTTCTCTGGATAGTTTTGCCATCGTGCTCAGATCGCATTTCATCTTAGCTCTCCAAAAATTGCTCTCGTGTGGCGCCGCGCACAAAACTGAGTACCCTTTCAAAGATTGCATCAAGACTGACAACAACTCGCCGTTGTTCGACCAGGTCAAACTGGTGAATACGAATCGATTCATGGTCGTTTCGTGCAGCATTCGTATCATTCCGCCGTCTTCGCGCGGGTCGCAGGTGAATACAGACTTATCGTCACACACGGCTAATCTATACTTCAAATGTGTTGACATCCAAGAAGTGGAAGTAGACATCGATTGCGTCCACTCTTTTTCTTCGTCTTCTTCGAGCGATGCCGATGATTCCAACGACGCTCTTCTTTCCTCGTCTTCTTGTTCTCGCGCTCGTCTCGCGGAGAAGAGTACGCGTCTTCTCCAGGCGTACAAATCTCTCCACTTGAAAAAGTTTTCCTCCCTTTCTTCCTCCTCCTCCTCCTCGTTCCTCTTCTTTTCCTTTGCCGCTAGTGCCATAAACGCTGCTCTGTTTCTTCTTCTTTTCCTCCAACCCTTCGACAATTTTTTCTCATCTTCTCGCGCACTTTGGCTGAAGGACGCCGAAGGTTTCGTTTCTCTTCCTAAAAGTCCTCTTCCTCTTCGTTGTTGTTGTGATTGTGATTGTGATTGTCTTCTTCCTCTTCTGCCATAGTTTATGTTCTCGAGGCCGACGACTAAATCCTCTCTCGCGCGTCCATTTCTTCCTCCTAAACTAAACGTATCCTCCTGTTTCTTGCACAAACGTTTCCATATTTTCTCATCCTCTCGGTCGTTTTCCACGAGCATTCGATATAACTTCTTATTCGTGCAGGCGAATTTAAACACATCCGCGCCGTTCGGTAAGAAGGAGATGACGTGCAACAACGCATCAGTCGGTAGGATTTCGTCTATACTCGAAGCGTTCTTCAAACGACTCCCGACTTTTAGAAGCGTCATCGTCCTCGTATTCTTCTTTCCTTCTTCTTCTTCTTCTTCTTTGTCTTCTTCGTATTCTTCCTCCTCCTCCTTTGTCTTGTTCTTGTCGTTCTTAATGTTGTTCTCCCGGGTCGTCATCATCCTCATCCTCATCCTCGTAACCACTCCTAAACTCAAAAGTCGTGACTTTTCCCGTACTAAGAATAACGAGAGGATTTGTACGGAAAACGACGGAAAAAGGTCAATTAAATTTTCTTCTGTGAAAAGTCGTGCGGAAAAAAGCAGAAGCAACAAAACAGCAGAAAAACTCTTGCTTATGATGAGCTTTTCGGGGACTGACTTTTTCACCCCGCGAAAAGAACTTTCATCATCACAGAATCACAGAAGAAGAAGAAGAAGAAGAAGAAGAAGAAGAAGAAGAAGAAGAAGAACATAAAGAGCACACGATGACATCATCATCTGTATCATCTCTGAGATTACTACATAGTCGCAAACACGTAGAGTTTATTAAAAACAGCAGTCTGGACACGGAAACGATAGAGTACGCTTTAACCGAACACTTACGGTTGAGTGGAATGTATTGGGGACTGACGGCACACAAATTGTTGGTGATGAATAAAAACAATCAAGAAGACAAAGAAGAAATAATGAGCAAAGAGGACGTGATGAAATTCATAAACGAGTGTTACGACGAGAAATCGTCTCTGTTCGCCGGCGCTCCCGGACACGACGGACATTTGTTGTACACTTTAAGCGCGATTCAGATTTTCGTGTTGTATGAATGCGTGCAGGAACAGTTGAGCGAAGAAAGAGCGAAGAAAATATGCACGGCGATTTCAAAGTTACAGAGTAAAGAAGACGGGAGTTTTGCAGGGGATGAGTGGGGAGAAGTGGACACGAGGTTTTCCTACTGCGCGTTTTCCGCGCTGAGCTTATTAGCGCACGGCATGGGAGAGGAGTGTTTTCTCGACGACGGTTTGGAAGCGCTGAAAATAGGAGGTAGCGACGATGAAAAGAAGGAGGATAATCAGGACAAAAATAGGAGCAAAGCTTTAGGAATTATGCGTAAAATAGTCGACGTCGATAAAGGGTGCGAGTTTATAATGAAATGTAGAAACTTTGACGGTGGGTTTGGGTCCACTCCGGGCGGCGAATCTCACGCCGGGCAGATTTTCGTATGCGTAGGCGCGTTGCAGATTTGCAATCAGTTGGATTTATTATACACAGCAGACGACGACGAGGAAGAAGAGAACGACAAGTTAGCGTGGTGGTTAGCCGAACGACAAGTGAAAGTGGGTGGTTTGAACGGACGTCCGGAAAAGTTACCGGACGTGTGTTACTCGTGGTGGGTGTTGTCTTCGCTCGCCGCGCTGAAGAAAAAACACTGGATCGATTTAGATAAGTTGAAAGCGTTTATATTGAGGTGTCAAGACGATATCAGCGGGGGTATTTCGGATCGTCCGGACGATGAACCGGATGTTTATCACACTTTCTTTGGTATCGCTGGATTATCTCTGATGAAACACGAAGGATTAGAAGAAATTGACCCGATTTACGCGTTGCCGGTGAGGAGCGTTCGGAAGATTGGGATCGAAAGCGATTGGTATTAGAGAGAAGTCGGCCCCCTTTTTGTTTCGTGTCGTAAGAATAAATAATAATACGTGTACCTACGGTACAGTATTTTAATTAACGCGCGGCTATGGCCTACTACTAGTACTGCTATTACTATTACTACTATCACTACTATCACGCTACTATTAAAACGAACCCTCCTCTGCCCAGTTCGGTAACGGCAAACACTCAAACGTCCAACTCTCTTTAAAACTATACTTGATGCAGTGTAAATAAATAGCTTCCAAATCGTGCGTCGCGCGACTTCCAAACCAACACACCAACGGGCAATGTGGACACTCGGTGGTATGTTTGATTTTATCCCATTTAAAAGTGTCGTCATTGGTAGCAGCAGCTCTTGCGTCCTCGCGACGAAGACGGTCGTCGTTGAGTGTGAAACTATGGCACATTTTCTGATACTCGTCTTGTAGCTTCGTTTGTCCCGGCGACAATCGGCCGCCGTATACGACATCGTTCGCAATTGGATGTCCGAGTATTTGTAGATGCGCTCGAATTTGGTGCGTTCGCCCGGTTTCTGGAACGCATCGCACTAAGCTTTCGTCCAGTTCTGAAAAGTGTTTGATCAGTGTAAACGACGTCTTGGCTGATTTATATAAAGGAGAAGGTGTTGAAGAATCAGATGGCCACGTGGCGACGTGCGTTTTGCCGCAAAACCCAAGAGGTACTTCACACGTCGTTTCCTTACTGAACAAACCTTTCACTCTCGCGACGTACTCCTTTCGAACTTTATTTGAAACGATTAAATCTGTCGCAATCTTAGCCGCCTTGGACGTTTTTGCCATGAGCAACAACCCAGAAACGTTCCTATCGAGCCTGTGCAAAGGTAACAAAGGAGGAGGAGGAGAAGTATTCTTTTTATCATTCATCTCTGGTAAACGTTGACGCAAGATTTCCACCACTGAATTGTTTCGATACTGTCCGGTTGGATGCACCGGAACAGTTGCCGGCTTTCTCACGGCGACGATATCGTCTACTTCTTCTAAAATTTCAATCTCGTTCTCGGAACAAAGCACCGGCGGCTCGTGTTTGTGCACCAAGTGGCGAACGGTTTGTCCTGGAACCAAGGCTGGAAAATATTCTTTCTCGTCGTCTTCTTTTTTCCTCTTCTTTTTGTGACTCCGAGATACAGAAGATGCGTTTTTATCTTCTACGCGTAACCGTCCATCTTTGAAAGCTTGCGCGTAGTACTCTCTCGGCAAATTCGGAAACTCCTTGTGAAAGATATCAACGATGTTATTCTCTTCTTCATTTTCAACCTCGCACCATCTTCTCTTGACGTTGGCGATGAAATCAAACGCGTACGGTTTGCTCAATCGCAAACCGTTCTGGAAGACGATGTACGTATCGTCTTCATGAACAATGTCGATGCTTTTTACTTCATCTTCTTCTCCTTCTTTTTCATGCATTTTACTTCAACTTATCCATGTACAACTCTTTATTCGTTTCGTATTCTGCCAACTGTTCGTCGTATATCGTCCAAACGCAAAACTTACATTGCGGCGAGGATTGACAACAGTCCTCCGGTCCAGGCATTTCTGGTTTACGCTTCATCGTTCTATTTTCTTCGCACGAGCAAAATCGCCTCGAGCATATCTCGCACAACGCGTTCGGTGGAGGTCTTTGATCGTATTGGTGTAAACGCGTGTCCGTCAACGGATTCCGTTTTTTCCCGGTGTAATATCCAATTTCTTTTTCTAATTCTTCTTTATTACTCTCTGAAGAATACCAAGAACGGCGACAAAAATGATGACGATGATTTCGTTGTTGCGTCTTTGTCGTCAGCAGAGAAGAGAGTAGCTTTTGGTAGAGTGGGTGAACAGAAGCAGCAGAAGTAGCGGCAGAGATGATGAGAGAAGAAGAAGAAGAAAGAGTAGTTCCATCCCCCAAGAAGCTTCTTTTGCTCATTCTTGTTTTTTTTTGTGGAGAGAGAGATTAGAAAAAAATACTCGATCGTCGATTGAAAAGCGCTCGTCAAAAAAAGAGCACACAGAAACAACAGAAGAGCACGATGCGTCGAGCGGCGAGAACTTTTCTCTCTTCCTCGTCCTCGTCCTCGCGAGGAGGAGGAGGAGGAGGAGGAAGAGCTTTGGTGGATGAGCTCCTCTTCTCGAAAACGAGGAGGAGGATAACAGCGGCGGCGGCGGCGGCGGCTGACGCGGAGGAAACTGAACAACAACAACAACAACAACAAACGACGACGACCGAGACGTTTTGCTTGTGCAAACAGGTGAAAATAAACGCAAAAATACGGAAAGATAAAGGACACTGCGTGTACAAGCCAGTCGTCGTCGATGACATCGTGAAGAGCAAGCAGCGAAAGGAAGGATCGCTGGCGAAACGAGCGCACTGGTAAGACGACGAACGACTACTACTACCATTACTCAACGCTTTACTTTACGAACGCGCGCGTTATTCTTTTTTTATCGTAAAACCTCTCGAAAAGCTTTTCTGACTGTCTGACTGTACGTGATAAAAATATAAAATAGGACGACGCTCGACGCTTCGGTGGACGACGCGGTGAGGAAGATGCACGCTATGGACGTCGGAGCGCTGGTTGTGATGGACTTTCATAAGCTCGACGTGGATAAGAGCAAGAAGATTCATCTGGAAGAATTGTATTACTCGCCTAAGAGTAACGCGATAGCCGGTATCGTGAGCGAAAGAGATTATTTGAGAGCGGTGGCGACGAATAAAGTCACAGACTTGACGACGGTGAGAGAGATTATGACACCAGCGGAGGACGAATCGACGGGAGAGAAACGACTCATTTCAGTGGAACCGTATTGTTCTGTTTTAGCTGCGATGCAAGCGATGACAAGTGGTCATTTCAGACACATTCCAGTTATCAATACCGAGTCGCAGACGTTGGAAGGCATCGTTTCGTTGGGCGACGTGGTGAAGGCGTTGATTGCGGAACAGGACGAAGAGATTGACGTCTTGGAAGATTACATCACGAGTGGCGGTAAATAATCAACACGACGATTTACATACATACAAAGCAAACGAGAGAGAGACATCAGAGCAGAGAGATACACTAATTTCTATATAATAATAACAAATACGAGTTTGAATGTTTTACGCTTTTATCAACATCACAACAGTATGGCACGCGATGCTTCTATTTTCTCCCAAAGAGTCCACCTTTTCGTGCGTCTTCGCTTTGACATTCACCACGGATTCGTGCACGTCCAACAACTTCGCCAAGTTTTTCTTAATCTTTTCTTTGTGCGGCGAAATCTTCGGTCTTTGCGCGATTAATGTGCAATCGATGTTCCCCAACTCGTACCCGGCTTCTTTCATCAATCGAATGGCTTCGTAAATAAACACGTCCGACGTTTGGCCTTTCCATTTCGGATCGTTATCCGGGAACAACTGGCCAATATCCGGCAAACCGAGCGCGCCAGTGATGGCATCTACCACGCAGTGCAACAAAACGTCCCCATCCGAGTGCGCGACGCACCCGCGATCGTGCGGCACTTCGATGCCGCCTAATATCAACTTCAACTCTGGGAATTCCGCAGTGGATTCCAAGCGGTGCAAATCAAACCCGTGTCCGACTCTGTATGGCAGCACCGGCGGTTCCGCAGCCGCTGCTTTGATTTTGTTTCTTATTTTGTTTGTTTTGGTGATGTTTGTGCTGCGTCGTAACTCATTATTCGATCGCGTCGTACAACTCCTTCCCGAAAAATGATGATGGATAGAAGAAGAAGAAGAAGATATCGTTGTTGTTGAAGTCAACATCATCGTCATCGTCTATAATAGTTTGAAAGTATATTATTCTCTGTTAAACTCTGTTTTCTCCTCTCTTTGATGATGATGTTGATGTTGTTGTTATTATTGTGTCTCTCTCAACAACACACGAAAATCGTCGTCTAATAGGATGATAACACTACTATTATTGATGTTGTTCCTATGTTCTTCAAGAACAACACAAAAGTTAACACTTTGACGTTCTTTCTTGGTGTGACTTTTTGAGAGAAAGAGGAAAAGGAATTTTTCTAAGACTGTTAAACCCTAATGGGGGGAGCTCAGGAGCATTTTGGACCAGAAATTCTCTCTTATTTTTCGGATATCTCATTTTGAGAAGGAAAAAGGGGGGGAAACCAAATTAAGACGAAGATCTTGCAAAAGTGTGCAATAATCCACACATTTCTTTCTGCGCGCGCACATATCAAACTATTATTATAATAAATAAAGAATAATAAAATGTCCACCGGAACTCCGACTTCTTCAGCTGCCGTTGCGGACACCCCTTCCAACTCTCCGTTGCAGCCGGTCATCACCGCCGCTGCGAGAATTAAAGATGTCTCCTTACACGTCTTCTCCCAAAGAAAACCAATGTCAGAAATTCTCGATAGAACGGCGTATTCGAAACCGGCGAGTTTTTCCGACGCCACCAGTCGAATGCAAAAGAACTTGAACTACTTCAAAATTAACTACATGATTGCCACGATGGGGATCTTATCTGCGTTTATTTTGTATCATCCGTCGAGTTTGTTGATTTTGAGCGCAATCTCCGCCGCGTGGGCGTACGTGTTTATGATTCGTCAAGAACCTTTGAAGATTGGCGAACGAGAAGTGTCTTCGAGAGAGAAAATGTTAGGCATGACTGGTTTATCCGCGTTGATTATATTTTTCTTGTCCTCCGCGGGGACGTATATATTCTCCGGGATGGGCGTGGCTTTGTTGGGGATTGGTGCGCACTCTGCGGCGAGAGTGCCGGATGACTTGTTCATCGACGACGCGTCCGAGTCGAACGGGTTCTTTTCGTTTATGATGCCGCCGAGGCCTGGGCAACCTTCTGGCACGATCTAAGTAAGATATATGCGTGTGCGCGTGTGACAGAGTGAGCTGATATCAGTGTATTCAAATACACGCCGCGCATGTGTATGTTATTACTATGAGAGAAAGAGAGTGAATTATAGAAGAGAACAAGAACGAGAGAATTGAGCGAGAGGAGTGGAAGTAGTACCCCTCTGCGGAAGTGCGCGAATTTACTCTCTCTCTTTCTCGAAGAAGAAGAAGAAGAAGAAGAAGAAGAGATACTATTTAGAAAAAAGAGTTGACGAGATAAAAAGAAAAAGAAACATATGAAACTGTTTGTCGATGCGTTATTAGAGTTGCAGATTGGACGATGATGAATATGACAAATCATTGTTATTGTTGTCATTGAAGATCTCTTTCTCTCTCTCGTGCCGAAGGACGACTGTAACACAAATTATTTACCACACACGTTTGAGATTAGGATTTTATTATTATATATGTATATATGTATATATATACATGGACTTATCCATTTAAAACTATTACTATTACATCTATAATTAAATCCCCGGGCCTCTTCGAGCGTTTGCGGCCAAACGCGCGTCTCTTTCCTTTTCGTATTCTCGATACTCGGCTTGTTGCAAAAACGATTGTTGTTCGGTGTACGTGTTTTTGGACTTTCTGTGCATTTCCAACTCCTCGTCAATCTCCTCGTTCGAATCTTTCACTTTCTTCCAATCCATCTTCGTCTTATCTAGCACGCTCATCTTCTTTGATTTCTCAATCTTGGCAATCAAAGCGTCTAAGCCGCTCATTTTTTGTCCTTTTAGATTTTCCTTTTCCTCGGCCGCTTTCGCCTCTTTCGAGCCCTCTTTGTACGTCTTTTCCACCTCCATGACCATCCCGGCAAAGTCTCTTTTCTCGATCACCGCTTTCAAACCACCGTGGTCTTTTATTTTGTGCACTTTTCTGGACGTTTTCGCCGCCTCCATGGCTTCTCTCGCGAGCTTTAATCTCTCGTCTATTTCCTCTTCCACCTCCTGCTCTTCGGCTTCGGCCGCCGGTTCTCCTTCTTCTTTCGTTTTCTTCTTCTTTTTTACCTGTACGGTTTCTGGCGGTTTCTTTTCTCCTTTCTTACTCTTCGTCGTCGACGCAGAAGAGGTCGATAATAATCTAGAGAGGATTCTCTCCGAACTTGTCGGTTTCTCCTCCGCGTCTTTATGTTTCGAGTTCAACTTACACGCCAACTCAGTGGGTGAAATCTGTCGCATCATTTTCATCACGGTCGACAGATTCGAAGAAGAAGAAGCTAATAAGTTATCATTCGTCTTCTCTGTCGTTGCTTTCCGCTTCTTCGTCGTCGTCGTCGTTGCATCCTTTTTGTTCTTTTTCTCTTCTTCTTCTTTATCGTCTTCTTCTTCTTCTTCTTCTTCTTCAGTAGTCGCAGTCATCAACTTCTCAAACATTTCCCGAACTTTCTTCTTCGGTTGAAACTCAAAACTCTCGAAGTCTTCTCTCGAAAGCTCTTTCGCCGTTTTCACCACCTGGTTGTACTCCTCAAACATGATTGATTTTGATTGCTTTTGCGCGTAAAATGTATTATGTTATCACGACGCGAAAAGCGTTTGTTCTATGAGTATTGGTGTTGTTGTTCTCTGTTGTTGTTGTTTGTGAGAGCAAATTCTTTCGCGAAAAAAAATTAAAGCAAAACTCGAAGTGCTTGAAAAACAACTGACTGAGAAATAAGCCACACTTTGAAACTGTTTTCTCTCCTCTCTTTTGTATTTATACATACTCTCTCTCTCTCTTTTCATCATCTCTTCTCTGAATAATAAATGAAACAGAAGAAGAAGAAGAAGAAGAGAGACAACACCGTAGTATTACCACCACTGATCGACCCCCAAAACGGTATCGCATCTTTCAGAGCGTCGAGACGAGTGAACTTTGTTCCAGCCAGGTATACTAATCGTGTTGTGTGAATTTACTTTACTCTACTCAAATTGAGAGTTGTGAACTCAAATTCTCTTTAACATCAAAATTGGGGAAATCAAACACAAAAAGAAATCCACTCATCCTTTTTGTGTGGTAGTTTCTTCTTATTTTCCTTTGTCATCTTCGTCTTCGTCTTCTTCGTTAAGAGACGTTCTTTGTTTTCGAAACAAAGAACCGCGTCGTCGTCGTCGCGTGGCGGGAATTGATGCCAAAAAGAGATCAAATTTTAGTAGAAGTGACTGACACCTTTAACATCACCATAATCAACAACAACAACAAAATATAACAACAAAAAATACAGACGAGCGGAACCGTCGTCAATATTGGGAGGAATGATGACGAACAACAACACCAGTGGTCAAAATGGACGACGGAGAGTAGGAAGAACGATAGTATTGAATGGATTGAATGAGAATAGAGATGGTAATAAGAACAACAAATCATCTCAAAAAGACAACGAAGATACTCGCGCGAACATAAATAAGAAGCGAAAGAAGGAAGAAGAGGAAGAAAAAGAGAAAGGAAACGACTTATATCCTCTTTCCAAGATTCAAATGGAATGGCAAACCGTCTCTAAGATCGGCTCTGGTTTGCAAAATTTAGGCAACACCTGCTTTTTAAACGCGGTTTTGCAGTGCCTCACGTATACGCCAGCTTTGGCAAACTTTTTCTTGAACAACGAACATCAAAAGCATAAAAATTTGAGCTCAGGATTCAACTCGTTGTTCGAGATGGGTAATTTAGTAAAGAACACGTTGATACATTCCAAGAACAAGCATCACGCGGTACCACCGACGGCGTTCGTGAAGAATATTCGCGCGCTGTCGAAGACGTTTAAGAAAGGAAGACAAGAGGATTCCCACGAATTCGCGAGGTGTTTGTTAGATTCCATGCACAAGAGGTGCTGCATGTTAGGCCGGGTGGACGACGGAAGCTCGTCGAATACTCGAAATGGAAAGAAGCTTACTGCGAATGCAATCGATCCAGAGTCGAAAGAGGCGGAAACGACGTTCATTTGGCGCGTATTCGGTGGGCAGTTGCGTTCGTGCGTGACGTGTCAAAGCTGCGGGAGAGAGTCGGCAAAGTTAGATCCGTGCATGGATATGAGTTTAGAGTGCGCGAAGGTGAAATCTTTAGAACAAGCGCTTAAGTTGTTCACGCGAGTGGAAGTTCTAGACGGCGATAACAAGTATAGATGCGAAGGGTGCAAGAAGTTATCGCGAGCGAAGAAGCAATTCAGCGTGGATAAAGCTCCAAACGTGTTGCAAATCCAACTGAAGCGTTTCGAGTTTGTTCCTTTCGGGAGAGGGAAGTTATCGCAGTTTATCGAATACCCGTTGGTGTTAGATTTAACATCGTATTTAACCTCAATTTTGAAAATTAACGAAGGTCGCCGCGGGAAGAAGAGGAGTAAAAGTGCTAATAACGCCGTTCTCGATGATATTATGGGTGGTAGTAGCACGGAGAAAGCTTTTTCATCGTCGTCCTCGGTGTACGATTTGATTGGTGTTTTAGTCCACGCGGGAAGTTCCATGAACTCTGGTCATTATTATTCTTACGTCAAAGCGCAAAATGGATTCTGGTTTGAGATGGACGACGAATCCGTCACGAATGTTTCCGAAAAGACCGTTTTGAGACAAAAGGCGTACCTTCTCTTTTACTCTTTACGCAACGCTCCGGGGACGATGACGACGAGGAAAACAAACACTGGAAACGTGGATAAAAATCGAATGGACGAACTCACGAGAGATTTCCAAGCGAAGAAAAGAAAGCTCGATGAAGAAAGAGAGAAGGAGAAGAAGGTGATGACGAGGAAAAGCAAACGAGATAAAAATATCAGCAATAGCCCTAGCAGCAGCGAAGAAGACGAAAGAAAAGACGAGGAAGAAGAAGAAGAAGACGTAGTTACGGTGATATCGGCGAGAAGAAACGGGAAGCGAGGCGCCGGGCGCTCAGCCGGGAAGAATTCTCGCGACGTGGTAAAATCAAAACTCTTCAAGCAAAATAGAAGCGGATCAAAGTCACCTGATTTCGGCATCGGCAAGCAAAGAAGACGCAGTAAACGAGCATCGTATAGCGACGACGACGACGACGAAGGATACGACGAGGAAGGAGATAAGGAAAATAAGAGGGATAAAGGAAACATGATAAAGACATTCTTGAAATCACGAGCGCAAAGAGATAAAAATACTCGAGGTTGGAACGACGACGACGACGACGATAATAATAAAAGTCGCGCGATGGGAATGCGCCAGCAAGTTAGTACATCTCAGAAAAAGAACGTTAAAAAGTCTCGCGGGTATGACGAGCTCGACGAAGAGTACGATAGAGGGAAAATTGCGAAACATCTTCGAAGGCGCGAACAGAAAATGCCGGCGAGACCGACGAAAGCGCCGTCGAGATCGGCAGGAGGAAACGCGTTTCAAAGAAAACAAGGGCGAAAACAGCGTAAGTGATATAGTGCTAGTGTGTTGTGTTCATACGACAGAGTGTTTATTTCTTCTTGAAAGTACCCACAGCACTTAAGTTTTAAGACTTCTTCTTATTTATTCTCTTCGCCGAAAGCATCGTTTTCTTCCGAGATGAACAGACGAAGAACATCCGTCAACGTAATAACGTCGAGAGGCTTTCCAGCATTCAGTTTCGGTTTTTCGACGACCACCCACACGCGGTGAACGTACGTAAGCGCGTTCAAAACATCAGAGATCGTCGCCGACACTCCCACGGTCTGTAAAAATATTTCGTCTTTTTCGATTGCTTTATCCCGTCGATCGACCGCGGTTGGACTGTCTTCGTTCATCTTTTGGAAGAACGCGTGACTCACGTGCTGACTCTCGATATGCGAGTACCCGCCGTAACTCGTGCGATGAGACAATGCCAAGAATTCTGCGATCGGTAACCCCAAAATAGAGACGTGATCTTTCGTCACGCGTCTGAGATCGGATGCTGAAAAGTTCGCGATTAACACATCTTCGTACACGACGCCGACACACGAGATATCTCGATCGCGCAGTTTTTTCAGAACATTGATCGTAAGTTCGTGCGGCTCGACGCAACAGAGACCGAGCGCTCTTTCCGAGGAGCAAAAACCGCAATCTTGGACTGTTAATCTCGATAACTCTTTAAAAACACCTTGTTCGTTCTTCATTTGCAAAAACTTGATGATGTCGGATTGCGAGATTATGCGATGTATCTCCCCGTGCGGGTCGAAGACGCCGAGTCTGTGCACTAAATGGTGTTGGTTCGCCAAGAAATTCTCCATCGCTTCCAGAATCGACAACTCTTTCGCGTACGGTTCAAAGACTAAATCCACGTCGCTGAGATTGCCGATTTGAATAATCTTCTTCGAGAAGACTTCAGGCGCTACTTTTCGTAACAACGACATCGCTTGCAACATGTTGATTGGATCTTCCATCTTCTCCAACTTTTTCTCGTCTTCGAAAGCTTCCAAGAGAGGATCGATCACGTCCGAGACGCTGAAAAAACCCAAACACGTCGCTCTTTCGTCTTCACGATTCAACCCGACATTTTGCACCAAAACTGGCGCCGATAAAACGTTGTATCTCTTCAACGTGTTGAGTGCCGTCTCGCACGTATCGTCGTGTCCAAGAGAAACGACGAAAGACCCCGCTCCTGCTAAACTTCCTTGTTTCGCGCGATCGATCTGCGACAGCATCGAACGCAACGTCGTCGACGCGAGAACGGATCGGATGTGTCCGACGTCTCGTCGTCTTTGCGGCGTTGTCGTGGTTTCGTTCGTCGTCGTCGTCATCGATCGATTCTTTTTTTTGTCCTAAACAACTTTTCTTTGCTTATTTTTTGCGCGTATTTTTGTGTGGTGGTGAAAAAAATGGACTGAAATCACCCTCCTTTTTTTGTTTTTTTTTTGAGAAAAGTTCGAGATACAAAATTTTCCTCAGAAGAAGAAGAAGAAGAAGAAGAAGAAGAAGAAGAACTTTGACAACAACATCTTAATAATAATATATAATCAAATGTCGAACTCTCAATCGTCTCTTCCCTCCTCGTCTTCATCGTCTTCAGGATCTTCATTCAAACAGCTCATGCAGCACCCGCAAGCGCTGAAAATTTTAGGATGCGTCGTCGGCGTCGTCGGATCTTTACTCGTGTACGGTTTATTGCAAGAACGAATCATGACTCGACCGTACGAAACGGACGGAGAAAACGAAGAGTATTTTAAGTTCTCCGTGTTTTTAGTATTATCGAACAGACTTTTGTCCTGTTTAATGGCGATGGGGATTTTGGCGTATTCGAGAGGGAACGTGCAACCTGTCGCGGGTATTCATCGATACTGCGCGGTCAGTTTATCCAACGTCATCGCGACGTATTGTCAATACGAAGCGTTGAAATACGTCTCGTTTCCGGTACAAACTTTAGGGAAGTGCGCGAAGATGATTCCGGTGATGATTTGGGGATATTTAATTAATCAGAGACGGTACGTCATGCAAGATTATTTCATCGCCGCAGGCGTGACGTTAGGATGCACGATGTTTGCTTTGTACGGGGACGTGTCCTCGAGCGCGGCGAAACATCACGGGAAAGGTGGGAAAGATACGAGCATGTACGGCGTCGGGTTGATGTTGGGATACCTCGGTTTCGACGGGTTCACGTCCACGTTTCAAGATAAGTTGTTCAAAGGGTACCAGATGGAAACGTATAATCAAATGCTGTGGGTGAATTTATGTTCGGCATCTATTAGTGCTTTGTGGTTGTTTTCGGATTCGGCGTTTTTCGACGCGGTGGCGTTTGTCGGGAGACACCCGGCGGTGTTGCAAGATATTTGCACTTTGAGCGTCGCCGCAATGTTAGGACAGTTGTGCATCTTGTACACGATTCGTGAATTCGGGGCGTTGCTGTTCGCGACAATCATGACGACCAGACAGTTCTTGTCTATTCTGTTGTCGTGCTTGATTTTTATGCACCCGTTGACGTTCATGCAATGGCTCGGGACCGCGATGGTTTTCGGATCGTTGTATTACCAAGCGTATTTGAAAAATCAGCGAGCGACGAGCGCGGCGACGGTGAGTGAGATGCGCGAGCCGTCCGCATCTGGTGCGGAGACCGGAGAAAAGAACGCCACCGTGTGAGGCTCTTCTAGTTTTTGGGGACGACGACGACGACGAAGAAAGGAAAGCTTCTTCAAATGTATAACTTTTTTTAAAAGAAAGTTTTAAAACTAACTAAATTACCACCAATTTTTTATTAAAGACGCGTCGGTAACCCGGATTTCGCCATATCTTCTTTGCATTCCTTCACAGTCACTTCGTCTCTGTGAAAGATTCCAGCCGCGAGCGCCGCCGAACACGCCGGAACGGCTCCGAAAACTTCAGAAAAGTGCCTCGGGTGTCCGGCGCCGGAGGAGGCGATGACGGGGATCTTCACCGCGTCCGCAACCATTTTCACGAGCTCGTGGTCGAAACCGTTACCTTGTCCGTCTTCGTCTATGCAGTTCAAAAGAATTTCACCCGCGCCTAACTTTTCCATCGCAATGGCTAACTCGTACGCGCCAATATCGCGTCCTTCTCTCCCACCTTTGATGGTGCACTGAAACCAGCAATATTTCTCGCCGTTTGGTCCTAATTTTCGTTTGGTTTCTATGCACTTGTTCTTTGTGTTTTTCGGGTCGGTTTCGTATTTGCGTCTCGGGTCGATGGATATCACGACGGCTTGAGACCCGTATCGATTGGAAATGGTTTCAATAGAACTCGTTCCATCGCCCTGTTCGTTGTTGGCGTAAAACTTCTCCGCGACTTCCACGGCGTCGCTTCCGATGGACACCTTATCGGCGCCCGAGGCAAAATACGCCGAGGCGACTTCTAAAGAAGAGTAATGTTTACCGTTCGAGTCGGTAAAATCGCGAATACCGCCGCCGACGGTTAAAGGCACAAACACGGTTTCGCTGGAGAGTTTCAAAACGTCAATCATCGGCGCGTCCTTCAACGGCGTGTCGCGGTACCCGGTAATGTTCAGAAAACTCACCTCATCGGCGCCCATGTCGAAGTATTTCTTCGCGAGTTCGACGGGTTTACCCAAGTTACGAACGTCGCCGCTCTCTCCTTCGCTTTTTTCTCTCACGTCGTACGAGTCGCCTTTGGTGACGACCAAATCGCCGGCGTCGTTGCTGCGCACGTCCAAGCACGCGATGACGCGCTTAGCCAACCCTTTCCGCACGGCATCCGAGCTCGCCGAGGACGGCAACGCCGAGGACGTTTCCATTTCGCTCTTACCGCCGGAAAGAAACTGGTCGAAAATCTTTAAACCAGTGAAGCCAGACTTTTCCGGGTGGAACTGCGTCGCCATGACGTTTCCTTTCTGCACGGCTGAAATGAACGGTTCGCTCCCGTAATCGCACGTCGATAAAACCCAATCCTTGTTGTTTTCGTTCGGCAACGCTCGATACGAGTGCACGAAATATACTCTCTCGGAAACCGAAGCAGATGATGGATCATCTTTTTGTAAATCTATCAAGTACGATTCTCTTTTGACTTCGTTCACGTTCCATCCAATGTGCGGCACGATTAAATCGTCTCCCGTGAACTTGGTCACCGTCCCGGGAATCAGACCCAAACCTTCTACGCCTCCCGACTCTTCGCTCCCATCGAACAGTAACTGTAAGCCCAAACACACACCCATGAATGGTTTCGTTCCATCCAAAACGTATTCTCTCAAAGGTTCGATTAACTTTCTCTCGCGCAAAATGTCCATGGCGGACCCGTAGGCACCGACGCCAGGGAAGACCAGTTTCTTCGCCGCGAGGATATCTTCCGGAGATTTGATATCTTTGACCGTGTACCCGAGCTTTTGCATCGCGTTTCGAACGGAACGAACGTTTCCAGCACCGTAATCTAAAAGCGACACTTCGCCTTTACTCGCCAAAGCAGCGTTGGCGCGAAGAGTCAGAGACTTTCTTTTGTTTCTGCTGCTGCTTTTGTTGTTGCTGCTATGAAATAATATGCGTCTACTATTGAAATCATCACTCGTCGTCATCATTCCTCGTCTTCCTAGCATAACTCTCGATGTGGTCGTAGCCGTGCCGTTGCTGCTACTTCTACTAGAATTATATACTATTGGTGATGACGTCGTTGATGATGTTGGTGTTGTTGTTCTTGCTGTTGTTGTTGTTGTCATCATCATCATCTTCACTTTCACTTTTTTTATCCACTTTTACGAGAGTAAATGTTCGGACGATGATGACTGCTGCTGGTGCGTTTAATAATGTCGAGCAGAAGAAGAAGAAGGAGAAGATGAAGATAATAAAGAAGAATTAGAAGAGATGATGCGTTCTTTCACGACGTCTAAAGTCTTTTGTCTTCTTCTGAATAATACTAATACTATATTATCTGAGAATATAATGACGACGAGTTGTAAAGGCAGAAGAGCTTGAGCCCTTTCTGCTCTGATTGAGAAGAAATTTTTGAAGCCGCCAAAAAAAAAAACATTTCAGAGAGAATCACTTTCTCCTGTAAACTCATCCTATTCACTTATTGCACACTTATTAAACGCTCTCGTCATCATCAACATCGTCTTATTAAAAAGAAGACAAAGTTTTAAAAGAGGAGAAGATGCCTCGCGCGACAAAATCAGCCGGCTTGAACGCCAAAGCGAAGAGAAAGGAGAGAAGAGAGGAGAAATTTAATAACAAAGGAGGAGGAGGAGGAGGAGAAGGTGGAGCCGCCACCACGGGAAAAACTTTCGAGGACGAGGAAGGAGGAAACAAGCAAAAGAAGAAGCATAAAGGGAATCAACACGAAGACAAGGATAACAATAAAAAGTCGAAGAATACCTCATCATCTTTCAAGAGTTCGAACGCAAGTAATGGTAATGGGGATAAAAAAGCGTGGAAGAGCGGCGGAATTGGTGGTGGAAGCGGCGGCTTCAAGAAGACAGCCTCCTCTCAACAACAACAACAACAACAAACACAATCGCAATCGCAAAAGCAAGGCTTTGCAAAGCCAAACTTTCAGCTCATCGAAGAGTTAGTGTTGATTTTTGAAAAGCTCAGGCAAACGAAAGATTCTTCCAAATCCAAAAACGGCGGCGGCAACCGCGGGAAAGGTAAACGCGCAGGCGACGACGACGACGACGACGACAGCGATAACGACAACAACAGTCGCGACGCGGGTAAGAAGAAGGAATACGCAACACTCATTTACTCGAAAACCAAAGGCAAGATTCCTGAAATTGCAAACAATCACAAAGGCTCGAGAATAGTCCAAAGTCTGTTGAAATACGGCACGGAAGAGCAAATAAACTCGGTATTTGCCGAATGCGCGCCGAAACTAGCCATCTTAGCGAAATCTTTGTACGGGAACTTCCTCATTCGGAAGCTCATCGAAAAGACTAAGAAAGAAGATTATCCGCAACTGTTACAAAACGTCAAAGGTCAAGTAACTTCGCTAGCGCGACACCCAGTTGGAAGTCAAATATTAGAGCATCTGTATCACTCCGCGAAGGGCGAACAACGCGCGCAAATGCAGGCTGAATTCTACGGTGGCGAATTTGTACACTTTTCAAACGCGAGTTCAATGACGAAAAAAGACGGTAAAAACGCCAACAAAGAACCGCCGACTTTGAAGGACATTCTGTTGCAAAAACCAGCCATGCAGAGACAAAATACGTTGAAAAACATATCGAGATCAATCCTTCCGATTCTGGAGAAAGGTTTAGTATCGCCGCTCATCGTCCATAAAGTTTTAAAAGAATATCTCCTGGTCGGTGGTGCAAGTTTACGCGCCGAGGCGGCAAATTCTATCGCCGCACCGGCGTTTCTTCGATTGTTCCACACCAGGGAAGGTGCCACGGCAACGAACGTGATGCTTTCGTACGCCGGCGCGAAACAACGAAAGCAAGTCTTGAAAGCTTTGAAAACGCAAGTGTGGAGAGTATCCCAAGACGAGTGCGCACATTCGACTATAATGACATTAATTGACTGCGTGGATGATACGAATATGCTCAATAAAATCATCTTACAGGAGCTCAAAAGCGAAGATATCGCGGGAATCGTCTGCGAACACAAATTCGGGAAACGCGTGATACTGCATTTACTTCGTCCGCGTTTGAATAAATACTCGCCACCAAACTTACAGATGATGATGCTCAGTCCGGAGGAGATACATCAATCTGTTGAAGCGGCGAAAGCGTTGGTGAAAACGCTGCAAAAGCAGCAAAAAAAAATTAACCGACACGATAACGACGGCGACGACGGCGAGGAAGAAATCGAGGACGACGAGATCTTGAAAGATAGCAGCAACAAGAAATCGGAAGGAAACAAAAGAAAACTGAGCAGTGATGGTGGTAGTGATTCCGAGGAAGACGAGGAGGAAGCCGAAGGAGCGGATGTTAACTTTGGCGTTGCCAAGAAGAGCGAGCAACAGAGACGATTGGAAGTTTTTAAGCAATATGGATTCGCCGAGGCGTTGGTGAAATCGTGCCAAGACAACATCGACCGAATGCTCCGGTCGAAAGAATCCGGAGATGTTCTGTACGAAGTCATCATCGGGGGATTGGACGATGTCGTGCATGAGTCTTGTGGCGAAGGAAAAATGAACGCGTTCTACGAGCGCATCGCGGAGGTTGTCACCGAGTCCGTCAAAAGCGCAAAAGCCGACGAGGAGGATAACTTATTGGAAAACTTCTTTTCGACGAGACTTTTGCGCCGCGCGGCGCAAGATTGTCCTCGTTTCGCCAAAGTGTTGTTTGACTCTTCTATATGCGCATCTTCGTCCTTACAAAAGAAGTGGCTTTCTATGCCGCACGCGGAAAAAATCATCGCAGGCGTGTTATCGTGTCCGGACGAGAAGTTCGTTACGGAGGCTAAAGCGAAGATGGGGGCGGATGCCGATGCAATACTCGCTAAAGTGATTGCTAAAAAAGAGAAGCATCGTGATAATGCTGCGAAAGGGAAAGCATAAGGAGGAGGACTTTTTTGGATGCACACATATATATACATATATATGTTCCTATGTTGGTGTGTCGGATTAAGCATATTCCATATGTCACTCAGTTTGAACTTAGGTTTTACGCAAGATATACTACCAGGGTACTTACTAAATACTATTCGATTACTTATAATATATCAATCGTATCCAGCAAGCATCGGCGTAATTTTCGCGTATAGCCACGCGTGCGATTCAGCGAGCTGATTTCGCAGACCCTCCCGAATCTCTTCACGGGTATACCTTGCCGAAAAGTGAATCAACAAAATATTTTCGCATTCGCGGAAACGGTCCGCGTTTTCGGCTATGTCTCTTACGTGCGTGTGACCGAATCGTTTCGCGTCTGCAGGTGAGACGTCGTCGTTGACAAAAGTGCACTCGAGACACACTAATCGCGACTTCAAACCTTCCTGAATAACTTCCTGAGGAGAAGAGTGTAAAAACTCCATCGTCGTATCTCCCGTAAACATAATTTCCGGTACGGTCACCGTATCGGTAATTTCCACGCCGTCATCTTTTAAAGCTTTTATTTCACTTCCTTTCAGCGATAAATATTCATCTTTCAACTTTTGCTTCGTCGAAAGAATAACATACCCTTGACTCGCAATGGGGTGCACGGTTTCAAACGCTTTAATCTTATAGTTTTTGTTCTTCATCGAATAACACGTTTCCGCGGACGGCGCGAAAGGTATCATTTCATGCGGAAGGTCACTATCGTCCAACACTCTCAGCGCGTCTATAAAGTTCGAAATCGCTTCAATCTTTGATTCTGGCACCAGTATCGTAGGTGGCGGTAACGAAAGTAAGTTTCTACTCGCTATGTACATCCCCAAACCACCGATGTGGTCCATGTGGGTGTGCGTCAAACACATCGTGTCCGCGTATACGCATCTTTGATAGCACCTTCCGCTATCAAAACACAGTTTGAGTTGAGGAAAGATGATGCTTGTTTCTTGACCGCCTATGGATAAGCCTTCGATGTTAAATCCCGAAAGCGTCTCGACGACGAATCTGTTTCCTTTCTGCTCGTTTTTGCCGTTCATCGGGGACGACTATATCGTCCGCCGTGACTTTTGATTTCTTTTTTTCATCATCGTATCCACGCGCGCAGTTTTACTAACTCCGCACTGGGTGTCCTTTTTCTGAAGAAGATGTTAAAAAAACTCCAAAGAAAAAAAGAAAAAGCGAGCATCTCTTAGAGGGTTTTATGGCTGCCAAAAGAACAGACGACAAGAGGAGTGCTACCCCGTCAACGCAGTTGCGCGCTTCTGCGTGCTGGTGACATCATTACACACCACTCGTAATTAATCGTTGTTGGTCCTTTTTGGAAGAAGAAGCATCATGGCGGATGACTTTGAGCGCGCGGTTTTGTTCTCGTTTCAGCAAAACACCCCTTCTTCTTCTTCTTCTAACTATAATAATAATGAGGAAAGAACGAGCGCGTTACAACAGCTGGAGCAATTCGTGCTCTCGCCAGACGCTTGGAAAGTGTGCGCGGAACGGTTTGAAACGTCCTCTTCGTCCGAGGTAAAGTTTTGGTGCTTGCAAACGCTCGCGAAGAAGCTCAGCGAAGAGTTTTTCAACGAAGAGGAACATTTCGGCAGCGCTCTGCCGTCCTCACCTGCTTCTCCTCCTTCCTCTTCTTTGAAATTTTCCCACGAAGATAGACAGATGCTTCGGAATACTATTGAAAAGTACGTGTCTGCGTTTCAATGCCAACGAGTAAACGACGTGTTTCCGATGTTCATCCAAAATAAACTCGCCGAATGCGTCGCGCACGCCATCGCTTCAGAAGGGCCGGCGAAACGTTGGCCAAACTTTTTCGAGAACTCTGCGGGTATCCTCGTGAATACCAACTCGGGGGGTGATGATACCAATACCAGCGATAATGAAGACAAGAAGACTCGCGCTGCATTCTTTTTGAGAATATTAGATTGCTTGGACGCGGACGTGATAAACTCGACCGACGCTTTGAGAAAAGGCGCCTTATACGTGCGCAAATCTGGTCGCGTAAAGGATTACATGAGAGAAAGCAACATCGTTTCCTTTTTGTTCGATACTTTTTTGAACATGGCGAATAGCTTTTCGAGCGACGCAAAAGTTTTGTCTCAGATTTTAATCGTCGCGAGTAAGTACGTCGATTGGGTGGACGTGAACATAATCGCCTCCGATGGATTCATGTCCTTCGTGTCGGCGTGCTCGGGACATACGAACGAAGACTTGCGAGCGGCGTCTTGCTTATATCTTACCTCGCTCATCGATAAAGGCATGGATGCTGATAAAAAATTCATGTTAATCACGCGATTTAATCTGGTCGAGGCATGTTCCTCTCTCGTCGCGGCGTCGTTTCGCGACGACGACGAGCAATTCGCGATGAAATCTTTACAACTCTTGCAAACGCTAGGAAACGAGCTGCTGAACATGCTCAATGCCATTTCGCCGATCGCGATCAACTCAAAAGGTGGTAAAATGTCGGTAAAAGAGCGATCGATGGATTGTTTGAGAACGCCAGAATCCGAACAGCTGTGCAATTTGCTCTTGGTCTTAGCCACGCAAGCGGCAATGTATGGAATCCCGTCCAAACACGAATCTGCGGTTTCAGCCTCCGGCCAGTTTCTCATCCAGTACTCGAACAGAATGAAGAATGATAGCTACACTTTGGCATTATCGATATCGATGGTTCAAGAGACGCTGTTGAAGAACATTATCGATCGTTCCTCCTTCGAGTTTGTGAATGATTTTGGCGCAGACTTTGCGAATGGCTCAGATCCATATGTCATCGAGTTGGAGTGCGACGTTTTTGCCTTGAGGCACGAGTTGATGGTGTTGTTTAGGAATATTTCGCGGGCCGCACCGGAAATAGTGTTGAGAGCGACGCAAGCCGCAATAGAGAGCGCGTTCAACACCAGTAGTAGCATTAATAATGATAATAATAATAGTAGTGGAAAGGGTGGTGAAGTATTTTGGTACCGCGTCGAGGCGGCGCTTTCGGCGCTGTATAATCTGGGCGAGAGCTCTGGATTCACCGACGCGGTGGTAAATTTCGCCATGAAGACGAATCCGAACAACGCCAAAGACAAAAATAAAAGCATCGAACCTCCGCAAAGTAACAACACCGGGAGCGCTCCACAAGAACACCTTGAGCTCACGTCTCTAGTTTTATCCTTGGTTCTGAAATGGGACGAGTGTTCTAAAAGCTCCGCGTATCACCGCATCGTTTCGATGTCATACATGGAGTTATGCGTGAGATATCACAACATGATTGAACAAAATGCAGAAGCTTTGCATCTTGTTTTGAGAGCATTTTTGGATGAGCGAGGAATGCGACATCCCGATTCAAACGTATCATCTCGAGCGTGTTACTTGTTTATGCGAATGGTGAAACCTGTTCGTTCGCATCTCGCGGACAAGTTGGACGATATTTTCACTGCGTTAGAGAAGCCCCTATCGGATGCGGCTGCACCGTTATCGTCGAAGATGCTCGAAGCTATTCAAGCAAAGGTTGCGCAACTCGCTTCTAATTTGAGCATTGGGACTCGCGCGCAAGCCGAAGAAGGTAACGACGACCGCTTGTACGTGTTCGAAGCGGCCGGCTCCATATTAGGTGCGGAAGAAGTGCCCGAGGACAAGCAGTGCGAGCGTTTAATGCAAGTTTGCCAGGTTTTATGTGGAAGAATCGTTGAATTTGTCAATATTGCGGATGCAGAGAACGGTGCGTTGGCGTCACAAAATGCCATGCGATGCGTCGTAGCTTTGAGCAACTTATCAAAAGGTTTCAGCGCAAGAATTTGCGTGCAGTTGCGTCCCAAAGTGGGTGAAATTTTTCGATCCGCGATGGAAGTGACGATATCGTGTCTAAAGAGATGGCCGAGAGAAAAGGGCGTGCGCCATCGCGTCGTTGGTTACTTACACCAGATGGTGCAAATCTTGAACGAAACAATTGTGCCGTACTTACCAGATGCCGTCGATTCGCTACGAAGTAACGGGACGAATTCCAAGGAGTTGGGTGAGACGTTAGTTCTCATCAATCAACTCTCGAATACGTTCAAAGAGGCACTATTGCCGATGATTGCGCCGTTGTTCTTACCGCTGCGATTGCAGGTTCACGAAAACATTCGGGCGGGCTTTTCTCAGTCGGCAAGTTCTGACGAGTTTACGAGAGAGTCGCACGAACTCGAGCGGAACTGGATTCAAACCGTGAACACGTTTGCGTTGACGTCGCTTCTTTCGCCGTTGCTCGCGGCGAACGCAGAGGCTAGGGATTTATGCTTAGCAGAGCTGGTAGAAAATGCAAAAACGCATAGTTCCATTTCAATACGAAAATTGTGTTTACAAGCGTTAAAGCACATCACGACCGATTGGTTGGTCGGCAACGATAACACTGGTGGAAATCCTCAAATTGGAGGTGAATTCTCGAATTTTGCCGCGCAGAAGATTGGCGTCGAATGTTGCCTTGTCGCGCCTTTGTTCGATTATAACTTTGCCGACGCCGGAGCGGTGTCAGCGGTAAACGAGTGTTTCGCGATCCAACGCGTGTTATTTCAAAGAATTGGCCAACCGTTCGCGGAATTGCTCGCCAAGAGCGTTTTACCGAATTTGTTGAGTGCGAAAGTCGACCCGGCGGGGATAGAAAATTGCGCGCAAGCTTACGTTAATTTGTTGCAGGCGGAGTCCGTGAAACCGAAAGATATTCGCCTTTTATTGGGCGAAATCGCGCAGCAAGCGACGTTTCCAGACGGTTTCGTTCATTCGCCGTGTACTAAGTCTTGATACCTTCATCGTAGCGAAATGCGTGTTTAATCGTATTAAAAAATAGTTTTAGCATAACGCGTTTTCGTCGAAGAACTTTCTCTTCATCAGCACCCTTCTTTTTTCTCTTTCTCTGTCTGATGGAAATCATCTCTGAAAGATATCTAAAGAAATCCACTTTTATCACCACCCACACATTTTTTAGACAACGAACGATATCCACTTTCTTCTTCTCAAGAACACATCACTCACGTCTTCTTCTTCTTTTGTAGTCGTCGTCGAAAGTAGACTAGAAGAAGAAGTTAAAGAAGTGAAGAGGAGAACTTTGAGCTGCTACTATTTATAATACGTTCACTCTGAAAAGCTACATAATAAGAGCTGAAAAACAATTATGTCGTTTCCGACGGCGACGACGATGCTCTCGTTTTCATCATCATCATCATCGTCCAAAGCCTTGAAGAAAACAAATACAAATGGAAGCAGAAAGAGAAGCGGAAAAAGAAGGATAGACGTAGACGTGCGAAGTAAGTCATCATCATCATCGTCGGGGAATTTGTTTCAGGGCAAGAAACGTTCAAAGGCAAAACTTCCTGGTTACGCGTTTTACGTTTCGCCTGAAGATTTTTCATCGACGACGGAGGGAGACGAACGACTTCCGGAGCACATCGAAGCTGTGGTAAAGAAAGGCGCGACGATGGTTGTTTTGCACGACCCAACATCATCTCTTTCTACGAGAGAGTTTTATAACTTGGCCGTGAATATCAAAACAAACTTGCGCGAACGGTGCGCGTTGTTGGTCGTGGACAGAACGGATATCGTATCGTCCGCAGAAATCGACGGCGTCGTTCTTTCCACGGATGGCGTGCCCACCGTCGTGGCGAGAAAGTCTATGCCCGAAGGTTCGCTCGTCGTCGTTTCTGCCGGCGAAAATGCGAAGAATGCAGAAATAGCCGCGAAAGAAGGGTGCGACGTGCTGTTCGTGAGCGACGCTTCCGTGGCAAAGAAGATTCGAGACAACGTTTCGGTACCTATTTTCTCGAATTTTCGCGACGCGGCTGATTTGACCTCGAATATTGATACAATCGTTGCGGCTGGATGCGATGGCGTTACGCTCTACGAAAACGCGAATAAGAAGGACGCTGCCATTGCCGATACGATTGGTGCGGCACTTTCGGCGTTGGGCGGAGACGGCGAGGAAGATAAGAACTTTTTAAACAAAGAAGAAACGACAGAACGGAAATCGGCAATACCGCCGACGCAGTTTACGAGCGTCATTGGCGAGCAAGGCGAACGTTTACTAAACAAAGAGCGCGAAATCTTGGACGATATCGTGAACTTTTTAGAAACGTCCGCGCCTGAGTTGGAAGAAATCAAACTTCTCCTCGACGCGCGCAAAGGCTTGGACGAATTGTTCTTGATTGTCATCGTCGGCGAATTCAACGCCGGGAAATCCTCCGTAATTAATGCCGTTTTGGGTGATAAATTTTTAGCCGAAGGGATTTTACCGACAACGAACGAAATTACCGTTTTGCGATACGGTGAAAGTAAACAACGCGTTCAATCCGAGGATGGATTTTATAATCAAGACATCCCGGTTGATTTGTTGAAGCAAGTTTCGATTGTCGATACGCCGGGAACGAATGTTATTTTAAAAAGACAACAACGACTCACGGAAGAGTTTGTACCGCGAGCGGATTTAGTATTGTTTGTTCTCTCCGCGGACCGCCCGATGACGGAATCGGAAGTGAAGTTCTTATCTTACATCAAGAAGTGGGGTAAGAAAGTCGTATTCGTTTTGAACAAGTGCGATTTGCTCGAAACGGATGAAGATCGCAACGAAGTGACAAAGTTTGTGCGCGACAACGCGAAGCGATTACTAGGGGTTGATAACGCGCCGGTCATACCAGTGGCGGCGAGAAACGCGTTGCGATTGAAGAAAGCAAACGCGAGCATGAAGGAGTACGCCGAAACAGGGTTCCCGGCGTTTGAAGAGTACGTGAACTCGTATTTAGGCGGAGGTAGCGGTAATAATAAAAGCGGCGAGAATCGCTCGGGCGAGGCGTTGCGCTTGAAGCTTGCGACGCCTCTAAACGTCTCCGAATTATTACTTTCAGCTTCTAAACAAATTTTGGACGCCGAAATGAGCGTCGCGGAGACTGAAGTCGCCGCGGCATCCGGAGTTGATGAACAGATGAACGCGTACAAAGAAACTATGGTGAAGGACGCGAGCGAACAGGTCAATTTCGTGCGGGCTAACGTAAACGGCGCGGTGAAGCGCGCGAACGCGTTGGTAGATGAAACGCTCCGTCTCGAAAATGCGCTCGATTTGATCACGACGTACATCGTCGGTGCCGATTACTCAGAGCTCGATGATCTCGACGTTGCGTCAAATAGTAGTGGAGATTCTGCTGATGCGGCAAGCGGCGGGGAAGGTAATAGAAAGAAAAGAAAGAAAAAGTATTCAAAGTTTGTAAAGGCGTATCAAAGCACAGTCCTCGGTTCCGCCGATCAAGAGCTGAAGAAAACGGTGAAGGAATTTTCCAAATGGTTAAAAAGAAACAACGACGCTCGATTATCGAGCTATTTGAAAGCGGTGTCTTCGAGAGGTTTCGATACGACTGTCACTGCGTCTGGAATTAAGGAATTTCTCGAGAGTAGCGAAAAAGGGGCGCCAAAAATTAATAGCGCAGCAATAGCCGTGGCTGATAACTTCGATAACGAGGCTGCTGCGTACAAGCTTGACGAAGAGATGCGGTCTGCGGTGTACGGCTCGTTAGGTTCCTCCGCCGGCGCGCTCGTGTCAGCTTTTGTATTGAGCGGCTTTTTATCCTCGATGAGCGAGGATATTCTTGCGTACTTACTCGCCGCGGCGGTCGGTTACGTTGGTATTTTGAGTCTTCCGCTGAAACGACAAGAGTGTAAAGCGAAGATTCAGCGCGCCGCGGAAGCGTTGGTAGAGGACGTCGAACGAGAGTTGTTGAAGGAACTCGCGGAGGAAATTGACGCAACCTCGGATCGCGTCGATCAATTAGTCGCTCCATGGGAAGCAGCCGCGCGAGTAGAACGCGCCCGGGTTCAGAAGTGCTTGGAAGTGCAAGAGAAATACGCGACCGAAGTCGAGAATTTAGCCATCGAAGTTGAAAACTTATAA
>Ga0255752_10000349_pt1 | contig 57378 bp, 54 predicted proteins | sample 011ome_25_FD_179952 | JGI IMG/M metagenome (GOLD analysis project Ga0255752, IMG submission 179952) | Coastal salt marsh microbial communities from the Groves Creek Marsh, Skidaway Island, Georgia - 011512CT metaG (version 2) | ecosystem: Environmental > Aquatic > Marine > Intertidal zone >...
CATGTACACAGAGTTGAACCCTTGCTGATCTTCACGAATACGTTTCATAGAAAGTTCCGTAAGTTCTGCATTGGTAGACGTCCAAATATCAATTACCTGATTGTAACGCTCGTTATTTGTAATTAACCCCATGTTATAGTTCGCCATAATACCATCAACTTGTTTATTTGCTGAATCGATCATTGCATGCTTTTCTTGTGGGATAATAATATCGCCTAAACTGAAAGACAATCCACCTTTAAAGGCAAAATTATATCCTAATGATTTTATTTCATCTAGGAATTCAGCCGTTTCAGGTACAGAAGTAGCTTTCAAAATATCATGTATAATGTCACGAAGCGATTTTTTAGTCAATACTTCATTGATGTATCCTGCAGCAGCTGGTACTTTTTCGTTGAAAAGCACACGACCTACAGTTGTTTCAATAATTTGAGTTGCAAGTTCACCATCGGCATTAAAATCTTGTGTACGTACACGAATTTGTGCATTTAAGTCTACACGTTTTTCGTTGTAGGCAATAATCACTTCTTCTGGCGAATAGAACGTTAGTCCTTCTCCATTGATTTTTACTTCATCTGTTGATTTACGCAACTTCGTCATATAATACAATCCAAGTACCATATCCTGAGATGGAACTGTAACTGGAGAACCATTTGCAGGGTTTAGAATATTGTGTGAAGCAAGCATCAACAGTTGAGCTTCCAAAATAGCTTCTGGTCCCAATGGCAAGTGTACTGCCATCTGATCACCGTCAAAATCGGCATTAAAAGCTGTACACACTAAAGGGTGCAATTGAATAGCTTTTCCTTCGATTAATTTTGGCTGGAAAGCTTGAATACCTAAACGATGTAGGGTTGGCGCACGGTTAAGGAGTACTGGATGTCCTTTTAAGACATTTTCCAAAATATCCCAAACCACTGGCTCTTTTTTGTCTATAATTTTCTTTGCAGATTTTACTGTTTTTACAATCCCTCTTTCAATCAGTTTTCTGATAATGAATGGTTTGTATAATTCAGCAGCCATATTCTTTGGCAATCCACATTCAAATAATTTTAATTCTGGCCCAACAACAATTACAGAACGTGCAGAATAATCAACACGTTTTCCAAGTAAGTTTTGACGGAAACGACCTTGTTTTCCTTTCAATGAATCTGAAAGTGATTTTAGAGGTCTATTAGAATCTGTTTTTACAGCAGAAGACTTACGAGTATTATCAAAAAGTGAGTCTACAGATTCTTGTAGCATACGCTTTTCATTTCTTAAAATTACTTCTGGTGCTTTTATTTCTACCAAACGCTTCAAACGGTTATTTCTAATGATAACACGACGGTATAAATCATTCAAGTCTGAAGTCGCAAAACGACCACCATCTAGAGGTACCAAAGGACGCAATTCTGGTGGAATTACAGGAATGGCTTTCATAATCATCCATTCTGGTTTATTCTCACGATTTTGATTACCATCTTTTAAGGCTTCTACAACTTGAAGACGTTTTAAAGCTTCTGTTTTACGTTGTTTTGAAGTTTCTGTATTTGCTTTGTGACGCAATTCAAACGATAGTTCTTCCAAATTGATGCGTGACAGTAATTCAATCAAACATTCTGCACCCATCTTTGCGATGAATTTGTTTGGATCAGAATCTTCAAGATATTGGTTTTCTTGTGGAAGTGTTTCTGAAATATTCAAATACTCTTCTTCGGTAAGGAAATCCATTTTTTGAAGAGGTTCTCCTTCTTCATTTACTGCAATACCTGGTTGGATCACCACATAGCGTTCGTAGTAAATAATCATATCTAATTTCTTAGATGGTAGTCCAAGAAGATATCCAATTTTATTTGGCAAAGAACGGAAATACCAAATGTGTGCTACTGGAACCACCAAATTGATGTGCCCAACACGCTCACGACGTACTTTTTTCTCTGTCACCTCTACTCCACAACGGTCACAAATGATGCCTTTATAGCGAATACGCTTATATTTTCCACAAGCACATTCGTAATCCTTTACAGGACCAAAAATACGCTCACAAAACAAACCATCGCGTTCTGGCTTGTGAGTTCTATAGTTGATTGTTTCTGGTTTTAGAACTTCACCTCTTGAGTCTGCTAAAATCGACTCTGGAGAAGCTAAACCTATAGAAATTTTATTAAACTTTTTTTGTGCTGTATTATCTTGCTTTCTTGCCATTTTCTTATGGTATATGATAATGTTTTTATTCCTCTAATCTGATGTCTAATCCTAATCCTTTCAATTCGTGCATAAGTACGTTGAATGATTCTGGTAACCCTGGCTCTGGCATTGGTTCGCCTTTTACGATTGCTTCGTAAGTTTTGGCTCTACCAACAACATCATCAGATTTTACCGTAAGGATTTCTCGAAGTGTACTAGAAGCACCGTAGGCTTCCAACGCCCATACTTCCATTTCTCCAAAACGCTGACCACCAAATTGTGCTTTACCACCAAGAGGTTGCTGAGTAATTAGAGAGTAAGGTCCTATAGAACGTGCGTGCATCTTGTCATCTACCATATGCCCTAATTTAAGCATATAGATGACACCAACCGTTGCAGGTTGATCAAAGCGATCACCAGTTCCTCCATCGTAAAGGTAAGTATGTCCAAACTGTGGAATACCTGCCTCATCTGTAAGTTCATTGATTTGATCTAGTGTTGCACCATCAAAAATTGGTGTTGCAAAGGTTCGACCAAGGTTTTTACCCGCCCATCCAAGAACAGTTTCATAAATCTGTCCGATGTTCATTCGAGATGGTACCCCTAGTGGATTCAGTACAATATCAACTGGTGTCCCATCTTCTAAGAATGGCATGTCTTCTTGACGAACAATTCTAGCAACAATACCTTTGTTTCCATGGCGTCCTGCCATTTTATCACCAACTTTAAGTTTACGCTTTTTGGCAATGTAAACTTTTGCAAGTTTAATGATTCCTGCTGGAAGTTCGTCTCCAACTGAAATTGTAAATTTCTCGCGACGCAAAGAACCTTGAAGGTCATTTTCCTTAATCTTGTAGTTATGAATTAAGTCTTTTACTAGTTTGTTCAAGTTAGCATCTGTTGTCCACTTTCCTCCTACAAGGTGAGCATAATCATCTACTATACTGAGCATCTTTAGCGTAAACTTTTTCCCTTTTGGAAAAACTTCTTCTCCTAAATCATTGTAGATCCCTTGTGATGTTTTTCCTCCTACAATAGCAAATAGTTTTTGAACTAAAACAGATTTTAATTCTTCAAATTTAACATCGTAAGCATCTTCTAGTTTTGCAATATCCTCTTTGTCTTGAGCACGCTTACGTTTATCTTTTACAGCTCTTGAGAATAATTTTTTCTCAATAACAACGCCGTGCAAAGAAGGTGATGCTTTTAATGAAGCATCTTTTACATCGCCTGCCTTATCACCAAAAATTGCTCTAAGAAGTTTCTCTTCTGGTGTTGGGTCTGATTCTCCTTTTGGAGTGATTTTTCCAATTAGAATATCGCCTGGTTTTATTTCTGCACCAATACGAATCATTCCATTTTCATCCAAATCTTTTGTAGCTTCTTCAGAAACATTAGGGATATCATTGGTGAGCTCTTCATTTCCTAATTTAGTGTCACGAACATCTAGTGAATATTCATCAATGTGAATTGAAGTAAAGATATCATCGCGAACTACTTTTTCAGAAATTACAATCGCATCCTCAAAGTTATAACCTTTCCATGGCATAAACGCTACTTTCATGTTACGCCCAAGAGCAAGCTCTCCATTTTGAGTGGCATATCCTTCACAAAGCACTTGCCCTTTGGTGACTTTATCCCCTTTTTGAACAATCGCTTTAAGATTTACCGAAGTGCCTTGGTTTGTTTTTCTAAACTTAGTTAATGGATATGTAAATGTATCTGAATCAAAACTAACAAGGTTTTCATTTTCAGATCTGTTGTATTTGATTACAATTTTATCTGCATCTACATACTCTACAACTCCATCGCCTTCGGCATTTACAAGAACTCTAGAATCTGAAGCAACTTGACGCTCCAAACCAGTTCCTACAATAGGAGCTTCTGGACGAAGTAGTGGTACAGCCTGACGCATCATGTTTGATCCCATCAAAGCACGGTTGGCATCATCATGTTCCAAAAATGGAATAAGTGAAGCCGATATTGATGAAATTTGATTTGGTGCAACATCTGTATAATCTACTTTTGTTGGGTCTATCACTGGAAAATCGCCTTCTTGACGGGCAATAACTTTATCTATGGTGATTTTACCGTCTTTATCTACAGGAATGCTTGCTTGAGCAATTAATTTTTCTTCTTCCTCTTCGGCACTCAAATAGATTGGATCTCCTTTAATATCAACAACTGCATTTTCTACTTTTCTGTATGGTGTTTCAATGAAGCCCATAGAGTTCACTTTTGCATATACAGAAAGGGAAGAAATCAATCCGATGTTTGGTCCTTCTGGAGTTTCAATTGGACATAATCTTCCATAATGAGTATAGTGTACATCTCGAACCTCAAATCCAGCACGCTCTCTTGAAAGTCCACCAGGTCCAAGAGCCGATAAACGACGCTTGTGTGTGATTTCTGCTAATGGATTGGTTTGATCCATAAACTGTGATAACTGGTTGGTTCCAAAGAACGAATTGATAACCGATGATAATGTTTTAGCATTAATCAAATCAATTGGAGTAAAGACTTCGTTGTCACGAACATTCATTCGCTCACGAATGGTACGAGCCATACGTGCTAATCCTACACCAAATTGTGAAGATAATTGTTCTCCAACGGTTCTTACACGTCTATTTGAAAGGTGGTCAATATCATCAATCTCTGCTTTTGAGTTGATTAACTCAATAAGGTATTTGATGATAGTAATGATATCTTCTTTGGTTAAGACTTGCTTATCCATTCCGATATCTAAGTCTAATTTTTTATTCATTCTATAGCGTCCAACTTCACCTAAGTTGTAGCGCTGGTCGCTAAAGAATAATTTATCTATAATTCCACGAGCAGTTTCCTCATCTGGTGGTTCGGCATTACGCAACTGACGGTAGATGTGCTCTACTGCTTCTTTTTCAGAGTTTGTTGGGTCTTTCTGAAGTGTATTATGAATGATTGCATAATCGCCTTGTTGTGAGGTTTCTTTGTGAAGCAAAATTGTTTTTGTTCCAGACTCCAATATCTCCAAAGAGTTTTCTTTGTCAATAATTGTATCTCTATCCAATACAATTTCATTTCTTTCAATAGAAACAACTTCTCCTGTATCTTCATCAACAAAATCTTCGTGCCATGTGTTAAGAACACGAGCCGCTAATTTTCTTCCAATAACTTTTTTAAGACCTGACTTTGAAACTTTTACCTCTTCTGCAAGGTCAAATATTTCAAGAATATCTTTATCTCTTTCAAAACCGATGGCTCTAAAAAGTGTCGTAACAGGTAATTTTTTCTTACGATCGATATAAGCATACATTACACTGTTGATGTCTGTTGCAAATTCAATCCATGATCCCTTAAAAGGAATCACACGTGCTGAGTATAATTTTGTTCCATTAGCATGAAACGATTGTCCGAAGAATACACCAGGAGATCTGTGAAGCTGAGATACAACCACACGTTCTGCACCATTGATACAGAATGTTCCGCTGGGTGTCATGTACGGAATTGTGCCAAGATAAACGTCTTGTACGATGGTTTCAAAATCCTCGTGTTCAGGATCAGTACAGTACAGTTTTAGACGGGCTTTTAGAGGAACAGAATACGTTAGACCTCTTTCGATACATTCTTCAATAGAATATCGTGGAGGATCAACGAAGTAGTCTAAAAATTCTAAAACAAATTGGTTACGGGTATCTGTTATGGGGAAGTTTTCCTTGAAGGTGTTAAACAACCCTTCATTGGCTCTTTCATCTGATTTTGTTTCTAACTGGAAAAAATCCTGGAAGGATTTTATCTGAATATCAAGAAAATCTGGATATTCTGTTCTATTTACTATAGACGAGAAATTTAATCTTTCAGCTTTTTTTGCTAACATCGACGGACGAATTATTGATTAAAAAATTAATTTTTGGTGCATATCTCTTTATACACAAAAGGGTTTAGGCCATAGAGCAGCACACTCTAGGACCTAAACCGTAATGTTTGGGTGAGTTGGGCTTACTTAAGCTCAACCTCAGCTCCAGCCTCTTCTAAAGAATTCTTAAGCCCTTCAGCTTCATCTTTAGAGACACCTTCTTTGATGGCACTTGGTGCATCATCAACAAGACCTTTAGCTTCTTTCAAGCCAAGACCTGTAAGTTCTTTAACTAGTTTTACAACAGCAAGTTTAGAACCTCCAGCTGCTTTAAGTATGACATCAAATTCAGTTTGCTCTTCACCAGCGTCTCCACCAGTAGCAGCTCCACCAGCAGCAACTGCAACTGCAGCAGCAGCAGGCTCTATACCATACTCATCTTTTAAAATTGTAGCAAGCTCGTTTACTTCTTTTACTGTTAAGTTTACTAATTGTTCTGCGAAATCTTTTAAATCTGCCATTTTTCTATCGTTTTAATAATGTTTTAATAATAATTAATAATTGTTGTAAGTGCGTACACGTTTTAATTTATCCCGCTTTTTGAGATAAAGTTTTGATAATACCTGAAAGTTTTCCACCACTCGATTGAAGTGCCGAAACCACGTTTTTGGCTGGCGATTGAAGTAATCCAATGATTTCTCCAATAAGTTCTTCTCTCGACTTGATGTCTACTAACATGTCCAATTGATCGTCTCCAATGTAAACGGCTTCCTCTATATAAGCACCTTTTAAAAAGGGCTTTTCAGATTTTTTACGGAAAGCTTTGATTACTTTTGCGGGAGCATTTCCAGTTTCAGAATACATGACTGAAGTGTTACCTTTTAATGTTGTTGGCAACGCTCCAAAATCTTTATCTGAAGCTTCCATTGCTTTTTCTAACAATGTGTTCTTTACAACGGCTAATTTCACGTTTGCTTTGAAACAAGCACGTCTTAAATCAGAAGTTGCTACTGCATTTAATCCTGAAATATCGGTCAAATAAAAATTTGAACTTTCAGCTAATTGTGCAGTTAACTCCTTTATTATTTTTGATTTTTCTTCTCTTGTCATAATAATTTTTTTAACGCTTAATTAACTGCTGCTTTTGAATCCACTGCAATACTTGGGCTCATGGTACTAGACATAAAAATACTTTTTACGTAAGTCCCTTTTGCTGCTGTGGGTTTTAACTTCAGTAAAGTTGACAATAATTCTTTGGCATTACCTTCAATTTTATCAGCTGAAAAAGAAACTTTTCCTATGGCTGCATGAATAATACCTGATTTATCAACTTTAAAATCTATTTTACCTGCTTTAACTTCAGAAACTGCTTTAGCAATATCCATTGTTACAGTTCCAGTCTTTGGGTTAGGCATCAATCCTCTTGGTCCTAATACACGACCTAGTGGGCCTAATTTTCCCATTACGCTTGGCATGGTAATGATTACATCTACGTCTGTCCATCCTCCTTTGATTTTATCAAGGTACTCATTAAGACCAACGAAGTCTGCACCAGCATCTTTTGCTTCCTGCTCTTTGTCAGGTGTTACAAGTGCCAATACTTTTACGTCTTTACCTGTTCCATGTGGAAGAGACACAACACCTCTTACCATTTGGTTTGCCTTCTTTGGATCTACTCCAAGGCGTACAGCGATATCTACAGAAGCATCAAACTTTGCATTTGATATTTCTTTTACTAAGGCAGAAGCTTCACTGAGTGAGTAAAATTTACTCTTATCAATTTTTGCAACTGCTTCTTTTTGTTTTTTTGTTAATCTTGCCATTTCGAATACAGTTTATTTGGGTGCTTCACCACCTTTAACAGTTATACCCATAGATCTGGCAGTACCAGCAACCATTTTCATTGCAGACTCCAATGTAAATGCGTTTAAATCTACCATTTTGTCTTCAGCAATTGTTTTCACTTGGTCCCAAGTGATTTTAGCTACTTTTTTAACATGCGGTTCACCAGAACCCTTTTTTACTTTGGCCGCTTCTAATAATTGTACTGCAGCTGGAGGTGTCTTAATAACAAATTCAAATGATTTGTCTTTATAAACCGATATCACAACTGGTAAAACCTTACCAGCCTTGTCTTGAGTTCGTGCATTAAACTGCTTACAAAACTCCATGATATTGACCCCAGCAGCACCTAAAGCGGGTCCAACCGGTGGCGATGGATTCGCTGCACCTCCCCTTACTTGTAGTTTAACTACTTTGTCTAGTTCTTTTGCCATTTTTAATTTTTAGTGATTTGTATTTAAATTGGAAGCTGAAAATACAAACCGTGTTAATTGTAACAATTATTAAATTTTATCAACTTGCATATAGCTCAATTCTAATGGTGTTTTTCTTCCGAAAATTTTAACCATGACTTCAAGCTTACGCTTTTCTTCATTTATTTTTTCGACAGTACCATCAAAACCATTGAATGGTCCGTCTATTACTTTTACAGTTTCGCCTAGTACAAATGGAATCGCCACATTTTGATCGGCTTCTAGTGATAATTCGTCTACTTTACCGAGCATTCTGTTGACTTCTGATTGACGTAATGGAACAGGGTCTCCTCCTTTTGTTTCTCCCAAAAATCCAATAACATTTGTAATGGATTTTATGATATGAGGAATTTCTCCACTCAAATTGGCTTGAATCATAATATATCCCGGAAAATATACTTTTTCTTTTTGTACTTTTTTTCCATTGCGAATTTGAATCACGTTTTCAGTTGGCACAAGGACTTGATCAACAGAACTATCTAAACCTAAACGAGAAATTTCTGTCTCGATATAGGTCTTAATTTTGTTTTCTTGTCCACTCACTGCACGGACAACATACCACTTTTTCTCTTCCTTTTGCTCTGCCATGAAAATGTCTTATTTAATCCAATTGAAATAGGCTTCTACAACACGTGCAAAAACAGTATCAACACCCCAAATTGCTAGTGAAAATATAATTGAGAATAACGCTACAAGAACAGTTAAACTTTGTCCTTGAGACCATGTTGGCCAACTGACATTATTCTTTAATTCTTCAAATGATTCTTTAATGTATTCTATCATTTTTACTATTTAATTTGAGTTGATTTGGATTTTAATTAGCTTTTTTTGGTTGCACTTTTCTTTCCTTGCACGGGTTGAGAGGCTCGAACTCCCGACACCTGGTTTTGGAGACCAGTGCTCTACCAACTGAGCTAAACCCGTAAATACAAGTCAAGGTATCCCGAATTTTCAGGACACCTTAACTAGCATTAAATTAATAATAATTAGTCTAAAATCTCAGTTACCTGACCTGCACCAACTGTTCTACCACCTTCACGGATTGCGAAACGTAGTCCAACATTCATTGCAATTGGTTGAATCAATTCAACCGTAATAGTCAAGTTATCACCAGGCATTACCATTTCTACTCCAGATGGTAGTGCAATATTTCCTGTAACATCTGTTGTACGCACATAAAACTGTGGACGATAGTTGTTATGGAATGGTGTATGACGTCCACCTTCTTCTTTCTTAAGGATATATACCTCAGCTTTGAATTTTGCATGTGGTTTTACAGAACCTGGCTTACAGATTACCATACCTCTAGAGATTTGAGTTTTCTCAATACCTCTAAGAAGGATACCTGCGTTATCTCCAGCTTCACCTCTGTCAAGAATCTGACGGAACATTTCAATACCAGTAATTGTAGATGTCAATTTTTCTGCACCCATACCAATGATTTCTACTGGGTCTCCAGTGTTTGCAATACCAGTTTCAATACGACCAGTTGCAACAGTACCACGTCCAGTAATTGAGAATACATCTTCAATTGGCATAAGGAAATCCTTATCAACGTCTCTTTTTGGTAATTCAATCCAACTGTCAACCGCTTCCATTAATTCCATTACAGTATCAACCCATTTTTGCTCACCATTAAGTGCACCAAGAGCTGAACCAGAAATTACAGGTCCGTTGTCTCCATCATATTCGTAGAAGTTTAATAGGTCTCTTACTTCCATATCAACAAGCTCTAGAAGCTCTTCGTCGTCTACCATGTCTACTTTATTTAAGAAAACAACGATTCTTGGAATACCTACCTGACGTCCTAAAAGGATGTGCTCACGTGTTTGTGGCATTGGTCCATCAGTTGCAGCAACCACTAAGATTGCACCATCCATTTGAGCCGCACCAGTTACCATGTTCTTTACATAATCGGCGTGACCTGGACAGTCTACGTGTGCATAATGACGATTTTCTGTTTGGTATTCTACGTGTGATGTATTAATTGTAATACCTCTTTCTTTTTCTTCAGGAGCATTGTCAATTGTATCAAATGAACGTGCTTCTGATAAACCAGCGTCTGCTAATACTTTAGTAATCGCTGCTGTTAAAGTTGTTTTTCCGTGATCTACGTGTCCAATAGTACCGATGTTTAAGTGCGGTTTGGAGCGATCGAAAGTTCCCTTTGCCATGATTTAAATTTTAGTCTTTGTTATATTAATAATATTAGTGTTCTAAATTAATGTCTTAAAAAATAAAGAGCCAATGACGGGATTTGAACCCGTGACCTCTTCCTTACCAAGGAAACGCTCTACCCCTGAGCTACACCGGCTAAAAATTTTTAGAGCGGGAGACCGGGTTCGAACCGGCGACATTCAGCTTGGAAGGCTGACGCTCTACCAACTGAGCTACTCCCGCAATATAATTTTATCCTATCAAATTAAATGTGGGGAGAGCAGGATTCGAACCTGCGAAGGTAAAAACCAACAGATTTACAGTCTGTCCTCGTTGGCCGCTTGAGTATCTCCCCAATTTAAAAAAATTGGTTTCAGTATTTTTAAGAACTTGAGCCGATGGAGGGACTCGAACCCACGACCTGCTGATTACAAATCAGCTGCTCTAGCCAGCTGAGCTACATCGGCTTTTTAATGTTTTTTCACACTAAAAAAGCCCGATATTTCTAACGGACTGCAAATGTATATATATTTTTTTGGTTTCAAAACATTTTTTAAAAATTTTTATGAGGTTTGATGACGTATTTTTTCTTTTCGTTTTTTTAGTTGACGTTCCAAGATATGAACTGCGGTATCTACCCCTTCCTCAAAGCTTTTACATTTCTTCTTTACAACCAAACTATCGCCTGGCACAGAAAGCTTGGCTTCAAATACTTTATTTTCTTTTTCTGATGTGTTTTCCACCTTTAGAAATACATCGGCCTTGATTATTTTATCGTAAAACAAATCAAGTTTATTCATTCGCTTTTGAATGAAGTTAACGAGCTTCTGGTCAATATTGAAATTGATGGATTGTGTGTTTACTTTCATAATTTCAAGATTTTATGAGTTATACTTTTGTTTGTCTAGGGTGTGATTTTGCATATACTTTTTTTAGTTCTGCAATGTTATTGTGAGTATAAACTTGTGTGGCTGCCAAACTGGAGTGCCCCAAAAGTTCTTTAACAGCGTTCAAATCTGCACCGTGATTCAATAAATGGGTTGCAAATGAATGCCTAAGTATGTGAGGACTTTTCTTGACTTTACTAGAAACCTCAGAAAAATAGGTATTGATGATTCTATACACAAGCGTTCCATATATTTTTGCACCTTTTTGAGTTAAAAAAAGAAAGTCTGGTGCCAAAATTTGTTTTAAAGTGTTTCTCATATCTAGGTATAATTTGAGAGTATCTTGTACTGTATAGATCAACGGAATGTAGCGTTCTTTATTTCGTTTACCCAACACTTTTATTTGTTGTTGAGCAAGATCTACATCACTAATTTTTAAATTTATAAGTTCCGATCGACGGATTCCAGTAGAATAAAACAACTCTACTATAAGTTTGTTCCTAAGGGCTTCAAAATCATGAGTGGCAGCACCGCTTAAAACTGTATTAATTTCTTCTTCCGAAAATGGAATATGCACATTCTTTTGCACTTTTAGCGCTTTGTGCTTTGCCAAAGGAGAATGTTTCAAATCTCCTATTTTAATTAAAAATTTATAATAACTATTTAAGGAAGATACCTTTCGATTTACAGACCTATTAGTCAAACCACCATCGACAAGTTGAATAATCCAACTGCGAATTTGTGTGTAATTAATGGCTTTTAAATCACCATCAGAAAATTCATCTAACAAATAGTTTTGAAATACTTCCAAGTCTTTCTGATACGCCGTTATGGTGTGTTCAGCATAATTTTTTTCTAAAGAAAGATAATCGACAAAAGACTGAATAGACATAGTATACAATTGGTATTCCTAAGATACAAAATTTATCAATATCTTTTGCCGAATTATCTATACTTTGTCTTAGCTCTTCTTATTAAAGAAACCACACATATAGCCCACAACGCCACCAACAACAGCTAGAGTTATAGACTCAATGGCTAGTAGAGTAAAGAAGCTTGTATCTATTTCTTTACTTGAATACATGAAAAAATTCATGCTCAAAGTGTAAAGAAGTCCAATAACAAAACCTGCTTTTAATCCCGTAGAAAAAGTGGTGATACTTGCCCAGCGGTTATAAATTAATGACACTAATAGTGACATAAATAAACAGCCAAGAAAGATCATCAACAAACATGGCTCAACGTTAGTTCCATGAATTTCTGGAAATAAAACGTCATAAAACAACCAGCCAAGTAAAAAATAAACAATGGCACCAACGATGCCCGATAAGAAAAATGATTTGGTATTCATATCAATTTAGATTTAGGTTAGAACTCAAATATAGCAAAAAAAAAGCACCTTAGACAAGGTGCTTAATATTTTAACAAATTGAGCGATTATAGATTCTCAGCGTCTCTTAGGCTTTGAATGTATTGTGCTTTTTGAATTTCTGCTCTTCTTTTTACGGAGGGTTTCGTAAATTGTTTACGTGTTTGCAATGAACGTTTTGTTCCTGTTCGGTCAAACTTACGTTTGAAGCGTTTCAGTGCTCTATCTATGTTTTCTCCTTCTTTTATTGGTATTATTAGCATAAATTTAAACCTCCTTTCTTTAGAATTAGGCTGCAAATATAATCTTAATTATGATAATGCAATAATTTATTTTAAAATATTTCTAGCAATGACTAGCTTTTGTATTTCTGTAGTCCCCTCACCTATGGTACAAAGCTTTGAATCTCTGTAAAACTTTTCTACAGGATATTCTTTTATATACCCATATCCGCCATGAATTTGTACGGCTTCATTTGATATTCTTACACAAGCTTCACTAGCATACATTTTGGCCATTGCACCCATGGTCGTCACTTTTTCGCCGTTGTTTTTCATAGACGCCGCTTTGTGAATTAATAATTCTGAAGCTTGAATTTCTGTTGCCATATCAGAAAGTTTAAAAGAAATACCTTGAAAACTTGAAATTGGTTTTCCAAATTGTACACGCTCTTTGGAGTATTTAAGGGCTGCTTCGTACGCCCCTTTGGAAATCCCTTGCGATAGGGCTGCAATAGAAATACGCCCTCCATCCAATATTTTTAGAGATTGAATAAATCCTTCTCCTTCTTGACCTAAAAGATTATCTTTGTGTATTCTACAATTATCAAAAATAAGTTCTGCGGTTTCGCTAGCCCTCATGCCTAGTTTATCTTCTTTTTTTCCAGAACTGAATCCAGGAGTTCCTTTTTCTATAACAAAGGCAGACATACCATGAGAATCGCCTTTTTCGCCAGTGCGTGCAATGACTACTGCTATATGTCCACTAATACCATGTGTAATAAAATTCTTTGAACCATTCAAAATATAATAATCTCCATCTTTTGTGGCCGTTGTATTCATGCCTCCAGCATCACTTCCTGTATTATGTTCTGTAAGTCCCCAAGCACCAATCCACTCCCCTGAAGCTAATTTTGGAAGCCATTTTTTCTTTTGTTCTTCATTTCCAAAATAGTAAATATGACCAGTACATAATGAATTATGTGCTGCAACAGAAAGCCCTATTGAGGGGTCCACCTTTGCAATTTCTTCAATAATCGCAGCATATTCGTGATAACCCAAACCAGAACCTCCATATTCTTCTGGGATAAAAATTCCCATAAAACCCATGTCGCCCGCTTTTTGTAGAACATCTTTTGGAAAATGTTGCGATTCATCCCACGCCATAATGTGTGGTCGAATGTACTGCTCTGCAAAGTCTCGTGCTGAAGCTGCAATTAATTCTTGTTCTTCTGAAAATTTAAAGTTCATATTTGGTTTAATTTACGTACAAATATAGACTAATTATGTCTAATTTTTCAACTGGAAAATCTTTAAGTTTTGTTAATTCCTCTATAGAATTGTAGGTTTCTTTTAACGTTCTCATCTCTACAATGTTATGTGCCAATTCATAGTCTATAAATGGAATTTTTACAAAATCTTCTTGACCGGCGGTGTTTAGATTTAAACGTTGAATTGGTCTTGGATGTTCTATTTTGAATATCTCTCTGATGTTTTCAATAACCTCTTGAGACAAGCCATAAACGGCTTTGAGTTCCACCATATCTGCAAAACCACCATTAAATTTTTCTCTGTAGCGAATGATACGTTCAGATAATTTTGGACCAATACCATACACTTTTTCAAGTTGCTGAGCTGTTGCAGAATTCAAATCCAGTTTAGATTTTTTTTGGGGTTTAGATTTGATTTGTTTTTGAGATTGTGTTACCCATTTTGGAAACTTAAAATAGGGTGAAATAGCCGCAAGCAAAGAATCTGAAACTCCTGTAATCCGCTGAAAATCTTGAGCTGAATTAATCCAATTATTACCTGTCCTAAAGTTATGCAAAAGTTCAATTTCTTTCAAAGACATACCTAGTTCATAGCCTTTGTATGAGGATATAAAATTGGGATTAAACGGAAAGCGTTTTGGCGTTTTCTTTTTTAAGTGATTTTGTTGTAAACTGTCGTATTCTTGTTCTAGATTTGTAAATGTGTTTTTATCTAATTGATGGGTAATAAATTCGTTGTTCGAAGCAAAAATCAATATGATTTGCATCAAAAAAACAAAGAAAAATAGACTCAGAATTCCTATTCGTTGTCGTTTTGTAAAATAACGAAGCAATGGGGCATTTGATTTAAGGTTTACTTTTTTATGACTTTTAAATATTTTTCAAGTTCATTTTTAACTTTTGGAGCAAGAATAACAATTCCTACCATATTGGGTACCATCATAGCAAAAATCATCGCATCTGAAAATCCAATAACTGAGCCCAAACTTGCTGCTGATCCTACAATCACAAAAAGACAAAACACAATTTTATAGGTATATTCCATTTTTTTGGAACGCCCAAAGAGATAGGCCCACCCTTGAAAGCCATAATAAGACCACGAAATCATAGTACTAAATGCAAATAAAACGACTGCAATGGTTAGCACATATGGAAACCATGAGATTGCAGATTCAAAAGCACCTGATGTTAGTAGAATGGCTTGAGCATCATTTAAAGAGGCATTGGCCGCATTTACATTTCCAGTGATAATAAGCACCAAAGCCGTCATGGTACACACCACAACAGTGTCAATAAAAGGCTCCAAAAGTGCAACCATACCTTCAGATGCTGCGTATTTTGTTTTTACAGCAGAATGCGCAATGGATGCAGATCCAATACCAGCTTCATTGGAAAATGCTGCTCTTCTAAATCCTTGAACTAAAACGCCAATGGCACCACCTGCTACACCTTCTGGGCTAAATGCTCCTGTAAATATTTGTGAAAACGCATCGCCAATCATATTAAGATTTGAAAAGATAACAAATAAGGAGGCAACAACATAAATAACTACCATAAATGGTACAATCTTGTCGGTAACTTTAGCGATTTTTTTAATTCCACCAATAATTACAATACCTACCAAAGCGGCCATCACCACACCAAACAACCAGCCTTTGCCATGCAGGAAAGAAGCCTCACCACCAGTAATGTTTTCTACCAATTGAAACGCTTGGTTAACTTGGAACATGTTGCCCCCACCAAATGATCCACCAATTACAAAAATGGCAAAAAGGACCGCCAAAACTTTCCCTAATTTCTCTAGGCCTTTAGATTTTAAGCCTTTTGTAAGATAGTACATTGGACCGCCATAGACTACACCATTTTCATCGATATCTCTATACTTTACTCCAAGTGTACACTCCACAAATTTTGAAGCCATTCCCAAAAGTCCAGCAACAATCATCCAAAAGGTAGCTCCTGCTCCACCAATAGAAACAGCGATAGCCACACCAGCAATATTTCCTAGTCCAACCGTTGCCGAAAGTGCTGCTGTAAGTGCCTGAAAATGAGAAACTTCCCCTTCATGACCTTCCACTGCAATGGTTTCTATACTATCACCCCCTGGGGTGGCATCACCCGCAGCTTTCATAGTTTCGTGGTGGTCTACACTATCGTATTTTCCACGAACTATATTGATGGAAGTTCGTATCCCACGAAGATTAATAAACTTAAAATAAATCGTAAAATATGTTGCCCCTATAATAAGCGGAAATAACACCCAAAACACTTTGATGTCGTCTGTAAATTGGATTTGATAAAAAATAAAATTGACAAACCAACCTGTGGCATCTCCAAATTTTTCATCAATAATTTGATCAATGCCTTTGTCTTGAGCAAATGAAAAAATGGGAAGTAGTAAAGCTAAAAGTGTATGTGTTTTGAGTTTCATAAAAACGTTTTTTGTGTGTTTATAAGTGGCAACAAGATGACAAAAAAAATCGAGTTATGCAACAGATGAAATTAAAGTTCAGATATTAATCGAAACATCTAACTCACTTCAATATTATACATCGAATTAAGGGTTTGTATTTGTTCTGGTCGTCCCAAAACAATCACTTTTGAGCCTGGAACTAGTTTTTGGTCTGCTTCTGGATTGATATGATAATTACCATTTTCGTCTTTGTAACCAATCACATTACAGCCCGTTTTTTTACGTAAATCCAGCTCCAAAATGGTTTTTTGTTTGGAAGTATCATAAAGTTGTTCAACAGCAACTTCCTCAATATTAATAGATTGATTACCAATGATTGAAAGATTATCTACAAATTCCAATAAATCAGGTACTACCACCAGCGACGCCATATGGTCGCCACCAATACGATCTGGTAAAATTACATTGTTTGCTCCTGCTAGTTTGAGCTTATTGTAGGTCGTTTCTTGCGAAGCACGACTGATAATTCTGATATCAGGATTCATTTGACGGGCAGAAAGTACCACAAAAACATTTTCAGAATCGTTAGGCAGTGCAGAAATTAAACAACAAGCCCTGTTGATCCCCGCACGCAACAATACCTCATCTTCATTGGCATTACCAAGAATAAATAATGTAGAGGTGTCCTTGTGTTTCTGTACAATTTGTTCATCTTTTTCAATCACCACAAAATCGCGATGGTGTGTGGCCAATTTGTTTGCCGCTTGTTTTCCATTTCTACCATAGCCACAAATTATGACATGGTCTGAAAGTGCATCAATTTTCTTTTGCATTTTCTTTTGTTTTAATTCGTTGATATCATTTTTTGAAATGATATATTCTGTAATAATTTTTAAGGCATATCCAACAATAATCACACTCATGATTATGAGAATAATTGTAAATAATTTTGATTCCTGATCCAAAGGTTGAACCTCTCCAAATCCAACTGTTGTGACGGTAATTACGGTCATATACACCGCATCTAGCCAAGAAAAATCAGAAATAATTTTGAATCCAAAAACGCCTATGATTAGAACCAAAATTAGCAATACAACAGCGGTGTTGAGTTTGGATCGAAAGATTTTTACAATGGGGTTGGTCATAGATTTATATATCAAAAACTGAGGTGCGTTTGGAAAAAATCAAATCTTTTATTCGAAGCCAAAACGCTATAAACAAATACAGTGCAAAACCGAAGCCAACAGTTACAAAAGTAACATAAATAAAAGAAGTTCGAACCACTTTGGCACGCATCCCAAAACGGTCGGCAATACGCTGACAAACATGAAAACCATAGCGTTGCAAATAGAATAAAAGCTGATAAAATAACTTCATACTGCAAGTTAAGCATTTCGATTTAAAAGAACACTACCTATTCCACATTGAAGGCATTTCATGTTGTCGCAATACTTGTTTTTTAATTCAATTAAGGCTTGTGAATCTAGTGCTGTTTTTGAAATTGGTTTTAGAGCTTTAAACCCTTTTACAATAGCATTTTGCTCTGATGGAATGGATTTTAATATCGAAATTATAGAGTCCTGATCTTGACCATTAATATGTTGATAGGCATATTTTATGGGTAAAACAGAGTTGATAATAAGCAAATCAACAAAGGGTTTTGAAAGTGGTTTTATTCGTTTTGCAGAGGATTTTTTAAACGTATAGTGGGTGTGCCAATAATCTGATGTACTGCATTGAAAAATTCTTTGTAATTCTATATAAGAATTGGCTTGTATAATTTTTGAAAACAAATGTGCGTTTTTGTGATACAGTTGTACTAATTGTGCCAATCGAATGGTAGGAAAATTGGGGGGTCTTAGACGAAAAAACTGGATTGGAAGTACCCCAAAATTTAAAAGTTGATGCTTTTGTTTTAAAAAACAATATGCAGATTTCAGTTCTCTAAAATAAGGATCTTCAATATCGTCTTCGAGCAACCCCGACTGGCCAAACAATATAGCTTCCATTTGTATAGGATCATTTTGAAGTTTTCGAAACACAGAAAATGGGAATGATTTAGCCAAACTCCAAAAAGCATCACCATTGACTTTTGCGCCAAAACCTCGTGCCAATTGCCAAAACATTACAGCTTCCCAATCTTGCTTTGTAGCCAAAAGTTGCTTTTGAATGGGGTTATATTTTTGTTCCAATCGCTCAAAATAAAGACGCTCCAGCCAATTGGAAATCTGAAAATCACTCACCGCAGAAAACTGTGACGCACAGGCGATCCATTTATTTTTACTCGCTTTTAATTTTTTGTAGTTAATTAAAATTTGAGGATGTACAAAAGGTTGCAAAACCAGAGTAGGAATCCTAGAATTATCGGCTCGAAATACTTCTGAGTTATGCTCCCAAACAACATGCAAAATAACGTTGTCATAGGCAGGGTCTTTTTCATGATGATGGGTATACCAATCAGATGATTGCAGATGAATTTCCACTGTGCCTACCCACAATTGATTATCAATATAAATTTGTGCATTAAAAAAATCGGGGCCTGAATTGACATTAGGCAAACCAACCGATTTTATTGTAATGGGTTGATTTTCTGTTGTTTGCAACGATTCTAGGGCGAATTTTTTATGCAACCAGACATGATGTAAAAAGTCTTCTTGCATGGTATAAATTTAACCAATACAAAGAAAAAACAAAAATAAAAGATAAAGGTTTTAGAAAAATATAGAAAAAGGTTAGTCTATATACCCCATTTTACGCATCCACTCCTCATTAAACATTTTGCCAACATAACGACTACCGTGATCGTGAAACAAAACCACCACGACATCATCTGGGCCAAAATGTTCTTTAAGTTGCAATACGCCTTTTATAGCGGCTCCTGCAGAATTTCCTAAAAACATCCCTTCTTCTTTAGCCAATCGTTGTGTATAGACTGCTGCGTCCTTATCTGTTACCTTTGTAAATCCATCAATTAGACCAAAATTGACATTTGCAGGGAGAATATCTTCGCCAATCCCCTCGGTAACATAGGGGTAGATTTCATTTTCATCAAAAATTCCTGTTTCATGGTATTTTTTAAATACACTTCCGTAAGTGTCAATTCCCCAAACTTTTACATTCGGATTTTTCATTTTCAAATAGCTCCCTACTCCAGAAATAGTACCTCCAGTTCCTACACCGACCACAAAATGAGTTACTTTTCCATCAGTTTGTTCCCAAATTTCTGGACCTGTGCTTTTAAAATGTGCCTTGCAATTACTTGGATTGTCATATTGATTAACATACCAAGAGTTTGGTGTTTCTTCGGATAGTCGTTTAGAAACAGAATAATATGAGCGAGGATCTTCAGGTGCTACATCAGTTGGACACACCACCACCTTTGCTCCAACAGCTTTTAGAATATCCATTTTTTCTTTGGATTGTTTGTCTGATAAAACAAAAATACATTTATACCCTTTTACAATGGCTGCAAGTGCCAACCCCATACCTGTATTTCCAGATGTTCCCTCAATGATTGTTCCTCCTGGTTTTAATCGGCCATCGGCCTCTGCATCCTCAATCATCTGTAATGCCATTCGATCTTTTACTGAGTTTCCGGGATTGAAGGTTTCGTACTTTGCAAGGACTAAACATGGCAATTCTTTGGTCAGTTTATTTATTTTCACAAGCGGCGTTTCCCCAATAGTTTCAAGAATATTTTTGGCGTATTTCATCTAGAAAAATTTAAGCAAATTTACATCAAATAAAAAGGTGTTGCAAGCGTAAACCAATGAAGTTGAACTAGTTAAATTTAATGGCTTGTACTGGATTGATTTTTGTAATCAAATAAGATGGAATGATGAGTACTAAAAAGCATATAGAAAAAGTCATCAAATTCAAACCAATGATATATCCAAAATCAATGTGTACAGGAGCACTAGTCACATAATATACTGATGGATCTAAAGAAATTGGATGCCAATATTTTTGAATAAATAACACCAACAACCCTATTCCATTTCCAATAATCAGACCTACAATTGCTAAATAACTAGCGGTATATAAAAACACTTTTTGAATGCTCCAATTGGTACAACCCAATGCTTTTAGAATACCAATCATATGGGTTCTTTCCAGAATCAAAACAAGCAGTGCAGTAATCATATTAATCACCCCAACGAGAATCATCATCCCAATAATACCATAAGTGTTTTTGTCAAAAATGGAAATCCATTCGAAAATAAGAGCATATTTTTGTTTGATGGTTTCTGCATTGAGGGTGGATGGGGTTTGTGCATAGACTTCCAAACCTTTGTCATCTAAGGAGTTAAAATCTTCAACAAAAACTTCAAATTGTCCCACTTGATCTTTTTTCCAACGGTTGAGACGTTTGACATGATTTATATCCCCTATTAAAAATGTTTTATCCAATTCTTCAAATCCTGAATTATAAATCCCTACAACAGAAAATTTTATAATACTGGGGGGACGACTGGCATCAGATTTAAGAAAATACATTTGAAATGTTTGCCCTAATTTTAAATGAAGTCTACGACTTAAATATTCTGAAATAAGCACCTCTTCGCTGTAGGTGTTTGAATAATTTGGTAATCGTCCTTCAATTAAAAAATCTTCAAAATAACGCCAATTGTAATCCTCTCCAACCCCTTTAACAAAAAGACCTTCAAAGTCTGTCGCGGTTCTAATGATTCCAAATTTATGGGCCACCGCCTGAATATGATTTATCCCATCAACAGACGAAAACTCTGGATAAAACGTTTGATCTAATGCAATAGGAACTTGTGCGCCTTGAGAGGCATTACTGTCAAAATTTGAAATGGTAATATGTCCGTTGAAAGCAACTGCCTTATCACGAATTTTATGTTGTAATCCAATACTAACGGCGACAGCAACTAGCATTACAATCATACTTATTGCAATTGCTGCAATTCCTATTTTTATAATTGGTGCCGAAACACTACTTTTATAGGACTTTGCGCTGATTAGACGTTTTGCAATAAAAAATTCGAAATTCAAATCTAAAAAATGAAATTAAAGTTTATCAAAAATACAGTTTTATTATTTGTTGTGGTACTTCTTTCTTGTGGAAATCGATCAACTGTTAAAAACGAAAGTTTCCCCATTGTGGGCGCCAATCAGTTGGCACTTTATTTGCCATTTCTCAATGGAAAAAATATTGGTGTTGTTGCCAATCAAACTACGGTAATTTTTAAAAATAATAAAGAGTCAAGTGGAGCGCATACACACTTGGTAGATTCACTATTAAAATTAGGAATTAAGATTAAAAAAGTATTTGCACCAGAGCATGGATATAGAGGAAAAGCTGATGCAGGCGAATATGTAAAAGATGGTCTAGATATCAAAACGGGACTCCCCATAGTATCACTTTATGGTGCTAATAGAAAACCAAACCCTGAAATTTTAAGAGATCTTGATGTTGTAATTTTTGATGTTCAGGATGTTGGCGCACGGTTTTACACTTTTGTTTCCACACTGCATTATATGATGGAAACCTGTGCCACGATGAATATTCCTATTTTGATTTTAGATCGCCCCAATCCTAATGGTCACTATATTGATGGGCCTATTTTAGATTTAAATTACAAAAGCTTTGTTGGGATGCATCCTGTACCAGTAGTGCATGGAATGACTATTGGAGAATATGCAAAAATGATTAATGGTGAAGGTTGGCTTGAAAATGGTATTCAATGTGAATTAAAAATTATTCCTGTTGTTAATTATCACCATAAAAAAACCTATCACTTACCCATAAAACCATCGCCTAACATTCCAAATGCTAAAGCAGTAAATTTATACTCTAGCTTATGTTTTTTTGAGGGTACTAACGTGAGTTCTGGGCGAGGTACAAGCACTCAATTTCAAGTTTATGGAAGCCCTTTTCTAAATTCAGAAAAATACAACTATGTGTTTACTCCAAAACCAAATCTTGGGGCAAAAAACCCCATGCACAATGGTGTAAAATGTTTTGGAAAAGACCTTACAGACTCAGAGTTTTTGAGTTCTATTAATTTAGAATGGCTTATTGATGCATACAACAATACATCCAATAAATCTGATTTTTTTAATCCATTTTTTACAAAACTAGCAGGTCAAACTCAACTACAACAACAAATCGAAAGCGGAAGGAGTGCCAATGATATTCGTGAAAGTTGGCAAAAAGATCTAGAAGCGTTCAAAAAAATTAGAGCAAATTACCTTCTGTATCCGTAGTGGGTTTTCTGTAGGGTTGAAAGGGTTGTTTGAGTAAAGATTTCAAACTGCTATTTTCAATTTCATCTGGAAATGTATCCACCCCATAGACAAGTGCATCACGATCCAAATAGCTGTAAGTTCCAAAAAATCGATCCCAAATCGAAAAAATATTTCCATAATTAGAATCCGTATGCGGTAATTTGTAATGATGATGTGTTTTGTGCATATCAGGAGAGACCAAAATATAACTCAATGCTTTGTCCACAGCTTTTGGAAGTTTTATGTTGGCATGACTAAACTGAGTGGCTACCAAAGAAAGTGATTGATACAACATTACGATAGCAATGGGTGTACCAATAATAAAAACACCAAAAAGTGTAAACACATAACGCACCACACTTTCGAGTGGATGATGTCTATTGGCGGTTGTGGTATCCACTTTGTGATCTGAATGATGTACCAAATGAATCATCCACAGCGGTTTGATTTTGTGTTCAGTAAAGTGAGGAAGATAAGCTCCTACTAAATCCATGAGCAATATTCCTAAAACAGTAAATAACCACAAGGGCATTTCTGGAAGCCAGTACAATAGTCCAATCTCATTTTGAACCACCCAATCGGCAGAGGCAAGAAGTAAAAATGCTAAACTAAAATTGATAACAATTGTAGTCCCCGTAAAAAACAAATTGGGCCATGCGTGGCGCCATTTTTTATAATCAAATTGAAATAATGGCACAGACCCTTCTAAAATCCAAAAAAAAGTCAATCCGCCAACAAGAATGATACTCCTGTGCAAAGAAGGAATGGTTTCAAAATAATTTAAAATGTGTTCCATGATTAACTTGATTCAAAGATACTAATTTATTTTTTTCATCATGGCTTCTACTATATTGAACGCCGCTGGGCAAATTTCTACATTTTTTAGAGTAAGATTTGAAATTTGCTGAAATTTTCTGCGGTCAGTATGCGGAAATTCACGACATGCTTTTGGACGAATATCATATATACTACACTTGTTATCTTGACTCAAAAAAACACATGGGACAGCTTGCAAAACGTAATCATTGTCTTCATCTATTTTTAAATAATCCGCAATGAATTTTGAGGGTTTCATTCGAAATGATTTTGAAATGCGTTCAATGTCTTTCGGGGTAAACAACGGCCCTGTAGTTTTGCAACAATTGGCACATTTTAAACAGTCTGTCCGTTGAAATTCCTCTTCGTGTAATTCTTGCATTAAGTAGTCCAACTGCTTTGGAGATTTCTTTTTTAGCTTTGCTAGAAAAGTTTTGTGTGCCTTATGCTTATCTTTGGCACGCTTGGGCAAATCATTCAATTGGTCTTGCATGGTGCAAAAATACAATAAAAAATAATTTATGAACGATGTTTTTGGGGAGGCAATTTTAGACTATCAACTTGGGAAATGCAAAGAAGATATCATCACATCTACAAGTATTTCCGATGATGAACCTCTAAAAGTATCCTATTTATTTCGAACTTTTGATGACATGCCATTGTTGGAACAAACAGCACTAAATATGGCCAAAGGAACAATTTTAGATATTGGCTGTGGTGCTGGAAGTCATAGTTTATTCTTACAAGAAAAAGGATTTGAGATAAAATCTATTGATATCTCTCCAAAAGCTATCTCATGTTGTCGCCTAAGAGGTTTGAAAAATGTAGACGTTTTGAATGTATTAAATGAAACCGATTCTTTCGATACATTGCTGCTTTTGATGAATGGTTCTGGGATTTTTAAATCCTTAGAACAGACCCCAGAAGTTTTGGCGTACCTCAAAACATTACTTAATAAAAACGGTCAAATTCTAGTAGATTCTTCAGATATAAAATACATGTACGAAGATGACGATGGCGGATTTTGGGTGGATGCGCATAGCGCTTATTATGGAGAATTAGAATATAGGGTGCGCTACAAAAATAAAGAGGATTCTTTTCTTTGGATGTATTTAGATTTTGAACGGCTAAAAACGGCTTGTACAAGTGTTGACCTAAATTGTAAAAAAGTGATGGACGGACCTCATCACGATTTTTTAGCACAAATCACTCTGAAAGACTAATACTAAAGGTCAAATTTATATAAAGCTCCTGCTGAAATTTGAAATCCTTGCACAGGGAAATGCATCCAGCGCTGGTAGTTTTGCCCTAAAATATTATTCAATTTTAAGGTTGTAGACCATCGGTTATTTATCACATAAGACGCATCAAAATTTAAGTCAAAAAAGGCTTCTAGATTAGTGATTTTATTCAAATAAACATTTGCAATTGAGGAAGATTCAATTTTTTGAAAATCAAATCTCTCACCTGTAAAAAACCCTTGAACACCAAAAGATAATCGATCTGTGGGATAATAGCGCATCATTACTGTTGATTCGATTTGTGGCAAGTTCCATGCTTTATCTTGAGTATCTAAGTTATAGGAATTAAAAATTGCTGTGCCGCTAAAATTAAACTTATCATTCAATTCAAAATTAAGTGATCCTCTAACTGATATCGTCTGTAAGTTGTCATATACTAAACCAAAAGAATTTCCGTTGGCATAAGCTGTTGAGTTAAAAGTACTGTTTGAGCTATTTTTTTGAAAAAATAAGGCATCGTTTTGTTGCATTAAAGCACCTTTTATGTCATAGGACAAACTGTTGGTTAACTTTCCTTTTGTTCCTAAAAATAATTTATATGGCATGGATGTTGGCTTGATGTCAAGCGTAGGTGACACAAAAGCGTTTTCTGTATATAAATTTCTATAAGTGTTCTGAAAAAGGTCACCATCTACCCCACCATAGACGATTAAAATGGAGTTTACCACAGCAATACTAGCTTTGATTTTTGGGTAGATATAAAATTTTTGTTTTGAATGCTCTAAATCATTAAAATAAATTGTTTTCAATCCAATATTCAAATTAAAATTTGAAGGATTTAAATTGTAGCTTGGGGAAATTGACGCTGTTAAATTTCCATATTTTTCAGAATTTTCTTGAATAAAATTTTGTACGAATGATCCTTTAAGGAAATCTAAACCAAAACTAGTTTTAATTGGTGAATTAAATAACTCAAAGTTCAATTTCGAATCCAATTGACCTCTTATTTCCTTAGACTCAAAATCATCTGAAAGGAAATAAAACTTGGCATCGACTGATTCAAAAATGCCTTCGTTTGTATTTAAACCGCCTTTTGTTTCATACACCGATACCATTTGTTTTGAATCAAATAATTGCTGTTGACTTGTGTCAAAATCTGGAAATAATCCATAAAAATTAGAAACAAATCGTTGGGCTCCAGCCCTTACATTCCAATTCATATTACGGTTTGAAACTTCATATTTTAACTGAGCAGTGTTTGTGGAAAAATTATCGTTTAGAAATAAATCTTTGATTCCGCCTTGTGAAGAATGATGACTTAAATAGGCCGCAAAGTCTCTCCCTTTTGAAATGGATGTATTTAAAAATAAATGACCTTGAATCGTAGTATAATTACCACCAGAAAGTGACGCTACATTACTGAATTTTTTTTCTCTTTTAAGTTGTTCTAAAGCCACAGGTTTTGATTTCGAAGGCGTAAAAACAGAGGCCACAGGTACCGAAAAAATAGTATAGTCTATAGGTCTTTTCGTAGAGTTTTCTTGATCATCTTTTGATGGAGATTGTTTTATTTTAAAAGCATCGGAAATTTTTGGCGTATAAGGCTTCACCACTTTAACCAGCTGCGTATCTAAAGAATCTTTTGTGCTTTCGGATTGTCCCAAAATTTGACCACAATTAAGTGAAGCGACAAATAAAAAAACGATATGTATAAATTTATTCTTCATCTATATTTGTTTTTTCTTGTTCTGCTTCAATAGATGCATTGGATTTTGAAAGTTCACGCTCATAGTTTTCTAGCAACTGCGTTGCTTCAGTTTTTAATTCAACAAAATTTGAGAAATTTTTTACTACATTTTCCAAAATATATGTCGCTTGGAAAGCATCATTTAAAGCATAATAATTTTTGGCCATCAAAATCAATCCTTTTGCCGCAAATTCTTTTTGACTAGGAAATTGCTGAATCAGTTGTTGAATACTCTTATTTGAAACTTCAAAATTATGGTCTTTATTGTGAAAAAAAGCAGCATAATATTGGGCCTCTGCACCATAATTAGACGAACCAAATGATGCCACTGTTGAATAGGATGTCCTAGCCAAATTTTCATCACCCAAAGCAATGGCAGATCGGGCTGTAATGATGTGTGCATCATTTTTAATGTAGTCATCGGTACTTGGGTTGTCTAGTATAATTTTTGCATAATCTAGAGCAGAAGAATAGGTTTTATTTTTAAACGCTATTTTCATTAAATTGGATTGCGCAAAAAGAATATTTTGAGGAGATTTTGCCTCAAGTTCTAAGCGTTTCAAATCTGATTCGGCATCCTCTTTATTTTGAAGTTTTATGGCACATACTTTTTGAAGGGCTTGTTCTGTAAATTCATTTGCTGATTGCTGCACAACATATTCATAATGTGGCAAAGCATTTTGTTTCAAATCCTGTTTGAAATACAAAGCAGCCAAATAAAAATGGGCTTTTATAATTTGAGTCCCATTAGGAAACTTTGAAATATAGCCATTGAAAAGTGAAATCGCTTTGCCTGTATTGTTGTCAAGGTATTGTTTTTCAGCAGATTCATATGTTGTTTTTTCTAAATTGGCGTCCGTAATAGCAACATACTTCAAGGTGCCTATCCATTTGGCGTAATCTTCTACATTTCCATTATCTACATAAATAGAACGCGCAGAGCCTATGGCTTGATACGACTCTGGTGTCGAAGGATATTCTTTGGCTACTCTTTTAAATACTTCTAGTGCTTTTTTGGTGTTATTGGCATTATAAAGTAATAATCCTTTACGCAATAATGCCTTGGAAACCAATGCGCTTTTGCTGAAATTATTGATGACAATATCATATTCTGTAAGTGCACCCTGAGAATCATTTTGATTGCTGTAGGTATTGGCTAACTCAAAATGAACTTGATCTAAATATGTTGATTTTTTATACTTAAGAACTTTTTTAAGATGACTTAATTTAGCTTCCGTTTGGCCTAAAAAACCATAGCTTACAGCAGTTTGAAACGTCGCATAATCTGAAGATGGTGCGTTGTTATTAACAACTTTAGTATATGCATCTATTGCTTTATTGTATAATTTGCTAACATAATAGGCATCGGCCATACGAAGAAAAGCATCGTTTATATAAGATATATTTTCATCACTATTTGAAACATAAGACTGAAAAGCTGTAATGGCTTTTGGATATTGTTTTAATTTAAAGTAAGTGTACCCCAAATTATAGTTCAAATGGTTTTGTTCTGGAGATTGTGATGCAACACTATTATTTTTAAAGATTAAAAAATACTGAAGTGCGTTTTCAAAATTTAAATTCAAAAATTCAATTTCTGCATTCCAATACGCAGCTCTAGCCGTAATTACAGGATCAACTCCTATTGTAATTGCCTTTTTGAAAAGGGGTTGCGCTTCAGAATAATCAGCGCTATTATATAATTCTAATGCTCTAAAAAATGCCACCTTTTGATAACTCGGCTTTAAAGCATTTCGCATATTAGATTCCAAAAGCAAAAGCGCTTCTTTATAATTTTTGGAAGAAATATAGGAATCAACCAAAAGGGATTCGATGGTTTCTTTAAAGGGCGACTTTGGGTAAGCACTCAAAAAATCACTCAATACTTGAGGCGTAGACATATATGGGTTTCCAATATCATAACTTAACTTGGCATAATTTAACCATGCATCTTCTTTGATATTGGCATTAAAATCCATTTCAGAAGCACTTCTAAATGCATTAAGAGACTCTTGTTTTTTATCTAAATTGATATAACTTTCACCCAAATGATAATAAGCATTTTGAGCAATGGCATTGTTTCCGTTGATAATTTTATTGAACTCACCAATTGCATTTTCAAAGTCATTTTGCTTAAAATAGGCATACCCCAACTGATAAAAATCAACGTTAATACACTTCCCGTTTTTTCCTTTGTATGCTTTTAAATAAGGAATGGCTTCGTTGTATTGTTTTAAGTTGAAATAACTTTCTCCAATTATTTTTGAAAGTTCCGAAGTTTCTTCTTTATTGGCATTTTCTAGTGCTTTTTTGGCCATTTCCAATGCTTTTTGAAACGCTCCAATTTTAAAATTCAAATCGGCCTGAAAATAATTCAACTCATTTTTGTAACGCTCTTGATTTGAAACTTGACCTAGATATTTTGAGGCACTATCATAATCGTCAACTTCGTAGGACATAAAACCCATATAATATTTTGCCTGAGCACCATACACATCAGAATATTCAACTTTAGATAAATTTTGTTGGGCTTCTTTGTAGTTTTTGGTTACATAGTTGACATAACCATTATTAAAGTAAAATTGTTCTTTTTTTGGAGCTGGTAATGTATTGATTTTTACATTTTTATACCATTTTTGGGCACGAACATATTTGGCATTCGCAAAATAATAATCCCCCGCATCAAGATAAATAGTGTTTTGTCTTAGGCTAGTAGGATAGTTTTCCAAAAATTGCTCAATAGATTGTTCTGCATTGGATTGATTTAACCTAATGGAACATACAACAAAATAATATGCAGCCTCATAAGCCATTTGAGGTGATTTTGATTGCTGTTGTAAGTCATCAAATATATCTTGAGCAGAAACATAGGCGCCATTATCAAAAAGAGAAATAGCTTTCTGATATGATTTTTGAAGTTGATGCTGGGCTTCCGTTTTTTGAGCATATAGTGAAAGAGTAAAACATAAAATGAAAAAAGAAAAAAATAGACTTTTGTAATTCATACGAATTGTTCTCGATTTGTATTCAAATATAAAATTTATACTATTTATAACGTTGGGTTTGCAATTAAATTATAGCTAAAAATTTAAGTTTTGAGAAACTGAAGAAGTTTAATGCTAATGAAATTTGATTATTGCTTTGAATAGTAATACTTTTATAAAATAATTTTAATATCAATTCATGTCCGAATCCGTTTTAAAACTACAAAATGCTTCAATTTTTCAAGATAAAAATTTAATCCTTAACGAAGTCAATATTGATGTAAAAAAAGGGGAATTTGTTTACTTAATTGGAAAAACTGGCTCAGGAAAAAGTAGTCTTTTAAAAACACTTTATGGCGATTTGGGACTTGCGCATGGTAAAGGAGAAATCGTTGGTTTTGATTTGAATGCAATGAAAGACAAAAACATTCCTTTTTTGAGAAGAAAGTTAGGCATTGTTTTTCAAGATTTTAAGCTGCTCAATGAACGTACAATAAACAATAATTTAGATTTTGTTTTACGTGCCACAGGATGGAAGGATAAGGCAAAAATTAAACAAAAAATAGAAGACGTATTGACTAAAGTGAGTATGCAAAACAAAGGCCATAAATTTCCTTATGAATTATCCGGTGGCGAGCAACAACGCGTAGCTATTGCCAGGGCATTATTGAATGACCCTGAACTTATTTTAGCAGATGAACCTACTGGAAATCTAGATCCAGAAACGAGTATAGAAGTCATGGAAGTTTTACAAGATTTAAATAAAAAAGGAAATACAATTCTTATGGCTACACACGACTATGGCCTATTGCTGAAGTACCCAAGTAAGACCCTAAAATGCGAAAACAACAGAGTATTTGAAGTGGTACAAAGAAAAGAATAAGAATGCTTTCAATTTTAATTCCAACATTTAATTATGATATAACAGCTTTAGTTGTTGAAGTTCATAAACAATCAAAGTCGTGTAACATTGTGTTTGAAATTCTTGTTTTTGATGATGCTTCGACAGATTTAGAAGTCAGAAAAAAAAACGCCTCAATCAATGCTTTAGAAAACACCTCCTACACCACTTTGAAATCTAACATTGGAAGAAGTGCCATTCGCAACAAACTTGCAAAAAGTGCACAATACAACTGGCTTTTGTTTTTGGATGCCGATGTGATGCCTGTAAATAATCATTTTGTATTCAATTATATAAATTCATTATCAGACTCTAAACCAATAATTTATGGGGGAATTTCATATCAAGAAGAAAGGCCAAATCAAACGCAATTACTACGATGGGTGTATGGAAGAGAACGAGAGGCTCTGAGTTCAGAAATAAGAAAAAAAGATATATATGTGAGCTTTTTAACATTAAATTTTATAATTCAAAAAGACACATTTGAGAAGGCTATATTTAATGAAAATATCCCAAATTTAAGATATGAAGACACTTTATTTTCTTATGATTTAAAACGAAAAAAAATTCCAATAACACACATCGAAAACCCTGTTTGTCATCTTGGTTTAGAAAGTAGTGAAATTTTCTTAAGTAAATCAAAAGAATCTTTAGAGGCTTTGAATTTGTTTTTAAAACAAAAATTAATTAATGCCAATTACATCAGAATTTCGAGGGTAAAAAATAGACTTCAAAAATTTAAACTTGATTTACTCCTTTCAACAATTTATCCATCATTGAAAACAAGATTTGAAAAAAATCTTTTGTCCAATACACCATCTTTGTTCATTTTTGATTTATATCGATTGAGTTATCTTTGTTATATATCTAGAAAGTAAATGCCAGTTTTTTCTATCATCATACCACTTTATAATAAAGAAAAGCATATTCAAAACACTATTGAAAGTGTTCTTAATCAAACCTTTAAAGATTTTGAAATTATTGTGGTGAATGATGGCTCTACAGATGATAGTTTAATGGTTGTTGAACAGAATTTTAGTCAAAATTCAAATATTAGACTATTTAATCGTAAGAATTTTGGATTAAGTGCTACAAGAAATTTTGGAATAAAAAAAGCTAAGGGTGATATCATTGCTCTTTTAGATGCAGACGATTTTTGGAATTCAAATTATTTATTTTCAATATATGAACTTCAAAAAAAATTTCCTAGTGCTGATTTATTTGGAACTGATTATATTGAGCTATACTCAAAGGAAAATTTTTTAAAACCAAAAAAAAATATTTCAAAAGAATTAAAAAACACCTCTTTTTTAGTTGATAATTACTTTAAAATAAGTCTATATCAACCCATATTTACATCCAGTAATTTTGCCTTTAAAAAGTCCATTTATGAAATAGTTAAATTCAATGAAAAAACCCAGTTTGGCGAAGATATTGAGTTTTTTATAAAGTGTAATTTAAACTACAAACTTGCATACTGTTACAAATCACTTGTGAAGATTCAATTTAATATTCCAAACCAAATGACCAGAGCGGGTTTTAAAGGAAAAACTATTATTGATTTTAACCAATTTGAAAAATTTTGCACAAAAAACATATCATTAAAAAAATACATTGATCGTTACCGTTACTATTTTATTATTGATTGTAAAATAAATAGAGATTTAGTGAATCTTCAAAAGTTAAAAGAGAATTTGATAGTTTCAAATCTAACTATGAAACAGCGATTTTTACTTAAATGTCCTTTAGTTATTATTAAACTTTTTAAAAAAATTAAAATTTATTTTCTCAGAAAGAATATCCGACTAACATCCTACTGAAGTAAATCTAACCATTTTGGTGAAATATTTGGAAAGGAAAATTTCTCAACTGAGCTTTTGGAGTTAGATTTGCATTTTTTATAAAGTTCTTTGTCCTCATACAGAAGGCTCATAGCTTTTGATAAAGCTTCAAAGTTTTGTGATTTTACCAAAAGTCCGTTTGATTTATTTTTGACAATTTCTGAGGGACCAGAGTGGCAATCAAAGGAAATTACAGGAGTTCCAACAGATAATGCCTCTGTTAGAACCAACGGAAAGCCTTCAAATCGGCTTGATAATATCAAAAATTTAGCAGATTTCATAAAATTTATGACATTGGATTTGAACCCCAATAATTTTACATGATTTTCTAATTCTAATAATTCTATTTGAAGTCTCAATGGTTCTTCATCAGGGCCTCTACCAAGAATAAATAGTGGTATATTTTGAATAAATAGCTTAGAATTTTTGTATGCAATAATTAACTGATCAAACTGCTTTACGTGATTATCTAAACGTCCAACGGCGATGACATATTCATACTCAGGAATTGATTCCACAACCAAATCTGGATGTGAAGAGGAGGTTATAAAATTTGGTATATATTTTAAATTTTGAAATTGATATATAGAATACATATTATCTTTCATTGCTTTTGACACACATACGATAGCACGAGCTTTGGCATATTGAGCGTAAAACCATTTATTTTTCGGAATATGATAAAAAACATTAGAGCTATGAATTGTAAAAATCATTTTTGAAAGATCAAAAACGAATGCATGCAATAAACGCTCAAGTAAAGATCGATTTCGCATTCGAAAATCAATGTAGATATCCGCATTGGTATTGTTAAAGGCATTTTTAAATTTTAAAAACTTAGAAACTTGTTTTACTATCTTAATAATAGAAGTATTCAATCCTAAATTATACAACTCCCCTTGAAAAGAATAACTAATCTCATCTCTCAAACAAATTATAGAAACTTGATAATCTAATTTATCTAGCTCAACTGACAACAAAGCTGCAACTTTTTCGGCACCACCCGTAGACAAACTGTCAACAATTAAACATACTTTCTTTTTTAAATTTTGCACGATGACTTAAAAACTATTAAATTACAAAACAAATATAAATTTTGATGCGGATACTTTTATTTGGGGAATATAGTAACTTTCACAGTACCCTAAAAGCTGCGCTAGAAAAAAATGGCCATAGTGTTCTTTTGTCTGGCAGAAAGGATGGTTTCAAAGAATTCAAATTGGATATTAGCTTAGAACCAAAACTATTTATGTTGTATCCTTTCAGGAAATTAAAAAACTTATTATACCTACTTTTTAAATTTGATCTTTCAGTTTTAGAAATCTTTATAAATTTTTTAATAAACCGGAATCACTTTAAGGGTTTTGATGTTGTTCAATTAATTAATGAATACCCTTTAAAAACAACCCCCTTTTTAGAAATGTTGATTTTGAAATTTATTTTTAAACATAATAAAAAAGTAATGTTATCGGCTTGCGGAGATGATGTAACCTATTTAAACTATTTGATCGACTCCGATTTACCTCACCATATTCTAACTCCGTTACTGAACAATAAAAAATTAAGGCCTTATTTTAATTACAGCCTTGACTATTTAAAACCTTCCTTTAAAAAATTAAGTGAATTTGTTATAAAAAATGTTGCTTATATTATTCCTGGAGATTTTGATTATGAAATGGCATATAAAAATCTTCCTAAAGCAAAACCACTTATTCCTTTTCCTGTAAACATTGAAAAAATTAAATTTAAATCTTTAGACATCAATGGGAAGATTAAAATTTTTCACGGCATCAATCGTAGCAATTATTTCAAGAAAGGAAATGATGTATTTGTTCAATCCTTAAAACAAGTTCAAGAGAAATATGCTCATAAAATCGAGATCGTTCAAGTAGAAAATATATCATATTTGGACTACATCAAACTCTATGAAGAATCTCATATTTTATTGGATCAAGCATATGCTTATGACCAAGGGTACAATGCCTTAGAAGCAATGGCACAAGGAAAAGTAGTATTTAGCGGATTTAGCGATGGATTTAAAGCGCATTATGCTATTACAAAAAAAATTGGAATTCACGCCACGCCTGATGTAGGTGAAATTGTCAAAAACTTGAGTTGGTTAATTGAAAATCCAAAAGAAATTATAGAAATTAGTAATAACGCAAGAGCTTATATTGAAACGTATCATGACTATAAAAAAGTGGCTCAAACCTATTTAGACACTTGGAATTCATAGCTAGGAATAACGTATTTTAAATGTTTCAAAATCTCGGATATAATCTGTTTCATCAAACTCATCAGAGGCCAAGACAAGACATACTGCTCCAGATGAAAAATTATCTAGTTCACGCCATACACCTTTTTCAATAAGCAATCCTTTATCGGGTTTATTAAGCCTTACCAAAGTTTCTGATTTACCATCGTGTAGCTTGACGTCAAAACTACCGCTAAGCGCCACCAATAACTCCAATTGATCTATATGTGCATGTCCTCCACGATACGCAGAGCTAGGGACATCAAATAAATAGTACACGCGTTTTATATCAAATGGAACGGTCTCTTTTTCAAGGACACCAAGATTTCCGCGTGTGTCAGTGATTTTAGGAATATTGATAATTTTAGACATAATATTCAATCAACTAAAAGTTAATAATTAAGTTTTTTTCTAGTGATTTTTTTTCCCCTACCCAATCTCTACTAATATTTTCTTTGAGCAGCTTGGCAGGTAGCCCTCCTATAAGCGTATTTTGTCCCAATGAAACATAATTTTTATTAGTTAAACTATTAGAGGCAATTGTACAAAAATCTGGTGTTAAAGTGTTAGACATTATCGAAACTCTATTTGAAATAAAATTGTAATTTCCAATCGCTATGGTATTAGTAGTGTGAATTTTTTCATCATTCTTTGTGTCAATCATTTGATGGAAGTTAGTGTCTATTAACTGAGATTCAGAACCTATACGAGCCCAAGTACCAAGAGTGATAGAATTGGTACATATAATTTTTCCTAGACTTGCCAAAGAAGCCATATGGCCCATTTGCAGTTGAGCATCCTTTTTGACATACACAAAACAATCTTTACCAAATTGAATATGCCCATTGATAATTATTCTTCCTTCCAAAAATAATTCAGCAATTCCGCGAGATCTCGTAGTCATTTCATATGGCTGTCCAAAACCAATCATACCAGATTTGATAGGTGCAATGATTTTAATTTCTCCTTTTAGCGACGTAAACTTTACACTGCCATAAAAGAATACAGGTATTTTTTTAGCAATCGGAAATGGAAACATCTTGAAATTAAAATAAAGTGTTTTGACCCAATTAACTTTGCGCGCAATTTCAAACTTTCTTTTTATGTTTCGCAAGCTTTGTATCATTAAGTTTAATCTTTTTTGCACCTCTTAAACACAGAATTCAATAATTGTTTTAAATCCATTTTTTGTTGAAATTTAACTATTGAATACCCAGCAGAAACTCCAACTAAAATTAGCAATAAACTGTAACGAAGATACAGAGATTCTACTAATGATGCACCATAACACGAAGCACAAATTAAAGCGCATATTATAAGAGTCTCATACAAAGATTTTGTGAAACTAATTCCATATAACTGCTTGGTCAAAATTTTTAAAGTCACAAAGTGTAAAAAATAATAAAGCAGATACCCTAGCCCAATTCCCGTTAGGCCACCACTACTGTAAGATAGAACACAAATGAACAAAAAGGATGTATTAAATAGTATCGAAAGTATAATAAATACTTTTGAATGCCCTTTGGCTATAATGACATAGCCCATTGAAAATGAAACAGCTTTAAAAAAAGTAGCTAACACACCAAAGGTAACAAAACCAATAATTACATTAAATTTACTTGAATATAACAATTCAACGATAAAAGGTGTAAAAGTTATAAACAACACAATCACGGGCGTAATCAAAAGGATGGCTACATCTGCTTGTTGATTGACAGCTATGTTCATTTTTTCATTATCCGTATTAATAGCCGCAAGTCTTGGGAAATAATCTGTAGACATCGCCGAAAAAATCATCCCCACATAAGCATTAACAATTAAAAAACCAGCACTGTAAAACCCAACAGCATCTAACCCATCTGTTGAACGTATGAATACTTGAACTAATAACGCTGACAAGGCCACAACCATCGAAGTAAAACTCATTGTAGCTCCCAGAGTTAACATGGCTTTACTTTTGTGAAATAGCTCCGATTTAGAAAAACTAAAACGTGGAATGTCTATATCTTTAGTAAAAAGTTTAAAAACAATAAATGTAATTATAGCTGAAGCAATCAAAGCAGGTACAATCCCTTTTAATTCAAAAATATAATAGAGTGGCAGCGTTAATAAAAGAGAAACCGTGCTCGCTGTTAAATTTGCAGATGCTAATTTTTTAAGGCGACGAGTCCCTTGAAGAATTGCTATTTTACCTTTGGCCAATTGAGTAAAAAAAACTGCTATTGACAACCAAACAAAAGCAAAAGTATATTCAGTGTTTCCAAAAGTAAATTGACTAACATATTTAGAAAAAAGAAGCGTTAATAGTGCTCCAGCGGATCCTGTAAACCAAATTAATTTCTCTAATACGAATATTATTTCAGTTACTTTTGAAGAATTTTTATCAGAATTTTTTTCTGAAATTTCTTTAACAGCACTAGTATCAAGTCCTATTTTAGTGAAATCTCCAATAATACGAAGTGTTGAGTTTAAAAGACCTATAACTCCAAACCCTACAGGCCCAATAATAATTGCAATGGCTTTAGAACGAATCACAGAAATCAAAGTATTAAAAACCTGAACACCTCCAAAAAGAGACGTCGATTTCATAATTTGAATATAGGATTTTTTCTGTTGAGACATTTACTAATTAATAGGCGTTTAAAGTTTCAATGATCGATTTAACTTCTTCATGTTTAAGCACAGGACTCATCGGAATACTCACTAACTGTTGGTGAATTTTCTCTGTAAGAGGGAGATGTAAGTCGCGATAAGATATTAGGGCTTCCTGTTTATGAGGCGGAATTGGATAATGAATCAGGGATTCAATAGAACAATCCTTCAGATAGGTCATGAAATGATTTCGATCTTCAACTAAAACTACAAATAAGTGAAACACATGATCTTTAGTCCCTGAGTAATAAGGGAGTTTAATTTTAATGTTTTTGATTCCGTTTAAATACTGCTTAGCAACAGAGCGTCTTTTGGCGTTGTCTTCATCTAAATTGGAAAGTTTAAGATTCAAAAAAGCGGCCTGTAATTCATCTAACCGACTATTAAACCCAACGACTGAATTCACATATTTTTTAGGACTTCCGTAATTTCTTAATTTTTTAATAAGGTCCGCCAATACAGAATCGTTAGTTGTTATGGCACCTGCATCTCCAAGAGCACCAAGATTTTTGGACGGATAAAAACTAAATGCTGCAGCATGACTTAAACTACCTGCTTTTTGTCCTTTGGCATCTATAGCGCCATGTGCTTGTGCAGCATCTTCAATGACTAATAAATTATGACGATCTGCTATCTTATGAAGCTCTTCCATAGCCGCTAATTGTCCATATAAATGAACAACTAAAATGGCTTTGACCTCAGAAGATATAGCTTCTTTAATGAGTTTTGGAGAAATATTATAGGTCTCTGAATCAGGTTCAATGAAAACGGGTTTTAGACCTGAAATAATAATAGATAAAATGCTTGCTATATAGGTGTTTGCAGGGACTAAAACTGAATCGCCGAATGAAAGTTTACCCAATTGTATATAAGCTTTGAATATCAGTGTTAACGCATCTAGCCCATTGGCAACACCGATACAATATTGAGTATTACAATAAGAAGCATAATTAGTTTCAAACCTTGACACTTCAGAACCTAAAATATAATAACCCTCTGACAGAAAATGATCAAAACGGTTTTTAAAGGCAGTTTTATATCTTTTATTGATTCTTTGAAGGTCTAGGAATTTAATCATGCCATGAGAAATTAATAATCTGTTGTTCATAGATACTACAACCGAGTTCTTGCTTTTGTTTAAGTAAACCAGGGCTATATCCTAACGAATCATTAGTTGTAACTGTACCCATGCAAAAAAATTGTGTGCCACAATTTTTATAATGCTCTATTAAATTCATAAACAAAACATCTATTGCGTAATTATGTTGCCCTTCAAGCGTTGTTCCGCTGTATTGAGATTTAACAATTGCACCTTTATTATAAATCGTAATTCCACCTAAAATTTTGTCTTTTAAATACACATTAAATTGCAGAATTTTATCAGGAAAAAATGAGTGAAGTAGTTCAATTTCTTCAAGTGAATGAACCGGTTTTGCTTGAAACCGATCTTTAAGCATTGGGGTTAGAACTTTATCCCAAAAAGCTTTAAAATCATTATCTAAACGAACTTCTAATCCGCGCTCTAATCCTTTTCGTTGGTGTTTTAATTTTGTCTTATGAAACTTAAATCCTTTAGAATAATCAATTGCCAGACTTTTATGTGTAGTTATGATTTTAGCTTTAGAATTTTTGAAAATAGAAAAATATGGTATGACATGGTATTGTGGATAACTACTTGGATATGCCTTTAGCTGAAAACCATTGACTCCATTGTCCTTGTAAAATTCCATTACAGACCTCATCATCTCCTCCAAAAATGTAGTTTTAAAATTATTTTCCAATAGAAGTCCTCCGTATGAGAGTCCTTGATGCGAATAAACGGAATTTTCAAAAATGTTAGCTGGAATAAGTCCTACTAAAGATTTATTCTTATAAATTAGAATAGAAAAATCGTTAAAGCGATCACTATGATAGTCCATGTAATCGCGATAAAACAAAAATGTAGCATTTTTAGATTTTGATACAAATTCATTCCAAGACGCTCTTAAATCAGATCGGTATTTTTTTACTAAAAAAATAATGGCAATTATTTAATTTATGTTGTGAAGTTACTAATTTTTCTTTACAAATAAATAGTAGAAATTTATTGTAAAAATGGCCGCATTGGAAATAATAATAGGCCATGCATTGGATAACATAATTCCATATACAACAAAAAGCAAACACGCTATGGAATTTATAATTCTTAATGACTTCAAGCGTTTCATTGTAAAGGAAGTCAGCAAAACTAAAGTCGCAATATACCCCACCCATTCTGCTATTTCAATCCCAAAAAACTCCATTTTACAATGCTTTATTGCGTTTGCGATCGACTTCTTTAAGATAAATTTTTCTTAATCTTAAATGGCTTGGTGTAACCTCTACATATTCGTCTTTTTGGATATATTCAAGAGCTTCTTCCAAAGAAAATTTTACAGCAGGTACAATTTTTGCCTTATCGTCTGCACCCGCGCTACGAACGTTACTTAGTTTTTTTGTTTTAGTAACATTCACAACCATGTCATCACCACGAGAATTTTCTCCAATCACTTGGCCTTCATAAATAGACTCTCCTGGATCAACAAAAAACTTTCCACGCTCCTGAAGTTTATCAATAGAATATGGAATTGCAGTTCCATTTTCCATAGATACCAATGAGCCATTTTGACGTTCTGGAATACCACCTTTTAGAGGTTGATATTCTTTGAAACGATGAGCCATTATGGCTTCTCCTGCTGTTGCGGTAAGCAATTGATTTCTAAGTCCAATAATGCCACGTGATGGTATGATGAATTGGCAAACCATACGCTGACCTTTGATTTCCATACTCAAAAGTTCTCCTTTTCGCATAGTAACCATCTCTACTGCTTTTCCCGAAATATGTTCTGGTAAATCAATAGTCATTTCTTCTATAGGTTCACATTTTACACCATCTATTTCTTTGATAATAACCTGAGGTTGACCAATTTGTAGCTCATAGCCTTCTCTTCGCATGGTTTCAATCAAAACAGACAAATGCAAAACCCCACGACCAAAAACCATAAATTTATCGGCACTGTTGGTGTCTTCCACACGAAGTGCTAAGTTTTTTTCAAGCTCTTTTTCCAGACGTTCTTTCAAATGTCTAGATGTTACAAATTTTCCATCTTTTCCAAAAAATGGAGAATCGTTTATAGTAAAAAGCATACTCATTGTAGGCTCATCTATTGCAATGGTTTCTAATGCCTCAGGACTCTCTGCATCGGCAATTGTATCGCCAATTTCAAAACCATCCAAACCAACAAGCGCACATATTTCTCCAGCAGAAATAGTATCTACTTTTTTTCTTCCTAAACCTTCAAAAATATGAAGCTCTTTTATTTTTGATTTTAATATTGAACCATCTCTTTTTATTAGAGATACTGTTTGATTTGTACTCAAGGTGCCTCTTTGAAGACGACCAATCGCTACTCTCCCTGTAAATGACGAATAATCCAAAGATGTGATTAGCATTTGTGTAGTGCCTTCATCAAATTTTGGGGCAGGTATATGATCTATCACCATATCCAAAAGTGGTGCAATAGAATCTGTTTCTGATTTCCAATCTTCGCTCATCCAATTGTTTTTGGCAGAGCCATATACGGTTGGAAAATCCAATTGCCATTCTTCGGCTTCCAATTCAAACATTAAATCAAAAACAGCTTCATGAACCTCATCAGGGGTACAATTTTCTTTATCAACTTTATTGATTACCACACATGGTTTTAGTCCCATTTGAATGGCTTTTTGAAGAACAAAGCGCGTTTGTGGCATTGGACCTTCAAAAGCATCAACAAGAAGTAAAACGCCGTCTGCCATATTAAGTACACGCTCGACTTCACCACCAAAATCTGCGTGACCAGGCGTATCAATAATATTGATTTTTGTATTTTTATAAACTACAGATACATTCTTGGAAGTGATGGTAATTCCACGCTCACGCTCTAGATCATTATTATCTAAAATTAAATCTCCTGTATTTTCATTTTCACGAAATAATTGACAGTGGTATAAAATTTTATCAACTAACGTTGTTTTACCATGATCGACATGGGCAATAATAGCAATATTTTTAACTTGGTTCATTTATCACCTTTTTGAGCGTGCAAAGGTACACTTAATTTTAGGATTATTGAGAATTATTAATGTATAGTAGCCCTGCAAAATTGTTTATATTTGCATCATAAATAAAAATCAATGCAACTTCAGTCCATACCAAAGTTAAAACACACCAGTTCAAATCAGTTTTTTTTACTTGCAGGCCCCTGTGCCATAGAAGGAGAAACAATGGCGCTTCAAATTGCAGAACGCATTTGTGAGATTACAAATAAACTGGAAATCCCTTTTGTTTTTAAAGGTAGTTTTAAGAAAGCAAACCGCAGTCGAATTGATAGTTTTACCGGCATTGGTGATGAAAAAGCATTAAAAATTCTTCAAAAAGTTTCAAAAACATTTGATATTCCAACCATTACAGACATTCATGAAATAAGCGATGCCGTTTTGGCAGCACAATATGTTGATGTTTTGCAAATCCCAGCATTTCTTGTACGTCAAACGGACTTGGTAGTAGCGGCTGCAAAAACTGGAAAAGTGGTTAATCTTAAAAAAGGACAATTTATGAGTCCTGAAGCGATGAAACATGCGGTACAAAAAGTGAAAGACTCAGGCAACGAAAAAGTTTGGATTACAGATCGTGGAACAATGTTTGGATACCAAGATATGATTGTAGATTTTAGAGGGATTCCAACTATGAAACAGTTTGCACCAACAGTTTTGGATGTTACACATTCATTGCAGCAACCCAATCAAAATAGTGGTGTAACAGGTGGTCGCCCAGAAATGATCGAAACCATTGCTAGAGCGGGTGTTGTCAATCATGTTGATGGCTTATTTATTGAAACTCACTTTGACCCTGCAAATGCCAAAAGTGATGGTGCTAATATGTTGGATTTAAATCACTTAGAAAAACTTCTAACTAATCTTTCTGCGATTAGAAAGACAATAAATAGTCTTTAAATTAAACTAAAATATCTTTAATCTTTCAGTTGATTTTGACTTTGAATCGCATTTAATCCATATCTATCGATAAGATAAATTAGCGAAGTCATGGTTGCTGCACCCAATTCCAATTCGCGTTTATTTACCGCATCGAAAGTATCATTTGAAGCATGGTGATGATCGAAATAACGTTGAGAATCTGGACGTAATCCTGCCAAAACAATAGCATCATTCTTCAGCGGTCCAATATCCGCTCCACTTCCTCCTTTTTTGAAATAATGAATTAAATAGGGTTCAAAAAGAGGTTTCCATATTAAAATTTGATTGATTTTGTAATCTGGTCCGCTAAATGAAAACCCTCTTGGCGTGAATCCACCTGAATCGCTTTCTAAAGCAAAAATATGTTTTTCACCTTTTTTCTTGGCAACTTCTGCGTATTTTCGACCGCCCCGTAATCCGTTTTCCTCATTCATAAATAGCACAACTCGTATGGTGCGTTTTGGACGAATTCCAGTTTCTTTCAAAAGTCGTAATACATCCATAGACTGTACACATCCTGCGCCATCATCGTGTGAGCCATCGCCCAAATCCCAGGAGTCTAAATGACCGCCAACTACAATAATTTCATTTGGAAATTGACTGCCTTTAATTTCGCCAATAACATTATAAGATTGAACATCTTTGAGTTGTTTGCAATTTTGTTTGAAATAAAATTTAATATTTGGGTCAATTTTTAACATACCACTCAAGCGTTCTGCATCATTTGTACTGATGGCCGCCGATGGAATACGTTGGTTTACTGGTGTGTCTCCATATGACATTGAACCAGTATGAGGTAAATCATCCAAGCGCAAATTCATCGATCGGACTATAGTACCCGCCGCACCAAGTTTGCCAGCTTCTTTAGCGCCATCATAACGTTGGTCCACACATCCTCCATATGCTTCAAAGGTTTGAATTAAATCGGCTTGCATGGGACGGTTGTAAAATACTATTTTTCCTTCAACCTCTGAACGATTCATCAATTTTAAATCTTCAATCCCCTGAACTTCAACCACTTGAGCTTTAATGCCTTGAAGTGGTGTAGATACTGAGCCTCCTAAAGCACAAAGATTTACTGGAATTGTTTTTCCAGGGGCGGTTTCTATATATGCAAATTCAGGATTACCACGCACCCACTTTGGTACCATTACAGGTTGAAGCCAAACTTTATCTAATCCGATTGATTCTAATTCCTTTTTGGTGTATTCTACGGCAAGTTCTGCATTTAATGAACCCGACAAACGCCCTCCTATTTCATTTGATAAATAGGACAACCACTCATAACTTTTTCCATTGGTAAGTGATGTTTTATAAATTTTTTCAAGTTGTTTTGTATCGTCTTGTGAAAAAGAAAAAAAACTCAGACTTAAAAGTGTTGCTAAAATTTTAAATTTCATAATAAAGGATTTGGGTGTAAATATAAAATTACTAAGTTCTTAGTTTTATAATTAAATCATAAAATATTTAAGATTTACTGGCAAAAGAAATTACATCATTTTCTGAGATTTCATCAGAACCAAGTATAATTAGACGCTCAACTACATTGCGCAATTCTCTGATGTTACCCGTCCAATTGTAACCCTTTAAAAGCTCTAGAGCAGCTCCTGAAAATTGTTTTTTTGCAGTCCCTTGTTCCGATGCAATTTTGGTACTAAAAAAGTCAACCAATAGCGGAATATCATCTCGTCTGTCATTTAATGCAGGTACTTTTATTAGAATTACAGCAAGCCGATGGTATAAATCTTCTCTAAAACGACCTTCAGCAATTTCCTTTTTTAAATCTTTATTGGTCGCTGCAACAACTCTTACGTCTACTTTAATATCTTTATCGTTTCCTACACGCTGAATTTTATTTTCTTGAAGTGCACGCAGCACTTTGGCTTGAGCAGACAAGCTCATATCTCCAATTTCATCCAAAAATAGAGTGCCTTTGTTCGCAGCCTCAAATTTTCCAGCACGGTCTTTATGAGCACTTGTAAAAGCGCCTTTGATATGTCCAAAAAGCTCACTTTCAATAAGTTCTGCTGGAATAGCCGCACAATTGACTTCTACCATAGGTCCTCTAGAACGTTCACTTTTTTGATGCAACCAATGTGCAACCAACTCTTTTCCTGTTCCGTTTGGCCCTGTAATAAGCACACGAGCTTCAGTAGGCGCTACTTTTTCAATGATTGACTTTATGTTTGACATAGGTGGACTTTCGCCAATCATTTTATAGTTTTGACTTATTTTTCGTTTCAGACGTTTGTTTTCTACAACCAATTCTTTTCTGTCGAGTGCATTTCTAATGGTATTCAAAAGGCGATTTAAGTCTGGTGGTTTTGAAATATAGTCATAGGCACCCAAACGCATGGTGTTAACGGCAGTGTCCAAATCACCATGACCAGATATCATTACAATTGGAATTTCTGGTTTTATCTTTTTAACAGCCTCTAAGACTTCAACACCGTCCATCTTTGGCATTTTAATATCACATAATATTAAATCAAAATCTGATGCTTTAATCAATTCAATTCCAGCAAGTCCATCTTCAGATTCAGAAACTTGATAATCCTTATTTTCTTCCGTTAAGATTTTTACCAAAACACGGCGAATCGCTTCTTCGTCTTCTATGATTAATATTTTTGACATCTTTTTTTTAGGTTTAAACGCTAATATTTTAATATTTCAACCACTTTATAAGCTCTTTATAACTTGGTTTTTTTCCGTACATCAAAATTCCAACACGATAAATTTTGGCCGCAATCCAAACTGTGATCACAAATGTAAATATCAAAATTGCAAAGGACAAAGCTTGCTCCCAAATTGGAACACCAAAAGGAATACGAATTAGCATTACAATTGGTGATGTGAATGGAATATAAGAAAAAACTTTTGAAATGGTACCATGAGGGTCTTCTAATGAGGTAAAGAAACCAACATAAAACCCTACCACCAAAAGCATCACAATAGGCATTAAAAATTGTTGTGTATCAGTTTCATTATCGACTGCTGCGCCAATGGCGGCATAAAGTGAACTGTACAGTAAATACCCCCCAGCAAAAAATAAAATAAAAGCAACTACTAAATTCAACAATGGTAATGAATGAAATTCTGAGATGATTGCCTGAAGTTCAGCATTGGTATTCACATCAGCAACAGCACCTGACATTAGTTCTTGTTGTGGTGTAGCAGAAATATCTACCCCAAAAATATAAGAGGATACTACAGATAAAACACCTATTAAAACAATCCAAATGGCAAATTGAGTAATTCCTGCTAGTGAAGTTCCAAAGATTTTACCCAGCATCAATTGCATGGGTTTTACAGAAGAAATTATGACTTCAATAATTCGACTTGTTTTTTCTTCAATAACGCTACGCATTATCAAGTTTCCATAAATTATAATAAACATAAAAAGCAAATAGCCCGCAGCACCACCAAAAATTAACTTTAAGAAACTTCCAGTCTTTGACGTTTTTACGCCTTGATAGTCTTCCTGATTTATATCTACATAGGTTTTTGCGGCTTTAATTTTACTCAAATCAACGCCTAATTTCTTTAGTTTGAGTTCACCAAGACGTTTTTCAATTTTTGATTCCAAATTTGAAATCAAAGTTAAGGATGGAGATTCTTTTGAATAAAATTTAATTTGACTTGAAACCTCATCAATGGCTAAATTGGGTACTTGCAACAATCCATAAGAATTATTCTCATTTGATAATTTTTTAGCCTCTTCCAAACTAATATCAGTAAGGTTTTCATAAATCATTTGATCTGTAGAAACAAGTGCTTCATTTAAAAATCCAGCTTCGTCTAATACGGCAATTGTACGGACTTTTTCATTATTTACACTTGTTAAATAGGCAACTAGTGATAGAAGTCCTACCAAAATAAGAGGACTCAAAAATGTCATCAAAATAAACGACTTGTTCTTCACTTTAGCCAAATATTCTCTTTTAATGATTAAAGGTAAGTGGTTCATAATGAGTTGTTTTTTACAGTTTGAATAAAAATATCGTTGGCATTTGGAATCACTTCCACAAAATGATTGATATATGCATTAGCATTTAAAAAAGTTAACAAATCATTTGGGGTTTCGGATGCCTTTAAATTTATCTTTAATTTTAAATCATCCTCCAGAGATCTAAAATCTGCAGGAGAAATATCAAAACGCGCTGAAATTTGTTTTTCTAAGTCGCTCAAATTACTAGAAGATAAGCCAACTTCAAAAGTATTTGTTTTGTGTTTACGTTTTATGTCGATAAGGTTGCCATCTAATATTTTTTTTGATTGATGAATCAATGCAATATGATCGCATAATTCTTCAACGGATTCCATACGGTGTGTAGAAAAAATAACCGTTGCGCCCTCGTCTCTAAGTTGCAAGATTTCATCCTTAATAAGATTAGCATTTATAGGATCAAAACCAGAGAATGGTTCGTCAAAAATTAAAAGCTTTGGTTGATGCAAGACAGTTACAATAAATTGTATTTTTTGCGCCATTCCTTTAGAAAGTTCTTCAATTTTTTTATCCCACCAATGACTAATTTCAAATTTTTCAAACCAATGATTAAGTCTCTGTTTTGCTTGCCTATAACTTAACCCTTTGAGCTGCGCCAAGTACAAGGCCTGTTCGCCAACTTTCATTGATTTGTAGAGCCCTCGCTCTTCGGGTAAATATCCAATATATTGGACATGCTCTGGTTTTAGTGGCTCACCATCTAAAATCACATGACCTACATCTGGCATGATTATTTGATTAATGATGCGAATAAGGGTTGTTTTTCCAGCCCCATTTGGGCCTAAAAGCCCAAAAATACTATGTTTTGGAACTTGAATTGAAACATCGGAAAGTGCTTTGAATTCACCGAAGTTTTTGGAAATATTAGTTGCTTCAAGGAGAGTGCTCATTTTTGATTTTAGATTTTATTTAGGACGTGCAATGGAGCTTTTTGTTACACTGTAAATCTAAAAAAATTTGTTAGAAATCAACCTCTAACAACAAGAAAAAAAATCTCTGTTATGAAAACATATCTTTTACTTTTTCAAAAAAGGATTTATCAGAGTGTTCTGGTTTAGGTTCAAAATGCTCATTGTTACGCATTTTTTCAAAGAATGATTTTTGTTCTTTATTCAGAGTTTTTGGTGTCCAAACATTGATATGAACCAATAAATCTCCTTTGTTGTATCCATTGATATTTGGAATTCCTTTACCACGTAAGCGTAGTATTTTACCAGACTGAACACCAGCTTCAATTTTAAGTCTAACCTTACCTGAGACCGTTTCAATTTCTACAGATGAACCCAGAACAGCATCGGACAAACTAACATATAAATCGTAGTGTAAATTATCGCCTTCTCGCTGTAATTTTGGATGTGCTTCTTCTGAAATAGCAACCAACAAATCCCCTGAAATACCATTTCCTGGTGCTGCATTGCCTTTTTCCGAGACTTTGAGTTGCATCCCATCTTCTACACCCGCTGGAATTTTGATAGATACAGTTTCTTCTTCCACCACAAAACCATTGGCATCAGCATTGGCTGGACGATGATCTATAATTTGACCAGAGCCACCACAAGTAGTACATGGTGTAGCTGTTTGCATTCGTCCCAAAATCGTGTTTGTAATGCGTGTTATCTGGCCTGTTCCATTACAAGTACCACAAGTTTTATAAGTAACCCCTTTGGCTTGCTTTTTTCGTTTTACTTTTATTTTTTTCTCAACACCATTAGCAATTTCTTCAAGTGTAAGTTTGACACGAATTCTAAGATTTGTTCCTCTAGCGGTTCTTTGTCTGCGCTGACCGCCAAAACCACCGCCGCCAAAAGCACCACCAAATATGTCGCCAAATTGACTAAAAATATCATCCATATTCATGGAACCACCACCAAATCCACCAGCACCTTCAAATGCCTGGTGTCCAAATTGATCGTATCGTGCCTTTTTATCGGGGTCACTTAAAACTTCGTAAGCTTCAGCAGCAACTTTAAATTTTTCTTCTGCAGATTTATCATCTGGATTTTTATCCGGATGATACTTAATAGCCATTTTTCTATACGCTTTTTTAATTTCTGCTGCAGAAGCATTTTTGCTTACCCCCAATACTTCATAATAATCCTGCTTTGCCATGTGTTAATTGGATTTATTTTTTTATTGCCCTATGACTACTTTTGGGAAACGAATCACTTTTTCCCCAAGTTTATATCCTTGCTCTATAACGTCTATAATTTTTCCTTTTAAATCATCGGTAGGTGCAGGAATTTGTGTTACTGCCTCATGATTGTCGGCATTAAAATCATCGCCTTTATTAACTTCAACAAGACTTAATCCTTTTTGTTGTAAGGTATTGTTGAGCTTATTTTTTATGAGTTCAACGCCTTTAGAAAGCTCCGATTCTTCGTGTTTTGATAGTTCTACCATTGCACGATCAAAATCGTCCAAAACTGGTAATAATGCCTGAATCACATCTTGACTTGCTGTAGAAAACAATTCTATACGCTCTTTTGAGGTGCGGCGTTTGTAGTTTTCAAATTCTGCGAAAAGGCGTAAAAATTTATCTTTTTCTTGCGCTAGTTCTGATTGGAGTTGTTCCTCAACAGAGATTTCAACTTCTGGCGCTTTTGATTCTTCTTCTTTTACTTTTTGCTTTGTTGCCTTTTTGGTCATTTTAAAAAGAAATTAATTATTTGATTTAATTGATGGCAAAAGTACTGCCATTCTAGATAAAATGTCAAAATGTCACGAAAAAAATTTTAAAAAGATGACGTTTGAGGTTTTAAATTACTTTTTCAGAAGATCATTTAGTGCCGCTGAAAGCTCATGATATTCAAATTTAAACCCTATGGATTGAATTTTTTTTGAACATACGCGTTGACTTTCAAGCACAACCGCACTCATACCTCCAAGCATCAGTTTTAGCATGAACTCTGGAACATTGGGTAAAAAAATCGGCTTTTTTATAACATGCCCTATTGTTTTTGTCAGTTCTGATTGACGTACTGGGTTTGGTGCTACAGCGTTATACACACCTTCTTTTTTGGATTCCAAAATATAAACAAACATGGCTACTAGATCATCACTATGAATCCATGATTGCCATTGCTCACCAGATGCCAAAACGGCACCAAAATAGTTTTGAATGGGTGTCATTATTTTTGGAAGAGCACCTCCATTATTATCTAAAACAATCCCAATACGAAGTATTGTTATTTTAATATTTAATGCTTCAAATTGTTGGGCTGCAGCTTCCCATTTCTGAACTACTGTTCTTAAAAACGAACAGTTTTCTGAAACAACATCCTCCTCCTGATAATAATTCGTTTTTGAATCAGGATAAATCCCAATGGCACTTGCAGAGATTAAATGTTGTATTGGAAACTTATTTTCTTTAATGGCACTGGCCAAAACATTCAATGCTTGTACACGACTATTCAAAATAGACGCTTTGGCTGATTTTGTCCAGCGTTGTGCTATTGCGCTTCCTGCAAGGTTAATTACAACTTCAACACCTTTAAAACAAGAAATATCGATCTTATTATTTTGAGGATTCCAATAAAAATATTGAATGTTTGTTTCAGTGGATGATAACGCCTTTTGAGTGGTTAGGATATGAACTCTATACCCTTTGTCCAAAAGGTGTTGTGTGAGTTTTTTACCCACTAAACCCGTTGCGCCTGTTATCAATACTGTAGCTACCATTTAGCAAAATTATTGAATACTGTTGCAGCCCTATGTTAAAATCGTGTTGTTTAACAATTATTTATGCTTATTTTAATAAAAAACAACAAAAAGAGTGCGAATCTAGCTAATTTTTGTGGCGCGAAGCATTTCTCTTTTGCCTGGTGGTCCTGCCAAACGTTTCACCTCAAAACCAACCTCTTGCATGGCACGTCTAACACTGCCTTTGGCAGAGTAAGTCACCAAAATACCACCAAAACGCATGGCAGTATACATCATTTTAAAAATAGATGGTATCCAAAGGTCTGGTTGTACACGTGGGCTAAAGGCATCAAAATAAACAATATCAAAAGTGTTTACATCTTTTATATCTGCAAAAAACTCCTGACGCTTTTTCAAAACAAAGTGCTTTGTAATTTGGCTTTCTTTGTTCCATGATGCACTATGGAGTTGGTCAAAAATTTCTGACTTTAGAGTCAATAAAGACGAATAATTAAGGGCTTGAAGTTCATCGCTTGAAACTGGATAGGCCTCTATGCTATGATATAAAATTGATTTTTGCAATGCCAATTCATCTGTAGCGCTAAGCATTGCATTAAGTCCAGTACCAAAACCGATTTCTAAAATGTTGATGTGCTTTTGATTTGGTTGTCGTTGTAAAAATTCATGCAAACCATTTTCAATATAAACATGTTTTGCTTCCTGAAGTGCACCATGTATGGAGTGGTATTGTTCGTTCCAATCTTCAATTTGAATGGTTTTACTTCCGTCTGCCGTAGTGATTATGGAGCGTTTCAAGTGTGAATTATTGTGAAATTAAAACGCCATCAGCTTCAAAATTATAGCTTGTTTTTGGTGTAGTTATCGCTGCAATTTCATCATCAGATGCGCCAGCATCTTCTGCATAGTGCCGTAAATCATCAACAGAAGTTTCAGATATAAACGCTTTCCCATGAATTAAAACTTCGCCACTTGCATCAAGTGGAACAAAAAATCCATAATCTTTAAAACGGACCATCATTTCTGAGTCATTTTCCATAGAAAGTGTCATCCAACATCCTTTTTTGGTACATACTTCTTTGATTGTTCCCTTAAGGGTAAGCTGCAGTGTATCTCCAATTTTTTCAATTTTTTGGGACAGTTCGTCAAGCGATAAAACGGCATCAGTTTCAAACGCATCACCATACAAATTATAGGTCATTGATTGGACTTGAACAGGCGTTCGGCTCGAATGTTTTTCTTTACAAGAAAATAAAAATATTAAGGTAAAGAGAATAAGAAGCTGGTTTTTCATTGCTTGACTATTTATTAAAAAATCTAAAGATAATAACTTTTACGAATGTTATGTTTGTTCGATACTAATTTTAATAATTTTGTTTTAAATTTGACTCAGAAATTTTTTACCATGATCCAAATAAAAACAACAAAAATAGCGCAATCAAAACGAAGTGAAATTGATTTCAACAATCTTGGATTCGGAAGTGTATTTTCCGATCATATGCTTATTTGTGATTATAAAAATGGGGCTTGGGGAAAACCTGAAATTGTTCCATTTCAGCCCATGTCACTAATGCCTTCTGCCAAAATTTTTCATTACGGACAATCCATTTTTGAAGGCATGAAAGCCTACAAAGACAACGACTCTAATACATGGCTTTTTCGTCCCGAAGAAAATTTTAACCGTCTAAACAAATCGGCCAAACGTTTGGCAATTCCTGAGCTTCCCAAAGCAGTATTTTTTGAAGGGCTTAAAGCATTATTAAAAGTGGACAATGATTGGATTCCTACAGTCAAAGGAAGTTCATTATATATCAGACCAATTATTTTTGCAACTGGAGAAGGTTTTCATGCTTCACCCGCAGACGGTTATCGCTTTTTGATTGCTACAGCACCTTCTGGTCCTTATTTTTCTGGAAAAGTTAGTGTCCTTATTGAAGAAAAATATTCAAGATCGGCCAATGGTGGTGTAGGTTATGCCAAAGCAGGTGGAAATTACGCTGGACAGTTTTACCCAACGCAACTTGCTATTGAAAAAGGCTATAATCAAGTGATTTGGACGGACGATAATACCCACGAATATATTGAAGAAGCTGGGGCAATGAACATCTTTATCCGTATAGATGATACGCTTATCACTGGCCCTACAAGTGATCGCATTTTGGATGGGGTTACAAGAAAAAGCATTCTTGATATTGCTAATGCAGAAAATATTCCTGTTGAAGTTAGAAAATTTACTGTTGCAGAGGTTATTGAGGCTTCAAAAAATGGAAGACTTAAAGAAATGTTTGGTGCTGGTACAGCAGCAGTCATCTCCCCTATTTCATCATTTGGTTTTAGAGATCAAGATTATGATCTTCCAGAAATAGAAAAATCTTACGCTAGTTTTTTAAAAGAAAAAATAACATCCATCCAAACCAATAGTGCAGAAGACCCATTTGGATGGCGTTTTAAAGTCTAAAATCTTTACGAATTTAGTATCGATTCTATATTTGGTTTAAAATATTTTGGGCCTTTTAGGACTTTTCCGTCCTCTCTATATATGGGTTGGCCATCCTCTCCAAGTTTACTCATATTACTGCGTTGAATTTCCTCGAAAACGGCTTCTATTTTGTGTTGCAGTCCATGCTCAATAATAGTACCACAAAGAATGTAAAGCATATCGCCTAGGGCATCGGCAACCTCCACAAGATCATTATTTTGTGCCGCTTCAAAATATTCTTCATTTTCCTCTTTCATCAAATCAAAACGGAGCTGATTTTTTGAAACACCAAGATTTGCCTTTGGAGAAGTTCTATAGCCTATTTTAAATGCATCATGGAACCGTTGAACCGCTTCTATTTTGTCTTTCATATATTTAATTTTTGTAATTTTGTAATAGAATTCAAATACTAAAAATACACAATTATGTTTAGTCGAGGACAACTAATTTTCGGAATTCTTTTTGCCATCGTTTTTGTGGTCATCATTTTTATGTCTTATAGAAAAGATGCTGCTTTAAACAAAAAATATTACAAAGGCAGTCTTTGGATTCTTTTGATTTTTATCAGTTTTATTTTGGGTATTGCCGCTATTAAATTTCTTTTGGGCTACTAAAAAACCACTCATAATTACTTACAAGTGGCCTTTAATTTTTTTAATCCAAAAGACTATCTTTTTAGTTTACGTTTGGTAAAAAGTTATAGTGTTTTGAATAATAAAGCATTTGACTTTTAAAGTCTTTTGCATAGTTTACATTAATCGCTGTTATTTCACCATTTTCATCCGTTACAGGCTCCAGTACAGGATTGACAAATCCACCATAAGGTGCAGATTTAAATTGCTTGTTTCTTTCTAAAACCTCCGCATGAATCGCTTGGTCAACTTTTACGCCGTAGCCCTCTACCAAGGCTTGAACAGCTTTAAAATCACCTTCTGATTTAATACGCTGTGTTTCTCTTAATAGTTGTCCAAAAAGCTCGTGAAGTTTATCATAATCGTTGATGTTAAAATAGGTTTTACCATCTCTAGTGACTTTTTCAATAACATTGTCTTTTTGTCCTTTTTCAAAAGCCCAAGCACTTACCCATTGTCTATTGCGCATATGCGCTTCTTCTACATCATCCCCAAGTTCTAAGCGAATAAGCTGCGTCATTAGGCCATTTCTAATATAACCATCAAAAGCCGCCATTCCAACAGCTTTCCAGTCTTCGACTAACCCCAATTCTTGTAATTTTGAATCATAGAGGTAGTACAAGCCCACCAAGTCGGCGCGCCCCTCTTCTAGTGTTGAGGCATAATTTTTTAAAGTTTCTTTGGTTTCACCAACACCTGGATTCAATTGCCCAGAGGCATGTCCAACAACCTCGTGAAGTGCGGTATGAAGTTTATCGGCTAGCTGACCATGTTTTTTCTCTAGTTCGTATTCTTGATCATCATGAACAAATTCTTTTAATCGCCCTGAGCTTCCAGAGTTATTGTAGGCATTAATGATATTTCCTAATGAAACAGACTTGCTACCAACTTCGGCACGAATCCAATTGGCATTTGGTAAATTAACTCCTATTGGTGTCGATGGTGAGGCATCTCCTGCTTCGCCAGCAACATTTACAGTTTTATAACTTACACCAACAACATTTTTCTTTTTGTGCTCTGGCATTAAAGGGGAATTGTCTTCAAACCATTGCGCATTTTCAGACAAGACCGCCATTTTTGCAGACATATCAAAATCCTTTATTTGAACGATGGTTTCATATGAGCCTCTGTAGCCCAATGGGTCGTTATAGACTTCAATAAAACTATTGATATAATCAATATTACCCTCGGTAGCAGCAGTCCATGCCACGTTGTAATCATCCCAAGTTTGCAAGTCGCCTGTTTTGTAATATTGAATCAATAAACCAAGAGCATCGCCTTGGGCTTTATTTTCGGCCACCCCTTGGGCCAATTCTAACCATTTTACAATTTCATCAATTGCCGATCCATAAAGCCCTCCAGATTTGTAGACACGTTCTTTGAGTGTGCCATTTTCTTTTACAAGTTGAGAGTTTAGACCAAAAGACAGTGGTTTGTCAGGATTTGGTGAAGATTTAGCAGCATAAAATGTTTCAACATCTTTGTTAGTCACATTGGGGCCATAAAAGTTAACCGCAGATTCCAAAACATTATCCGCATTTTTCGCTTGATTTACTTTTTTAGAATCCTTATCATTAAAAAGCACCTCAAAGGCTTCGCCCTCTAAGGTTGCAGGGGTTGCCTCCAGTAAAGATTTTAAATAAGCGGAAGAAAACTCTGGGCTTAGTTTTGCATTGCTATAGTGGTGATGAATACCATTGCTAAACCAAACACGTTTTAAGTAAGTTTCAAAAGCAGTCCATTCTTCTGTTGATTTATCGCCGTCAAAAGTTGTATAAATGGTCTCCAAAGCTTCACGAATGGTAAGATTGTGACGATAGTTTTGATCCCACATGATATCTCGGCCAGAAAGACCTGCTTGTGTAAGGTAATACACGAGTTTTTGTTCTTTTAAGGTAAGATTTTCCCATCCTGGTAATTGATAACGTAAAATTTTGAGGTCAGCAAATTGTTCCACCATGTATGGAAAACTCTCTGTATCTACAGTAACGAATAAATCGTCATTTGCCGAAGTTGAGTTGTCATTTTTACATGAAAAAAATAATTGTGAACATGCAAAAACAACGAGCATTAATTTGTAGCTGAATTTCATAGTATTATTGTGTTTGTTTTGATTTGTGATTTAATATTCAAAGTCTACGAATATAGTTTATTTTGAAAAACATAAAAAATTAAATTCTTTGATACGGTGTTCAAAGAAATTTATAATTTAGTAGAAACTAAAATATATCAAATCTCATGAAATCACTCAAATTTATTTTATTCCTACTTTTATTTTTATTACTGGCTGGAAGCAGCTATGTGGCTGTACAGCCCAATAGTTATGATCTTTCTCGTACACGTACTATTTCTGCACCCGTAAGTGTTATTTATAACACCGTAGAAGATTTTCGGCAATGGGAACCGTGGTCGTCATGGAAAGAAAAAGAACCTACACTATATCTAAAATATCCAGAAAAAACAGCAGGAGTTGGAGGTTCTTATTCTTGGACTGGAAAAGATGGAAAAGGCACAATGAAAACCCTTGTTGCTGTTCCAAATGATTCATTAATACAAGAACTGAAGTTTGAACAATTTCCAGCATCACAAGTGTATTGGAATTTTGAATACAAAAGCCCAAACAGCACAGAAGTAACTTGGGGTATGAAAAGTGATGATGTCCCTTTTATGCTCAAATTTTTTGCATTAATTAATGGTGGAATGGACAAAATGATTGGTCCAGACTACGAAAAAGGCTTAGAAAATTTAGATACACATTTGCAAAAACAAATGGCGGTTTACAACATAGAAGACCATGGAGTTATTGATTATGGCGGCGGATTTTATTTGTATATCACCTCAAGTACAACTCCAGAAAATATCAGTATGACGATGGAAAAAAATTACGCTACCCTATATAACTATATGAATGTGAACAATATAGAGAGTAATGGTCATCCCATGAGTTTATATCAATTTCGAAATCCAGAAGATGGAGCAATGATTATGAGTTGTGCAATTCCTGTACGTCAAAACTATAGAATAAAAGATGCAAGTGGAATTTTATGTGGCTATATGCCAAGAACAAAAGCGCTTAAAACAACATTAAAAGGCAACTATAAAAACTTAGAAGAAGCTTGGACAATTAGCTATCAAAATATGGCTAAAATGAATCTAAGACCTTCAAAACTGAAACCCTTTGAAATCTATTTGACAAACCCACAAGAAAACCCCAACCCAGCAAATTGGGTTACAGAACTTTTTATCCCGATTTTAAATTAATTAAAAATAAAAAAATGATATGAAATATGCTTTATTAGTATTTATAGGTGGTGGATTTGGAAGTGTTTTACGATACTTGATTGGAAAGTTATTTCATAATTTATTAGGTGCATTTCCAATAGGTACAATGACCGTCAATATTTTTGGAAGTCTGCTGATTGGGATTCTTTTTGGTCTTGGGCTAAAGAATGGTGGGCTTTCAGAAACTCAAAGCTTACTTTTGGTTACAGGATTTTGTGGCGGATTTACCACATTTTCGGCCTTTGCTATGGAAAATCAAATGTTTCTAAAATCTGGTGATTATGTGCAATTTATCAGCTATACTTTAGGGTCATTAATTTTGGGAATTGCTGCTGTAGTTTTGGGCCTAATTATATCGAAAAACCTCTAAATTACTTGAAGCGTTTTACTCCTGCTTTAATCTCTAAAGGAACGTAATTTTGACGCGGGACAATTGGACAAGAATAACGCTCATTATATGCACAATAAGGATTATAGGCTGTATTGAAATCAAGCCAAATGCTATCTGATTTAGGCACTTCCAAATCCATATAACGACCGCCAACATAGGTAGAAATACCATTGGTATCATCCAAAAAAGGAAGAAAAAGATAATTGGATTTTATTTCTGTAGAGTCTTTTCCTTGATAGACCTTCAGCTCAAAAGTTTGTTGCAGTAATTCAAAAGATAATACGCCATAAACACGTTCTTTTGACACCCGTTCTGTAGTTGTTTTCATGTCAAAATATTCGGAGTTTGGAGTTGGTGTCAATTTTGCTTTGACCACGAAACTAGAATCTATTGGAAAAAATGAAAGCGATGAAAACGTTTTTAAATCATTAGGTTTTAGTGGCGATTTTGAAGCATCCTTAAACATTTCATTCATTTTTTTTTGAAATGCTGAGTTGTATGTCATTCGAACTTTTTTTTCTGTACAAGAAACATGGAACAAAAGTAAACCAATGACAATTAAACCTATTTTTACC
>Ga0255752_10000352_pt1 | contig 57282 bp, 78 predicted proteins | sample 011ome_25_FD_179952 | JGI IMG/M metagenome (GOLD analysis project Ga0255752, IMG submission 179952) | Coastal salt marsh microbial communities from the Groves Creek Marsh, Skidaway Island, Georgia - 011512CT metaG (version 2) | ecosystem: Environmental > Aquatic > Marine > Intertidal zone >...
TATCAAACTAGAGCATGACATACGTGCCATCATAGACCGACAAGAGAAGAATGGATTCAGCCTTGATATACCAAAGGCTTCTATCCTTGTAGCTAAACTTGCAGAAGAAGCTGCGGATATCGAACAGGAAATGCAAGAAATATTTCCACCCATTGTTCATGAAAGATATTCTGAGAAGACAGGCAAGAGGTTGCAAGATAAGGTTGAGGTATTCAATCCAGGTTCTCGCCAACAGATAGCCTTTCGTCTGATGGAGAAGGGCTGGAAGCCTGAGAAACATACACCTACTGGGCATCCAATTGTGGACGAAGGTACGCTAAAGAATGTGGACATACCCGAAGCACAAAAGATTGCAAGGTATCTTCTCCTTCAGAAGCGGGTGTCGCAGGTTAAATCATGGCTGGATGTAGTCCAAGAAGATGGTAAAGTTCATGGGCGTGTGATGACATTGAAAGCCATCTCTGGACGCATGGCGCATCACGGTCCTAACATGGCACAGATACCTGCCGTTTACTCTCCCTACGGCAAAGAGTGCAGAGAAGTGTGGAAGACTACTTCACCTTCGTACAAACTGTTAGGTTGTGATGCGTCAGGTTTAGAATTACGTTGTCTAGCACACTATATGGATGACCCTGAGTTTACTAAAGAGGTAGTAGATGGTGACATTCATACAGCAAATCAAAAGAATGCTGGACTAGAAACTAGAGATCAGGCCAAGACATTTATTTATGCATTAATTTATGGTGCAGGACCTGCAAAGATTGGTTCCATCGTAGGTGGTGGTGCTAGAGAAGGACAAGCAGTCATGAATAAGTTTATGTCAAACATGCCAGCATTGAAACGTCTTCGTAATGCAGTGGACAAAGCTGCACAAGAAGGTTTCATTCGTGGTCTGGATGGCAGACTATTGGTTGTCAGACAGCAACATGCCGCTGTTAATCTCCTACTACAAGGAGCAGGTGCAATCATATGTAAGGCTTGGCTTCGTAAAATAATACTACTAGCAGAGAGAGAAAAGATAGACTATAAACTTGTTGCTAGTATCCACGATGAATACCAGTTTGAAGTGAATACATTACATGCAGATAAACTTGGAAGGATTACAAAAGATGCAATGAAGTTTGTTGAAGAAGAACTCAAAGTAAACTGTCCCCTAGATAGTGAATTTAAAATAGGAAATAATTGGGCAGAGACACATTAACTGTTGACATTAATATTTTAGTGTGGCATAATACTTAAAATCAAGACGGTGATCATTGAATCACATTTAACAAGGAGAATAAAAACAATGAGTGTTATTTCTGGTAAAGCATATTGGGCATTTGTTCATGAAGCGAATACTACTTTTGAACCAACCTGGTCTATTGACGTTTCTTTAGATGAAGCTAATAAAGCTATCGTAGAAGCTGATGGTTTGAAGTGGCGTAACAAGGGTGACGAGCGTGGTGATTTCATTACAATCAAACGTAAGGTTACTAAGTCTAACGGCAACCCAAACGAGGCACCTGAAGTTGTTGATCACAACAAACGTATCCTAGCATCTGATAAAAACTTTATTGGTCCTGCTTCTATTGTTAATGTTCAGTACAGAACATATGAGTGGAACTATAAAGGTAACGCAGGTATCGGTGCAGACCTACAAAAGGTACAGCTTCTGGAACTAGAAGAGTTGCCTGATACATCAGACGATGAGTTGCCTGTTGTGGAATCAGGTTACTCTGCATCAGATAGTATCTCTGAAGAGGTTCCTTTCAATAGCTAAGTAGTACCAAGGGAGCAGCATCATTGTGAATGGCTGCGGGCTGGCTTGAGTTTGCGGTGGGTACGCCAGATTTTTACAGGGAGAAAAACATGAACGAATATACAGAAGAGTATGAACTTATTCAGCGTGATCCAATCATGGGAACCGAAACAGTTGTTAAGGGTTCTGCTCTAACATGGATGGAATTACAAGACCTACTACTTAGATTTGTCCATGCATCAGGATACTATTACATTACTGACATACAGTTTTTAAAAGATCAAGATCAAGATGAAGAGGAAGAGTTATGAGGCATGAAGCATACATGAAGAAGCTTATTGAGAATGGTGCTAATGTTGACATGGTAAACAATCCACCTCACTACAATCATGCAGGTATAGAATGCATTGAAGCAATTGAAGCCGCACTAACCCCAGAAGAGTTTCGTGGTTACTGTAAAGGAAACAATATCAAGTATACATGGCGTGAGAGTTACAAGAATAAAGATGAAGACCTCGCTAAAGCAAACTGGTACTTGACTAGGTTACTAAAACAAAAGGAAAGCTAATGGCTCATATTGACACACTAATAGATGATATCTATAAAACACTTGAAGACGGTATTGAAAACGTAACAGTTAAGAAACGTGATGCAATCTATAAGTGTGGTACAGAAGTAATGGAAGCAATAACAAGGGCTGTCACAGAAAAACGTGACAACTCCAACCCAACATTACGTATGTCACAGATTGGAAAGCCTTCACGTCAAGTATGGTATGACATGAAGAATACAAACCGTGAGCCTATCACTGGTCAAACAAAGATTAAGTTTTTGTTTGGTGATATTCTTGAATCATTGCTTCTATGTCTTGCACAACTAGCAAACCATGAAGTATCGGAACAACAAAAGACTGTCGAGGTGGATGGTATCAAAGGCCACACAGACTGTCGCATTGATGGAGTATTAGTAGATGTCAAGTCAGCATCGCCCTATGCTTTTAAGAAATTCAAGGACAGTACCCTGTCTACTGATGATCCCTTTGGTTATATTGCTCAGATTTCTGGGTATGCAGAAGCCCAAGGTGACAAGGAAGCAGCGTTCTTCGCAATAGATAAGTCATCTGCAGAACTTGTTCTGATGAAAGTTCATTCAATGCAAATGATCAATGCTAGTGATCGTATCAATGAACTTAAATCAGTTGTTGGTAAGGATACTCCACCACCACGTTGCTACACTGATGAGGCTGACGGAGCATCAGGCAATCGTAAGCTTGCTATTGGTTGTGTATATTGTCCATTCAAAAAATCATGTTGGTCAGATGCCAATGGTGGTATGGGGTTACGTGCCTTCAAATACTCTAACGGTGTTCGTTATCTTACAGTTACTGCCAAGCTACCAAATGTGGAAGAAGTTGCTGCATGAAGAAGACTACCAAGAGACAGAGAAAAAACTCATACTCACATAAGTATAGAAGCAACTCAGAACTTTCCTGCAGTGAACAGTTAACTAAGAATAAAATTGACTTCAAGTATGAACCATATCCCATTGCATATGAATGGTTTGAGAACAAGAAATACATACCAGATTTCCTGTTACCAAATGGTATTATACTTGAAGTCAAAGGCAGGTTCATGCTAGAGGACAGAAAGAAACATCTGTTCATTCGATCACAACATCCTGATATTGATATACGTTTTATATTTGATAACCCTTACCGTAAACTTTACAAGGGTGGTAAGATGACGTATGCAGATTGGTGTGATAAGTATAAGTTCAAGTTCTGTAAGTTAAACGAAGAGATACCACAAGACTGGCTTACCTGATGATAGATACGGAAATTAATCTCGTACTGTCTAATGATGCCCAAGTAAGTATATCATCCCCAGAGAAAACTTTATATCTGGCGGTTATCCTTCAAGCATTACTAGACGCAACCAAGCCTTCATACAACGGAGAACCAGAACATGCAGTCCTAGAAAGAGACAGGGCTATAGCATGGTTCTTTGCATCTGTCGGTGTAACTGCAGAAGACTTCACTGAAGTGTGTGATAGTGCAGGTGTAAACCCTGAATACATGAGACAATTTGCTTTTCGTGTACTTAAATCGGGTGAGGTAGACTTTGTTCGCAAGAGAATAAATGCTATTCTTGGTCACTAGATCTATTGTAATTCATATTCGTTTGTGATACTATTATTTTTCGTCACACTATAATCCCGGAGAGATATACATGAATAATATTTTACCTACAGACTACCAAAATTTTATTGCGCTTTCACGATATGCACGTTGGAAAGAAGATGAACAACGCCGTGAGACATGGACTGAAACAGTAAGCCGATACTTTGATTATATGCAAGAACATCTAAAGAAAAATTATTCATATGATATAACAAAAGATCTACGTAGCAAGCTAGAAGAAGCAGTATTAAACCAAAACATTATGCCAAGTATGAGAGCATTAATGACTGCAGGTCCTGCCTTAGATCGTTGCCATGTAGGTGGCTACAATTGTTCTTACGTACCAGTTGATAGCCCTCGTGCCTTTGACGAAACAATGTACATTCTAATGTGTGGTACAGGTGTAGGCTTTTCTGTTGAAAGACATATCGTTGACAAACTACCAACAGTTAATGAAGATTTTCATGACACAGATACAGTAATTAAGGTAGGTGATTCACGTCCAGGCTGGGCTAAGTCATTGAAAGAACTTATCTTTATGTTGTACTCTGGTCAGGTTCCCAAGTTCGATGTCAGCGAAGTGCGTCCTGCAGGTGCAAGGCTCAAGACATTTGGTGGTAGGGCATCAGGTCCTCAACCGTTGATTGAGTTGTTTGAGTTTTGTATTAAGAAATTTAAGGGTGCAGCAGGACGTAAACTATATCCTATTGAATGCCATGATATCATGTGCAAGATTGGTGAGGTTGTAGTGGTAGGCGGTGTACGCCGATCAGCCCTTATAAGCCTGTCTAACCTCAACGATGATCAGATGCGACATGCCAAGTCAGGGCAGTGGTGGGATGAGCCTGGAATTAAACGTGAAGGTCAACGTGCATTGGCTAATAACTCTGTAGCTTACAAAGAAAAGCCAGAGATGGGTACGTTCATGCGTGAGTGGTTATCACTATACGAATCACATTCAGGTGAGCGTGGTATCTTTAATCGACAAGCAGCAATCAAACAAGCCGCTAAGAATGGAAGACGTGAAACTGATCATGACTTTGGCTGCAACCCTTGTAGTGAGATTATCTTACGTCCATATCAGTTCTGTAATTTGTCAGAGGTTGTGGTACGAGAAAGCGACACAGTTGAAACACTACGTGAAAAGGTTAAGCTTGCTACCATCCTTGGTACATTCCAAGCTACACTAACCAACTTCAAATATCTGCGTAAGATTTGGCAGAAGAACACAGAAGAAGAACGGTTGCTTGGTGTGTCTTTGACAGGCATCATGGATAATAAACTAACATCTCAGATTGGTGGTACATTGGAAACAGTACTAGAATTACTGCGTGAAGAAGCAGTATTGACTAACAAGGATATTGCAAAGAAGTTGGACATTCCACAGTCAACTGCTGTTACTTGTGTAAAGCCTAGTGGTACTGTATCTCAGCTTACTGATGCTGCATCAGGCATTCATGCACGTCATAATGAATATTATATTCGTACTGTTCGTGGTGACAACAAAGACCCACTAACACAGTTCTTGATTGCCGAAGGTATCCCATCGGAGCCTGATGTAAACAAACCAGAAAGCACAACAGTCTTTAGCTTCCCCATGAAGTCACCTAAAGGTGCGGTGACACGTACTCAAATGACCGCTATTGAACAGCTTGAACTGTGGCTTACCTATCAACGGCATTGGTGCGAACATAAGCCTAGTGTAACAATTTCAGTAAAGGAATCAGAATGGATGAGCGTAGGTGCTTGGGTGTATAAATATTTCGATGAAGTGTCAGGTATTAGTTTCCTTCCTTTTGATGATCATGTTTATGCACAAGCACCTTATCAGGACATTGATTCTGCTGCATACAAAGATTGGTCAGCTAAGATGCCAAAGAATGTTAACTGGTCTAAGCTGAGTGACTTTGAAAAGGAAGACACTACATCAGGTGGACGTGAGTTGGCTTGTACTGCAGGTGTCTGTGAAGTAGTTGACTTGAATGCGGCATAAAAAAAAGCTTGACATTGTAATTCAAATGTCATATAATATACCTTTACAACCGAAGGTGTGTTATGTTTAGTAATAAGAAGCCAGTTATATACGTAGGATATGATGATCGTGAGTACCAATCATATGAAGTTCTCAGAGAATCTATCCTACGTTATACAGATAAGTATGATATTATTCCTCTTGTACAAACCTCACTAAGACGTGCTGGCCTATATCGCCGTACAGTAAGGCTTGATATTGCAGGTGGTGATAAGGTTGCAAGAGTAGATGAATTTGATTGCCGTCCTTTTAGTACAGACTTTACCTTTACAAGGTTCTTGATACCTGCTATGAATCAGTATAGTGGGTGGGCTTTGTTCATGGATTCAGATATGTTTGTTCGGACTAACATCGAAGAGTTCTTTGATGAGTATACAAAGAACCATCAATATGCTATTCAGTGTGTACACCATAACTATAATCCGACAGCAACTGTAAAGATGGATAATCAAGTTCAACAGAACTATAACAGAAAGAACTGGTCTAGTTTTGTTCTTTGGAATTGTTCTCATAAGTCTAATCTTAATCTTACTGTTGACGATGCCAACTTAAAACCAGGTAGCTGGCTTCATGGCTTTGGTTGGTTACAAGACGATGAGATTGGTGCCATCAGCGAAGAATGGAACTGGTTAGATGGCTGGTCTCCTGAAGCTATGAATGCTAAGAACGTACACTTTACAACAGGCGGTCCTTGGTTTGAACCTGAGTGGGAACCAAAGAGACAATCCGATATTGCCTATGCTGCAGAGTGGAAAGAATTAAAGAAGAAGACTTTTATTTTAGGAGAAGATAATTAATGTATACTTTTGTTACATCGTTTAGTGAGAGTGGATACCACGAGTACGCCAAGAACATGCTGGAAAGTGTGGTCAATAAATGGAACCCTAAAGAGTTTAAACTCGTGGCTTACTACCATGACTTTGATATTAAAAGTGTGTCTCCCCCTATGGCTGACAACATTGAGTATCGCAATCTTAATGACGTAAAAGAAATGCTTGAGTACCGTGAGCGTATGAAGTTTCATGATGGAACTGAAGGTGGTCAGATGAAATACAATTGGCGGCTTGATGCAATCAAGTGGTGTCATAAAGTATATGCAATGACTGATCTTGCCTTTGAAATTATGGAACAAGATGATCACGAGACTTGGATGATCTGGTTAGATGCAGATACGGTAACAACAAAACGGCTTGATGTAAAACAATTTAAAAAATGGCTGCCTGAAAAAGCAGACCTCGTACACTTAGGAAGAACAGATGCAGACTACAGCGAAACAAGTTTCATGGGCTTTAACTTGGGCATTCATAATACTTGCAGTCTCCTTGCTGACCTTAGAGGTGCTTACACTATTGGTGAGGTAGTTGCATATCGTGAGTGGCATGATGGGTTTATCTTTGAACGTCTTCTTAATATCTACAAAGCACATGGCATGGTAACTAACAACCTGTCTGAAGGTGTCAAAGGTTTGGCAGCGTTTGCTCAGTCACCTTTGTCAGAATACTTTGATCACTTCAAAGGTAATTTAAAATCAAAGGTTAGCGATACAACTGTGGCACCTGATGTTAATGGACCTAAACGATACAAACAATTGCTAGATCTTATTACTTTCTACAAGCCTAGTAATATTGTAGAGACTGGTACATGGAATGGTGGACGTGCTATTCAAATGGCAGTTGCAGCATTTCAATACACAGATAAAGTACATTACACTGGCTTTGATTTGTTTGAAGAAGCTACCCCAGAATTAGATCACATTGAATTGAACAGCAAGCCACACAATTCTAAGAAAGCTGTAGAAGCTAGGTTAGAAGAGTTTGCACGTAAAATGAAACCAATGGGTAAAATCTTTACGTTCAAGCTACATAAAGGTGACACAAAGAAAACACTCAAGGCTTGCAAGTCTATAAAGAAGGCAGACTTTGCATACATTGATGGTGGTCATTCTTATGAAACAGTAAAGTCTGACTTTGAAAATCTAAAGCACGTACCTATTCTTGTGTTTGATGATTACTTTTCTAAAGACAAAGAAGGACGTATGCCAGACAACGATGGTGTTAACCAACTTATGAAAGAGATTACGGCATATGGTAAGGTTGTCTTACCTTCTTCTGATGCAGTCATGGGTGGGGGTATAACTCATCTTTGTTTTGTAGCTATGAAGCAAGGTCTGCCTAAGATACCAGATGAACTGACACGTGTTCCCATTGTTGTCACACCAAAAGATTCTCGTCCTAAAGAGGAGATTATTAATAATGTTCTTGAAAATAAGAAACTAATTAAAGATTTTGATTGGATTAAAACAAGTAAGATCAATAATGAAACCGCCATCATTGTCTCTGGTGGTACTAGCACAGATTGGTGGGAAGTTAAGGATCGTATTGCTAAGACAAATGGTAAAGTATTCTGTGTTAAGCATAGCTATCCAAAACTTTTGGAGCAAGGCATTCAACCGTTTGCTTGTGTGATCCTAGATCCACGTCCTATTACTGGCATGAGTACACATGGTGTAGTTCGTAAAGATTTGTTTGACAAAGTAGATGACAAAACAATTATGCTTGTGGCATCTATGACTGATCCTTCAGTTACTAAACATCTTATCAAGAAGGGTGCTAATGTAAAAGGTTGGCAAGCTTACTCAGATGCCTTGCGTGATATGTCTGTTACAGATAAGATTGTAGTGGACAAGACAACAGGTATTGAAGAAGGCTCTACTCTTATCACTGGTGGTACTTGTGCAGCTATGCGTACCATTGCTATTGCACATACACTAGGATTTAGAAACTTTGAACTGTTTGGTTTTGATTGTTCTGTTGGTGAAATAACAGAGGAAATGAAAAAAGAAACAACAGATACAGAGAAGCAACGACCTAAGTATATGCAAGTAGAAACAGGTGGTGAAAAGTTCTGGACTACAGGTGAACTACTAGCTATGGCACAAGACTGTGAGAAGCTATTTGATAATGATCAGATGGACATGGGAATTAATTTTCATGGTGAAGGTACTCTTGCCGCTGCAGTTTGGGAAGCGTCTAAACGTGGTAAGGAAAAGTATTACACAGAGTTGCTAGATGTCGCTGCTTAATGATAAACAAGAACGGTTTTGTCAAGCCTATATCCTGCACAGAAATGCTACAAAAGCGGCAGCAACTGCAGGATATAGTGAGACCTCTGCCCATAACCAAGGCCATAGGTTATTACAAGATGAACGAATTAAAGAACGAATTGACGAACTCACAAATGAGATTTCAACAGATGTTGATGTTATCTCAGAAATCGAAAAGCAATATGAGGTTGCTCGTAATGCAGGTAATGGAAACACTGCTCTCAAGGCTCTTGAACTTCTTGCAAGGGTACGAGGAAACAATGCGGATGAAGTCAGCACAGATGAAGAAACATTAGAAATGGAAATCGTAAACGCTATCAGAGTAATGGGTGTTGAGAAATCGTTTCAGCTTTTTGAACTAGCGTTTCCCGAAGAATTTACTAGCACTACGGACACCGAAGCTGGCAGCGACAATGACACCTAGTGTATACTGATACCAGTCAGGCATATTAGTTAAGGCTGCGAAGCCATCATCAACTATCTGTCTACCCCAATCTCCACAAAATGAAAGCACGAGAGGCACTGAAAAAATAATCGTAAGCCATTCGTCTTTCCAACTGGATGCAGAGGCATCTGCCATTTTAAGGTCCCAGTCTATTTCACCTGTGGCCTTCTTCTGCATGACAATAGCTTCAGCTTTAGCGTGGGCTACCTTTGCGTCTGTCTTGGCCTTTGATGTTTCTACTGAACCTTTCAGCCAAGTACCTGCTAACTCTGCAATGGGTCCTATTAGAAGGTTTAACATAAGCCTCTCCTGTTACGTTTAATATTTGTGCAAACATTAGTCATAAGATTCCTGAACGACAACACCTTCACCAAATACATTCATTTCATATGTACCAGACAAGGTACGAAGTTGAAACTGTATGTCAGTTTTTTCATTGTACTTAAATGGTAAACGTCTTTGAATATTCATATTTCCACTAAATGTAGTTCTAGCTACAACGTACTCATTTCCGTTATTATAACGTACATAGTTTCTAAATAAACCGGGTTTAACTGCTGTGCTATCGTTTGAAAAAGCATCAATACGATAGAGATAAAAACATTTACCTGCTGGTACAGTATATATACTTGCTTGATTACGACCAACCCCTGCTAATATTTTTGCGTAAGTTGTACCACCGTTTGATATAGTAATAATACCTACATTTGTTCCTGTGTTAGCGAAGATAACATCATTAATTCTAAAGAATCCTTTAGTTGTTACAGGTGCAGTGGTACTATTTGCAATTACTGTTTCAGAAATTTCATTATAGTTTATATCCAAACCAATAATAGTTACAGTTCCACCATCATCTGAAGCTGATGCAGATGTAACTGTCATCGGAAGTGCGGACGTTGGGTATGTATAAGCTGTAGCATTTTCCCACAATGGGATAAATGCAGTGGTGGTAGATGCCTGCCAACCAAATATATTACGGACTTCATGGTTAATAATCTGACCACGAGATATCTGTAATTCAAAAGGTTCGTTTTTACCTACTCTAGTTATTGATTGAGTTACAGACATTTAACCACTCCCACTCTTCTTTATTATAAGGTATCATTAAAATTCTCCACTCGCCATAGCGTCTGACAAAATTTTGGCTCTGCGTCCTACCTGCCTAGCCCATCTAGAATCTAACATTTCTCTTGATGCGGCTTCCCAATTTTGTTCGTGTATAGCATTCCACATAAGTTTAAACTTACATAGTCTAGGTACACCCATATTAAATGCCATGTCCATTAGTACAAGTTGACGTACACTGTCTAGATCTTCTACACATTTGTGTACACGACATAATTCATTCTCTACTATTGCAATGTCATTGAGGGCTAGATACCTTGCATCGGCTTCAGATATTCCATGTTCATAGACCACCTCCATACTAGGGATGTCAAGGTAATCTAGCTCCTCTTTACTGATACCACGGTCTTTTAAATTTCTACCTATGCCTATAGTATCAATTCCTAATGTATCTTGATAAACTGTAAGCACAAGACCTTCATGCTTTACAAGCTTATCTAAAAAATGTGAACGATTGTATTTCATTTAACTGTCCTTGATTCAGAAATTCTATGGTTAGATGACCCAGGATTTTTACCTTCGTGGTTCATCCACACGGCGAATGCTCCTGTCATTGCCCCTGTTACTACAGATACTAAACCAGCCTGTGCTGCAGTTGGATCTGGTAAGGTCATGAACCACTCGACTACTCGCCAACTCATTATTGTCATAATAAGCATCATTAATCTTGGTAATAGTTTCCATTCTAAAATCTTCTCAGCAGCCATTAAAAATACCCACGCATTAAATCTTTTAATCTATCGTCTAATGTAGGCTGAACGGTTCCACCAACTTCTCGTTTGACCATACCACCATACCTTAAACCTTCTTCATCAAAGCTTGCAGGAGAACTGTTGTCTACACTAAAGTCTCCAGGATCTACACCACCTCCTATATCTGCACCACCATCACCACCAATTGGCGCACCTTGATAGTCTTGTCTACCTACACCAGTTCCAGATATTACAGTACCACCGCCAGTAGTTGGAAATCCACCACCTACAGACGGATCACCAGCACCAGTGGCTTGTGCAATTTGACTGGCAATTCCACTTAAATCAAATCTCATATTAGCAATGTCGGAAGGAATACCTGGTACATCCCCTAAATTGAAACCAGTTGCACTAGGCATTGAAGGTTTAGATGTGGGCAACGACATACCAGAAGGACTAGTTGGTGTAGTTGCCTGACCAGCTTTTGCAATAGAACCAGCAATACTAGGTGTTGTTGTTATAGAAGATTGTGGTACAGGCGCACCTACATTACCTGCATTTTGTGCCAGTGATTGTTGTGCCGCTTGTGTAATATTACCATAAATATCCGCACGTTGTTGTGACATATTAGGTGGGGCAGACTGTGGCGCACCTTGATAGTCTTGTCTGCCTATATTACCTGAAGCTTTATTGAGGGCATCAATACCTGCATTGCCTGAAAGACTTGCCTGATATGCAGCTTCAGCCGCAGCATTACTAGCATACCTGTCCTCTAATGTCATAGGTTTGTTAAGAGGATTTTCTTGAGTTCTGTCTTCTGGATTAAATCCAAAAAATCTTGCAGTACCTGACATTACTGGATTACGAGACACCATTGTTTCAGCAGTCTGGGATAAATTACCAAGAGGATCTTGTGTAAATGCAGGTCCACCAGCCTGACCTATTTTTTGGCTTGTCTGTAAAGCGTCAACACCTGTCATAGCTGCACCAATAACAGGAGCCGCATAACCTATACCAGCTTCTATTACTCCAGGTAATCTACCAGAAGGTTGTGCAGTAGGGTTAGCACCTTGGTTCATTGCGGCTGCAATGCTAGATAGACCATCCTTTTTATTATAATCTGCTGGGTTTGTTATTGCCATTTTACTCGTCCTCTATTCTATTACCTTGTAAAGCTTGGTACAGTTCTATAATTCTTTCCCTTGGTATTGGAGCGTTAGTACGTCTTTGTGAAACACCAAAGCTAGGAAATGTAGGAATATAATAATTGCTTGACGCAAGATTTAAGTTTTTCCAAACATCATCTGATATATCTTTTTTACCACGTAGCTTTAAACCTTTAACAATTTCCTTTGCATAGTCTTCACCAAACAAAGAACGATAATTGTCTGTCAAAGCTTTCAACTCTTGAAATCCACCAAGTCTTTGACGCTGACTATCTTTGTATGCATCAAATATTGTATCAGCATCTGCTTCACTATACAATGTAGGATCAGATATAGTTCTAACAAATCCAGCATCTGCTCCCTTAATCTTACGTAAGCTAGGATCTAAAGCGTATTTTAAACCTGCAGTCATATCCAAACGCTGATTACGTACACCAAAGAATGCAGGTAATCCTACATCACCACCAAATGTCTGGTCATATCCAGAGATTGTAAAGCTTGAAGGTGTGACACCCTCTGGTAAATTCTTTCCCTCACCAAAGTCTCCAAACAAAGGAGATATAATCTTAGATGTTCCAGCCTTAGTTTGCTCGTAGTTCCTACGTTTTTCTAAAAAGTTTAACACGCCTGGTTTAAACGGATCAACAGCAATGCCTATGGCCTTTTGTATCTTACCCATTGTTGTAGGTTCGTTTTGATAGTTACGACCATTAGCTAAATCAAACATAGCTTTTGTCAACATAGAAGGTTCCATGAATGGACCTAGTTGATTATCAAACAATCCAATAGCAAGACCTTCTAGTTCTGATTCATTTAATCCACCATCAGCAATCATTTTGTGTGCAACTTTAGCACCAGTTTTTAGATAAGCATACGGATCAAGTGGTCCAAGGTTTACATAGTTAACACCTACATTACCACGTTTATCTTTATCAATACCGCTTGTGTATATTCTATTTTGAAACTGTTCATATGAAGGAACAACACCATTAATAGCTTCTTCTTGATCGTCCGTAATGCCAAAAATCTGACGTGATTGATTTGACAAAGCATCACCACCTAAACCAATAGCTGTCATACCTGCCAGTCTTTTTGCAGCTTGTTTTCGTAGCTCTGAATTACCGCTTGACAAATCATCTAGAGTATACTTAACAAGGTTCTTTGTAGTACGTATCATTTCTGCAGGAAATGCAATGAAGTCACCAACTGGTGCGCCACGTAAAGCTTTGACAGCACGAGGAACAAGAGAATAGTTAGGCATCATATCACGTGTACGTTGTGCAGCAAGCTCTTCAATCTCAGCCAAAGGCTTATCAGGAAAAGCTTTACGCATATAATCTTTAGTCTTTTCAAAGTGTATAATCTTAAACAAATCATCTTCTGCTTGATACAGGTTTGTTAAGAATGTGTTAGCCTTTTTGGTACCACGAGTAAGTGCAGTCTTTTCAAACCAATCGTCAGCTGTACTACCTTTTAATACACTATTTAAGTTACGTCTAATAAGATTAACACCAATACCACTTTCAGTAATACCTAATTCTGCATAACGACCAGCAGCTTCTGCAAGCTCACGGTTGTTTTTACCAGCTAATTTTGCCGCTGTTTGTGTAATAGCTTTTTTACCTGAGTTATACCCAGGTACTAAACCGTTTGCACCTAACATAAAGATGTTACCAATAAGGTTACGACCATGTGTTGCAGGACTATAAACAGTCTTTGCGGTTTGTGTAGCACCTTTAGCTAACATAAATCCTTTAGCCCAGCCAGACGTAGGAGTTATTTCATCTAAACCCTCTTTGATTGCTCTTGCATATGTTTCATCTATGTAAACATTCTCAAGAGGATTACGAACCATTCCCTTGTCAACCTTACCACGACCAAGTATTTTTCCTAACCGACCTTCAGCAATATCACCAAGACTTATATTGTTTACTAAAGATTTATCTGTAGAGGCTACACCTTTACCTATTAAATCCCTTGCTAGTTCTTCTAAGAAATCATTCTCAGCTTTAATTGTAGACAGCTTTTCAAATGTTTTGATATAGTTTTGTTGAGGTGATTTTACCTCACCCCACAATGCACGTATTTCTTGTGGTATATCACCACGTTTTGACAATACCTTACTAGATCCTACAGCGGGTGTAAGACTACGTTGTGAAAACAAACTAAACATTTTACCAGCATCCTTGTCTGCCGTAGCAACAAGAGATTCTAATGTCTGTGGAATTTTAGCAGGGTCAATACCACTATCTAATAGATATCTTTCTGTTCCTTCAATGATTTCATCTTGCTCACCAGCTTTGTAACCCTCTAATCTTTTACGAAGGTTCTTAGCATACTCTGGATCATCAAAGGCTTGATAAGAACGGTTAAGATAAAACCCTTTGTTACCACCAATACGAGCCTGTAGTTTTCCACGAACAACATTCTGTTCAACGTACTGAGACAAGTCATCAATGTTCCTACGCATTTCATCTATGATCATTCTAGATTCAGGTGCTTGTTGAGCAAGCTCGTCATAGTCAACCTTATTACGTCTTAGTTGATTGACAACATTCTGAGCCGCAGCTTTTTCTTCTGCTTGAAACTTGTAAAGTTTTTTTAGTGCCTTGTCTGTTGCAGACTGATCTACTGCGTTTTGTGCTTTATTAATTAAGCGTTGTTCTTTTGCTAGTACTTGCTCAAGACTTGCTTCTGCATTAGCCAATCCATTGTCTGAATACTGCAAAGCGTTATTCATTTTAGATTCTATTTCTGCGTTGTATCTTGGAATTTCTTTTTTAATTGTTGCATCTAATTCTTTAGCTAAACCGTCTGCTTCAATCATAGCTTTCTTTGCAGCACCGCTACGTTTAATAATGGCACCCAAAGTTTTGTCATCTGTTCCAAGACGAGAAGAAAAATTAGAACCTAGTTTACCAAGAAATGAAACCTTTTGTTTTGGTTGTCCAGCCTTTCTAGCTACGTAGGCTTTACGAAGATATACAGGAAGACTAAGTGCAAAAGCTGCAGGTATGTCAATAGCTGTATTCTTTACAAAGGCATCAATATAATCTAATGCTGTAGGATCTGTAGGATCTTCTTTAAGTTTTTTCAAAGCCTCTTCACTTTGATCATCTTCCATAAGCATGTCAAAAAGATTATCACGAGGATCTTCAATAACTGTTGTACCAAAAGCACCAGCCGTACCATAACCAGCTATCTTACCTGCTTTACGTCCACGTCTACCAGCTTTACGAGCAGTCTTTGTAAGAACTGCCCTTGCCCCAGGACTAGCCAGCTTTAAACCTTTAGCGGCTAAGTTAGCACCCTTGACTGCTAGACCTGCAGGAATAAAATAAGAAGCAACATCACCAACAAGTCGCTCACCAGTACCATAAGCTCCATCACCATGATAAGGATCAAAGATTTCACTAGAAGCTTCTTTCAATGCTTCAGGTACATACTCACCGACAGCATCTAACGCTGATGAAAATGTATCAGTAACTGCATCAGGAAGAAAAGCTTCTGCTACATCACCAATACCTTCGACAGCCTCACCAACTGCACGGCCTACTACACGACCTACTGCAGTTCCACGACCAGTAAAATCTTGCTGGCCTTCTTCTTGTACCACATCAAATTCGTTATCAGCTTTAATGAAGTCATCAGGATCTACACCAAGCTCTGCCACCTTATCACGAAAGTTTTCTTTAGATAACTTACCTTGCCTGTCTAACTCAAGCAAGGCATTTCTTGTATCTTGAAATGTCTGTGAACGATAACTAATAGCCATGATTATTATTTATACTTCTTTAAAGTATCGTTTGCAGCAACAGAATTATTATTTCCCTGTTGAATTTGACCATCTGGTGAAGGTGTCTTATCTCCAAGTCTACTTAATCGACCAGAAAGAATTTCACTAAACTTAGATGTAACACTCATGTTATCATCTGGCAACCTACCACTTAAAATTAAATTACGAATATCTTCATAAGCTGCGTTAACTTCAGCTTGAATCAAAGGTCCAGTTTCTGCGGACGCAGCCATAGAACCTACAGGTGAAGTAGCAATAAGTGAGTTAACTGTTGATTGACTAACTGTTGAATCAATATTCATAGCTTCATTACGAGCCTTTTGTAAATCAACTTGCTTACCAATTAAGCTTAGAGTATCTGCAAGTTTTTGACGCTCACCAGTTTGTACCTGCTGTGCAATCTCTGCCTCCTTACCAAGGATTGCAAGACGCTGTGCATCTGTCTTATCTGTGATGTCTCCTTCTTCACCTATAATACGACCAACTTCTGCCAGAGGCTGTTTAGCAGCTTCACCAACAATCTGTAAGTCACCTTTAGTAGTATCAGCCGATAATACATTAAGACCAAACTGTGCAAGCTGTAGATACTTTTGTTTTTTTAGATCACCCTTCTTAGCTTTTTGTTTGTCACCTAGTTTAGATTTAAGATCAGCATACTCTGCTTTAAAGGCTTCCATTTCTGGAGTAAGAATTTTTCTATCTTTGATTTCTTTTGCAGATGCTTCTAATAATTTTTCTAAATCTGTAAGCTTTGTATTCTTAGGAAGAGTAAACTGATAAGGAGTATCTGTTACAGTAGGTTTAGTAGTAGCTGTAGTAGCTGAAGGACTACCACCTGTAGAAACCTCATCGTTATCTGTTGAATCAACTTTAGCTTTAGCAGCCAATGCCGCCAGATTATCTGTAGCTACAGTACTAGGTTTGATAACTTTCTTAGTATCATCAGGTTCTGCTCCACCTGGAATTACATCACGAACTAATGTACTAATATCCTGTGGCTCAGTTTGAACAATAGGTTTAGCTTCAGTAGCTACAATAGGTGACTTTGCTTCACCAGCCTCATCAACATTTTTTAAGTTAGCTGTTATCAACGATGGAGACGCAGGAGATTTAGCTAGAGTACCGTCCTCTTTAATTCTGTAAAAATCACCATCTTTATATTTATAAGACACAGGTCCACGCATTGTGGAAACAGTACGCTCTTCACCCTCTTTAAATTTATACTCAGGCTTATCCTCGTCATCTGACGAAAAAAAACTTTGGAACATAGAAGCTAAAGGAAATGCTCCTGATGTAACACTTTCATTTTTATAAGCTTCTGAAATAGGAGCATTACCAGGTCTGTCACCCTGTGCAAGCTTTGCCATGTGACCACCTTCTTTAGCACCAAAGCCACCAAAGGCACCAGCAAGACCTGCAATACCTGTACCAAGACCAAGAATATTCTGAGCCATGCTTGCAGGAGGAGTTGTTGTAAAGCCTGATGTATATGTATTAGGTGTGTAAGGAAAACCACGAACAATAGACTGATATTCTTGTAGTGTTTTTGTAGGAAATAACTGTTCTTCTTGGAACTGTGAGTATGCTAAATCCAAAGCACGTTGAGTATCTCCACGTCTACCAGCACCCATTGCTTCCAACGCACCAATTTCTTTAAATGCTTGACCAGGAATTGCGGCACCCATAGCTGCCAAGCCACCTGCAGCCCCACGCTCACGAGCCTTCTGTGCTTCAAATGCTGCCTGACCAGATTGGAAAGCTGCTTGAGAACCACGAGTTTGGATGTCTGATAATAGTTGTCCTTGGTTACGCATTGCTTCTGATTCCAACAAGGCACCACGTGATCCACCAAATCCACCTGCAGCTACAGACTTTGCACGAATGTCTTGTAGTTGTGGTGCAAACCCACGAGCAGCTTCACGCTTCTCTACATCTACAACTGCCTGTTGATATGGTGACATATATTGACCAGCAACATCACCAAACCGTTCTGCCTGACCTAATGTAAGACCAAGAGCAGGGCGATAATATGTTTGAGCAGAAGACAACATTGGATCAGAGGATACACCACCTGCTACTACACCTTCTGTTCTAGCTTGAGCAGCTAATTGTGAGGGATCAAAACCAGCAATACGAGGTCCTGTGTAGGCTTGATAACCAGCTTTCTCTTCAGCTTCTGCACGAGCTTTTGAACGCTCCAATATGTCCGTAATATAGGGGCGTAGTTCGGAAGGAAATTCCGTGGTGGTGGTTTGCGTGGTAGCCGCTGGTTGTTTACCTTTACTCATACTATAATTCCTTTGTAACTATATAATGGGTTTGTTTGTATCCTCTTGATTCTAGTTTTTTAACCCAACCCTTACGTCCTACTATTTCTATTCTATTACAACCTTCTAATTTTCCAAACGTCTCAAATGTTTTTGTATCTACCCAACTATTAATTTTTTTACCACCCATCAAAACAATTCTTAATGCTTTGTTATGTTGATATGGTATTAGTTCTGTTACTGCTGCGTAGATAATATCATCAGTGTTGTACCCTATAAATAATTGCATGGTGTCTTCCATTAATCTTTCAAAGACATGATTACCATCAAAGTCACCATCATTAAAATCAATGGCTCGTTGTAGCATAGGCAGTACAACAGGCCATACAAGGTCTATATCTCCGACCTTTACTTTAACTTCTTCTAGCATATTGGTTTATATATTCCTTAAACTCTAGCAACCTTAAAGTCTACATCAATTTGCTTTGGTTGCTTTTTGTTACCATATGCCTTTCTACGAATTTCTTCCCTAAACTCGTCTAATATTTTTGCACCTGCATCAGATGAGCCATTGCCCAAGGCAGCTACAGTAAATGCATCTACAATATATTCGTCTTTACTTAGTGCAGCCTTGTCAATTTCTCCACCACCCTTAACTTTAAACAGTAAATTATCTGACATACCGTCACCACTATCAGGACCTCTTACCATTCCAGAAGCCATGCCAGGACCATGATAACGTGTAGCATCATCCATTCCCATAGAGCCGCCTTGATTACGTGGAACCATACGGAACTGTGCAGGTGTAGAGCTATACTCAAAGAACTTTAATGGATTAATAGGTACACCGTTTTGATCTTGAATAAACGCTTCTTTAATATCTTCTTCAGAATACTGTGGTTTTAAAGCAGTCTTAGTTTCTGTACGGCTTTTAGCTATTTCCATACGCTCACCAAGATCTTCTTCAGGTGTCTTCGGCACATCCATCATGCCAGTTGCAAAGGCTGTTGTAGGTACACCTGTGTCTAGTGCAGTACGTATACCAGCCTCTCTACTAAATGGTGTAAGCTTGGATGCTCCTTCTAAATAAGATTTTTCTACTGCTTGTGGAATTAATTGCTTTGGTCCACCTAGTTCAGCCGTAAGTGTTGACAAGGGTGATGATCCTACAGAAGGAGCCATTGCTAAAGGTTTATTAGCTGCGGCTAATGCCTGCGTTGGTCCTAATGCCTGTGCTGTTGCTTGTTGGGCTGGTTGTCCAGCAAGCTGTTGAAATGTTGCAGGTGCCTGCATTCCTTGTAAAGCACTTTGCTGTAAACCGCTTGTACCTAATGCATCTAAACCTGTAGCTTGTGCAGCTTGTCCAGTAAGATCTGCCCCTGCACCAGCAGCTTGACCTGCGGTTTGTGCGCTTGCTTCTGCACCAGCTTTTCCTAACTCAGCACCACCCATCATTGAACCAAGTTTAGCACCACCAAACGCCATAAGAGCGTCCATAGCGGCCTTACCTACGTCACCTTTGTTTACTAGCAGAGAAGTACCACCTGCCACTGCTGCGCTTCCTAGCGCACTTAAACCACCTGTTGCCATACCGACACCGATAGTAGCAAGGGTTGGTAGAATATCTTTAAGTTTAAAAGCTTCAGGCAAACCAGTTGCAGGGTTAACTGTCATCTGACCCATAGACTGCAATGCAGCAATCTCAGGCTTAGACATATGTACAAGTTCTGTATCACCTTGGCGACCACGAAGGGCTAGAAGATTTGCTAAACCTGATTGAGGTGCTTCTCTATTAATCATATATGCCATATTACGTTACCTTATTTGGGGTCATATAGTTTGACTGTGCTTTAGTCATATTTGCTTGAAAGTTACTTGTATTATTATACACCGAATTTTGCTGTAATGCCAGCCCTGAGTTAGCTTTTTTTCCAAAGTAATCTGTTGGTTGTACAATACCAGCATTAACATTCTGTACAAAAGTACTATTATTTAATAGATCAAAGTAATCTCTTGACTTCATTAGTTTAAATCCACCCATCCTGTGCTACTTACATAGCCTTTAAATTTCTCTTCATCAAGGGAAAATGCTATATCTCCCGGACTTGGCCTACCTATATCGGTAACAGTTGTAACGCTATAAATTTTTGTAGCTGGTCTTGCGTCAACTTGATTGTCTCTAATATTTAATTCATAACCAAGAGTGTCTATTACCTGTCTTAAATCTCTATATAATTCTTCTACAGTCATTTGCTTTGCTGTATTATATAAAGGTAGTTGAGGATAGTTAGCCATTATCGTTTACCATCTGGTTGTATATTAGCACGAACTGCACCCCAACGCCAAGAACTATCTGAACTTGCTGATACAATAATTTTAGCCTGTCTTCCCCTACCACGTAAATCTATTTTCTTTGTGCTTTGTTGTATAGTAAATGGACCCTTAGTTATAATAGGACTATTGGGATATTCTTGGAATTGTAAAGTAATATCTATACTACCATTATTTGTAATAGTATAGTCAGGAACAATCCTGTCAATAAATAATATATTGTTACCGTCTTCAATATCTACTTCTGCAGATTCCAAATATGATGATAGTATTTTTCCATCGCCTGTATATATATTTTTAGGTTCGTTATTCCATACATAGTTATCTGCAGTTGCCGATACTTTACCTGTCGCAATAGTATTATCAAATATACTGTGATCTGAGAAAGTAGAATAAAAGGACGAACCAAATACCCAATGGTTTTCTTTATAGTTAAAAATAATATAACTGTCAGGTTCAGTAGCTGTTTCAGAACAATATAACCAGATAATTTCGTTAAACTCTGAATTAATACCAGCAAACACTTTATCTTTATTTACTTCATTAAAGCTGTCATATAAGTAACGTCTAACAGGACAAGAAAGATTTCTTACTCTACCATCAAAAGCATAGAAGTTATTTTCACCCATCCAGTATGCAACACCGTCTATGTCTATAGCGGCATGAGGAGCAATCAAACCACAGTTCGTTCCTACTTGTTGAAAGTTAAATATAAAAGGAGGACCAACAAACTGTTGTGTATACATTGCATTATCTGTCCAAATAAATATTGCATTCCGAGAACGTATAGCACCACGAATTTCTGTACCACCTGTAAGAATTACTTCTCCAGAAGTTGAGTTAATAGAAGGTGTCCAATTGGTATAATCTTCTTGATCTGACCAACGAACCAGCATTGGATTATAATTACCAGTACCAAACTCATTACAGCCATATGAAACAACATGCCTGTCGTTAGGTGATACACGAATATAGTTATTTACTGAAGGTGCTGCAGAAACAACAACTGCACGTTCAGGTGTTGTAGAAGCATCTACATCAAGATAGAATATTTTACCACCTCTACGACAAGCCAGCATGTCCTCACCCCAATTATCTAATGTCCACTGAGAACTTTGGAATGTAATGGCACCTGTTGCTGCAGGTTGGTTCCACGCTCTTACGCCTGTAATGCTTACACCTGCATTATAGACACCTGCACCATAGCCAGTTCCTTGAATAGGTGTAGTATTTTCATTAGGTAAAATAAATTCTAAGTCTGCAGTACCACCATCTGTGTAAGTAGCTACTGCAGATGTTGTAGCAGAAATAGTAAAGTTGTTTAATCCATTAACAGCAACAACTGAATATTCACCAGACAATAAGATACCACTATTGCCAATAGAGGTAGCAGAGGTAATAAAGATTCTATCATTTGCAGATACACCATGATTTGTTATACTTATACTTACAAGAGGAGAATTAATCTGTGTATTCATAACACTTGTTAAAGTAGTAGCAGAAATAAAAGGAGTTGAATCATATAACTCGTTTGATAAAACTACGTACAAAAACTTTTCAGTACCAAAAGACATAAGTTTTTTAGTATCATTATCAGACCATGTAAGAAGATCACGTGCTATTCCATAGTAATTTGATTGAATAGCTTTATTATAACCTCTTAGGTTTTCAGGTTTTCCTTCCCTAAAACGTACACGATTGCCATCATACCATTTACCTTCTTCAGCATATTGTGTTGATTCCCTATGAAACCCGGGAATAAACTCAAGCTTAGAAAGTTTACCTGCAGTAGAAGCCATGTCTCTACCTTGTCATATTAGTTATGTATGCACAATCAATAACTGCCGTTGTAACACTTGCAGTAACAGAAACATTCCGAATACTATAAGCCATTACATCAACAGCGGTTGTTGCAGTATTGGTTGGGGCTGTTCCTCCACTAAATTTAAAATCATTTGCAAAAGATAATGTGTGTGCAACACTTGTAAGCGCAAAGTAAATTAAACCTTGTTGACCAACATTAATATTATCTGGCTGTCTTAATGTACTGTCTGCAGCTACGCTTACAATAAAGTTATTACCAGTATTAAAATCTACAGCAATAAGACTTGTATCAGAAACTGCAATAGTAACAATAGGTGAATATGAATGACCACCATCAATAGCTACTTGACCAGTAAATGTATTATCTGAACCAATAGTATTAGCATAACCAATGCTTGAATTAACATAACGAATATCTGTAGTTGATAGTGCTAATAAAGCTGGGTCTACTGTAGTTGTATTTGCAATAAAGACAAGATTGCCTGTTGCAGTTACAGATGTAATAGGGTCTACAGTTGTTGTTTCAATTTCACTAACATTTGTAAGAACTAAACGAGATGATGCAGCCTTTGCCCCTGTTGGGATTCCTATACCTGCCCCATCAATACCATAAACATTTGTACCATCTGTTGTAATTACAAATGTACTTGTACCTGTTATTGATGTAGGTACAGTAAATCCAGTTGCTGTTGCACCAGTATTAATAATACGTAATGTACCAGTGGTAGATGTTTGTGTTACTTTATTATGAACAACATATGTTTTACCAACGGCAGGAAGAATAATATTAGCCGCTGAAGCACTAACAACATAGCCTTGTAATTCTAATGAAGCTGAACGTGCCTCATCAGTAGCACCATTATTAGTTGTTAAAGCTGTATCATTAACAAGCTGTACACCTGTAGAACCAATAGTTACATATGCGCCAACTGCGTCATCAACCATGTCAATGACATTTTGATTTAGAATATCACCCCAAGAATTTGGATTTTCTCCATCTGCTTGTTGCTCTAGTCGGATTCTACTGGTATAAGTTGAAGGCATATCTTATTTCCTATCTTTAAACTGTTGTGCTTATTATATACTATAAACGGTCAGAAGACAATATACGGTCTAACTTATCTTCTACTCTATGCAAAGCTTCCATAACCCTACCCATTTCTTCTTTGACTTCTCCACGTGTTGCATATTCTTCTCTTGTTTTATTAAGAAGAATTTCAAGACGTTTCATTTCTTTAGTAGTATTATTAGCCCACCAACCAAAGCCAGCGGCAATAAACATAAGAAGCATATCAATAAGGTTTGTCATATCCATTTAAAATTCTCTTCTGTCAGGCCATGCATGAATAGGTGCAGGTCCTTCAACAACAATATCAGTACCTGTACCTGAAGTAGGTGATTCAAACAAAGTAATAAACTCACCAATAGAAGTACAAGCAGTAATATTTGTTTTAATAACATCACAACAAGATACAACTGCTGCACGATAGTTAGTTACACTTGTAGGAATAACACGACTACGTTCCGCATTAGCGATAATCATCCAATCAGTTGAAGTTAGCAAAGAGTTTGCAGTTTGATTAGTTTGATTTTTATACTGTGTTTTTAAACCAAAAGAATATACTGGATTACCTAAGTCATCTGTTATAGTTACAGATGTTTCTGGATTAATTTGTAATTCATCTTCTAAATTTTTAGGAATATCTGTATCCCAATAAAACCTTGTATCTACTGGTACAGGGTCATCTTCCCATACCAAACCACGGCTTACCTTTTCAGCATCATCCCAAATCATCCAATTAGAAGGATGTTGTATACCATTGTCATCTGACCAAGCCCTACCTGCTCTGATAACTCTGTCATTATATTTCCAAGGCATTTTTATATTCTCCTAAAATTATCTGGCGTTAGCGTATTTGAATGGGTTTTCTGCAAAGGCGAGGTAGATGTATCTTGGACTGCCGCTGTCATTCAACCGTGTCCAGTTTGTTCTGATTTTAAAACCATTAGAAAGAAAATCTACATTCTCACCAGTTGAAGTATCCTCAGAAATAGCTTGGCTGGGCGATAACCAGTTTTGACTTCCATTATAAGTGGTTCGTGTAGAATCCATCATATACCAATCATAACCAGTAGTTACCGCAGATTTTATTATAACAAAAGCTGGCCTAAACCCTGTATAAACAAACGGACCATCTACGTTATAATTTCCTGTATATTGGCCTATCTTGCTGTAGCCATCAACAGAGTGAAAACAATACGCAATTATGTCATTGCCACTGGTGTTGTTCCAAGAGGAGGTTCCAAGAGAAAACACATTTGAAGTTGGCGCAGTTGAGTTAAAAATAAACGTGTCGTTTGTTTCGCCAGTATTTTCGTTTAACTGTATACGCTCATCTTCTGGATTTACACCGTTGTTTAACTTAAAATGGTAAGAACCCCACGGCCTTCCAGTAGGATAATCTCTGTCTTTTATAGTGATAAACTCAGGGGTACTAGACAGGCCGTGATACACTGTACCCGCTACACCTGTGCCAACGTAAGACACTATAGAAAACCCTGCGTCTGTATTTACAGAACCGCTTGAGGCTATTGTTGCACCATTGCTTCCTGCGCTGTTGCTAAATGATGTGCCAGCTTTCCAGTTCCAGCCAACGTAGGTGTCAATGCCGTTAACACCATTTGCTGAACCCAAAGAAAAACCATCGCTATCAAAAGACGTAAGTTCATCAGTTGCTGTTCCTTCAGCGTTTGTAAGGTTAGAATAAAGCTGCTTGTTTGCGCCTCTTACGCTGTCATTTAGACGATGCGCCCTGTCTGGAACAGACCTTTGCTTAATCCAAACCAAATCTGGCTGGAAACCAACACCTGTAATACTTTGCGTACTGTCATTACCAGTATAAAGCACCGTATTGAAATTCTCAGTGCCATCCACAATCGTAGGCTCTGGAAGGTTTGCTGTACATAACGCAAGGTAGCTTGAAGGTACAGAATACTTGAAGTCACCCACGCCGTTGGCATCTGTATTGCCGCCAGCGGAAGTAGCACCAGCAAAGGTGCTGTCTTGACCGAAGTTGGCTGTGAACTGCGGGTCTGAGCCACCAGTTCCTTTGTTTCCAGCGCAATAAGGTAAATAACCAGAACCAGTTGCCGATGTGCCATCTGTAGGGTTTGTAGGGTCTTGACCAGCCCCAAATGTGCCATTCTTGCCAAAATACATTCTTTGATTATCTGCATCAAATGCAAGATTTATTATGTCGCCTGTTCCAAATGTAAGAGTGTTTGATGCTGTTTTCACAACATTTGTGTCTTCATCAATAATGCCAAGCCAAGAAATTGAAGTTGATGGTTCCGATGTTGCTATACATTCCCAATACCATTTTCCTGTTGTTGGGAGTTGAAATGTAGCAGCAATACCAGATTGGACTTCATTGCCAGAATTACCATTCCAACGCAAATTGCCCTCTAATGTTGTTCCTGTTTGCCCCCAACTTTCAGTGCTTACATATTTCCAAATTGGATTCCAAGTAGCAAAGTTATTCGTAGGCGTGTCAATCATTTGGTCAGTTGTCGCAATATTATTAACAGACCAGTTATTACTATTACCTGAACTATCTAAACCTAAATTAGTAGCTGTTGAGTTATTAGAAAAATCAATATAGAAACCATTTGTACCATATGAACCACCATAAGCTTTTGGAATCCATACACCTGACTTAGTTTCGCCAAAGTTGGTAGCGTCTAGGGCTTGACCATCAATGAAGTTGACCTCTGCCATATAACCGTCAAAATAATTTCCAAGAAAATTACCAATGGTATGGGTGTTTGTTGAGTTAATATTCAAATCTGTATTTTGTGCAGGTTCACCGTTATTTCCTGATGGTGTTTGTAATGTTTGTTCAGTGCCATTAACATATATTTTCCAACGAGTTCCAGCTTGAGTTGTATCACACCACCAAACAACGTGATACCAAGCAGATGTGTCACGAAAAAGACTTACTGTTTCCCTAATATAATCAGTACCAGAAGGGTCCCAAGCGTGTGCAAATCTTAGTCCAGAATCTTGATATATAGTTGGACCGCCATAATCTAAACCTACATTTGATTGAAAAATTATTCCTCTCTCGCCTTGGCTCAAAGAACCTAGTTTAATCCACGCACTGAATGTCCAAGTCTTGCGGTTGCTAGCAGAAGACGGTATGCGGCTTAGATATGCGCTGTCATCATCATTAAAGCGCAAGCTATTGTCAATTTCATAATCATAGAAACCACCACCTGTTGCACCTGACCCAAACCATATAGGACTATTTGTTAAAGACATATTATTATTACTCCGTTAATTATGAGAATGCAAGCATAGGTGTGCCAAGAAGAATATTACCAGTAGATTGTACAAAATAAGGTACAATATCTACAGCACCTGCCGTGCTTGATAATGTAAGTCCAGCAGCACCTGCAGTTTCATAGTCACTGCTTAAAGAAACAGTTCTACCAGCCCCGCTATGTATGAAAATAAACACACCTGACATACCAGCTATCTCTGTTGACGGATTACCAAGTGTTATGTTGCCAGTTAATGTCCACACAAAACTGTTGTAATTTTGAAAGTCTGGTGTGTGTGTTCCTGTGCCTTGATTTGTATCTGTATGAACAGAACCAACTACGTTTTCAAATGCTTTAATATAATTTGCATAAATACTTAAACCAGTAGTATTACCTGTGACTAAATTGATTGTATTTGTACTGAACCCAAGATAGGTATCGGTATCTGCATCGTGATATAACTTATCTCTAAGATAAATATCTTCAACGTCATTAATAACATTAGAACCAAGCGTTAGTGTGCCAGTTAACGTACCACCACTTAAAGGAAGGTGATTTGAAATACTAGTTGCTAAAGTGGCTGATACAGTAGCTAATTGAGAAGTTGTAGCAAACCCACTGCCATCACCTAATACACTATTAATAGAAGTAATTGCATTAGTATTAGTTGTAATATTAGTATTACTATTTCCAATAGAGGTTGCTAGTGCTAAAGATGTGGCAGCAATTAAAGTATTTGTATTACCAATAGATGTTGCTAATGCCGCAGATACTGCAGCTAGTTCAGAATCAGTGACAAAACCACTACCGTCACCTAAGACAGCATTAATGGATGTAATAGCATTTGTATTAGTTGTTACGTTACTATTTGTATTACCAATACTAGTAGCCAATGCTGCAGATACAGTAGCTAATTCAGCATCAGTAACAAATCCAGTGCCATCACCCAATATAGAATTAATAGATGTAATGGCATTAATATTAGTTGTTACATTGGCATTTGTATTACCTATTGAAGTAGCAAGTGCGGCTGACGTTGCAGCAATTAATGTATTGCTATTATCAATAGACGTTGCCATTGTTGCAGACAAAGCAGTAAGAGCAGCGTCTGTTGCTACACCTGATGTAGAAATTACACGACTACCATTAATGTCAATACCTGTACCTGCAGTATATACAAGAGAAGAACTAAACACTACAAATGTAATTGGTGTTGTACCGATGGTAATTGCGCCTACGTTACTACATACATAAGCTTCACCTGCACCAGTGTCACCCTCTTCAACAAAGAAATAAGAACCACCGTCAATGCCTGTGTTATCATTTGGCTCATAACTATCAGCATCTGTAGCACGTGTTAGTACCCAATTAGTAGAAGCTGAACCTGTATCGGTTACTGTGTATACACCGTTCTCATAACCATTTGTCTGATTGTAAATAAGAACACGGTCAGATGTATTAAGTGTTACACCATCAATAACAAGTGCAGCTTGTGTACCTGCATTAGTAAGTGTAGCACCTACACCATCAGTACCGTTATCATAGGTAGCATTAAGATTACCTGCAGTGTCTGGGCTTTCTACACGTACTGCATCATGGAAGTGAATAGCCGCTGAAGTAAGGTTGTCTACATATTGTTTTGTTGCGGCTTCTAAGTTTGCAGAAGGATTACCCGGCAATGTAATTGCACCTGTCATAGTGCCACCAGCAAGTGGTAGATGATTGGCAATAGACGTAGCCAATGTTGCACTTAATGCAGTTACATTAGAATTAGTATTGTCAATACTTGTTGCCATTGTTGATGATATACCAGCAATTACACTATTAATAGAAGTAATTGTAGGACCAACAAAAGATGTAGCACTAACTGTGCCGCTTACCTAACACCATATGGAAACTCTGCATCTTGTCCATCTGTAAGAGTAAGCATAGAAAACGAACCAGTATTTGTTAAACGTATTTCATTGCTTTGTACAAAAAGACTTCCAGTTCCGTTTTCAGTAATTAAAGAATTAGAACCATTATGTTGGATAGTTAAATCTTTATCTGTACCAAAATGAAGAGCAGCATTGTCTTCAAAAGTTGCGCTTGCTGAAATAGCAAGATTAGTTGCACTTACAATTCCAAATGACTGGTCAGCATTAAGGGCAAGAGTACCACTGGCAGTAATAGGATTAGTTGTAGTTGTACCATCAAGAGTTACATGGATACCTGTACCAGCTTTTACAAAGTTTACAGTACCACCTTGTTCCGAAGGAACATTAAATAGACCTGCACCATTTCCATAGAAAATACCACCTGCAATAATATTACCTGCAGATACATCTCCTATAACTTTAATACCACCATCAACAGATACTTGACCACCTACAGTAAGTGTACCATTTGCCGAAACATTACCACTTACAAAAAGACTTGAAGCAGATACGTCACCGATATTAGCTGTACTTGTTTGTACTACACCACCATAGTTTACAGTAATAGCATTTGTAGCATTAGTAGCTGAAGAAGCAAATACTGCAGATACTGCATTCGTAGCATTAGTAGCTGAAGCCGCAAAGCTTGCATTAGTTGCGCTTACAGCAAAGCTGGCACTGTCTGCACTTGTAGCAAAGGTTGCGCTAGATGCATGATGTGCGCTAACAGCTACGGCTGCTTCACCTGCAGATGCTGCATAGCTTGCATTAGTTGCAGATGTTGCAACAATATTTGTAAGATTAGAACCATCACCGTAATAAGCAATAGCTGATACATCACCATTTACAGTAAGATTATTAATTGTAGCTACACTTGCAGCAATGTTAGTTGCGCTTACAATGCTTGTAGAAATATTTGTTGGTTGGAAAGAACCTTTAACTGTTAATTGACCACCTACAGATACATCAGTAGAAAAGCTACCAAACCCAGCATCAATATTCTGAGCATTAAGGTTTAATACAGTTATTGAAAATGTAGAACTAGTTGAAATTACACGACCAGTTGAATCAATATTGAATATAGTAGTTGGTCCATATGTTGCAGAAGTTACACCGCTATCAGCTAGTGAGAATGTGGGATTGCCTGATGCTCCATTTGCATTAGAAATACTTACACCAGTTGAAGCTGTAAGAGTACGTCCAAAAGATTCTGAGCCGTTTTGAGCAACAATACCATTTACAAAAGAACCAGCATTTGCTACGGCTGTATTTAACTGTGAACCTGTTCCTGTAAACTGACTGCCCTGAATGTTAATAGTACCAGTTAACGCAACACCTGCTTGAGACAAAGCAAGTCCTGAGTTGTTACCAGAACCATCTTGAATAGTAATAGATTGTCCACTTGCAAGACCGTCATTATTAGGACCTGGTGCTTGTAAAAGATTTTTATAACTATCTGCTATTAATTTACCTGTTAAATCTGCCATTATATCAAGTTCCAAAATTGAAGTGTTGCATTAAATGCTGTGGTTTGTGCGACCCAAGTACCATTACGGTCTGTGTTAGGGTCAGGGCGAATATCTTTAATCATATATCTTTCATCAATACGAGGTGATTTATTCTGAGGATGGTTTTTTAAATCATAACCAGCATCATAATCATTATTACAAACCATTAAACCATAGCTGTTTTTCTTTAGCTGATTTAATTTATACCTAAACCCACATACATCACATAAACCATAAACATTCTTTCTAGAAGGCATTATACCATAACCCTTGGTTTAATAAAAATACTTACACGTTCTCTATCTTCTTCCATAGCACGTGCAAGTCTTTCTTCATACTCTTGCTTTACCATTTGAATACGACCACCATCAACTCCAGGCCGTTTCATTCCCATAAAGTATGCAAGACCTGCAGTTAGACAAGGTAAGAACCTACGAGATATGTCAGCATTTTGTGTAGCTGATTTGTCAACATCTTCCATATAACGTACAAGCTCAAGCTTAACTTCGTCTGTAGAATTTTCTGGAATAGGCCAAAGGTTAACAACTGGATTGCTACGAGTATGACGAACTGCATATTGTGTGGGTCTGCCTACCTGACCTTTATTAGGTATCTTTAAATACTCTTGCATTGAAATACGTTCTAGTTGTGTATCAGTATTATCACGATTAATTACGGCTTCAAGTACATCAATAGTAGCTGACGCAAGACTAAAGGTAGTTACACTTGTTGCAAGAGTAACTACAGAAGTATTAGCAGTCCACAACATTACACCACGGTTCTGCCAATCCTGAAGAAGTAAGTTAATAGAACGCCTAGCAGACTTAGGTTCATGACCTAGTGTTTGCTCACCGCCAATCATTTCCAAAGCTTCTTGGATTACCTCGTCAATGTCCATGCTAAAATTAAAAGTACCTGAAGTAGCCATTTAATATAACCTATTCTTTCTCTGCTTTGATCGGGCTGTATTCTTTCTGCCACTCATTCGTCCAGAAATCTTCTTCAATTTCCTTGTCGATCCTGGTTTCATAATCTGTTGACCAATTTTTCCACGCCCTATAGCCATTTTTAATAGAGCCTGTTATGTCCAGAAACACTTTTGATTGTTTTACGTTTTGCAATTTTACCGCCATATTTTTTAGATGTTGTTTTTTCAGACTCTAGTTTTTTACGGTAAGTTGCGCCATACTTAGAATCCCATTGGCTTTCACTTAATCCTTCTTGAGATGCTTTCTTATGTGACCACTTAGAAAACTCTGAAGCAGTCATATCATTCATAGACTTTTTAGGTTTAGGTGTTCCTTGTGGTCCTTCAAGCATCATATCATCTGGTGACTGCATTTTAATCTCCCTTACGCTTTACCATATTTTTTATGTTTTTGACTTTTTGGAGGAGATTTTTTAGAACCACCTTTAGTCCACAAAGCTTTGTCAGCCCAGTATGCAGCAGACATTTTACCCTTCGCAATGTTTTTTGCATGGCGACTTTTAAATGAACGCCGAGCAGTATCGGAGTAGTTGTGACCCATAGACGAATCGCCATAATGTATAAGTCTAACTTTGTCACCTTCTTTAGCCAAGACCATACCCTTTTTACCTGCTCTATCAGATTTTCTAGGCTTATTAAAACCAGCAAATTTTTTACCACGATACTCAATTCCTCCTGATGGTAAGCGTTTAACGCCTGGATACTTTCCTACTGTCATTATGCCTTCCTATACTTTCTAACTTTTTTAGCTATAGCTTTAGGTTGTTTAACATATTGTTTTCCAGCCTTGCGTCCTTTTCTTTTAGCTGCCGAAGTCTTAGCATATTCTTTTGCGGATAACGCTTTGATAGCTTTTTCTGGTAAGTAACGCTCACCTGTTGCTTTTGAACCTTGCGTGGATGGATTACCACTCTTGGTTCTCCATTTTTTCCTTGTCCAATTTTTTAAACTTTTTTGTGATGCAGCTAATCCCATTTAACATTCCTTATTATATCACCTTATATTTATATATACAATCATTTAGTAGGCAGCTCTAGGAAAAAGAACTATAGCTAAAAACAATAAACCTATTAATGCTCCAACAATAATACTAACAATTGAAGTTACTTTAATATTGTGCATCATTTCTTCTTGAGCAATCCTAGCTTCACGTTTTCTTTTTAGTTCTGCTTCTTTAGCCTCTTGTATTCTTTTAGCACGTTCATCTATAATACCCTGCCAAGTTCCATGACCAAAACGCATATCAATAAGCTGTTTCATTTCTGCCATTTTTTCTTGTGCTAACTTAGCGTCAATAACCTCTTGTGCTACAGACTTAATACCAAATTGATCACCAAGACTTACCCCAGATTTTTTAGCACGTTGCTGTTGTATTTGTTTTTCACCCTCAAATAGGTGATCAACATATCCAGCAATTTCACCAATATCTTTAGCTGTACCAATAGCAGATTTAATACCGTCTACTGCACTTTTTACTAATGCTATACCCGCTAATGTTTCCGCAATCATCTTATCTTCCTAACTTAGGTATTGGTTTACATATAGCGGTTATATTTAATCTTTTACTATCCCCCGCCGGAACAGGTCTTTGGTTTGATAACCTTTCTGCAAAGTATAAACATCTATCACGTTTTATAACCACCACCTGCTTTTTTATATTCAGTAGCAAGAAGTTGTGCTTTACGTGCTGACCATTGACCAGCCGCACCACCCTTAGTACCCGCTTTAATTTTTTCAAATAATCGTTTACGCATAGTAGGTTTGGTATAGTTACCTGCTTTATTAACAGTAGATTTTGTTTTAGGCTTGACAGGTCTGCCACCTAACTTAGCAGTAGCAGTTTTAGATTTAGACTTACCAGCTTTAGACAAGGCAATGGCTATGGCCTGTTTGCGTGGCTTTCCAGACTTTATTTCTGTACGTATATTACTGCTAATTGTTTTAGATGACTTACCAGATTTAAGTGCCATTGTTATGGCCTCCGTAAAAATCGTTTTGCTCTAGCACTCTTAGGTTTATAGGGTCTTTTTAATGTACCTAACTTAACTTTTTTAGTTTTTGTTGGTGTATACGAAGCATCTTTTTGTGGTGTGTCATATAAAGATGTGCTATAAGGGTTAGGCACTGTAATAGTACGCTCTTGACGCCTACCACGTTTTTTATAACCCATTTTACCACCTACAGATTTCTTCATAATTTTACCACCGTAAGCATAACCCATTTCGTCAAAGTCTTCATCAAGAAGAAACTTATCGTTTTGAGCAGCTTCGATTTCTTTCATAAGTTCTTCGTACTCACGATCCTCTTTAGATTTTTTATCAGTCATTATGATTTCCTTACTGCACCAAAGCCTTTCATAGCTGCGCCACAACCCATGCCGCCGCCACCTGCACGTTTAACCATTTTACCACCATAAGACTTGTCAGCACGAAAACGTGAACGCATTTCGTCAAGCTTTTTATTCATAGCTTTAGTAGCTGGTTTAATTGAAGCAGACTTAGCAGCCTTAGACTTAGCAGCTTTAGCTTTCATATCTGGCTTAGACTTTGGAAGTGACATCATAGCTTTTGCCTTAGTCATGCCAGGTGTGGCAGAACTTTTAGCCGCCCTTGTAGCTTTAGCTTTTTTAGGTGTGGGTGTAGTTTCTGCTCCTGCTTTCATTTTAGCACGAACACCACGTGTATATGATTCACCAGCACCACGCATCATATTCATTTCAGTTTGTGATGTACGACCATATGGACCTTGTGATCCTTTGTTGTCACCTTTTTTAGCTGCAGGAATATTTAGTTTCTGATCAATTCTAATTTTGTTTACATCTTTAAGATTTGGATTTGCAGAAATAATATCCTGTATACGTACACCGTACTTTGCAGCAATATCAGATACTGTATCACCTTTACTCACTGTATGTTTTTTAGCCATTTTAATTTGCTCCTATTCGTAAGTTGTTGTCTGCACCTGCAGGACTTGCTGGCATTTCCATATCGTCTCTACGAGTACGTCTTGCCTGATTTTGTAATGTCTGTAATGATTGAGCGTAGCGTTGTTCAAACAACTGCGCCGTTGGATAGTCTTTCATAAACATCATTGCCTCTACCATTGAAGCATTAAACAAAGCATCATAGCAGAAATCTGAAAAATAATTATTTGGTGTAGCTGTAGTTAAGGCTACTGGTTTATCAACATGAACAATTTCTGCATCATATGTAGCATTTGTTGTTGGTGCAATCATAATTGTTGTGTTGTCTCTACGTGCATAGTAAACAGGAATGTCAGTTGTACTAGTCGCATCAGGCCAATAGTCATTAATAAACTCATCTGTTCTTTGTAAGATAGGGGATTTACCAGATGCTCCAAGTGTTACTGTAAAGTTTTTAATAACACGAGTTCCGACAGGAAGTGTAATAATATTATTGTTTGCAGAGATTGCAACTGAGGTATAGGTGACTAATCCGTAATCATCTAGATCACGTGTCATACGCTCTTCAGCCCTATTAACCATTTTGGGAATATAGTTCTGGAACTCTGTGCCATCGTTTTCACAGGCTTGGGTAATATCGTCTACAAGATAAAGATAACTAGCCATAGTAAATAGCTACAGTCGCTGCAGATGAAGGGGCAGAAACTTTTACAGGACCATATACTTTAATACCAAAATCAGGAACGTAAATATCACCTGCATCTACAACAGTTGTTGCAACAAATTTAATATTGTTACCATTGACATTTCCGTATGCGTCTGTTTGATTTCCAGTAATAGTAAATGTTCCTACACCAGAATATGTAATTCCTTTAATACGTGTATCGGTTACTGTAGTACCAGTTGTCGTATCTAATACGGCACCACTACCAGTAACAAAACCTTGTTTAATATTTGTAGCCATGTTTTCCTCATTGTTAATTAGTTAGTTGTTTATGGACTATTGACTATATTATACACAAAAAAAGAGGGATATGAAAGCCACACCCCTCTAATTTTTATTTTTTTATTGGTTAGACCTTACGCTCCTTCGGAACCGTAGAAGCCACGCCAATCTGACCAACCGAAGCTGTAACGCTCACGAGCCTTAAACCGAAGGTTGCCAGTGTCGAAGTCTGGCTCCATCTTGGTTTGCAGAGGCGCACGAACAAACATCTTGGCACCGTTAGGACAATCAGTCTTAATGAACCAAGCATCAGTGTCTGTAAAGCGGCGGTTCACGTAGAAGCCACCAGGTACAAGACCCTGATTACGGATTGAGTTAATGTCATTAACATTAGTCGCACCGTTTGCTGCAGTTGTTGGGTTTACCCCAATGGTTGTTGACATTGTGCTGTTCAGGATCTGGTCAGCAGTAAATGCGAGGTCTGATGGAATGTGCAAAGACTTAGCTTGCAGACCAATCAGAATACCACGATCATCTTTTGCTTTTGAGATCTGGATCAGTGCAGCTTCAAGGGCAGCTTCTGACAAGTCAGTAGCACCAATGTAGTTTGACTGATTTCCAGCACCAATGGTTGCGTGTGAAGCAGAGAACAATTCTACACCGTCACCACCTACGTAAGCATTGTTGAAGCCGTTATTGAAAACGTCTGCAGCTTTTACTTGCTTGGTGTTCGCCATTGCACGTGCTAGACCTCTTGCACGAAGCTTCGCAAAGGTATCGTACAGGTTGTCTTCCATTGCTTCTTCAGTAACCGCAAAGGCCAAAGCAATGGTTTCATGTGTGTAACGAGCAGTGTAGCTCTCTTGTGCATCGTCATAGGATACAGCGGCACCTTCACCTTTAGTAGGTGCAGTACCAAATCCTGTAAACAATACTTCTTCTTCAAATGCACGATCTGAGTTTTCAGTCTCAAACAACGGTGCATGTTCGTCACTAACTTCTCCATACTCCATACCGAAAACGGCATTGAGGCCGGGGAGAAGCTCTTTCGCAATACTTGCTCTATTAATAGCCATGATTTAATCTCCCTTATTAACCTAGTAGGTAAGCTGTGATTGTTGCTGGTGCAGAAACAGCGGCAGTTAAGAAGTTATCTGTATGCTGAATGAGTTGTACATTCAACTTAAGATAAGCATTTTCATTAACATTAGCTACATCGTTACCTGGCTCGTCTACTGAATCCAGAGGACGGCACATTGCGATACCAGTGGTGCGAGTAGCAGCAGCGATACCGTGACCTGATTGTCCTGTAAAGGTAGAACCTGTTCCAAGTGTTACAGCAAAGTTTTGAGAACCGTGAAGATCACCAGCAGTTACAGATGCATCTGCTTGTACTTCAAACACGGCACGAGAATCGTCAGCGATCATGGCTACTGCGTCTGTAGCTGATGTGCCTGAAGGCCAGTACTTACTGAACTTCTGCTCACCGTTAGCTACGTAACGACATCCCATGAATACACCCTGAACGACTTCGGTTACAGTCGTAATGACTTCAACATTCCCTGCATTAATACGGACAAGATCGCCCGAAAAAATGTTTGCGGCGTAACCTGAAGCGATTGGGTACTCATTTTGCCCATCGTTGTTCATGTTACCGCCACGTTTGCGAGAAGGTCGGAAGCCTGACAATGCTAGTGTTGCAGTCATATTTTTTCTCCCATTAAATTAAATGACACTACTAGTTACCGACCCTGTTCAAGATTAGTCTTGAAACTTTGAAGGCCGACCTCTAGTAACTTGTGTTTTACTATTATTACGAATCGGCATACGTGAATCACTTGAGTTCATTAGCTGGGCATTAACTGCGTCAACCATTTCCTTACTTTGATTCTGATAATATGCCTTACGGCTTTGGGCTTTACGCAACGGCATCTTTGCCAATGCTAGGTCTCCACGACAGACCGTGCCTTCATACCGTCCTTCTTCTCTCACGAAAGAAGAATGAGCCATCTCTGGAACTTCATCTACAGTAACAAATTCCCAACCTTCGGCCTGACGTTTGCCTACGTTTCGATAATCATCCTGATTCCGTGATAAGATCCTAATCCACCGTAGCTTTAAGCCTTGGTCAATAAAACGATGCTCAACTGATTCAGGAATATCAAGAAGGTTTGGTTCCCTATATTCATAGTCATCTTGTTCTCTAGAATTGAGTTCACGAGACTCCTCACTACGTGATATTGTTGTTCGTGCCATGTTAATAACCTCCACGCTGATTGTTGATACTGGTGTATTCACCGTCTGCTTTTTCTACTTTAAGCTTTTCGGCTGCGTACTGTTCAAGTGGTATCCCCCATTTCTCTGCAAGCCGTACATCTTCTTGAGATAACTTAACCTTGCGACCAGAGCTAGGATTGGGAGTGCGTGACGCTCCTGCTACAACTTGAGAAGCTTTGCTCGGTGCTTCATTCCGTGTTTCGACTTTCTCTGATGCTTCAAACCTAGAAGGAAAAGCACTTGAAAGTCTTTTGTCAATTTCTTCATAATACTCTTCGTCTGATGGGTCATACCCCTCATCCTTCATGCTGGCATCAATCTGAAGCGCAGCTTGAGTAAGAATATTGTCCTGTCCGAACCAAGGATTTTTAGCAGCCCATGCAATCGCTTTAGGATCATAATTTTCTGCTGCTGCTGTTGTTGGCTGTGCAGGTGATGCTTCACGGCTGTTCGCAAGTTCCTCTTGGTACTTTTGATATGCGTGTTGACTTTGCCGAAGCTGCATAGCTTCTGTTTGAGCAATAGTCATAGCTTCCTGTGCAGCCAACATCCTGTCGGCATCTCCGCTTTCAACGGCTTGACGATAAGCATTCTTAGACATTTCTAACTTATCGGCAATTGAACGCTCATTATTATCAAGATTACTCTTAATGCTATTAGCGTATTCAGTTTCTCGTTCTTTTAGTTTAGCCTCAAGAGCTTCTTGACGAGACTGCAATTCAGCAATCTGTGCCTCACGCTCTTTACGCTGTCGAACAAGTTGGCGAATACGTTTCTGTGCGCCCGATTCTTTTTCTTCAGTTTCTTCTGCCACCCCTTGCTCTTGGGTTTTTTGCTGAACATCTTCGGCATCTCCAAGATCTAGCTGTGGTTGTTCTTCTTCTGAGGCGGCTTCGTTTTCAATTTCAAACTCTACCTTCTCTTCCTCTTTTTCGGCTTGAGGGCTTACCGTTGTCCAATCATCAGACATATAATTCTCCTTTTAACGTCAGATGCGATTACTGACGAATTACGCTTAATTGTTATAATACACTAACTAAGTAGGTTATACAATAGCTAGTGGGTTAATTTGATAGGTTAAAGGTTGGATCTAGTTCTTTTGGATCATTAATGACCATAGATATTTGATCATCAAACATCAAAAGCATTCTTACTCCCTTATAAAAAAACTTCTGTCCTGTATGTTTTCCATAACAGACATAATCTCCAACAGAACACCAAGGACCTTTTGGAAATTTCTTGTCATCTTCATAAGCTGTATCACCGATTGCTAGAACTTTGCCAACCGTTGTAAGGATGGAAATATCATTTACTGTAGAATCAGGTAGTAGAATACCACCTTTTGTTTGTTTCTTTACGGATACAGGTCTTACAAGAATATGATAACCTGGGATATGTGGAAGAACAGTTGGATCTGGTGCTTCATCTGCAGAGATCCATTGATCATTCAACATTGCTTTTTCCATTGCTACTGCTTGCATTTTTACTCCTCGTCATCTTCGTATATCATTTTGTTGACTATACTTTTAATTTCCACTAAGGCATACTCAAGTCCTTGAATACGCCCAACTAGATTTGTATAGCTATGATAATCCGAAGCACCGCCAGATGCAAGCGTTATTTTCACTGATTCAATTTCTTTTGCCAGTGTTTTGTAAATTTCTTCATAAATCATTAAATTAGTTTCTGGTAATCTGAACCATAAGGGTTACGTTCTATTACAGAGCCTCCACGTTTTCTTTCATTAGCTGGTGTAGGCATTTCCATTAACCCAGGCTCTGAGCGTTGAATAAAATCTGTAGTTGGTTTTACATATCCTATTTCTTCTAAATCTAAAATAGCTTGATTTCTAATATCCATCTGTGATTTAATATAATCTTCTATATTAAAATTATCAAAAAAACCATCATCAGCTAGTGTTTGCATTCCTTTAGCATCAATGAATATATCTTGATCTGTTTGGTTTGCCATACGAACAAGAGCAGCTCTGTCCTTTATAGGTTTGTCAACCTCAATCATTTTAGAATTTATTTTAGCAAGCTGTCTTTTTTCTAATTGAGTTAATCCATCTTCAATTTCATATGTTACGCTTATAACCCTATCACCTTCTCTTTTAATGTCTGGGTTTTTATTATAACCTGGACGATACTTTTTCTGAAGTTCTATATACTTTTTAACTTCTGCAGGACTAATATCTGCACCTGCTTTACGTATAGCTTTAATACTATCTAAAGAAACAAACGGAGACAAACCATTATCAAACTTATCTATATTAGGATTAAAACCTGCAAGTTCTGAATTTCGTTTTGGTCTTAATAATGCTGGTTGCTCAGAATAACCAGGCAAGTTAGCGGCAATGTCAGGCAAACCACCTTTACGAATATCTTCCATAGGTATTCCTTGAATGGTACGTTCTTCAAGAAACTCTCTTTGAAGTGTATTTTCTTCTAATGGAAGTTCTTTATCAAGTTTTTCTTTTATACCTTGTGGAATATCTAGAGCTTTTTTAGGAACCTTTTTAGGTTTAGTAGATCCCTTCATCGCTAATTTTAAAAGTTTACTTAATGCCATTATATTAACCTTTGATAGTCACCATAAGGGTTACGTTCTATGCGTCCACCTGATTTCTTTTGAACAATTTCTGATATGCGTGGTAGGTCTGCCAATCCTGCTTCAGCATTAATAGCCCTAACTTCTGCATCAGAAAGAACACGATTGACTTTCATTTCACCACCAATAATCCAATTACCTGTCATATTAGGATTTGTTTTATATCTGTAATGTCCACGTTTAGGAAGTTGGTCAGTAATGTGTGCAGTTTTTATATCAGGTGTACCATCTTTTTTAATCCTTGCACGTTCATTTGCTACAGCTTGCCAATTAACATCGGCTGGCATTTCTACTTCTGCCCATACCTGATTATCTTCACGAACATTAGGTTTAAACTTAGGGTCTTTAACACGTTTACCAGTAGCAGGGTCAATCTTACCACCAATATGTGTAGCCATAGGAAGATCACCAGCGTGCCATCCAGGTCTAAAAGCTAATGGACCAAGAGTAGACTTTACTTTACCTGCATCTGTTAATTCACCTGCAGTTGCTTCCAACCATTTACCAATTGGAACAGGTTCTTTTGCATTAACAAAAAGTGGATATAGTTCTCCGTCTTTACCAACTCTAAAAAGTTTAAATGCTTTTATAGTGTTTTGTGGTGGCTCATAATCATGAACTTTAACTTTTTGTGTATTTTCTAAAAGTTCATCAGAAACTTTTGCTGCGGCTACTTGCTTCTCATCCATATTTGAAAGAGAGGCTAAACCTTCACGTGCTTGATTAACTGTTTTAGGTGCAGCTTTTTTAGGGGCTTGTTTAGCAGAACCCTTAATTACTTCTTTAAGTATTTTACTGAGAGCCACTTTGTTTTGCTCCTTCCATTAATACCTTAGTAAGAACGTCAACCCCTTTCATAGCTTCTGTTTGATCAAGCTGCTCTTGCGTTTTAATCAAATCAGCAATAAGCTTGAGTGCTTCGATTGCACGTTTGTTATTACGATCAGCTTCTTTTTCGTCAGCCTTCAAGGTATTCTCTGCACCAATCTTATAGGCATCAAGAGAAAGCTTCTGTTCTTTAAGGTCAAGGTCACGTTGCTTGAGTGCGCCTTCGACAGCTTCTTTAGCAAGCTGTGCCTGTACTTTTTGCTGTTCAATGTCAAGACGTTGTGCTTCCATTTGAACCATTGCTTGCTCTGGTGTAGGACCAGCTTGAGCAGCGGCTTGGTTTGCTTGCATAACTTGCTGTGCAGCTTGAGCCATAACCATTTCAATAATCTGTGGGTTCTGAGCATTTGGATCACCCGCAGGTGCCTCTGCCATCATACCACGTGTTACGCCTTGTATTTGTTCTTGATACTTCATAATCATATGCTCTTGAATGTTTGCCTGAAGGACAGGAGCAATACGTTGCATCATTGGGTTTCCACCATTCATAGGATCTTGCATATACATAGTCTTGATCTGAATATGTGCATCATGATTTTGTCCAGCAAATGCTTTGATAGGCAATCCTTTAACTGCTGCTTCAATATCTGATACAGGATCAAGAGGTTGTGCTGCCAGTTTACTTGGAAGGATCTTATCAATATTAGGAATATTAGCCGCATGTAATAATGTACGGTTTAGTTCTTCCATGTTGTACATGCCCGGAGGAGCCGTTTGAGCCAACTGCATAGCCATCTGTGTCATCATAAGACGATGTGCGGATGACGGAATGTTTGGATCACTGACAGGAACAACGTCTACCCGCCCATCGAAGTCACGCCTAAAGACATTCTCTGTAATACCAGGTACATCATACGGATAACTGTTAGGCAAGAACTCATAGTTCAAACGAGCAAGAATTTTAAACTCGTCTTTCTGTGATTTATGCAGACGCTTATGAATAGCTGAAAAGAACTTGCTAGATGCTTCAAGCAATGCCATAGTCGTACCGACAGGACCATAGTTAGCCCCATCTGTAATGACTTGCTCAGTCGTATCTGCAAACTTCTGACCTGCCGCTGCAATAAACTGTAGCAACGTAAACAATGTACCTGAAGGTTCTTTATAAGGCAAAGGCACAATAGACTTGGTAAGATCCATGCCTGTTGCTTCTACTTCCTTAAATTCACCCGGAGCCACTGGATCATTGTCACCTACAATACGTACACCCTTGGCTTTAAATCCACCAGGCAAGTTAGCAAACTGTCCTGCGTCAATAAGGTTACGCAGTGCTGCAGTTGCAGACATAGTAAGGTTGCCAAGGAAATGGATAAGACCTAGACCATAAAAACCAAAGCCCGGAACAAACCGATAATGTGTAAAGAACATTTTCTTTTTCTTTGTTTTGTCATCTTCATTCCAGTTACGGCGAATAGACAAAACCATACGTGACTGTTCTTCTACAGTTACAATATACGGACAAGCATATCCATGATCTTCAATGTCCAGATAACAGTGCTGCTCAAGCAACACATACTGTGGATCGTCATCGCCTGAAGGTGACAAACCAAGAACTGTGTCCATCTTTTCAGTAAGAGCAGACTGTTCTGGTTGTTTCGCTTCCGGCAGATCTATTTCGGCATACATACCTGCTTCGATCTGACGATACAGTTCATGAGGACTGCGATAGATTACATGGGTATAGCGGTCCGCCCTGCGTAAGTCTGTGGCATAGTAGGACACGTAGAATTGATCTATGGGAACAAACTCACTAACAGGGCGTTCTTCTGCTGCGTCATAGTAAATTTTCTTAAACGCAGAACCTATGAGTGGAAGATGGAACAGCATCCTCTCAAATTCATCAAAGTATTCGGGCATTTGTTCAGTCAACTGATAGTTCATAAAGTTCTGAACACGTGATGCCTGACGTTGTTTTTCTTCTGTAGCATCGCCTAATACCTGTGTCTTGACAGGTCCAGCGGCTGGAAATAATTCTTGGGAAGCTCTTGACTGAAACTTTACTGCAGATTCAATAAGCAATGGATGCACTGCAGTTGCTGCACCTTCAAATGGTTCTGTAGTTTCGTCAAGCTTTAGACCAAGCAGATCAAAGCCACGCTCAAACATAGATTCCCATTCAGATCTGGAATCTCTATCTGCTTCAAACTTTTCACATACCTGATTACCAATGTCTAGTAGTTCGTCTTCGTCCAGAGTTTCAACTAGGTTTTCATAGAAGCCGCCTTTTTCCATTACGGCAATACCGTCTTCGTCAATCTCAACCTCTACAGATCCAAAGTCTACTTCGACTTCGCCTGTTTCTGGATCTATTTCAATACTTACATTGTCTGTGGGATCTCGTTCAACATCCAGTGCAATTACATTGCTCACTGGTGCATCAACCTCATAAGGGTTTCTTTCTGTTGCCATTATTTACGTGTCCTTGTAAATTAGTATTAATCAATTTTTATATTATACCCTTAAGCTCTCCAGTACGCAACCCTCTTTTTTGTTCTTGGCTCGTCTTCCCAATTAGGATCTTCAGGGTGGATAAGGTTCCAACTGTCCTTCATGTAATGAACAGCCATAGTCATACAGTCAACTTGGTCATCGTGTGCGCCATTAGGAAATGACATACACTCTTCAAACAAATCGTCTGCAAATTGTCTGTCCTTTGGTAGCCACACACGCCCTGATTCCATCATAGGCGTTGAAGCGTATACCCTTGCAACCTTGTCACGGTCAGGTAGATAATCCAGTACAGGTAGACCTGCCCTTCTCATATCCTGTATAAGGGATTGTCCTGAAGCTTTCTTTTCAATAATACAAACATCGGGTCTATACTCCTGATATAATTCTTGGGCAATCCTACGCAGTTCAGGATATTCAAACCTCCCCCGGATGTTACCCAGGAGAATTAGATTGGACGTAATATGCTCACCACCGTACTCGTCTTTTTCAAACTGACTAAAGATACCCCAAGTCTGGATAACGCTGTAGTCGGCAGTCCTGCGGGTACTAAAGGCCGTGTCATAGGTCTGGATAATAAAGTCACAGTTAGGTGGCTCGTCATCTTCCCACCATTCAATCCAACGCTTCTTGATAATACCACCGTCATCTGGGCTAGGATCTTGCATATACAAAGAGTTCCAGTACCTGGCACCGTTGGTTGCTCGTATTTCCTGTTCGTCAACCCTAAGAACTTCGTCAGGTTTCCACTCAGGGAAGTACGAAGTACCTTCTGGTAGTCCTAATAAGTCTGCAGCTTCTTCGTCAAGCCATGCAGGTATACTAATAACTTCCCATTTGTTTGTTGTTTCTTCTACCTTACTTTCTTGTTTCAATAACCAACCACAAAGATCGTCATAATGATACCTTGTATTGACAATAATAATAGAACCGTTAGGCATAATACGAGTACGTAAGCCTGCAGGATACCATTCCTTGATATACCTACGTCCTGCTTCGCTAAATGAATCCTCTTCAGACATTACGTCATCCAATAGGGCTACGTGTGCGCCACGTCCTGCTACTTGGCTACGTACACCTGCTGCATAATAGGAACCATTCTGGTTTGTTTTCCATTTACCTGCCGCCTTAACGTCACTACGTAGTGCTACACCTCTAAAAATCTTTTGAAACTTCTCAGTATTGACAATATCCCTGACAGTTCTACCAAAATCACTGGCAAGCTGGTCAGAGTGAGACACTGACATAATTTCATGGTGTGCAAAGTTACCAATGTACCATGCAGGAAACAATTTACTACAGATTACCGACTTAGATGAGCGAGGTGGTAGGAATACCATCAGTCGTTTGGTAGATCCGTCCACTACTCCCTGTAGCTTTTCACATAATAACTCAATATGCCTACCCATTTGGAAGTCTGAAACAATTGTGGGTGCAAATATCTTGACAAAGGTTAGGAAATCATCCTTGGCTTTGTAGTTATTGTAGTTATTAATCTTCTCTCGCAGGGTTAAGTAGGCTGACACACCCTGAATATCAGGGAGTTCTTCATTAGTATGACTATCTAACATTAAGTAGGTGTACCCTTTTTAATTTGACATTTATATTTTATTCCTATAACTGGAGGTGTTCTTTCATCAGAAACAAAATCACTAACCATCTCGGTTATTCTAGCTTTACAAGACATTTCTGTTTTGTGCAAACCTCTAGTGTCTGTCAATTCTATACATTCTGTAGAGATTAGACAAACTAAAACTAACGCTTCAAACATAATTAATCCTTATGTGTTGTATTTTTATCACACTCTTTAAAAAATGTACTGGTTGACAAACAAAAGTATACCATAGCTATTGACAATCATACAAGTGAATGTTATAATACCTATATAGTTATTAAGAGGTTTGTAAAAGATAGTAATAATAATAAATAATGGTAACAAACTCTAAAGAGTTCTAAAGAACTATATAGACTATTAAGCCCCGGCTGTCCCCCATGTCTATTAGGAACGCTAATATACCTCATAGGTATCCGTGTTTTTTTATTTCATCTATTTTTCCCTACATCATCCGTCAAAAAATTGACAGTATCTATAGAGATTTCTGTAGGTACCCTTTTTGTGTTGCAAAAATATTACAGTCAATGATTAAAGACCCTTGTTTTTTTGAAAATATGTTTGGGGGTGTCTTTATATATTATATAGTCTACGGATTTTTTTGGTGGGGGTGTCAAAAAATTGACGCTTCTACCGAGAACAAATCGTGAACAAAAAAAAGTCAAGCAAAATCTTGTCAATAATTTGACGTGTCAAAACTTTGACGCCCGGAAAAGAACAAAACGAGAACATCAGGTTTGTCAAGTCATTTATTTGACACTTAGGCTACCCTATATAATAAAGTCAAGACTAACTAGGCCTGCCCCCCCTAACAAGTTTAGCCATGCCTAACATTTCCTGCCGAGACTAACAAGGTTTGATTAGACTAACAAGGTTTGATCATACGAAAGACCTGTATAGTGTGACATTTTTACAACACCTGCAGCATAAATGTCACAGTCTATCTATTTGTTTTAACGTGTTATCACACTGAAACAACCTGTGTTAGCGTGTTAGCACATTAAAACGCCTTTATATATATTATAAAGTCAAAACCATTATTCCCATGATTAACCAGAACGAAACAGGAACGTACTAGGAACGAAACAGGAACATTGCAGATTTTCAAAAATCACCCAAAATAAAACCCAATAAAATCAATGACTTATTTTTTAGGCTTGAAAGCTGCTTTTTTTTCATTCATAACATAATCACAAGAACAAAACAGAAAAGTGATTAAGACAATGGCAAGGCAAAGATTAAATCCAAAACGGCGGAAAGCTTTAAGAGTAAAACAAAGCTTATCGCATAATGTGCCAGCCATTAGCAACGGTTATAAATTTTGGACAATGCGTCACGGTAAAGAGATGCAAAACATAGAACCAATAAAAGAACCATTGCCAACAATTGCGGAAAGGTTGCGAGTGAAAAAAGCACACACTAGGTAATACCTAGTTATATATAGGGCTTGTGTGTCTGCAAAAGACCCGCCCGAATGTTGAGAGTTAATATAGGCTTGCAATGTCTGCAAGGCACTAGGTGACTAGTGTATCCTTTCATATCATATGAGGTCTATTATGCTTAATTTTCTGACAGATACACGCAATAACCATTATCCAATCGGTGACGGTAAACTGGCATTTTTTACGAAAGATGGATATGTTTCTACTAATCGTGCATATTTCCACGTTGGACGTAATAAAAAATCAGGTCAATTCGTCAAACGCCATTGGCTTTTGAAAGTTACTCGCAAGGTGGTTAGAGGTTATTAATTGGACTGCAATGGGTTTTAAATAATCCATTGCAAGCCTATATTAACTTGAAACAAAAGGATTTGAAAATGTTCAAAAATCATCAAACAAAAATAGGCCAGGCCTGCGCTGCAAGTCCTGCAGCCGTTGCTGACACTATGATTTGCGTTATCAATTCTATTCGCACCCATTGGTATTTAGTGGGAAATATGAATATTGACGTAAAACAAAATGGTTTGGATAGCAGATATCTAAACAATGCAGTAAAGGCAAAAGCCTATAAATATATCCAGCGGAATAAAAAAGATATCCATGCAAAATTTGCTGATTATAAAGCTGGTAAAATTGATCTTCCCGATTTGCTTTTGTATGTGGCATCATGCCCTAATCTTGGACTAGCAAAGGCAGGTTTCGTAATCCAATTGGCTCTTGGCGAGATAGGCTGTTTAGATAGTCATAATCTGCAACGGTTCGGATTATCTGCCAGCACGTTCAAATATGGTGCGAATGCGTCATATGCTTTGATGCGTAAAAAAGCAGAATTATATATCGACACATGCGAAAAGCTAGGCGGGTGTGAACACCTATGGGATAGCTGGTGTGACTATTTGGCAACGGTTCACCCAACAAAATATAGTGATGGTGAACACGTCTCGCAAATGCATGTTGATTTCATACTAGGTAAATGAGGTGGTATAATGTCTGTGTTTCGATACGATGACGGCTATGACACGTTCAGAGTTGAATTAAAACTCAAATCTGGGTGGGTCAATTGTTATGGTGACAAGGAATATGCCACGATTGGCTGGGCTGGTGTAAAATGCAAAGATATTCTTGACCTTGGATATACTGCCCGAATTGTCAAATATGAAAATGGTGAATGGAAAGAGGTGAAAGAATGATAGTAAAATCATATGACAACCCAATGGATCATAGGGGATGCGTGAAAATCCCCTTGTATTGGTCAAAAGATGGGCAATTCTTTTTATCCATCTCTAATAATATTGATGGTTCTTTTGAAACATGGCCTCAACGTGTCTATAAAGATGGCACTGTTCAATATCTGAGTGACGATCCGAAATATTGTCATGACAGTTTAGAATTAGTTGAGCATTTAAACTATGCCAATGGTGGCATGTGGAGTTTTTGGGAATATCCAAAAGAAGAATTTAATGAAGATGATGTTTGCCGGAATGGTAAACTAGTCACAGAATGTGAGTGTTGTTAAATGGAATATTTAATACTGCAATTGATTATCTTGGGTGTATATATTGTAACCAATATGTAACCTGAAAAATCCTGGAATTTCTAGGCGAGAGCTGCAACTTAGGAGGTTATGAAATGTGTTGGGGAAAAATTGAGGGTTTGCCGTTTGGTTTTGAAATATTAGAAGACCCTGACGGCTGGAACTTAGTTAGACATGGAAAATTTTTAGGGTGTCGTGAAACAATAGAAGAAATTTTTGATGTGATGTGTAGGCTTCATATGTCACAAATTGAAAATCCTGCATCAACTTAGGAGGTTATGAAATGCAAATGAAACTCGATATGATGGATGAAGATTTGATAGACATGCTAGACGATACAAGTGTGTTGACATTGGATGAACTATCTGTTATGTCAGGTAGATCAGTTGGTGAATTAATTGAAATGAAAAGAGAGATGCAAAACAATGAAACGTATTGATACTCAAACGCCACATGGTCACACAACAGTATTGCCAAAGGATCAATTCCTCATGCTGATGTATGACCTCGCAGAAGAAATGTGCCACATGGACAAACAAGATCGTGAACCTGAATGGCATGTTGATGAGGCAGAAGAAATGTTAATTCGTAATGGTATCTTGAAAGGTGAATAAAATGGATAGAACAACAGCAAAAATTCTTCGTGAAAAACTAAACAACTTATTTGCCGAACATGGCATTGAAGGTTTTGAAATTGACGTAGGCAACGCAAGCTATGATGACACACAAATTACATTCAAGGTGCAAATCAAAGAGACTGGTGCGCCATCAAAAGAGGAAAAAGACCTCGAAAAATACGCAGGTTTGTATGACCTAGACACTAGTAAGATTGCAACCGTTAGGGGTGACAAGTACAGCCTTGTGGGCTTCAATTCAAGAGCAAGGAAACAACCATTTATAATTCAGAAGCTGGGCATAGGTGGATCAAATAACAAATATAAGATAACAGAAGACCAAGCTAAAAGATTTTTCGGAAAGGATGTTGCGTAATGAATGACGAAGATGGTTTTGAATTTGAAGGGGTTTGGATTACTGATAGATACAAATCCCCATGTGGTAGGTTTGACCTGACAGAAGAACAATCAAAAGAATTGTATGGAGAATAAACAATGAATGTACTATCACTGTTCGATGGAATGTCTTGTGGTCAGATTGCACTAGATAAGCTAGGCATAAAGCCTAACCACTATTTTGCAGCCGAAGTGGACAAGTACGCCATCCAAGTAACAAAGGTTAACTATCCAAACACAATTCACCTTGGTGATGTGAGGGATGTTATGTGGCCTGAGACATTTGAAGGCATCAAGATTGATCTATTGATCGGCGGTAGTCCATGCCAAGGATTTAGCTTTGCTGGCAAGCAATTAAATTTTGACGATCCCAGAAGCAAACTATTCTGGGAATATGTACGCCTACTAAAAGAATGTAAGCCTAAATATTTCCTGCTTGAGAATGTACGAATGAAACAAGAAAGCATGGACGTGATCACTGAGGCACTAGGTGTCGAGCCTGTCTTTATCAATAGCAGTCTTGTGTCTGCACAGAACCGACAACGATACTACTGGACAAACATTCCATTCGATGGCTTACCAGAGGACAAAGGTATTATGTTGCGTGACATACTAGAGGATGGTGTTACAGATAGAGACAAGGCGCACTGTATTGATGCTAACTATTTCAAGGGTGGAAATCTCAAATCATACTTTGAGAAACATAGGCGGCAACTTGTGTTTGATTTTGACCTAAAGAAATCTGGCCTTATTCAAGTTGGGGAGACAGAAGAGTACCAGCATTATAACAACAGCCAGATCAAACGTGTGTATCATCCTGAAGGCAAGGCACCTACGTTGCTTGTCAATCAAGGTGGCAATCGTGAGCCAAAGGTTGCCACGCATGACCCAAAGGGTGGACGCATAGTGAACCGTAGGCTGGACGAAAATGGTACACGCAAAGACTACGACAAGAGCATACCATTACAGCCTCGTGTCGAGGTGAGAGAGGACAGCAAAACAAACTGCTTATCGACAGTATACAAAGACAGTGTAGTTGTCGAAGACATGACATGGCGTAAGCTGACACCTCTTGAGTGTGAGCGACTGCAGACTGTACCTGATGGGTACACTGCACACGTCAGCAATACACAACGATACAAAATGCTGGGCAATGGTTGGACAGTGGATGTTATCACACACATCATGAAAGGAATGGAACTATGAGTATTCAAATTAGTCAGAAGATGTTAAACAGAATTGACAGGATCAATGAGCGTGATGGTACAAGCTGGAAGATCATGGCGGTGCGTGTTAACAGTGAATGGGAAGCACCAGCCCATGTTAATCCTTGGGATGTAGTAAAGGAAGGTGATGTAGGGTTAGGACGTTTTAGATTTTTTGAATATAAGAAACTAAAAAGACCATTCAAGGGTAACGTCTTTGGTATTACATGTGGCAGCCTTTATACATCTGTATCTTACAAGCGTCACGTTTGGAAGTTTAAGGTTTCAAAGTTTCATAGCACAAGACAGGTAACTAAGTTTATGATCGAAGGAATGGAGGATAACAAAACATATTCTCGTAAGGAAATGAATGAGTTACTGCATACTATGGAGAGGTCATGAAATACATGGAAGAACTACCACTTGACCATGAGCCTAGCCTTGATCATTGGGCTAAGTGTTTAGCTGATGATGACATAGCTACAGGCTACCATACTAATTGGGATTATGCCTATGAACAGGCATGGTATTGTATAGAAGGGATTTTAGAATGAAGACGATAGAGGAACACATGGAAGCACCAACAAAAGAAATCCTGGATCAGAAGATCACAAGTTACTTCAACAGTTACCCTCGACTAGGATATGACACAAGAATTATCAATGAAGGGGTTGACAAACGTGATGGTTCTGATGTATACACAGTGATCATTTCAAGACAAACATCGTGTGATTAGGAGACACAGACATGGATATTAATAGTAAAGTATTTGATGCACCTCGTGAACAAATCCAAGAGGCACTAGGGTTGTTACCTAGATGGGTGATGGAGTATAATTTACGAGAGAAGGATGACTTGGTAGGACATATGCAGGACAGCTACGGCTTCGGTGAACTGTACAAGTTTGGTGGCTATGTGACTGAGGATGGAAACTATTGCAGCGAACATGAAGATGACGATGACCTTCCTTGGATTGCCAAGATGAAGACAAAGGATGGTGACGTATACTTCTATGAGTACGCAATCACTGCACTGCCTACGCCTGACGGTTACTACATTACAAGGATGGATTGATATGCCTAAAACAACAGTAACAATTTACCTAGAGTTCGATGACATTGGACATGAAGAAGACGCATTGAAGGAATCAATCCATCAATACCTTACGGATCTGATTGATGATGATTCCTTAGTGTACTACATCAACGAAGAAATGAGGTGAGCCATGCCTAAGTTAGATTTAACACCTGCGAATACACCTGATGAGTTAGAAGGTTTGATTGAATATGCTTCAGGGTTAGCACTGGAAGACAGGATGAATGATCCAGAAGGAACCCATCCATTTGATAAGTTTGTGCGACAGTATGAGGATGAGTTAGTTGTTGCTGAACTTTTAGATAAACTAAAGGTTCAAGCTATGAACAGACTTGCACCTTCCTTTGTGGAGTGGCAGCAAAACCAACGGTCAAAGTTTAAACCTTCAAAGATGTTTCCAAAGGAGTGAGAAATGAAACGCATTAGCCCTATCAATCCTATCGCTAGAGCAGTTGCCCTATCAAGGCGTAGAGCTAGTGTCGTGCCACCTAAGAAGGGTAAGGGTTCTTTCAACAGGAAGAAACTCCCACCCGTTATAGAGGACTATAAAGGCTACAAAGGTAATTAATATTATCTTTTATTATCTTCTTTCTTTCTCTAAAGAGGATTATACACCTGGAAAATTTTTATGTCAAGGAGAAAAATAAATTGACATACTGGATTATGTATTGTATGATGCTATTTATGTTGGTGTTCGCTATATTAGGAACGCTAAGTTTAATTTTTGTCAGGTAAAGAAAGGATACTGTCATGACAAAAAAAAGAAAATATAATAATCACTATGAAATATCTGCAACCGATCTTGACTATGTAGAGACAGTCGCAGCCGTATCTGCAAACGAAATCGACATTGATGAAATCAATTCCTTCCTCAATGATACTGAAGATTACTTAAAAGATTTCGATGAGATAAACAAACATCAATTAAAAAAGGAACTAGGACTATGACTGTCAACCTATGGGAAAAAGATCGCAAGCGTTTGTTTAGGGATTTGTACCAGCAATACCTTGACGAAGGATATGATGCGAAGGAAGCAAAGAAACTTGCCAAGGAAGAAGCGGAAGATATCATGGCAGATACAAATGACTATGTTGATAGTATAAACAAGGCGTTATGGGATGAGTAAAGTTATTACAGAAAAAGAAATACTCATGCATAATATTCATGAGCTGCAGAAGAGCTTGCAGGATGCATACATTCGTATTGCAGAACTGCACGAGAACCTAGAAAAATGTTTAGCTGAAAAGGATAAACAACATGGCTAAGAAATATGAGAACATGTCGAGTGATGAACGCATGGCCTATTGGGAAAAGAAACGTGAGCAAGAAAAGAAAATCAAACAGAAGCACGTTGATCTTCTTGAGCCTTCACAGTTGAAAGCATTAAAGGACATGGACAAGTTACTTACTTCTGTGTTACGAACTGCAATGTACAATGACATGGGTGGCATGAGAATGGTGTCAATGGTTGAGATGCAAGACCTAGAAGAAGCACATAGCTTAGTTAAGTTCAAGTTTAATTTAGGAGATGAAGATGACAGTTAAGGTAATGAATAAGATGGAAGACTTCAAGAAAGTTAAGAGTGCAATTGACAAAGCTATCAGCGCATCAAACACTTTGACCTTGACAGAAAGTAAATTACTTGATAACATTCACGAGAGTTTAGAGAAAGCACATAGTGGTATCAGTAGGTTTATTAAAATTGTAGAACGCAAGGGAGATTATAACTAATGTTATTACATGAGTTCTATAGTGATGAAGATTGCTCTAGGGGTGGTGGCTCCTATAGAAAAGCAAGCATCTTCAAAGAGCCTGATGGTTCGTATACTATAGTAAAGATACAAGACGCAGCCATCATTGAAGAACTTAATCTGGCTGGTCACTCAGAACAGTACATGGAAAACATGGCAGAAGATTGGGTCATGGGTGTGAAGAGATGAAAAGATATAAGGTATTCAAAGCATGGTATGAACTATCTGAACAACTCAAGGCATCTGAAATTCCAGGAAGAGACTTCAGAGGATCAAAAGAATATCACATTGAAACATACCGTAACAATAAACTAACTGGTTTCTTTACAAGACCTACACACAAAGAAGCAAAACAGTTTGCAAGAGAATGGATGGAACCTGATTATGTCGGACGATGAAAATAAAATTATCAATCTTTTCAGTGTAGTAGATGACAATAATGAAAGAGAGATTGATCGTAGTGTAGAGGAAGCATTCAGTAAGGCACTAGAACAGGACATTAGAGATGTAATGATTCTTGGGTGGACAAAAGACGATCAGTTGTTTATGAGCCTTGCAGTCAATGACGCACCTGACATGATCTTTATGCTTGAACTTGTCAAGAAGGAGATACTAGATGCATCAAGATCATAAGATTTATTTTGAAACAGCAGAGAAAGTATCAGTCATTGAAGGTGTGGACAACATCAAAGAGTTCATGGAAGACAGAGCATACCTAGCCAAGGCTATGGGATACGATGCCATCATTGTAAATGATATGCTACAAATCTTTGATGATGGTGAACTATACGGAACTTACTTTCAACACAAGCATATGAACTAGGAGAAAATAAAATGGACATGAATGATTATCAAAAGTTGGCTATGAAAACTGCTATCTTTCCAAGCGACATGGGTGTATACTATGCCACCCTTGGTTTAGCTGGTGAGGCAGGTGAGATTGCTAACAAGGTTAAGAAGTTCATTCGTGATGGTCACTCAGTTGAGAAAGAAAAAGAACTCATTAGTGAACTTGGTGATGTACTTTGGTATGTGGCTGCAGTGGCAGATGTAATTGGTGTAAGCCTTGAGGAAGTAGCAAAAGATAATATGTACAAGCTGGCAGAGCGTCAGCGCAAGGGAACACTACAAGGTTCGGGAGATAATAGGTAATGTATAAGTGTCCAGAATGTAATGGCTCATCTATGGTATTGGATAGTGAGGACTTTTATAAAGTCAGTGACACATTAGTTAAATGTGTACATACAATGTACTGTCCAGAATGTGGCTGCGATGGGCAACTAGAAGAAGAAATATTTGATCCTAAAGACGAAGACTTAACTATGGAATACTTCTTTCCAAATGAAGGAGCAAGTGATAATGATGACGGATCGTAAGCCATCAGATATAGAAGTCAGACGTGAGGCATGTGATTGTGGATCGTCTGACGGTAGGGTTGTGTTCCAAGATGGACACAAGCATTGTTTCGTATGTGATAAACATTGGAAGGCTAACAGCATGGAATCAACAGCACAACAACAGATCATACCAGTTCAGAAGAACTATGTACCTGTTACAGATAAGGGTGTGTTCGCACCTATTGCTGACCGCCGTATCAAGAAAGAAACGTGTGAGTTCTTTGGTGTCAAGGTAACTCTTGGTGCCAATGGAAATGTCATGGCACACCACTACCCATATTACGACAATGACAAGAGTATTGTCGCTAACAAAACAAGAACAGTCGAGAACAAAACATTTCGTTGTGAAGGTAACGTAACTAACGCAGCCTTGTTTGGACAGCAAAAGTTTAACAAGGGTGGTAAGTACATTACAATCTGTGAAGGTGAGGTAGATGCTATGTCTGCCTACGAACTGCTTGGTTCTAAGTGGCCTGTTGTATCTGTTAAGACAGGCGCACAAGGTTCTGTTCGTGATGTAAAATCACAGTATGATTTCCTAAACTCTTTTGAAACTATTGTGATCTGTTTCGATAATGATGCTCCAGGAATTGAAGCTGCAAATAAGATTGCACAAATCTTTGAGCCTATGAAATGTAAGATCATGGACATGAAACTCAAAGATGCTAACGAATACCTGAAGCAGAACCAACGTGAAGAGTTTACTCGTGGCTGGTGGGCAGCATCACCTTACACACCTGCAGGTATCATTCGTTTGTGTGATCATATTGATTCACTATTTGAAGAAGATGATAATGAAACTGTACTATATCCATTTGCTGGTCTAAATGAAAAGCTATATGGAATGCGTACAGGTGAACTCGTTACCATCACTGCAGGTACAGGAGCCGGAAAGACTAGCATGATGTACGAACTAGAGTATCACATGCTAAAGAATACAGATGCAAACATTGGCATCATTCACTTGGAAGAAAACAAAAAGCAGACTATGTTCCATCTGATGTCCATCCCTGCTAACGATAGGCTCTTCATTAAAGAAGAACGTAAGAAGTATACAAGGGATCAGCTTCAGCCATACATTGAGGATACAATCCAGAACCCACGACTAATATCCTTCAACCACTTTGGATCTATCACAACTGATGAGATCCTGTCTCGTGTACGTTACATGGTCAAAGCTATGGACTGTAAGTTCATTGTCATTGATCACCTATCTATCTTGGTGTCAGGATTGGACGATGGTGATGAGCGTAGGAACATTGACATGCTGATGACTAAGCTACGTTCACTTGTAGAAGAGACACAGTGTGGTATGCTTCTGGTGTCACACCTACGGCGTGGCTCTGGTGATCAGGGAACAGAACAAGGTAAAGAAATATCCTTGTCTATGCTTCGTGGATCACATAGCATTGCACAGCTTTCAGATGCTGTCATAGGGCTTGAACGTGACCAACAGGCTGATGACCCTGTAGCAGCCAATACAACCACTGTACGTGTCCTGAAGAACCGTTATGCAGGTGATACAGGTGTAGCTACATACCTTCTTTACGACAAGACTACAGGACGTATGGCAGAGATTGATAATCCCTTCGATGCCAAAGCAAATGAACCAGACATTGGAGATTATATATAATGTTACAGCCGATCAAAGGTGCAGTGAACATACCGTTCTCAAAGCACAGATATCAACTCGCAGATCAGTCAGCTAAAGATGTGATCATGGACTATCTAATTAAGAATGGTCATACAATTACTGATAGTGAAGAAGATTTTTCTGTTGACATTAAATCAGAAAAGAATTATAATTCGTACTTCAGTGAGGTTGAAGTTAAGTTCTCATGGAGTGGTGACTGGAACCCAAACTGGAAAGAGATACGAATACCTTATCGTAAACACAAGCTAATCAATAAGGTTAAATCAATTGGAAAAGATAACTCCTTCTTTAACTTTTACATTCTTCGTTCTGACCTCAAGGCTGCATGGCGTATCAAAGATGACGTAGTTGCAGCGTCAGAAGTTAAAGAAGCTAAAGGAAGATACATTAAAAAAGGCGAACACTTTTTTCACATCCCTTATGAGAAAGCGATATTGATAGAACTATGAAACGTATAGCACTTGACATTGAAACAGATGGTATTGACGCAAAGGTAGTACACTGTGTATGTGGTCAAGATGTAGATACAGGAGAAAGGTTTGAGTGGCATGAAAATAACAATGGCTTTGACAGCCTGCCTAGATTACTATCTACATATGATGTTATTGTTATGCACAATGGCGTATCATTTGATGCACCAGTATTAAACAAACTACTAGACGCAAAGATACCTCTGTCTAAGATACGTGATACTCTAATACTATCACAGATTGTAGACCCTTCCCTAGAGAATGGACATAGCTTGAAAGCTTGGGGTCAAAGACTAGGGGAATACAAAATGGATTACTCTGACTTTTCTCAGTTTAGCATGGAGATGTTAGAGTATTGCAGACAGGATGTTGAAGTAACTATTAAGTTATACAAACACCTGTTGCCTAAACTACAGAAGTTCTCTGCTAGGTCTATCAAACTAGAGCATGACATACGTGCCATCATAGACCGACAAGAGAAGAATGGATTCAGCCTTGATATACCAAAGGCTTCTATCCTTGTAGCTAAACTTGCAGAAGAAGCTGCGGATATCGAACAAGAGATGCAGGAAATCTTCCCGC
>Ga0255752_10000353_pt1 | contig 57183 bp, 38 predicted proteins | sample 011ome_25_FD_179952 | JGI IMG/M metagenome (GOLD analysis project Ga0255752, IMG submission 179952) | Coastal salt marsh microbial communities from the Groves Creek Marsh, Skidaway Island, Georgia - 011512CT metaG (version 2) | ecosystem: Environmental > Aquatic > Marine > Intertidal zone >...
TCAACGACAACAAAAACATCATCATCATCGTCAGGTGGTATTTGCAAACACAACACCGGTTCTTGTTCTTCTTCTTCATCATCACCCACAACCACCGTCTTTACGTTTACCGCGCGCTGCGGATGTGGATTCTTTCGCCGGCTCATTCTTCTTCTTGTCGTTATTAGTAGTATTGTTTTACCGCAGAGTCGTTGTTGATGTGTTGTTAAAAGTAACGATATTTTTTCTTTTGAAAGTCTTCAAAGTACACCACAATTAATTCACTTTGTTGTTTTATTCGCCGGCGAAATTCGCGCGAATACATAAACACTTGAACAGTAGTAGTAGTAGTAAAAGGACGACGAAATGGCATCGTACGGCGAGGTAAATCTTTAACGTTAATTCTTCTTCGCATGATTTCGCGCGCACGTTTGGTTTTTGTCGTTCGCGTGGGTGTTGTTGTTGCAGAGCAGCGCGTTTGTTAAAAATTTCATCACGATGATGAGAAATGTTATGCGCGCGAATTCTATCGAAAACGCTCTCGAATACTGACGTAAAACTCTTCTCTCAATTAAAAACAAAACAGGAACCCGAGTACGAGGATGAAGACGGTGATTATGAATCCGAAGATGGCAGCGAAGGTACGATCATATCTTCGCGTTAATGTTTTTATCCCCCGCTCTCGCATCATCATTTGCCCTCTTTCCCTCTCAAATCGTCGGTGTTTTTTCCTCAAATCTCTCTTTTTGGCGGCGAAAGCGTTTTTCTTTTGTCCTCCTCTGGAAACAAACACCAGAAAAAATCTGACATTTTATCATCCCTCCCACGACGACAACAACATTAACAGAAATGTTAGAAGAAGAAGAAGAAGAAGCGACGACTTCCGAAGGCGCTTCAACGGCGACTCCACCGCTCGGCATGAAACCGTGGATTGGTTTACAAACCATGCCGCAACCGACGCGCGATAAAATCGCGGAACACATGCAGCGACAACAAACGGAAACCGGAGATAACGAGTTGACCGTGGTATTAATTGGTAGACAAGGCGTAGGGAAATCGAGCACGGTGAACGCGCTGATAAACGAGAAAGTAGCGAACGACCAACCGTTCGTGCAGGAAACGGTGAGACCTTTGTTGGCGTCTCGAGCGGCGGGGGGCTTCAACGTCCACGTCATCGACACGCCGGGGTTGTTGGATGGAGAATCCGTTTCGTCGAACGGTTTAATGGCTCTGAGAGCCGCTTTGGACGATAGAAAAGTGCATTGCTTTGTGTTTATGCAAAGATTAGACTCTTGGAGGTGCGATTCCGGAGACGAGTTGATGATTAGAGCCTTGTGCCAACACTGCGGCGCGGATGTCTTTGACCGAGTCGTCTTGGGCTTCTCTCACGGCGAATTAAAACCACCGAACGGCGAAACCACGCAAAAACTTATCGAACGCAGATACGCACAAACTGTCTCCATGATTAAAACTGAATTGAAAAAAGCGCGAAAGAAAAACTACAACGATTTCTCGCCGCCCATGGCGGTGGTTGAAAACAGTTCCCGATGCCCGACCAACGCCGAAGGCGAAAAGTGCGTCACGTTAGAAAACGACGAAAAAGTCCCGTGGCTGCCAGCTTTAGTCGGCGCCATGGTCGACGCGTCCACGCAATCCGTTAAAAAGTCAGAAGGCGACGGCAAATCCTACTACCTCTTCGATTACAAAAAAATTAAGAAATCCGGCGCCAACCCGAACACTAGGCATAAGCTCTGGATGTTCCCGGCGTTTCTCCTCCAGTGGTTCGTGTTGAGACCAATCATAGTGAAAGTCATCCGGAACGACATCCGCAAAGATCGCGCGATTGATCGATACGCGCTTTAAATTAATAATATATATCTTAATACATTTTATCATAATATACTTTATTATAAACTCGAAAAATTAATACTCTTTTGTGTTGCTTATTATATGTCTTCTCCCCTCTTCACATCCTCACGTCATAAAAATTAGCTCACCGTTTCTTTAAATTATTCTAACGATGACGACCACCACGACCACCACCGCCGCCTTTTCACTTTCTTTCTTAAAGCGGCAGAAAGAAAGAAGGCGCGTTAACGTCAGGGGACGAAGAGGCGGAGGTAAAGTTGTTTTAAACTCAATCACCCCGTCGACGACGGAAACGACGAATCAGTCTGGAGACGAACCAACTTCCCGAGTGAATACGACGAATACCAAGAATAATATTCAACTCTCCGTGGACGAACGGTCGTTGGATTACCGCGCGCCTGGATTCACGGTCGGCGAAAACGTCTCGACGAGTAAAAGAGTCTTACCGAAACGGATCATCTTGATACGACACGGCGAGTCGCAAGGGAACATCGACGAAACCGCGTATCAAAACACCCCAGACTGGCAGATTCGGTTAACCGAGAAAGGGAGAGAACAAGCCGAGCAAACCGGGAAGATGTTGAGAGAAATGTTGGAGCGAGATAAGATCGAGGAGCCGGAGAAGGACCCGAAAGTGTTTTTTTACATCAGTCCGTACAGACGATCGAAGGAAACCGCGGCGGGGATCGCGCAAAGTTTAGATCCGGAGATGATCATCGGCGTGCGAGAAGAGCCGCAGTTGCGAGAGCAGGATTTTGGGAACTTTCAAGACGGACAGATGATCAAGACGAAGAACGAGAGGCAAGCGTTCGGGAGGTTTTTCTACAGGTTTCCGGATGGGGAGAGTGGTGCGGACGTGTACGATAGAATGACTATTTTCGAGGATCACATGGTGAGAGATATCGACAACGGGAGGTTTAGCGGAAGCACGAATATGGTTCTGTGTACGCACGGTTTAACGTTGAGGATATTTTTGATGCGATGGTTCCATTGGACGGTGGCAGAGTACGAGAGGATTACAAATCCGGCGAATTCAGTGCCGATTATATTAGAGAGAAGAGAGGAAGATTGGACCGTCGTGAATTGCGAACCGGATTGGGACAATATGTTCGGCGACGGAGACGAGGACGCGGATTTGTGCGCGCACCACGCGGTGCACACGAAGGAGTGTTACGAGTTGACCGAAAGTAGCATGGCGGCGTTGGAAGGGTGCACGGACGACATGTGCACGATGATTTTACCGGAAGAATGTTGGGAGAGAGCGTTAAATTTAGGTGTAAGTGACGCGACGGAGTGCTCCATAAACGGCGGGGCGGTTTCATGGAAACCGACTTCGTAATCTGTATGACTATTACTATGTTTATTTAAACGATATATAACAAAACGCGGTGCTGAAAAGAAGCCAAAAACTCTATATTACATAACTATTTCTTTGGGGGCGACCAGTAACCGTGCAATCCAGGAGGGACGTGCTCGTCCATCAATTGGATTTTACACTCGTACCCTTTACCTGCTTCAATGTTCTTCGCGTCGAAGATATACAAAAAAGTTTCATCCGAACCCGCATCGTTGACGAGTTGTAAAATATACCCGTCGTCTTCGTCGACCGCGTTCGGTTTCGCCGCGAAAATTGGTTCTTGCACGAAACATCTCTCGCCGTAGTAGTACACTTGGTCAATCGCTTTCTCGCCGCTATCGTTCGCGCATGGGGACACGTCGTACTTTACCAAGCACTGGTTCGGTCCCCATTTTTTCCCGTCTTTCACGACGGAACCACCCGTGTAGACGTATTTGTGTTCCTTACCAACCATGGTTGGATTCATGCACGGAAACTCGCAGCATCGGTCCGACAGGGATTCTTGTTTCACCTGTTTCGAGTCTTTTTTCGACGGGTTGACGGTAAATCGAGTGTACTCCGTTCTCGATCCATCTTGCCAGAACGCCGGAGTCACCATATCTAAGTTCATCGAGAAATCCATAAACTTCCAAGGGATGGAGTCTAAACACACTTCGCCGGTTTCTTCTCTTTCGAACGCGTTCACGTGGTGGAAGAAAAACTGGTTCTTCAACTCGTACGACTTCGCGACTTCGTCACCACTCAACATCTTTTTCGCTTTCTCGGTTCTCGGAAACATCCACAAGATTGGTCTTTTCCCGTCTTGCATGGCAATCGTTTCCGCCAACGCGCACTTGGCGAACATGTACTCAGTCATCAACTTTTGAAAATCTAAGCTCGTCGGGTTTTGGAACAAACAATACCAGTTCTCGGTGACTAACATGTCGTGAAAGAATCCAAACGTCGCGTTCGGCACGTCAAAATCCACGCGCTTCTTCTCCGTGCCGTCTTCGTTCCACTCGTAAAACGCGGCTTTGTTCGACGTGAACGGAAACGCGCTCGGTTGCGACTCGATTGAAAACGCAATCAAAGTCCTCTCTTTCGTCTCTTTGTTTTCTTCCACTCGGTAATGCGCCGCCATTTGCGGTACTCTCAAAGCTTGTCCTAACACTTCGTCCACTTCTTTTCCAATCGTGTTCAAATCGTTCTTCCTCAACTCGTGTGGCTTCCCGCCTTCCCACAACGCGTACACTTTATCGTTCCATTCGACGACGCCGGTGTTCGCCACATTCTTGACATCAAAATCGAACGGGTTATAAAACGAATCGCCTTTGGGGTTTCCGACGGCAAACGCGCCTTTGTATAACATTTGCTGCGCTTCTCGTTCGTCGTAAAATCCTCTCGTCTCCACAAAGTTATGCTTGAACTGAATATTCGTTTTATCCTCTTCCTTGTCGGACGAAGGCGCCGTAATAAATTCGTACGAGTGCACCAATCCGTCCCCGTCGAAGAACTGGTTAATCTCTTTCCCGTAAATATCCAACATCCCGGGTCCGTTTCTAAACAGAGTCCCGCCTTGTAATCCAGACGGAATCTCCCCGTCCACGACGCACGCTTTCGGTATCCTTCTCGCGTCCGAGCTCGCTTGCGTTTGGTTGCTCAAACTCGTGTTTCTATAAATCGACCGCCAATCTTTGATGGTTTGATTCGTCGGGTTCCAGGTTAAGTTTTCCGGACCGACTGGGCCTTCCTTGATCGGATCTCTCGATAACGTCCACGGAATCGACACTCTCGCTCGATCTTTTCCTCCTCCTTTTCCTCCTCCTTCAAAAGAAGAAGAAGAAGAAGAAGAAGAATTGGCGACGTCACTTTGCGTCACATTCGCGACGTTTCGAGGCGTGACGACGAAACGTTTTCTTTTCACAGCAACCGACGATGATGCGTTTCCACGAGAGCAGGTTTTGGTAAAGCGCGGCACGTTGTGCCGCTCTCTCGAGGAAAAGAGAGGAGGACTCGAAGCACTGCTCGAAGAAGAAAACATGATTGATGGATGGTGTTGTTGATGTGTGCCTTTAAATGTGGATATTTCTCTCGAGTGAAAAAAAGGAGAGCCACGAATTTTTTTTAGGCGAAATTTTTACAGTTTTTACTCGTTCAGAGAGAGAAAGAAACTCTGCTACGTGTTATTAGTATTATTAGTATTCGCTTGAGTAGTAGTATCATTCGTTTCCTCCTCTTTCGCCCAAAAACTGAACGCGAACGACGAAGTGTGTTGTTCTTGTTGGTGTTGCGAGAAGATGGTGGTGGCGGTGGAAATTTTGTTCTTGGTGTTGTTTTCGTTTGCGTTCTCGCCTCGCGGCTTCTTAGTAACGTTGTTGGCGTTTTCTGTCGTTTTCGCCAGGCGACCGACTCGCTTCTGCTGCTTTCGCGGCGGCGCGATTTCTTTTTTTGTCGTCCTCGCGCGCTGTTTTCGAGCGTTCTCGAGTATTTCCGGGTACATCTCGCGCATTCGCTTTTCGAAGGCTTCGCCGAGGGAGCGTCGCTGGGTTTTATCGTCGTATCCGCTCACCAAGTTGCTGTTCTTGCTGTCTAAGATTTTAAGGACGGTTGGCATATTTGATCGAGAGACGAAGTTTGCCGTGAGCGCTAAATGCACATTTCTGTCTTCTTCGTCTTGGTCTTGGTCGTCGTGTTCTGGCGGTAGGTTTACGACGCAATGCCACCATTGGCTGGGCACGAAAATAACGTCTCCGGCTTCACATATCGTCTCTTGAAAGTGGTACGCTCGTTTAGAAGTTTCCTCTCCTTCAAAATCGTCGTCGCCGCAACTTAATAACGTGTCGTAAAAGTTTTCGTACCATTCTAATGGCGTCAAAGGACACACGACGCTCGCGTTATCTTCAGATGGAAACACCCCGGGAGGGACTTCATCGTTCGGGAACAAGATCCATTTTTTTCTACCTCTGAGCACGGCGTTCCACGCGCTCGTGCCGTTCGGATCTACGTGGAACGTGCTTCCGCTACGATTCGGACCGAAGATCACCCACTTATAGTGTGGCCTCTTTTCCTCTCCTAAAACTTTAAAATAATCACCATCTTTGGAAAACAAATTGTGAAACAATCCTCCTTCTTCAAATATCTCGGTATTCTCCGTCCACATCTCCTCTTTCGCTACTTTCGGATCGAACAGTAACAACTTGCTATCGTCGGTATCGTTTTCCCGTAAACAATAGGAAAGGTAATTGTTCAAACTCGTCCGGTAGCCGCCCACTAAGAACGTCTCGTCGCCGTATTCATTCAATAACGCATCGTTCGTCTTCCACTTCTCGATCGCTCTCCACTCCTTCGCTAATCCTCTCAAAACAACCGGCCGATTTTTGTTCTCAAACTCCTCGCGAAACCGGCTCTCGATCGACTTCTCGTCCGCGAGCGTTCTCTTCTCCCTACTACTACAATCGATCTCAGGCACCGTAAAACTTTCCACCCACGTTTTTTTAATCTCTAAGTTATTAATCTGTTTCGGTAAATACAATGCGTCGGAATATACGCATCCCATTTTCTTCTTCACCTTTGTCTTCTTCTTCATCGTCAAAGTCGTCTCGTTCGCCTTTACATAATACAACTGTTTCCAATTTCTGCATCGCCTAAAATCAGCTTCCTCTAAACCAAACCTATTCAAATACAGCTTCTTCCACAAGGAATCGAACGAGGCGTATTGGAAACACATTTTACTCGCCATTGTGAATTTCGCGAGCGTTTTTGCATCGTCTATGTGTTCCAGAACGTTCATTAAAACTCTATCGTCGAGGAAACTCGAGAAGAATTCCCCTAAAGATTCTCGTCGAGAATGTAAATACTTGCGCTTCTCCGCCGGTGAGTCAAAGAGGAAGAAGAGCATCCCGAACGGTTTGACGTCGTAATAATCTTCATTTTCATCGTTGGTATCATTATTAGTAGCAGCACAAGAAGATCTCGTCATCTTTCTCGCTTCAAAGAGAGAGTTAAAGAGAAAGAGAAATGGGGGAAGCGAAAAGGCAAAGTGGGAAGTTCAAAGAAGCTGCGCTTTATAGAAAAATGTGAACGCCATCGATGCGTAGACAATTACTCGCTATTGCTATGCGCAATTTCACCGCGACTCGGTGGTGGTTCTAACAGCACTTTCCTCGTTACCTTCCTCGTCGTCTGAATCGTTTAACAGGTACTTCAAATACGCCTTTGCGAAATCTCTGCAATCGTTCTCGCACAACGCCAGGTTTCGCCAGTCGTCCGAAGCGTAAAACTCCTTAGCGGAGACGCGATCGACCGCTTCGTACAAAATCGTATTCATTTTGCTGTTTTTGTCTTCTTCGTCGTCGGAAGAAGAAGAACTGAGTGCGAACAAAACTGCTTCGAGGATAGATTTCCGTTTCACTTCTCCGATAAACTCTAACCCGCTGGATGCGTATTTCCTGGTGAACGTTTTGTGCACGATTTCGTGTCTGATGACTCCTGTAACTTGCGTTCTTAAGACTAACAGTTTGAACGCGGTTTCGATTTGTAAGGAATTCTTCGGCGAGAAATCGACTAAATACTGTAAAGAATTCGCACTCTCATCCTCGCTGTCGTTCAAAATCTCCAGAACTGTCGCGTGGTGTAAGAACGTTTTAGGATAGAGTTTCCCGTTTCGTAACAGTTTGTGTACAAACTCGAAGCCGTCTAACGGTCTCAACGCGAGGAAGATTTTGATGTTAACTTCTTTTCCTTTTCCTCCTGGTTCTTTTGTCGCTGTTGTTGCGCGCGTCCTCAATGTCTGCGCGCTTCTTTGTCTGCGCTTTCTTCTCACAAAACTGGTCGGAGGAGGAGGAGGAGCTTTCGTCGCTCCCGCTTTCTGCGTCATCATCTTCATTCATTTTTGTAACGAACTCTCGTTTCCCCGGGGAAAAAAGACAGACGTCACAGTTTTATGTCATATCATTTGGTCATCGTACTCGTACCAGATGTCGTCGTCTGCGAAGAAAAAGAAGACAAAGAACACGAAGAAAGAATAAAACATGCACGACAGAGACGACCCTTACGTTATTTTGGGCATCTCTCCTTCCTCGGATGCGAAAGTCATCAACGACGCGTACCGGAAATTAGCGTTGCAATACCACCCAGACACGGTGAATAAGAATACGAATACGACGAATACGACTGATAACAACAACGCGAACAAGACGTTCGATAGAATCACGCAGGCCAGAGAAAAAGCTCTGAGAAGAGCGACAGGAGGAAAAGGAGGAGGATATGCATCATCGAACAGCTGGCGAGAGGCGACGCGACACAGCGACTTTAAAGGAGGAGGAGGAGAAAATTTTTACCAAAAGTACGACCATTTATACGAGCGAAGACGACATCCCATGCACGTGGGCAGACAATACGGCGGCGGGGTTTTATTACTCTGGAGTTTAAGTTTGGTGACCTTTGGGAGTTTTTTGTGGGAGATATCGCGCGCGGAACACAAAGTCGGTCCGGCGACGGAGAAGCGGAGAGAGAAGCGAAGGAAAGAAGAGTTTGCGAACCGAGAGAAAGCGAGGGAGATTGGACGGATGGAAAGAGGGAGTACAAGTGGTAAGTCTGCGAGAAAGAAGAAAGAAAAAGTCGTGCCGGAGATGATGACGATGATGGGAAATAGTCGACACGTGGCGAGGTTAGATGATGGAGGGCTTTTATTCGTAGAAGACGAAGAAGACGGGGAAGAAAAATTCAATCGCAAAGGATACTACGAGACGACGACGAAATTTAAACGCGTTAAACCGTTCGTCTCGAAGCACGCGGAACGAACGAAAGCGAACGCGCTGGCGCAGAAAAACTTATCCGAGGAGGATATCGAGAAAGCGTTGATACAAATGCGAACGATGGAACGCGAGATTGAGTGCTGCGCAAAGTGCGGATGGCCGCTACCGTATCAGAGCACGATGTCCTGCCCGGCGTGTGGGGCGAGGACCATACAAAAACGAGACGTCGTTCGCGTCGTAATTAACAAGAAACAGCAACCGGAAAATGGAACAACAGAGGAACAACAGAGTAGTAGCAGAGCAGCGGAGGTGAAAGAAACTTCTTCCGACGACGATCTTCCGAATACTAGTACTCATAGCGAAACAACTCATAGCAAAAATCGAGAAGCCACCGCCGGGAGAGCGAGCAGCCCGGCGTCGTAGTAATATATTAGCACCATTTCGATGATGATTGAATCTAGCGTGTAGTCTAAACGCGTATTGTAAAACAGTAGTTTTAGGTTGAAAGAAAACGGCCCGAAAGGGTAATACTAAAGCGCTCGCGTAAGTACTTTTTGCGCGGAAAAGACAAATCTCATCAGGGAGTCCATCACCATTTTTTTCCTCACTAACTTTTCTCCGCGTTTGCGCTTTATCTACCCTTTAAACATGGCGGAGGACAAAGCGGAATCTCTCGCGGCTGCCGTGAATTTGTTGACCCTTCTCGCCTCTGATTCCGGCAAGGAGGAGTTCTTTCTCCCTTTAACGCTTTCCCCGTCGGCAAACGAGTCGCCGACGGAAACGAGACAGAAGTGCCTGTTTTTCGAGTGCACGTCGACGGCGTTGCAAGCGCTCTCGAAGATGTTTTTACCGTCCACGCCTGAGCTGTTGAAAGTGTCCGCGCTGAAATCTATCGCGAAGAAAGCGAGGCGAGTGTCACTGACGGAAAGTCAGTCCTCGTTTAACGCGTTGTTCGGGTACGGCATCTCGAAGACGAACGAAACGAGATTACGAACCCTTTTTACGGAAAGCGAGAAGGAAACAAGATATGCAGTTGTGATTAGCGTTCGATTGAGATGCGGAGAAAGCGTGGCGGTGTGTGGACTGTTTGAAGACGGCGAGAGCGGGTTCGGGAAGGCGTCTTCGGGGACCTCTTCGTTCGTGGCGTACCCGTTGGCGCCGTCGACGACGTTTCTGGAGCTCCAATCGACGCCGGAAAAGGAAACGGATGAGGTGAAGTGGTTGTATTGCGACGATAAAGGGAACGCGAGAACAGAAGATATGCCGTATTTTAAGTGGAAAGGAAAGTTGCGGCCGCATAAGATTTCGCACCAAGAAAAGTTGTTTCGAGGGATGCGGAAAGTGCCGGATGCGGTGGTGAAAGCCGAGTGGTGGGAGACGAGCAGACCGTTAGCGGAGGAGAGGGCGAGGCAGCAGAGAGTAGCGGACGAATTATCGCAAAAAGAGATGGAAAAGTTACGAAAAGCGTGCGTTATTGGAAGAGGGGCGATTGATTGTGTGGTGCGAGCGATTCGCCCAGGAGTTACGCCGGAGGCGTTGGACGCGTTGTGCCACGATTACATTTGCGATAAGAACGCGTACCCATCGCCGTTAAATTACTATTGCTTCCCAAAGTCGTGCTGCATAAGCGTAAACGAAGTTATTTGTCACGGTATTCCCGATTGTCGGCCGTTGGAGGAAGGAGATATCGTGAATATCGACGTCACGGCGTTTTTCGGCGGATACCACGGCGACTTGAACGAAACCGTGTTTGTAGGTAGTAGTGGCGATAAAAGCAATAGCGCTACAGAAGAAACAGCGAGCGAAGAAGTAGCAGATGGAGTAGACAGTAGCAAAAAAGAAGCGTTCAAACTGCTCAAGTGCGCGTACGAGTGTCTCGCGGAAGGCATGTCCATAGTCAAACCAGACACGCGATACAGAGACATTGGCGAAAAAGTCTCCACAGTCGCCTCCAAATACGACTGTTCGGTCGTCAAAACCTACTGCGGGCACGGCATCGGTAAGCATTTTCACTGCTTCCCGAACGTTCCGCACTACAAAGGCAACAAAGCTGCCGGCGCCATGAAACCTGGCCACGCGTTCACCATAGAGCCGATGATCAACCTCGGCAAAGAATGGCGCGACGAGTTATGGCCGGACGGATGGACCGCAGTCACTAAAGATGGAAGCTTGAGCGCACAGTACGAACACACGATGGTGTGCACGACAGATGGCGTGGACGTGTTGACAAAACGGAATAAAAATAGCCCGAGAGTGTTTCCGTTTACCGAGTTCGAGGATACCGGCGACGACGACAAAGACGAAGAAGAAGAAGAGGCGGACAAAGAGAACCAGGTCATCGCGGAGCTCGAAGAACTCGTGAACCAATTCAACACCACCAAACTTTAGAGAGAGGCCTAGGAAACGATTTGAGGAGAAAGAGCGTGTGTGAGTAGCCCAGCTTTATATCGTTGTAGTCCTTATTTCCACCCCTATAGGACCCGCTTGCCACTCCACTCAAAACAGTTAAATTTTAACCTCGCCGCCAAAAACCTCAAAATTAAGGATTTCCACACACAAAATGTTGGCCGCTGCTCAAACAACGAAGATAAACCCATCCTCATTCGCGGCGCGGGCTCGAACGTCTTCCTCCTCGTGCGATGGGGACGGTTGTCGATGCTCTTTTTGCTGCGCGAATGTTATTAAGAGAAAGGCGTTGAAAATGTCGACGAAACGCGAAGCAGGAGTCGTCACTCGCGCGGAACAGTACCGCCCTGGGATTAACATGCCGGAAGGTCCGGACTCGGACTTGAACAAATGGTCGAGGAAAATCACGCAACCGAAATCGCAAGGCGCGTCTCAAGCCATGCTCTACGCGACTGGATTGACCGAAGCGGATATGAACAAACCGCAAGTTGGAATTTCCTCGGTCTGGTGGCAAGGGAACCCGTGCAACAAACACTTGCTTTTGTTAGGGAACGAGGTGAAGAGAGGCGTCGAAGCGGCTTCGATGGTCGGGTATCAGTTCAACACGATTGGTGTGTCCGACGGGATTAGTATGGGTACGCCGGGGATGTCTATGTCGTTGCAATCGAGAGACTTGATTGCGGATTCCATCGAGACGGTTATGGCCGGGCAATGGTACGACGCGAACGTGAGTTTGCCGGGATGCGATAAGAACATGCCAGGGACGGTTATGGCGATGGGGAGGATTAACCGACCGTCGTTGATGGTTTATGGCGGTACGATTCGACCGGGTATTTCGCAGTTGGATGCGAGTAAGTCGTTGGACATCGTGTCGGCGTTTCAGAGTTACGGTCAGTTTGTGACGGATGCGATTACCGAGGATGAGAGAAAGGATATCGTGAGAAACTCGTGCCCAGGCGCCGGGGCGTGTGGTGGTATGTATACCGCGAATACCATGGCATCTGCTATTGAGGCTTTGGGGATGACGTTGCCGTATTCGAGTTCAATCCCGGCGGAAGATCCGTTGAAGATGGACGAGTGTTTCTTAGCCGGGAACGCGATTAAGCACTTGTTGGAGATTGATTTGAAACCGAGAGATATCATGACCAGAGCTGCTTTTGAAAACGCGATGACCATTGTTATTGCCCTCGGTGGTAGTACGAATGCGGTGTTGCACTTGATTGCTATGGCGCACGCGTGCGGGATTACTTTAACCTTGGATGATTTCCAAGCCGTGAGCGACAAGACGCCGTTTATTGCGGATTTGAAGCCGAGTGGGAAGTACGTCATGGAAGATGTGCACAAAGTTGGTGGCACTCCGGCGGTGTTGAAGTATCTCATGGCGAATGGCTTGATTGATGGTTCGTGCATGACGGTAACAGGTAAGACGTTGGCGGAAAATTTACAAGCCTGTCCAGATTTGAAGGAAGGGCAAGATGTGATCGTGCCATTGGATCAACCGATTAAGAAGACTGGACATTTACAAACGTTGTACGGAAACATCGCCCCGGATGGTTCGGTGGCAAAAATCACCGGCAAGGAAGGTCTGTACTTTAAAGGTACTGCGATTTGCTTCGATTCCGAGGAGGAGATGCTCCAAGCATTGGCCGCAGATTCGAAGCAGTTTGTTGGTTCAGTCATCGTCATTCGTTACGAAGGTCCAAAGGGTGGTCCGGGTATGCCAGAAATGTTAACCCCGACGTCTGCGATCATGGGCGCTGGCTTAGGGAATGACTGCGCGTTGATTACGGACGGGAGATTTTCAGGCGGCTCACACGGTTTCGTCATCGGTCACGTCACGCCAGAAGCGCAAGAAGGCGGTCCGATTGGTTTGATTGAAAACGGAGATGAGATTGAAATCGACGCGGAAAAGAGAACGATGAATGCATTGAACGTCACGGAAGCGATGTTTGCTGAGAGAAGAGCCAAGTGGACAGCGCCACCTTTGGAAGCGACGAGCGGGACGTTGTATAAGTATACCAAATTGGTGGCGAGCGCGTCCAAAGGTTGCATCACAGATCTGTAATATCTGATACCAGGTACCTAGGTACCACAGGTACCAGTATATATATTATCTATTGAAGCTACAATTATCCTCTATCTATCTATCTATTTACTCATCTCTTTTTCGTTTATGCTTACTTACTATACTATTCTTTCTTCATCGCTTTTCTGTCGTCTTCGTCGAACGACCACACGCTAAAATGGTGGTTCAGCGTTCGAATGCCGTGTAAACGCTTCCTGGTTTGGCTACTCAAGGCACCTTTATCATTCCTATCTTTCTCTATATAGAATATACGTTTTATGCGCGAGTGCGTCAGCGCCATGGCACACATCAAACACGGTTCGTGCGTCATGTAGATGTCGTACCCTGTGCATAAATATGGCTTGTCCGGGATGCCGATGGATTCAGCCATCACTTTTGCCGCCACAGATTTCCGACGTTTTTTAGCCTCTGGAGAGGTCAAATCTTCATTCTCTCCGAAATCATTCTTGCCGTTGTTATCGTGCGCATCTGGATACAGTTGTAAATCCAGTCTCGCGACTTTCTCGATTGCAATCATCGCGCAGTGTTGCATAGGAAGACACCGCCTCACCCCGCCTCTTTCGTCGTCTCGTTCCCCATTCTTCGCACAAGCGACCACCTCGCCGGTCTTTGGATTCACAATCTCGCAAAATCTCTCGCCTTCTTTTACTTTTAACACCAACGATCTCGCCCTCTCCGTCGCCGTCGTCCTCTCCTCGTCGTCCATCTTCGCCTCCTTCGAGTTCACTTCGCCTTTCGTCGTGGCTAACAAAACCGACGGCCACCACTCGTTCGCGCGTTCCAACTCTTTCCTCGAGAGCACTTGTCGGTTTGAAACGACACACGGCAGTAAATCTTCCTTCGTCGTGTTCGTCACCTCTAAAACTTTTCTCGCGTATCTCTTCTCTTCTTCTCCGGAGACGCTCACGAATAAGAAAACGCTCTCCGAGTCGTCCGGGTTCGATTTTACTCTCCGAACGTGTTTCGGTGGCACACCAAAATCATCATCATCATCATCATCGTCCTCGTTTTCACGCGCACCCCCTCCTGTCTCTCCTCCAATCATCCTCCTCCTCCTCGCCAAAATTTCGCGTTCGTAGCTCGATGCTTGCTTCACCGCCAGCGAACACGTCTTTTTGGGAATGCGAACGCAAAATGCGCTCCGTTTGGAAAGTGGAATTGGAATCGAAGGTGCGACGAAGAATGGTTTTCTTCTTGAAAGCGCGTCGTCGTCTGAATCGTCGTCGTTTTCGCCGCCGTTTCGAAACATTGATAAAGAACGTGGTGAAAAGCGTGGAAGTGGTTTACTTGTCAATAATCAAAGCGCGTTTTTCATCGTGTTCTCGATCGATGTGTGTGTTATTATAAATACGGATTAGATATTAACTCTAAAACAAGAGAATAAAAATGGGCAACCAAGAACACAACAGAAAAGTTCGTGTACCGTGGTACCTACCTACTGTAGGTAAAAAGAAAGTTTTATTAATTACTTCTTTGACGGTTTAACGGCTTTGGTGAAATACATCACGGTGTAAATACCAGTCTTTCCGCCGTCTACCAAGGCGTCCGCGCCTTTCTTCAAAAACCCACTCACGCCGACGCTCCCTTTCGGGGCAATTCTCACCATCTCCAAAAACAAGACCAAATAATGGGTAATCGCGCGCCCCCAAATAGTCGTCTTGAAGCTCCAGAAATCTCTAAACGGCGACCAGCGTCGGTACGGGTCGATGGGTTCGTACCAGTTCACGTCGCTGGTTTTCACCAAATCTTCCTCTTCCTCCAACTTAAATCCAGCTTTTTTCATGGCGTTCGAGACGTCCTTGCAGCTTCTCGCGGTCGGTAAACCGTTCCCTAACAAAATATCTTGTCTGATTTGTTTGTGCTTCTCGTTTTTCGGGTCGTACTCTTCGGTTAAACACCACTCGTAAGACGCGAACACGCCTCCGGGTTTCAACACGCGGAAAATTTCCGCGTAACATTTTTCCGCGTCCGGCGCGTGACAAGTCGCTTCGATTTGGTACACCGCATCGTACGTGTTATCTGGAACCGGAATGTTCATAAAGTCAGCCTTAATAAACCCGCAATTGTCGTGTCTCCCGGTCGATTTGTTTATCTGTTCCCCTCTCGAAATCTGAAACGCGTTGTTATTCAATCCCGTCACGTCCGCTCCCGTGAACGCGGCAATCTCTCTCAACGGCCCACCAATCCCGCATCCGACGTCTAAAACCTTATCTCCTTTCTTCACGTTCAGTTTAGAGGCCAAATAATGTTCGTGTCGAACGATCGATTCTCTGAGCGTTTCCCACTTGTACCGGTGCGCGAAGTGGAAGGATTCGCCCCATCCGTACTCGTAAAACGAGGTCGCTAAATCGTAATACTTGTTCACGACGTCGGTGTAATTTCCCGTGCGTTTGGAGTCGTCTTGCTCTTTGAAGTATTCCTGTTTGACGTGAAAAGTGGTCGAGAGTGATAAGGAACGAGAGAAAAGAGAAAAGGTGTCAGTCACTGATCCGTTCCAAAACGAAGCGAGACGAAACGATGAAATTTTGCAAAACTTCGCACCTCGTAATCTTTCGTCACTTGTTCGCTCTCGTTCCTGTCCACGTTCCCGCCCATGTGTTTCACGTTAAATTTCTTGTTCTTTGACGCCATTTTGATGACGATGCGTGCGTGTTATCTCTCGCTTCTTCTTTCTCCGATAAGGAAGAGATACTGTGTGGAGATTGAATATGCGTTTTGGATAGAGAGATCTGGTGGGCGGATTTTGTCTCTTTTTTTTCAAACAAAATGCAAGCAAAAGAGGAGAGGAAAAACATTTTTAAGCGCGAATATTTACGAGCGTAATCTCACGCGAGACTCTTTCTCCGTATCTATCGCATATGGGGACAACGCATACATGTAGGCTATGGCTATAAAAGAGCAAACGTATGTGGTACAACAGGACTATTCATGAGCTAATGCCAGCGACGCATGTGGAATTTCAAAGTATCAGATCGACGAAACTTCATCTCGCAAACATCACATTCGTACGGCTTCTCGTTCGTGTGAATACGCATGTGCTTTTTCAAATCACCAGAATCACGAAAAGCTTTATCGCACACATCACATTCGTACGGTTTCTCGTTCGTGTGAATACGCATGTGGACTTTCAATTGACCAGATGTAGTAAAACGCTTCTCGCACACATCACACTCGTACGGCTTCTCGTTCGTGTGAATACGCATGTGGATTTTCAAAGTACCAGATTGACGAAAAGCTTTATCGCACACATCGCATTCATACGGTTTCTCGTTCGTGTGAATACGCATGTGCTTTGTCAAAGTACCAGATTCACTAAAACGCTCCTCGCACACATCACACTCGTACGGCATCTCGTTCGTGTGCGTACGCATGTGGACTTTCAAACTACAAGCCGTAGTAAAACGCTTCTCGCACACATCACATTCGTACGGTTTCTCTTTCGTGTGAATACGCATGTGGATTTTCAAAGAACTAGAATGACGAAAACACTTCTCGCACACGTCACATTTATACGGTTTCTCGTTCGTGTGAATACGCTTGTGGTCTTTCAAACTACTAGATTGAGTAAAACGCTTCTCGCACACATCGCACTCGTGTTGCGTTCTCTTTCTCTTCGATCCTTTCCTAAAAGCAGTCTCTTCTTTTCGTATCTGTTCGTCCATTTCATAATCATCATCATCTTCTTCTTCATCATCATCATCATCTTCATCGTCATCAATATCATCATCAACGACAACAAAAACATCATCATCATCCTCGTCAGGTGGTATTTGCAAACACAACACCGGTTCTTGTTCTTCTTCTTCATCATCACCCACAACCACCGTCTTCACGTTTACCGCGCGCTGCGGATGTGGATTCTTTCGTCTCGCCATTCTGTACAGTATTTCCTCTTCTTCTTCTTCTTTGTCTTCTTCTTCGAAACGTTGAGCGCGCTTTTGTGAGTAAAGAAATGACAACTTCTTTTCCCTAAAACTTTTGCCTTTCGAAGAGAGAAAAGTTCGTTACGATATACTCCTCTCTCTCTCGCGCGAACAACCACGTATACTAACTTTGTTGCCACCACGAACCAAACACAAAACAACACTTCTCAGAGCACGCAGCCGCCTTTTTCGAAAAACAGCACAATGTCTTTCCTCTCAAACGCAGAAGAAGAACGGAAAAAGAAATGGATGACTTTTATGGAAACGAATCGATTGTTCTTTGGAAGCGGCAACGACGACGAGAACGAGAACGAGAACAAGTCGTGTCTGATCGTGGTCGACGTGCAAAACGATTTCCTCTCACCAACTGGCGCCTTGTCCGTCCCGAATTCGGAAGAAATCATCGAGGATGTGAACGCGTTAGTCGATGTATTCTCCGAGAGAAACGAGCTGGTGATTTTTACCCAAGACTGGCACTGCCCAGAGCACTCCTCGTTCGCGAGCGCGGAAAAGAATAAGAAACCGTTCGACGAGGTGGTGAAGTGTTACAAAAAAAACGAAGGAGGAGAAGTAAAAGTGGTGCAGACGTTATGGCCGGACCATTGCGTGCAAGGGACGAAAGGCGCGGAGTTTCACGAGAGAATTCGAGTCCCCACTTCGGCGAAAGTTATTCGGAAAGGGTTCCGTAAACGGGTGGATTCGTACTCGGCGTTTCTGGAAAACGATAAAGAAACGGAAACTGGGTTGAGCGAGTTTATTCGCGGCGTGAATAAAGGATTGGAGTTATCATCATTAACATCGTCATCGAAGAGTGATGATAACGCCGCGAAAAGTCCAAAAATCACGCACTGCGTGATCGTCGGCGTCGCTTTCGATTATTGCGTCCGTTTCACCGCCGAGGACGCTTTCGAGCTCTTCGATCGCGTCGTCGTTTTGGAAGACGTGACTCGAGCGGTAAATCTCGGTGACTCGGTCAAAGAGGCCAGAAAAGCGATGGAACAGAAAGGCGTTCACGTGGTTAAAATCAGCGACGGGGACAACAACATATAATAGCGACATCATTTTACGTAGAGTAGTAGTAGTAGTAGTAGTAGTAGTAGTAGTAGTAAGAATCTCTTCAAAGAAGCAGACGCACTTTATATACTACTCTCGCTTCGTTGTAATACTAATACTAAGAATAAGAACAAGAAAACAGCGATAAAGAATGGGTGGCACGGCAAACATCCGCCGCGAGGCCAAAGCTTCGAGGGAACAAGAGCAACTCGCGAAAACGAAAGCGCAGGAGCACAAAGCGAACGAAGATGCGAAATTCATCGGCTTCGAGAACCCGACGTTAAAACGAGAGAAGAAGAGAGAAGAAGACGCGAAGAGAGAAGACGAAATCGCGCTGAGGAAAGCGGAGAACAGAAGATTAGCGAAAATGGAGGAAGAGGAGATGAACAAACTCGGTCAGAAGAAGAGTTCGAGCAGTAAGAAGCTGACGAAATTCGAAATCGAACAGAACAAAGCGATGGATGCAAAGGCGAGATTGAAAGCGAAATTCGCGGCGAAGCGAGAAGCGGAGTCGTACGTCAACGTGGACGAAATCGAAAACACAAACAAAGCACGCTTCGACGCAGAAAATAAAGAAGCAGTAAAAGGAGGAGGAACTATCGACAGAGCGGTCAAGGAGTTGACTGGATTGGACATCGCGAAGAAAACGCAACCGGTTTCGATGAAGGCGGCGTACAAAGCGTTCGAGGAGAGAGAACTCCCCGGGATGAAAGAAGAACGGCCAGGGTTGAAGAAAAGTCAGTACGACGAGTTGTTGTCCAAAATGTGGAAGAAAGATCCGACGAATCCCGTGAACGTTAACGCTTTAAAGAACGGCAAATGATGCAGCGATAGCGGTTGATTGAGACTCGCAGAGGAGCAAAGAGAGCACTGCTCAAAACCACCACAAGTTAAGTTGTTGTTTGCACGCACACTTAAAGCGCACTTAAAGACAGTAAAATCCTCTCGTTTTCGAGCGCTCAAAAAGACCCTCTTTTTCTTTCGTTTCTTCTCAATGATTGCGTCTTCTTCTTCTTCTGCCTGTGCTGCTGCTCTGTCGTCGTCGAGTCATCATCATCATCATCACACGCAGCAGCGCATTATCCAAAACTTCAAGAGAAAGACGACGACGACGACGACGAAAACAACAACAACGAGAAGACAACAAAGAGCGACGAAGACGACGACGACAACAACAGCTCTGACGGGAGACCAACAAGGAATTTATAACCCTCCGGAGTCGAAAGAGGAGGCGTTTCAGCAGTGCGCGACCGCGATCGAACGTCTCGTAAACGCGTCCCAGAAAAAAAGCAGTTCGAATAAAAAACGAGCGATGCGAAAGCAAGTCTCGAAAAGAGGGCAATTTTTATGCGCGGAATTACCGGTGATGGACGACGGCGCTTTATCCACGTCGGAGATGGCGTTATCGCTGGTGTTTGACGAGGAAAACACGAGCGTGGTGTACGCGGACGAAGAAGCGGCGAGGAAGAGCGCAGAGAAGAATGGTAAAGTGGAAACGTTCTCGCTGGCGGAAGCGTTGGAGGTAGAGGCGGATTTCATCGCGAGCGAGAAGACCGGGGCGGTATATTTGGTCGGGTTTGGAGAAGACGAAGTTGAACAGGCGGTGAAGTTAACGAAGAAGATTAACCCGTCGCGGGCGATTGTTTTGGTGAACGCGGAGTGGATGCACGCCGGTGATGGGGGAGATATTTATAAATCCGAAATCATTGCGAGCGGGAAAGACGTGGATTCGATTTCAGAGACGGAGAAGTTTAAGAATCAATTCGCGGTGGTGTACTCGTATTTACCCTTAGCAATTGAGAATAAGGTATTCGGCCAAAACGCTGGAGGGGCTATATTCAAGTGCGTCTTAGGTGGCGCACCGAGCGGGACGCCGTGGAGAATATTAATCACGGATAAAGATGGAAAGTTTAGTCAAGTCGGCGCGATGCAACGAAGACCCGAAGGCGAGGACATTCAAAACACTTTTTATAACGCTTACGCGGCAACAAGTCAGGTGAATAAAGGCGTCGGAGCGATAAAGAGCACGTTCGATAAGTTCAAAGAGAATTTACCTAACCCGTTCGGTGGCGGCGGATAGAAGTAGAAAATAGTATAGGTCCAGTAAATTACTTCGTATTAATTCATTTTTACAAAATTGTGTTTCTCTCTATTTCTTCTTCTTCGCGCGCGCGTTTGCGCGCATATGTGTGCGCGTATGTTATTCAGCACGTTCTTCTTGTCAACGATAATTGTATTCTCTCCGCCACTGAAATTTTCATCATCAAGCAGTCTCGGCGAACTGCGTCAAATCAAACGTCAACACCTTTGAGCACGCCTCTCGTTGGTCTCTCGAAACGCCGACTAACGACTCCGCCTTGTCGTAAAAGTTATCCTTGAGCGAAATGACGATGGATTGCGTACCACCTTTGCCTAAGGATTTCGAGCGGACAAACCTAGCCATTTTTTCGACGTTGGATTTATCCAACGCCGCGTCGACTTCGTCCAAGACGAAAAATGGCGACGCGCGATAGGAGTGAATCGCAAAGAGCAACGCCAAAGCGGCGATAGTTTTCTCGCCGCCCGATAACATCTCCATCTCGCGGTATCGCTTAGATGGAGGCATGGCGGTGAAGTTCACGCCACCCAAGAACGGTTCGTCGTAATTTTCGAGCGTTAAGAACGCTTGACCTCCCGTTGGATGCGCGCTACCTTTTGTCAACTCTCGGTACGTCTCAGAGATTCTCTTCTCGACGTGCTCAAACGCGCCTCTAAAACGAGCGCCTCTCGTCTCCGCAATCTCTCGGAAGGTGATTTGACACGCGCTCAACTTTTCTCGCGCATTATCAATCTCAACCGCTTGTTGCTTTTCCTTTTCGAGAATTTGGTCGTACTGTTCGAGCGCTTTCATGTTTGGCTCGAGCTTTTCTAAAGTAGCGGCGCGTTCGTTGCACTCGTCGCGCATTTCCCCGTCGAGTCGGTCTCTTTGCGCCTGATCGATGGCTAAGCGCAACTCGGGTTTCAAGTCCGAATAGTCTACCGCGTAGTTTTCGTCCGTATCGTACTCACTTCTTGGCGCGTCCACGTCCATGGCGTCGTCGTCATTTTCTACTTCTTCGTCTTCTTCTTCTTCTTCGTCGTCATCGCCCGCAGTCTTTCTTTTTCGAGACGAACTCTTCTTCTTCTTTTTCGCACTACCAGAGCCGGCGGCGAGTTGCGCCGCTCGCGGGATTTCCAACAACTCCATGCTCGCATTCTTCAAGACGTCCAATCTCGAACCTCTCAACGCGTCCAAGTGATTATTCTTGGCGTTAATCAACCTCGAAAATCGTTCCCGTTCGTCGTTGGCTTCCGCGTTGAGCTCTTTCAGAGATTGCAATTCGCGTTCGACGCTTCTCGCGTCGTCTTTCGCGCGTTTCAATTCACCATCCAGCTCTTTCAACTGCGTCTTCATCTCCGCCGTGCTTTGATTGAGTTTTTCCAACTCCGTTTCCAAAGTTTCGATTTCCTTTTCGCACTTTTTGATATCTTTCTCGTTGCGTTTGATGGCGGAGTCGTTGTCGCGGGATTTTTCGTAATCGAGTAACTCAACGACGCGCGCGCGTTGCGACGCAAACTCTGCTTTAGCTTCCGCTTGTTTCTTTCGCCTCGTCTCTCGTTCTTCTTCGTGCTCGCGAATGTTTTTGATGCCGACGCGCTTGGAAAACTCGGCGTAGATTTCGTCGGAAATGTCGTGGATTTTCGCGTCCAACTCGACAATTTTTGCCTCGAACTCTTTGATGGATTTCTCCGTCGCCTCGCGTTCGGGAATGATCGGTTTCAACGCGTCGTTAATTGAAGTCATTTCATCTTGAAACCGCTTCAATTTTGCCTCGACGTCTTTGTAATCTTCCTTCAAATTCGCCAAATCGCGTTCGTGTCGTTGCTTTTGAGAGTACACCGCGCTCTCCTCGTTTATGATTTGTTGCACCGATTTCAACTTCAACATTTCCGTTTCTAACTTTTCTTTTTCTTTACGCCACGTGTCAATATCCGCTCGCGTGAATCTGTTCGCTTTATCCGTCAATCCTTGAGAGCTCCCACCGGTAAGTTTACCTGCTTTATCGATGCTCGTGCCGTCTAAAGAGACGACTTTCAATAGCGCGCCGGCGTTCTTCTTGCTCTTGTCGTACGCAAGTTTCTTCGCCTCGGCGTGGGTGTCGCAGACGACGCAATCCCCTAACGAGTGCAACATCGCTCTGTGGTACGCGTTATCGTAGCTGACGACATCGATGACTAATTTCGCGGTGCCGCCTAATTCGCGCAAGCGTTCGTTGTTCTCGGACATCGTCTTGATGTCTTTCAACGGAATAAATTCCATCGCCGGGACGCGTTGGTCTTTCAAATACTGAATGCACTCTTTCGCGGATTCACGATCGTCTACGACTACCGCATCTGCGCTTCGACCTAGTGCCGTGATCACAGCTAACTCGTACTTTTTGTTCGACACTTTAATCAAGTCTGTGACTCTCCCGCGACATCCGGCGAAGAGCGATCTCATGGACGCGATTGCCTCCGTCGCTTTCATTTCGCGTTCGTTTTCTTTACGCAGCGCCTTCGCACTTCGTAACTTCTCAGTTAAGGCGTCGATTTGCGTTTGGTAGTGTTCCGCTTTTGCTCTCGTAGATCGTTTCTCGTCCGCTAAAATCTTAATCTTGGCGTCTTGCGCTTTGAAATCGGATTCGGCCAGTTTCACTTTTTCGCCAACCTCTTTCAATCGAGCCTTTTGCGACTTCTCGTTTTCTTTCAAGAACGATTTACGTTTCTCCAACTGCGCGATTTTACCTTCTAAACGTTCCAACGTGCCTTTGTCAACGTTCGCTCTGTTTTCCGCCGCGTCGCGTTCGCGTTTGAATTTAAACGTCTTCGAACCGGCTTCCGCGCGTTTTTGGTTAAACTCTTCGCGTTGCGCGTCGCTTAATTCTACTTTCGACCTCTTCTCGGCTTTCTTCAGCTGGTCCGCGTCGTACAATCTCTCCGCGTCGTTCACTTCCTCCAACTGCTTCTCCAACTTTGTCACGTCTTGCGATCGAGAATCTTTATCCTCCTTTGTCTTTTCCAAGTTTGTTTGCAACAACTGTAATTTCTTCTTGTTCCTTTGCAAACTTTCGTTCGATTTGACCATTTTCGGCGTCGCTTTCGAGAGCTCCTCTCTCAACTTACTCATCTTCTTCTCCGCCACCAGCGCAGATTTTGCCACCTGCGCCTTCGTCTTCTTCTTCTCCTCTAGTTCGACTTTATTTGCCTCGTTCTTTTCGTCGTGCGCGTCTCGACTTTTCACAATCTTCAACTTTTCCTCCTGCATCGTCTTGATGCCTTCGTCCAAATGAAACAACTTCATCATCGCTCGATCCGTCTTCAACTCCTTCAACTCGTTCACGAGCTTTATGTGCTTCTCTGCCTCGTCTTTTTGCTCTTTAATCTGTTTTCTTTGGCTCATCAACGTCTTTTTCTTCCCGAAGACGACCGCGTTCTCCTCCTCCGCCTCTTTCACTTTCAACTGCGCGTCGTTATACGCCTGCTTCAACTCGTCGCTTCCGCTCAATTGTTCGAACAGTTGCGTCAAATCTTTCGGCGATTTCTGCGCGACGGCTTCGATGTCGCCTTGAAAAACCAAAAAGTTTCTCGCTTTGACGAGGATACCAAACTGTTTCAACTTCTCCGCGTACTCTTCAAACGTCACCGTCTTGTTGTCGATTTTATAGTCCGAGGCGCCCGAGTTGGATATCGTGCGCGAAAACCGTACCTCGTTCTTCTCTCCTTCTTCTTCTCCTCTCTTCTGCCTCTTCTTCTTCTTCGAGTTTTCTTTATCTCCGTCTCGTTCTTCGCTCTCGTCTTCTTCTTCTTCTTCCTCTTCTTCGTCGTTGGTATTCAAAACGTACACCAAACTCACGCTCGCGTTTCTCTTCTCCTTCGAATCTTGCACGTCGTACGCGTACACCAAATCTCTCAACGTCGACCCTCTCAATTGCGCGGATTGCACGCCTAAAACGAACGAAATCGCATCCATGAGGTTTGATTTCCCGCTCCCGTTCGGGCCTATGATGGAGGTGAACTTTTTAAACGGACCGATGATTTGTTTCCCTTTGTACGACTTGAAATTCTCGAGCTCGATTCGCGACAGATGGCCAATCGGAGCGGCGTTGTTTTTCTCATCATCGTTATTCTTATTATTTAAACCAACATTACCATTTCCAGGCGTGTTCGGTGGCATCAGCGGTAAAACCATTATTGTAAGTAGTGCTCTTTATATATCGTCTCTCTCTCTTTGCCCTAAGTGCTGTTGTTGTTGTTGTTGTTGTTGTTGTTGTTCCTCTGCGCTTCTTCGTTTCAAAAGTGTGGTTGTTCAAAAGAGTTGAGAAAAATTCAAATTTTGGCGGGCTCAAAAAAAATAGTTTAGGGTTTAAAAATTGTCAAAAGAGGACACTGGATTATTTTGACTCTCGAGTTGTTCTTTCTCTCTCTTGGATTACTCTGCGCGCTGCTGTTTTGTGTCCTCTTGAAGAAGAAGAGAAAGAAGACGAGAAATATGAAGAAAAGCAACAACTTTGTCGTCCCCGGTGGTGGTGGTGGTGGTACGAGTAATACTACGACTAAAATGTCTAATATAAAATGGGACAAAGAAAAAGTCTCGTCATTGAACAAACAACTCCAAAATGAAAAGTGCGAAGAGATGATGAAACGTTTGAGAAAGAACAACAACGCGTGTTTCACGTGCGCAGGGCCGGGATCTTTAGCCCCGCAATACGCGTGCGTGACATTTTCAACCTTCATATGCACGAGATGCGCGGGCATCTATCGCGAGTTTGGGTTTCGAGTGAAAAGCGTGAGCGCGAGCACGTTTACGCCGGAAGAGGTAAACGTGTTCGTTTGCAACGGTGGGAACGAAACGGCGAGACGAAGATATTTCGCCAAAGGTAAGTACGACGAGAATAAGTATCCGAAACCGGAAAGCAGCGAGACGAATAAGATAAAAGGGTTCGTGAAAGCAGCTTTGGTGGATAAGATTTGGATGAGTGATGGTGTTGATGAAGGTGGAAAAGGAGGGGATGATGGGTCGACGACGACGCCCGCGCCGCCGGATGCGAAACCAAAGTTGTTTAGAGAGAAATCGCCGGATTTATTCGGCGGTTTGTTTGAAGATGAAAATACTGAGAAAAAGCAACAAGAACAACACCAAGAAGAACAAAAAGGGAATAGCTCGGTGAACTGGAGCTCCTTCGCGTCGCCGCCGTCGTTTCCAACCCCTGGGAATGAGACTGTTTTTAACGCGTTGGAACAAATCAACAATCCTACGAAATCGCCGACGAAGAAAATTACCTCCTCGCTCTTCGACGCCGCGGAGCAGGTGCAAACCGGTGGATCTGGTTTCAGCCAAGGGTTCGCGTTGAAACCACCGCCGAGAGTAGCAAATGCGGTGTCTTTTCAACAACAGCAGCAACAACAACAACAACAGCAACAACAACAACAGCAACAACAACAACAAGAAAACGGTACGACGGTGGGAGAAAGCGTGGGCGTGGGCAGCGGGCGTGCAATGTTGGACGACGATTTTTGGTCCCAACCAGCGATACCAACTGCTGCAGCAGCGCCGGTGATTAGTATGCCTGCAATGCCTGGCATGCCGCAAATTTCTGGATTAGGCATTTCATCGCAGCAGCAAAGCGCGCCTCCTCCTCCTCCTCCTCCTCAGCAACCACTACCAGAAACACAACAGGCGGACCCGTTCGCTATGTTTGGCGGCATGACTGGCGTGTCGGCGCCTCCAAAACAGCCAGCTGCACAACCTCTAATGCCAGCTATGCCAACTATGCCAAACATGCCGGCGATGCCAAACATGCCAAACATGCCGGCAATGCCAAACATGCCGGCGATGCCCAGCACGATGCAAAAGACTTCTCCAAGACCTTCTCAAAATTCAGCGGCGTATAATCCGTTCGCGTAAATTAGATTTTTAGATAGCAGCACGCACGCGCAGAAAAGTGTACATATAACTTACAAATACTAATAAGCTAAAGTATAATGACTGATGATAATTATTTGCCCGCCACTGTGGGCGCTTGATTCTTCGCCTCTTCTAAACTCTTTTCGTAGTTTTCAATGCTCTTGAACAACTCGGCAAAGTTACCTTTCCCGAATCCCCCGCACCCAGCCGCTTGTTCCTTCTTCTCTTCTTTCGGATATTCGCAACCGATGCGTTGAATAATCTCGATGAATATCGTCGGTCTATCCGTGAGTGGTTTTGTAAAAATCTGAATCAGCACGCCTTGGTCGTCTTTATCTACCAACAAACCTAAGCGTTCGCACTCTTTCAAAGTTTCGTCGGACAACGCGTCGCCAACTTTGGCTTTCAAGTTTTGGTAATACTTCTCACTCGCGGGCGGTTGAAAATCAAAGCCACCAAACATGCCAGAATATTTTTTCATTTCCGTGACGGTGTGAATAATGTCGTCTGTTTTCAACGCCAAATGTTGAACGCCCGCGCCGTTGTTGGCTTCTAAATACGTCTGAATTTGCGATTTGCGTCGCGTTCCAAACGTCGGTTCGTTTACCGGAAGCAAGACAAACTCGTCGTTATTCGCTAAAACCATGGAGTTTAACCCAGAGTCGACAGTTCCAACATCCGCGGCGACAAATTCGGCAAACTCGTGGAATCCTAACATCTTTTCGATGTATTCCACGGTTTCGATCAAATCGCTCACGTTCCCGACGCAATGGTCCAAACGTTTCAAACCGTAATTCCTCTTCTCACTTTTACAGCTCTGTTCTTCTTGTTCTTGTTCGACTGCATCGTAATCTAAATACCTATACGTCTCATCGTCGTCCAAATGCGTCGTCGCATCTTCCACGAACCTCAACTCCACGTCTCCGTACAGCGCGACTTCCGCCACCGTCGCTTCGCGTCCGTCTTTCCTATTCCTCAGCGTTCTCGGCGCGCGAACACTCACGCCACCATTTTTCGTGCTCACTGCGTACGCCTCTTTGCAATCATTCACTCTCACGCACACGCGTTTCACCGCTAAGCCGTGTTTCTCGACGAACTGTTTCGCTAAAGCTTTTTCTTCCTCGATTGCTTTCGTCGTTTCATCGTCGCTCACATTTTTCTCCTCCTTCTCGCCTTCTAAGTCTCTCCCGTACCCTTTTTCCTCCGTCATCACCGGCGCGGTAAACACAAACACCAGCTCGTTACTTTTCATCGCGTACGAGTTATAAATCACATTCCCGGTCGTCGTTTGATCGCTCAGACCGATGACGTTCATCCCGAGCGCGATGGCGAATCGATTCGCGGTCGTTTTCGCGTCTTGACAGAAAAACTCAATCGAGTGGAAACGCGTGACGGGGAACAAATCCGAATGCGGATTCGCGCGTTTAAAGTTTGAGTACCCGACCAGTTTTCGTTTCTTTTGTTGATTCGGTACCGTTTTTGTCGTCGTCATCGTTGACGATGTTTTTGGTGGTGGTGCATCGTCCTCGTTCGCAGGCGCAGCGGTTTTAGGTTTCATGTTCGCTCTTTGCGAGTGGATAAAATGACGACGTCAACACAGAGAGAGGGAGAAAATGTTCTAAAAATAGCGCATATTTGGCGTGTTTAATTGTTGTTTGATTCGCTCGATACGTCACGTAAATGTATACGTGTGTATATGTAGGACTATAAAAGAGCTAATGTTGAGTGCGCTTGTGCCTTTTCAAATCACCAGATTGACGAAAAGCTTTCTCGCACACATCACATTCATACGGTTTCTCGTTCGTGTGAATACGCACGTGCGTTTTCAAACTACTAGATTGAGTAAAACGCTTCTCGCACACATCACATTCGTACGGTTTCTCGTTCGTGTGCGTACGCATGTGGTCTTTCAAATGACCAGATTCACGAAAAGCTTTCTCGCACACATCGCATTCATACGGTTTCTCTTTCGTGTGCGTACGCATGTGCTTTTCCAAATTACTCGATTGAGTAAAACGCTTCTCGCACACATCACATTCGTACGGTTTCTCGTTCGTGTGAATACGCATGTGGTTTTTCAAATGTTGAGAATGACGAAAAGCTTTATCGCACACATCGCATTCATACGGTTTCTCGTTCGTGTGAATACGCATGTGGACTTTCAAATTACCAAGTTGACGAAAAGCTTTATCGCACACATCACATTCATACGGTTTCTCGTTCGTGTGAATACGCATGTGGTTTTTCAAACTATCAGCCGTAGTAAAACGCTTCTCGCACACATCACATTCGTACGGTTTCTCGCTCGTGTGAATACGCACGTGGCTTTTCAAATGTTGAGATTGACGAAATCTCTTCTCGCACACATCACATTCATACGGTTTCTCGTTCGTGTGCGTACGCATGTGTACGGCCAATTGGGATGGACTTCCAAACATCTTCTCGCAAACATCGCACTCGTGTTGCGTTCTCTTTCTCTTCGATCCTTTCCTAAAAGCAGTTTCTTCTTTTCGTGTATGTTCGTCCATTTCATAATCATCATCATCTTCTTCTTCATCATCATCATCATCGTCATCATCATCGTCATCATCATCAACAACAACAAAAACATCATCATCATCCTCGTCAGGTGGTATTTGCAAACACAACACCAACGGTTCTTCTCCTCCTCCTTCTTCTTCTTCATCATCATCACCCACAACCACCGTCTTTACGTTCACCGCGCGCTGCGGATGTGGATTCTTTCGCCGGCTCATTCTTCTTCTTGTTCTTCTTGTAGTATCGCAAACCACGCGCGCAGCAGAAAACTATTCGCGAGAGGGAATGAAGTGAAGTGATTTCGTTTCGATTTCCACACACAACTGCCCCCAATTTACGCTTCGAATTTTACCTAATAACTCAAACCTTCTTCGTGCGTTTAGTTGCGAAAAAGGAGGAAAAGACGAGAGAGAGAGAGATGGGAACGACGACGACCAAAAAGAAGAATGACGATGACGCGATGAGAACACATAACGAAGAACTGAAAGCGAACGTGGCAAAGATGGATGCGTTCTTGGACGCGATGGAAAAAGCGATTGCGAATGCGAACGACGAGGACGAGGACGCAGACGACAAGAAGCGCATCACTTCTCCTTCCTCTGCTTCGAGCAAAATGGTGTCTTTGCAAAAAGCGGAAAAGTTACTGGAACGCACGAGACTCGGCTTGCTCGCGTTCGCGGTTTTACTCAAAACCAACGGCGTCAATTCGGACGAACACGAAGGTTTACGACTTGAGAGGAAACGGGTCGAGGCGTATTCCAGGAAAATAGAGGAGACGAAGAAACGAATAACGAAGAAGAACGAAGAAGAAGAAGAAGAAGAAGAAATAGGAGAGATTAAAGAGGAGAGTAGAAAGAATAATACTCGTCATCGCGAAGACGGGGAGATCCCGCGCGCGAACGGTCGCGTGGCGTCTCGCTTTGTCTTCAACGCGCTCGGCGGATCGAAAACGGCGGAGAAGAACCGGTTGAAGCAAGAAGCGCAGGCAAAGTTAAGACGGAGCATAGAAGAGGACGTGAAGAGTAAGTTCGAGGAGAGAGTGAACGAGAGGTATAGAGAAAAGGACAAAAGCAGAGGGACGGGTGAGAAGCAAAAGACGAAGAAAAAGAAGACAAACGACCACGCCGAGCCGGAAATCGAAGACGGCGAGTACAGCGACTGATGATGACTATTCAAAACTAAAGCGCACAAACACAAAATTCATCACTTATACAAAGGTGCTTCAACTGGCGGCGGTCCGATGATTAAATACAGCGCCAATAACCCGACCGTCACCCCTAACATCGTTTTCGTAAACTCCGCGCTCGTCACCGCGTTCAAAGCTCTTTGCTCGTCCTCTCGTATTTGATTTTTCGCGGCGTTGTTTTCTTTGCCTCCGGTAAAGAGTCCTCCTCCTTGTTTCATGTCCACGAAATCGTTCGGGTCGGTGATGTTCATCTCTCTCGCGAAAGACTTGAGTTTGGCTTTCAAATTTTCGTCGTCGTTTTTCTTGCTGTTGTTTTCGTTGTTGTCGTTGTTGTTGGAGGAGGAGGCGTGCGTTCGATGAAGCGTCGTCGTCCTCGATGATGATGATGATGATGACGATGGAAAATGTCGTCGATGATGATGATGATGATGATGATGATGATGATGTGATGACGACGACGGCAAAGCAGAGCTCGTCCAAAATCTCAAAGAAGAAGAAGAAGAGGACACCATTATTATTCTGAGCTATATATCAGAGCGTAGTATCACTGCGACGCGATGTGTTTTTGCGTCTGTCTGTCTCTCTGTCTGTCTGCAAGAGCGCTTTTATACTACGTGCGTCTCCTTGGTCTGGTGAAAGATTTTTTGGGGGGAGACACTTCTTCTGCAACCACTTTTTTTGTTGCTCTTAATTGGGCAGAAAAAGAGATCACACGTTCCAACACTTTTGTGTCTCTCTCTCTCTCTCGTGTAGAACACATACCACATACCTCTTTTGCTTGAAAAGAGAGACAACAAAGAGAGAGAGTGTGTGTGTGCGTGTAAACGACGACGACGACGAGAAAAAAGTATCATGAGCCCCGAGTTGTTCAAAAACAAAGGGGACGACATGGATGGGAAAATCTTGCCCTTGCATTCGCCTCGAACACCGACGACGACGAATACGAATAATAACGGGTCGTACAACAACTCGAATAAGAAAATAGCAACCTTATGCGTGGGCTACTGTTTCAGTTCAGCGTTTTTAGCCATCGTGAACAAATGGGCGTTGATGTTGTTCCCGTTTCCATCGATATTAACGTTCCTGCAATATTCGAGCAGCGCAATCGCGGTGACTATATTAGGGCACTTTGGAGTCGTGGAACGAGTTCGATTGGATTGGCAAAAAGCGAGGCAGTTCACGCCCGCGGTGGTGCTGTTTTACGTCTCGATATTTACGAATTCGAAGCTTCTGCAACACGCGAACGTGGATACGTTCATCGTGTTTCGATCGTGCTGCCCTTTACTGGTGTTACCGTTGGAGTACTTGTTTTTACTCAAAGGAAACAAGAGTAGTAGTAGTAGTAATAATAATAGGAATAGTAATACGAGCGACGACGGAGAGATGATGAGTACGAATAGTAGTAAGAGCGGGAATGCGAGCGTGGAAAGAGGGGAAACGACGTTAAAACCAAAACTGTCGAGTTTAGTCACCATTCGACAACTCGTATCTTTAATAGCCATCTTTCTAGGTGCGATTGGGTTTGTCCTCGTGGATAAAAAGTTCAAACTCCACAGCTACTTTTGGGGAGTCGCTTACGTCGTATCCATGACCGTCGATATGGTTCTGATCAAGAAAATAGTCACTAACGTCGATTTGAGCACGTGGGGGTTGGTGTATTACAACAACGTCTTGGCGATGTTTTTGTTTCCAATAGCGTATTTCATTTCCGGCGATTACGCGCGGTATCCAGAAATGATAGCCTCACTTTCCGACGAATCCAACTCGGCCGTGTTAGCCATCTCCACCAGCTGCCTCATGGGCCTCTCCATCTCTTACTTTGGCCTCGGCGCGAGGAGATCCGTCGGCGCGACCACGTTTACCGTCTTAGGCGTCGTCAACAAAATCGGTACCGTGATCATAAATACCGTCATCTGGTCGCACCACGCCTCGCCCATGGGTCTCACGTTCCTCATGGTGTGCGTTTTCGGTGGGGTTGTCTACCAACAAGAAGCCTCGAAGACGAAGAAAAGTCAAAGACTGTTGCACAAGAAAAGACAATTTTTGCAGCACCAAGCGGGCGGGAGCGCCGCCGCCCAACAAAAGATGTAGTAAAAAGTATTAACAATAGAATAGAAGAGAGTCACTTAGTATATACCACGAGACTTTGCGCGATTAATTATAAAGAGAGAATGTTTTAAAGTCACGCGTAACAGAAGAACAAGAACAAGAAGTGATCGATCCAGATCATCATCCTCTCTCTCTTTTTCTTTCTTTTCGTCTTCACTTTTTCTCCTCCTCCTCCTCTTTACTCTCACACACATAAAAGCATATAATATGTTCGACGACGATCATCCTCGCGCGATACTCATAAAACAACAACAATCTCAACATCAACACCACTCTCTCGTCGATTACCAGGTCCTCAAAAAGCGTTTGAAAGAGTGCAAGGAAGCGAACGTGGATCTCGCGCGAGAGATTTCAAAGGTGGTGATCACATTTCGTTCGTCTTTGTCTCGTATTTTTTACGAAGCGTCGTTTTAATAAACTCTCGCCTCTGTTGCGCTCTCGTCGTCGTCATTGGTCGTCGTGAGAAACAACGACGCGCGGAAGCGAAAGTCGACGATAAGGACGACGATGCGAGAGAGAGAGAGAGAGAGAAATGCGTGCTTCTATGCAACTCTTTTTACTCGCAAAAGTTCTCTCGTTCCTTTTCCGGTCTGACCTTTCTCTCTGAACAATACTAACAACGTGGACAACAGATAAGAGGCGAATCGAAAGAAGCGAGAGACTTGGCCCACCGCGCGTCGATATCGGAATCTATGATGCGAGTCGCGCATAACTGCGAACGCGCGGAGTTTGCTCGACTCAGGAGAGAAGATTCGAAGAAGATGAAACACATGCGGGAGGAGATCTTAAGGTTGAAAATCCAGCTGAACGACCACCACCATAACCACCACGCGACACAAACGACGGTACAAACGACTTCGAGAACGAGAGAAAGGGTAGAGGAGGTGGAGCAGCAGCAGTTGTTGGCACCGGCGGGAGCAGCGATAACGGCGGTATCGTCGCCACCGCCGCCGAGATCGTATTTGCAATTGAAGAAGCGAGAGACTGCGGCTCCGGCGGCGAGGAAAGGAGGCGAAGGAGAGTTTGCGGATACGAAGGAGTACTTTGAGAGTTTTTCTTCGGAGGAAGAAGAAGAAGAAGAAGAAGAGAGCAGTTCCTCGTGGTCCGCTTCCGACGAAAGTGGCTCTTTTGTGAGCGTCTCTAAGAGTAAGCGGCAAGTTGGATTGAAGAAGAGAGACGAGAACAAAGAAGAGAAGCAACCGCTGTTGTCTCTCGGTAAGAAGGACGAAACGACGACGGAGAAGAAGAAGACATTTTCGAAGACAAAGAAAACGACTACCACCATGAACACCACCGCGCAACCAGAAAACGAAAGCGAGCATCCGCTTCTCGTTCGCACCCTCCTCAAAGGTAAAGAAGGAGGAAAACCACCCTTACCGCCGCCCACTTCCAAGAAGGAACAACAAAGGACTTCTAAAAAGAAGAACGAAAAAGGCGAGGTTTCGGGCGCCGACGACGAGCGAAGAAAAGGAGAACAAGAACAAGAACAACAAGAACACGACGACGAAGAACAAAAAAACCTCCTCGGCAAAAACAGCGGCCACCAAACTCTCGCCATGCGAATGGGATTCACGCGAAATGCCGCAAACGTCGACACCGAACACCACCAAGAACAACAAAAACGAGGACGGCCGTCTCGCGACGTCGCCAAAAAAGTGGTCTCTTATAAAGAGCCCAGTTTGTTGACGAAAATGCGCCGACCGTCGTCGTAACTCCACAGAAGAAGAACAACAACAACAACTTTCGAGAGAGCGTTTATTAAAAAGATATATACCCGAGTCTTTAAGAGAGGACGACTGAAAAAAGAGAGAAGACATTTTTGCTCCTCTGTCTAATGAAATGAATATTATTGAGTACGAGTACGACGCAAAAAAAAGCATCAACACACAAGCAAAAAAAAAACACAAGAAAGAGAGAAAAATTTTAACCGAAAAATAAGGTTTTCACCGACGCGTTCGTTCGCACAAAAAACACAGACAAAAGAACAACTACTTTTTCTCTTCTTCTGTTTATAATAAGATGGCGTCTCTTCATCGCTCTCTGACGTCCTCGTCGATCAAAATCTGCACTTCTTCGTCGTCTTCTTTATCGAAAAGAGCGCGGCAACAACGAGGAAGAGCGTTTGTCTCGCTCGACCAATCTTTGGTGAGTTCTTCGGATTCTTCTTCTCGCGATGATGAGGAGGATTTTTTCTCGTCTCGGCGGCGGAATCGGCTCATAATAGGGAAAAAAGAGGATTTTGCTTCGAGGAGGAGGAGGATAAAGACGCGAGCGATGTCATCGTCGTCATCAAATAAGAACGTTCGAAATCCGCACCGAGCGAAACCAAACGTCCAATATTCCACGGTCGAGTTGACCTCAGAGTACGTTTTAGAGAAGAACTTTCACCCGAGTTACGACCACAGAAACGACCCTTTACGAGAAAACGACAGTCGATTAAACTCGCTGGCGTTTCACCACAAAAATTTGGAGGATGTGATTGCGTTATCAGAGACGAGAGGGAAGAACATGGTGGCGCCGATGACGACGCGGGTAATTTTCCCGGATTCGTACGACGAGACGAGGGCGACGCCGTACCCGATGGTGATTTGCGTTCCGGGCGATCCGGGGTACGGCGTGGATTACGAGGACGGGTATTATCACGCTTCGACAGAAGATATCGCCAGAGAAGGGATGGTTATGGCCTTGAGAGATTTAGAGTATCACAATAAGAACGATTGCATCATCGTTGATTTGTGTTTCAACACGTACACGTGGATGAACGACAGCTGTTCGAGAAACCACGAATCGTATCTCATGAATGTCGTTTTACCGGAATTGTTAGGGTACGAGGCGACAAACGTCGGAAAGATTTCCTTGATTGGGTACGGGACGAGCGGGTATGGCGTTTTATCGTTGTTGTACAGACACCCGGACGTGTTTCACCGAGCTGTGAGCGCGGACGCGCCTATTTGGGGCGGCGCCAACGAAGGTCGAGAAGTCGTCAGGAAAGAATATTTAGAGAGCTCGACGTACTCGTCCCCGAAAGGCTCGGAGATGGAAGAGATAACACCACCCGGGGAGAAACCAAAGAGTAAACAAACGAAAGATCAAGAGGATGAAGAAGACGAAGAGGCGAAAGAGGAGAAGAAGCGACGACGAAGTTTGCGGTATTACGACGCGTTTCCAGATTGCGGCGAGTCCTTCCCGGACGAACACAAAGTGTTGTTATTAGCGCACGCGGATAAGAACATCGAAGCGTTTTCTGGAGACCCGCGAGTGGAACAGTACCCGCGGTTAGCTTTAATCCCTATGGTTGAGTACGGCAGAGAAGTCGAGTGGTTTTCCGATGCCATCTCCAACGTCACCACGCACGACGTGCTCACCGGCCACGAGGAGGAAGAAGCGTGCCACGTCGGCCCGTGGTTAGCCACCGCGTTGGATTGGTTGAGAGAAGATTTAGGAGGAGGATGATGAAAAGTTTTTCGACGACGATAATATTAATAATGATGTTTTGTGGAATCACAACAACAACTCGTCGTTTTGCAAATATTCTTCGATTACAATGTTAAAAGTGTGTTATCTTTTCATCGTCTTCTCGTCGTCGTCGCTTTCTCTCGTCATCCTCTTTCCCACAAAGGGGAACAATATAATAAAAATTTTCATGTCTTGATACATATCATCTCTCTGTTTCTCTCTCTCTGTTCTCTTCTTTCCGTATACACGCAACCCTCTTCTTCTTCTTCTTCTTCTTAAGTCTGTCCTTTTTTTAAATTCCTCAAAAAAAGCTTATCGTCTTCTGCTCGACGCTCTCGTCTTCGCCCCTTGCGACGCGGTGTACGCCACGTACGTCATAACCGAGTGGATAACCGTTTGCGCCTTCCACATCGGTTGCGCGTACGTCGTTGCATCCGGACCAAAACCGGCGATAACCATCAACGGTAACATCAGAGCTTGGGCAAAACATGTCATTTTCAACGCCGTCTTATCTTTCGGACCGGCGGTGAGTAACCCGTACGCGAAGCCGCAGAGGAGGCAAGCAAACATACGGAAGGCCATCTTTTTTTTTGAAAATATTTTTTTTTTAATTCAATTCACGGAAAAAAAGACAAATAAACATACCATGGCGACCGCGCCTTCGGTTTTCAAAAAGTACGGCGCGATACCTTTCGGGCCGTAGTACTTCACCCAGTTGTGGTATAAAGTCACACCTGTTGTTGTGTTATAGATTATTACCCCATTTGAAAGAGAGAGAGAATTGATTGGAAACAATAATTCAGTTAAACGATGATGACAAAATTTGCTTTCGGGGAAAAATGATGTAATAAAAAATGGCCCGCCGCGCGCAACAACCAACTCAAAACCAAATGAAGAACAGAGAGAGCAAAAGTCGTACCGTACAAGCCGTTGTACGCGGCGAGGATTTTTTGTTGAGTCGTCGGAGCCATTTTTGTTCTTGCGTATAAATATGTATTTATGTGTGTTAAAAAGTGAGGCATAAAAGGTGAGTTTTTTATTCCCCCTTTTGGCAAAAAATACGAGCACACACAAACAACAAAAAGAACAGATAGGGGTTGAGAATCCACGCACTCTCTGCGCTTAAAAGAACAGACTCCAGACAGACAGACTCCCGCAAAATCTATGCGCCTAAAAGCAGCAAAAGGAAGCGCACAGAAGCTCCTAAAGTTTGGTATGTGTGTGTGTGTCCCCCGGGGGTAGGGCGACCGGTTTAAGGAATACGCACACAGAGAGAGAGAGTAAAAATTTTCAAAGGCAAAAACTAGACTCGCTTTGTACTATTTTTGCGTTTTTTTTTCTCGCCGCCACGTGACAAAAAATCATGATGGCTTCCTCTCATCGTCGCACGTCGACGATACAAAAGATCCTGTTCGCGGGGACGACAAAAGCGACGACGACAACTACCACCTCTTCTTCCTCCTTTTCTGCGCTCTTCGAACGCGCAAAACGTGCGCACGAGAAAGCGGGCCCGTTCGAGGCGCTTTTTATCCTCGGGGACGTCGTTTGGAAATCATCATCATCAGAAGAAGAAGAAGAAGAAGAAGAAGAAGAAGAGATGAGTAAAAAGAAACGGACGAGAGAAAGTGTGAACGCGTTCGTGGACGTGCTGAGAAAAGATGAAATTACGATGAAGACGTTTACGATGGATTTGTTTTTACTCGAACAGTTGAAAGAGCTCGAGGGAGAAGAAAAAACAGGCGTGCGTTTGGTCGACGCGGAGGAATTCGATGGAAAAGACGAGACCACCACTCATATCGAAGGATTGAATCCGAGGGGAAGCGTGAAACGAATCGTCGTGGACGAGAAAGAAACGAACGTGTTTTTGGTGAGCAAACCAGGCGTGTATTCAACTTTAATAAAGTCGGAAAAAGATGAAGAAGGAAACGAGAATCCGTTTTCTGTGGCTATTTTACCGGGTTCGTACGATCATTTGAACGTGAAAGAGTCGCACGCCTCCGCCGGGAACGCGATGTTAGCCGAGAAGACCGCGAAGGCGAACGGGGAGTTTACCGTTCAAGACGTGGAGGTGATTCGACAAACGGTGAGGAGATTGAAGGAAAATGGGTCGACTTTGTTCGTAGTGGACGTGTTGCTCACGCAAACGTGGCCGAAAGACGTGCACATGTTGTCCAGGTATAAGGACGCGATGACGCCGATTTCGGGAGAGGAAAAGAACGCGTCCAGGGATGTTGCGGAGATTGCGAATGTGATTTGTCCCAGATATCACGTGGTGGCCTCATTGCTTTCTCCGGAGAGTGAAGGTGAACAAAACATCGATCAGTTTTTTGAACGCGAACCGTACAGAAACGTTTCTGCGAAACACGCGACTCGATTCATCTCGTTGGCGAGCGTCGGCAACTCGAAGAAACAAAAGTGGTTGCACGCGTTAGGCATTGAACCTGGAGGCACCATGAACCCAATTAAGTTGTGTCAAATGCCACCGGATTCTACGCCGTCTCCGTATGCCATGGCTGGCGTCTCCAGCTTACAACAGCGAGGAGGAGGAGGAGGGAACCAACAAAGTTTAAAGAGAGAATTGAAACCGGATTGGCGAGATAACGCCGACGCGAAGAAGAAACAGCGATTGGAAGAGAGTCAAACGAGAGCGTTAGTTGGTGATGCTGATAAGACGATTCACGTGAGAAATTTAGATTATCGCGCGGATGAAGGCGCCATCGCAGAATATTTTGGCGAGTGCGGTGAACTCGCCGACCTTCGACTCGGCCGCGACGTGGAAACCGGGAGATCCAGAGGATTTTGTAAAATCGCCTTTAAAACGAAAGAGGGCGTCGATGCGGCTTTAGAGAGAGACCAACAAAACTTTTACGGACGCGATATTCGAGTTCAGATGGACAGACAACAACAATCGAGACAGTATAACGGCGAAAACAAAAACGGCGGATACGATCCGAACAAGAGGAAACCGCCGCCACCACCGGTATCGTGTTGGTTTTGCCTCTCGAACAACAAAGATACGCACATGATCGCGTCTATTGGAAACGCATCGTTCGTTGCTATGGATAAAGGTGGGTTGAACCCAGAACACGCGCAGATTGTGCCGATTGAACACGTCGCCGCATTTTCAATGCTTCCAGACGAGACGTGCGAGGAGGTGTGGTCGTATTTACAAGGCTTCCGAAAATTCGCCGAGGCGACGGAAGACAGAGGCGTGGTTGCGTTCGAGCGACACTTGACGTTGAAAAACAAAGGTGGTAATCACATGCACTTGAACGTGGTTCCCATTCCAAGCAACAGGAAACATCTATCCAAGAAGATCTTCGAACAAGCCGCGAAACGGTGCGACTTCACCTGGGATATCATCGCGCCGGAACACGCACAAACCGGCATCGCGGCGAGAAGCGCGATGACTTCTTTACTCTCCTTCCCAGAAGCTGAATATTACGCCGTGCATTTACCAGATGGCACTATTTTAATCACCGAAGTGAAACAATACGACAAACACTGGATGCAATTCGGGAGAGAAGTCATCTCGCACTTGCTAAAAACGCCCGAAACGGCGAATTGGCAAAGCGTCGTCCAAGACGAAGATGGCGAGATTGAACGAACCAACGCGTTTAAAGAAAGCTTTAAACCGTTCGATCCGGTCATGGAAGCCGAGGAGGAGGAAGAGTGAAGATTAAAGAAGCTTAGTCAACAGCAGTAGCAGCATAATAGAACCAGTTTAGTCATAGCAGGTAATTTAGTAACAATATTAATATACACGTTTGATATCCATGAGAGAGAGCGACGAGCTTTGCGATGCGATGCGCGATAAATTCTCGTATTTACCCGGTGATGTAAAAATCCATCTCGCTGATGTCTTTATTCAACTCGTGATGTTCGCACTCCTCCCACGGAATAAACACCAAAGTATTCAAACCGCGTTGCAAATCTCTCTGTCCGTCGCTGTTCGGGTGACCCGAAGTATACGCTCCCGGCGCGACGCCTTGCCTTTCCGCGCCTAAATTCCGTCTATACAGCGCCTCGTAATCGTCCACGCTCTCCCAATTTTCCTCCGTCGGTAAAATTCGTTTCGCTTTCTCCGTAATCTCCTCCTCGTCTAAAACCTCATTCGCGTCAAAATCTTCGTCCACTAACAAAAGTTTCACGCAATCTAACCTATCCGACCCACCTTTTAAACGAGATCTTAATCGCACCCAGAAGTGCGTTGTCGTGACGTACCCGCTCTCCGGTTTCATCTTCGCCGATTGACAGTGAATCCTCTCTTCTTTTTCTTTTTCGTCCAGCTGGTACCATCCTACGTTGACCGAAGAATCCTCGTTTGCTTTCTTGCCGTCGTACATCGTTCTCTTCACCACTCTGACAGGTTCCGGCGACGTTTTCGAGTACCACTCGCCGTTTTCGAGGAAACGAAAGTACCGATAATACACCACCACCCTCGCCGGTCGATGCTCCTTCTTGGACGTCCCAATCTCCCGTCTCGCGCACGCTTTCACGTACGTATTCCTACTCACGTACAATCCATCCGTCCGTATTCGATTCCGCTCGTAAAACATCTTCTTATAATTGTTCGAATACGCTTCCGCGCATCGTTTCCTCGTCTCCTCCCCGTTCACGTCAAAAAATCGAAACGCGCGTTCGCAGTGCGACTGCCACAAACTCTTCGTCGAGTGTTGCACGATTGCGTGCCACTTCTTACACACCGTGGAAACTCTGACTAAATCCCGAGGGGAGAGTCTTTTAAAAACCTCGTATATCGCGTCCACGTGCAACATGACGAGGATTTTACTCTTGTTATGCTCATCGTCATCAACATCCTCCGCGTTCATGAAATCGCACTTTGCATCATTCGCCAAAGAAGAAGGAACCCGCACGGAAACGTTATACAAGTCTTGCCACGGTCGAGAGAAAAATGACGACGACATTGACGAATGTCTTCTTGCCTCCATCTCTCGGTATATCCTCCTCGGTTTCAAAGAACGACGGTCGTCGAGTATGATAGTACTCTGTTATCCTCTCTTTCTCTGTTCTGTTTTTTAATGCGGTCAGTGGAGACGGAAAAGAAGAAGAGGAGTAAAAAACAACGCGTTCATCTCTCTCTCTGTGGAACTTCTTCTTGTGTGTGTGTGTGTGTGTGTGTGTTGGAGAAAAAAATGTGAGGAAATAAGAAACTCTTCTCCTTGCAAATTTAATAGTGTAAAACGCGAGAAGGCGTGAGTACGTTCGTTTGATTCGTTGAGTATGCGATATAAATGTATAAGAAAGCTATAAAAGAGAGCTAATTATGAGTGCGCTTGTGGCTTTGCAAAGCACCATATTGACGAAACTTCATCTCGCACACATCGCATTCCTACGGTTTCTCGTTCGTGTGAATACGCATGTGGATTTTCAAAGCATTAGAATGACGAAACTTCATCTCGCACACATCACACTCGTACGGTTTCTCGTTCGTGTGAATACGCATGTGGACTTTCAAATTACCAAGTTGACGAAAAGCTTTATCGCAAACATCGCATTCATACGGTTTCTCGTTCGTGTGAATACGCATGTGGTTTGTCAAATTACCAGATGTAGTAAAACGCTTCTCGCACACATCACACTCGTATGGATTCTCGTTCGTGTGAATACGCATGTGGCTTTGCAAATTACTAGATTCACTAAAACGCTTCTCGCACACATCAAATTCGTACGGTTTCTCGTTCGTGTGAATACGCTTGTGGATTTTCAAAGCATTAGAATGACGAAACTTCATCTCGCAAACATCACACTCGTACGGTTTCTCGTTCGTGTGAATACGCATGTGGGTTTGCAAACCACCAGCTTGAGTAAAACGCTTCTTGCACACATCACACTCGTACGGTTTCTCGTTCGTGTGAATACGCTTGTGGGTTTTCAAAGCATTAGAATGACGAAACTTCATCTCGCAAACATCACACTCGTACGGTTTCTCGTTTGTGTGAATACGCATGTGGGTTTGCAAACCACCAGCTTGAGTAAAACGCTTCTTGCACACATCACACTCGTACGGTTTCTCGTTCGTATGCGTACGCATATGTCTGGCCAAATCGGTCTGACTTCCAAACACCTTCTCGCAAACATCGCACTCGTGTTGTTGCGTTCTCTTCCTCTTCACTCCTTTCTTCATAAAACTCGTTTTTTCTTTTTGTATCTGTTCGTCCATCTCATTATCATCATCATCATCATCATCATCATCAATAACAACAAAAACATCATCATCATCACACTCGTACGGTTTCTCGTTCGTGTGCGTACGCATGTGTACGGCCAATTGGGATGGATATCCAAACACCTTCTCGCAAACATCGCACTCGTGTTGTTGGGTTTTCTTTCTCTTCACTCCTTTAGTCGTCGTCGTCGTCATTTCTTTTCGCATCTCCTTTTGCTCGAAGATTTCAAAAACGACTTCATCCTCGTCCGGAATCTTCAAACACAACACCGGTGGTTGCTCTTCTTTCTCTTCTTCTTCTCCTCCCCTCTCCTCCAATATATCACACTTCAAAACCGTCCTCGCGTTCACCGCTCTTTTCGGATGTGGATTCTTTCTTCGTCGTCTCATTATTATTCTCTAATATAAACAACATTAACAACAACAAGAACAGTTGTGTAGATTTTTTTTCAAGTCATTTGTCTCTTTTGTCTTTTTGTCTCTTTTTTTCATCCAAATTTTTGAACAACTCTCCACATAAAAAAAAAAATAAAAACACGCGAATAAAAAATGGAAGAAGAAATGATGATCGAACGAGACGAAGAAGAAGAACCGAAACGGCGAACGAGGTCGCCGCCGCCACCACAAACACAAACAGAAAAAGGCGCACAAAAAATTCCAGTTTTAGTAGGAGGCGAGGAGGATTTGGAGAATACTAACAATACTACTGCTACGAAAAACGAAGAAGAAGATGAAATCAAAGATGAATTAGAAATCGGACGAAACGAGGCGGGATTTCTCATCGGAGAACGAGGCGCGACGAAACGAAAAGTGCAGAAAGTCTCGCAAACGAAAATCGAAATCGCAGATTCCGAGATAAATCCAGAAACGTCCATCGTGACTATTCGAGGAACAGAAACGAACCGAGCGAAAGCGCGGAGATACGTCGCGTGGGTTTTGAGACAACCGGAAGGGAAGATTTTTTGCGATTTAGGCGACGACGTGGTGAGAGAAAACGTCTCCGTGGTGGACGTTCCAGCGGAGGCGATGGCGTTTGTAGTTGGCGCGAAAGGGAAGACGCTGAGGAGCGTGGAGGAAGAATACGGGACCTTGATGTTTTTCGGACACACGGAAAAAGACCAACCGGACAGCTCGGAGAAGTTGATCATTTGCGGCGATCGCGAAAACAGGCGCGGCGCGGAGTTGAAAGTGATGAGTTCGGTGGAAACGAAGGTTCAGGGGTACTTTGTCGATTACGAGAAGAACGACCCCGAGTTGAAACAACCGCTGATGCAACCTGGAGACGGTTTGAAAGATGGATTCGCGTACGACCAGTTTCCGTTCACCGAGGAGGAGTTTTCCTACGCTTTGGGTAAGTTTGGCCGAGTGAGAAGAAAGTTAGCGAAAGCGTCCGGGTGCGTGATGGAATACGTCGGACGAGTCGCGATAATGAGCGGGAACAAAGAACAAAGAGCGAGGTGTTGGGATTACACCAACTGGTTGATGAAACAAAGACGAAACAACGGCACGTGTTCGGTCGATCCGAACGCGCGGAACGATTGCGAAATTTGCGACGTTCCTGGATCGATCGATTTGCCTCGGTTACAAGGAAACTGTCATAAAGTCGAAGAAGCTACCGGGACGTTTATTTTCACCACCGATTTCGAAAAACCAGTCGCGGAAGGTCAAGACAAAACGTTGCTCATTTGCTCTCACGACTCCGCCAGCAGACGCAAGGCCCGAAGAATGGTGGAAGATTTAATCGACGGCAGACGAGACGTGTTCCAAGACAACAACCGAGGAGGCCCGAGAGGAAGAGGAGGAGGAGGAGGAAACAGAGGAAGAGGAGGACAACAACAACAACAACGCGGGATGAGAAACGACGGCGGCGGCGCCGCGGAAGCCTGCCGAAACTTCCAAATGGGTCGGTGTACTCGAGGCAACCAGTGCAAATACTCCCACGACATGTCCATGGCGCCGATGCAAATGGGCGGCGGGAGCGGCGCAAACCGAGGCGGGAGAGGCTACGATGACAACCACCCCCGAAACAACAACAACATGAACAACAACGGCGGCGGAAGAGGAGGAGGATCTCAAATCATAAACCGACTCAGTCGAGGCGGCAACTCCGGTGGTGGTGGTAATGGCAACAGAGGCCGTCCGTATTAAACAACCTTTTATCATCGTAAGAAAGAGAGAGAGAGAAAGAGAGAGAGACATAACATGTGTATCTAAGAAAGAATCTTAGTGTATTAGCGCTTATTAGTAGATGTAAGACTCCTACGTTTTATCCGCATTGATCAACCACACGAAAAGATATATATTACGAATAATGTCGCTGCGCGGGGACAACCCCTCTCGCTACAGTCGATACCACTTGAAGAGAGACCACGCCGGTGTTTCTCTCGCGTCGTCGTCGAAGTCTTCTTCGTTGAAACGCGCGAGTTTACTTTCCGGATTGCTTTTCGTGTTCATCCTTCCGTCGGTGTTGAACATCGAACATCGCGCGCGGAAACACCATCATTACTCGTCTTCTTCTGAGTATTCGAGAGGAGGAGCGAACAGTAATAGTAACAACAATAACGTAAGGTTGAGGTTTAAAACGCGAGAAGAGAACCACAGGGAGAACGATCGATTGCAGCACGAGTGGTGGAGAGACGCGCAAGAAGGGCTCGGGAAAGTTTGGCACAAAGTCTTTGACGAAGAAGAGGACGAATCTTTGACGAATACGGACGTGTACAAGCCGGAGAAGTTTGGACACCAAGTGGCGAAGAAGACGCACGAACGAGTGGTTGGGAATACAGACGAGAACGCGAGAAACGATGGAGGAGAGTTCAACTTAGATAAAGCGATAGCGGAAGAGATGAGCAAAGACGACGACGACGAGGACCACATGGAGGGGACGACGTGGAAAGGCGGCGTGCCCGTGGTGAAAGGACACAAGACGTGCGAGTATTGTTCGAACAGAGGCGCGTGTTTGACGGAGACGACGTGTCAATGTCCGGCGATTTACGAAGGCGAGAGGTGCGAGAAGTTGAGAGATTTCGTGGACCATCCGAGGGTGATGAAAGGGTTCAAGAAAGGATTTGAAGGCGCGAGTTTGTTGGCGAAAGCGAACACGAAGAATAACATGCCGCTGATGGTGAGGAGGAATCCTGGACAACCCGCGCACCCGGGGACGGAGAAGGCAATGGTCACGGAAATCGGGAAGTTGACGAGACCGAGCAGGGATAAGTTGCCGGAGGAAGATCCGTTAGGATCGGTGGTGTTCGAAACGTGCGCGATTGTCGGGTCTAGCGGTATTTTGTTGAAACACTCGCACGGCGCCGATATCGATTCGCACGACGTGGTCTTTCGATTCAACTCGGCGACGACGAAAGGGTTCGAAAAGAATGTTGGGGCAAAAACGACGCATAGAATTACCAATTCCAGAAATTACGGGTTTCGAGAGTACGATTCCGAGTGCGTCGTGCAACACATGCGCAACGAAATGTCCTTGGTGAAGATGTTCAAGAAACGCGCCAAGTATCCGGGATTGAATTTATACGGCGTGCATCCGCAGTTACACGGGTGGGTGGATAAGTCGTTTTCGTTTTTAGTCACCAGTGGTTTATTTGGAGCATTAATCGCCGCGCACAAGTGTGCTTCGGTGGATTTGTACGGCTTTCAAGTCTCAAGACACCACGGCGTGCAGTACCATTACTACAACGCCGTGGATGAACCGGCGAACGAGGAGAGAGACGGCGACGAGTGGTTAGCGGTAAAATCGTTAGTAGAAAGCGGTGTTTTGCACTTTGCGGATCCGTGTATCATTGAATGTCACGAAAGCGCGCGAGCTTGTTTGAATTGTCAGGAAGAACACGGGGACGACGTGCATTTGAGTCACCACGCGGGAGGCGCCGGCGGAGATTCGTATTCTTCCTCCTCTTCTTCGAATGGTGCGACGACGACAAATAACGCGCACGGGAACCGAGGACGACGAGGTGGTGCGAAGCACGCCGTGAAAAAGAGTCACAGCAGCCACGATTTCCAGAGCGAGTTTAGAAGCGGTAGTAGTGATAGCGATAGCGACAAAACCGAGGACGACGACGACCAAGTTTCGCAATCGTCCTCCTCGGACGAGTTCACGCATTAGATAATGTGTATATATAGAAATCAACCTCTAATAGTAAAAGTAGTAATACACTCCAGCCCCTATGACTGCCAAAACTGTCCCGCCAACTGTCATCGCGAGCTCTTTATATTTCATCCCTACCGCCGCGAGGTATCGCACCGCGCTCAACCCGAGCGCCTTCTTCGCGCCTTTCCCCGCCACTCGAAACAAAACCACCCGCAGAGCCGCGCCTAAAGAATCTAAAAACAAAAACGTTCGCCTCCGACTGCCTCTTTTTGCCATTCCGTACGCGAAGCACGTCAACGCTCCCGGTAAGACGAGTAAAATGGCGACTCCGTATTGGCGCATCAAGCGTTCGCTTTCGCGCACTTTCGCTTTGCTCACTTTCAACCACTTACTCCGTCTGTTCTCTTTGGTGAGATGCGCGACGATATCTTTCCCGTACCATCTCCCGCTGAAGAAGTATAAACAATCCTCGATGACTCTTCTCACCACTCCGATGAGAATGAACGAGTAGAACGGCATGTTGGCCGCCGAGGCGATGGTTAAGTTCACGTCGTTCGCGTTTAAGAGAAGCAACACCGTGGGCATTTGGCCGAGGATTAAGATTAAAACGTCCGCGAGTTTCCCGAGTACGTTCACCAATGAAATCAGGAACACGCACTGAGAAAAGGTTAAGAGAGGTTCTCCCCCTCGTGTTTTGGTTTTCCCGCTAAAAGAGCGCGTGGAGACGACCATTTTGTCGATGAATATCTCGATGTTTTCTCGCTTCGCAACAGTGGAGGAAATCGCGCCATTCTTGGGGCGCAAAAGTAGGGGAATGCACTCGCAAAGATGATGACGATGCCAGACGAGGAGAAGAACAACGGGGCCGATGATTCTTCCTCAAAAATCGATCTCGAAGTCGTCGTTTTAGCGGATAAGAGAGCGCAACCGTGCACGCACGAAGACGAGCTGAGAGCGTTTGGTTTGCTCTTATCCTCCTCCTTTTCTTCTTCCGATGAAGATGATGATGATTTTGCGGACAACGAAAGAGCGACGAAACGACGGAGAAAAGAAGAAGAAGAAGACAAAGAAAGAGAGGAGGACCTAAATGTGGACGACGAGGAGGAGAGAAAGAGGAGCGTAATTCGATCGAAATTCGACGAGTATAACGCGCAGGCGGATGGTTTCGTGGGAAGGTTTTGCGAGGAGAAAGAGGAAGAGAAGCAGTTTGCGGGTGAGGGTGTGAAAGAGAGAGTGCACGTGCTAGGGGATGCGTTGGTGGCGAGATGTTTGAGAAGAATGTTCCACGAGGAGAATGGAGACGAAAAAAGCGAATTCATCACGGAAGAGGACGTTTTAGACGCGGATTTTGAGAAGAGCGAGGTTTGGAGCGCGATTGTAGCGCGTAAAAGTCATGGTAGGAGTATCGATGATGGCGATGAAAACGAGTCTCGAGTACGCGTCGTCGTCGCTTCGGCGCTGGAGTCGTTCGAGTCGCGGGCGAAAATCGATCGGTTGTGCAAGAAGTTTAAAGTCGTTTTAGTAGACGTCGGCATCGAAGACGATCGAGGATCGGTTTTTGTGGTAGATTCGACACAAAACACGACGAGTTACGAGTGTTTGCCGAGAGATTTAGATGAGAGTAGTTTAAAGAAGAAAGAGAAGGCGCCGTCGTGCGTGTTGGAGAATTTCCCGTTTCAGTTTTCGCACTGCGTGGAGTGGTCAAGGCACGTATTTGAGAGGGTTTTCGTGAAGGAAGCAAAGGATCATTACGAGGAGGAGTTGAGAAGAGCAGAGGAAGAAGGAGGTGAAAGAGTTTACGATGAAGGTTTCGTGGAGGCTGATTCGGCGAATCGCGCGAATCGATTATTCGTCGAGCTCTTTCAGACGAAAATAGACGCCATTCGCGAGAGTTTTCCGAGAGATAAAGACGACGGGAAGTTTTGGGGCGACGAGAAAGGAAAGAGGTTTCCAGAACCGGTGAGTAACTTTAAGACCGAAATGAAACGAGTGCACACCGAGTTTCTCTTAGCCGCCCAAACTTTGTACAAGTTGAATTATCACAACGATAGGCCGACGTGGGATTATAGTCTACGAAGATTCGAAAGCTTAAACGGTAAAGCGCGATGGGACCATGCGATATTCGTGGAAACGTGCGCGTTACTTCGCGCGAGAACGTATCGTATTGACGTTCCAAAGTATACGTACGAAACGCATCGAGACGTTTTGTTCGATCTGCCTCGGAAAAATCCAGTCGCCGGATTCGTGGCGGCAAAAATCGCTTCGAGAGAAATCAAGAAGATTTTGTTGAATGAAGAAAAAGAGCGTCGCAGTCAAAACTCTTTCTTCAACGTCGTCACGAACGATTTTGTCGCTTCCGAGTGTCCATCGGCGTTTGTAGAAACAACCACGAATCGAAGTCGAAATCTTCCGGATTTGCAATGGACAATCTGGTCTGTTATCGACATCGACTGTTTTCTTCCTGGAAAGAACACGCTCGGAGATTTCTTACAAACCTTCCGCGAACAGGTTGGTTTGGAACCAGCGTCCGTTGGCGTCGGCGCTGCGCTCGTGTACATGGAATTTATGAGTAAAGAGAAACGCGCTATGCGAGAGAAAATGTCCGTGGTGGATGCGATTCGAGATACGTTGAATAGTAGCGCTAGCCTTAGTAAAGAAGCGTTCGAACCAATCAAGAGGAAGAATGGCGAAGAGGAATACGTCGTGTTAACCGTCCAAGCCGTGGACGAGAAGGATGAGGATAAAGATATTCCGGATGTGATTGTTCGCGTTAAATAAATGGAAGAATTAGAAATAATAATAATAGATTTTTAAAAAGACATCAGAGAGAAACACTCTAACACGGCGCGAGCGAAGCAATAAATGATAATAATAACTGTGATGAATACTTACAACTCTAACTCTTGATTGACTTTGCGTTTCCACTTGTCCGAATTCTCGTACGCGTTTGCAAAACTCAGCCCATCGCCGTCGATGCTGCATCCTGGAAAAAGCCAGTATCGCATCTTCGCGCCTAAAACTTCTCTTAAATTTCCGCTCAATCCAAGACTGTACGGATGTTCTATTTTCTTAATCGTGGTGGTCGCGTTGGTTCCAGTTGCTTTATTGCTCCCATCGCCGCCTTCGCTACTAATCGTCGTCGTCGTCCTTTCGCCATTCTCTCCAATTGGGTGCGTCAACGTCAGTTTTGAACGCACGCCTTCGTAGTGTTCAATCGTCGTGCAATTCTTCGACGTTAACCACACGTGCCACGCAAACAACAAACCGATCGCTAACAATAAGGGAAACGAAACCATTAACGCCGTCACTTCACATATTGCGTCCCAATCCCACGCATTACTATCACTATTACTCCCTGTCGTCGTCGCCGCCGCAGCAGCAGCCGCCGTATTACTCGCCGCTAGTTTCTTCTTACCACTACCGCTTTCGCTCGCCACCATGTTCCAACTCAATATCATCGCCGAGTGCCCAACCGCCAACACCGCGTAAAATAAAAACAAGAAAAACGCTTTATAATTTTTATGCCCGACGCAATTATTAATCCACACGCAGTGATGATCCATCCTCAGCACGCATTTTTGGCACACTCTGCAGTGATGCGCTCTCGGCGGCTTATAGGCGTTGCACTTTTGGCAAAAACGTTTCAAGCCTTTCCCTTTCCGCTTCACCTCCCAAAAGTTATTCGCATCTTCCATGTCCGGTTGCCAACCGTCCGGGACTTTCCCAGCCTCGCACATCACCGAAGCTACGTATAAACACAGCGCTAACGACGTGGTGACGAACAAAATCGACCGGTGAATGGTCCCGTCCACGCTCGTCTCGAATCTGCCATACAACACGATCGTGCTCGTCGTGTAATAGAGGAATCCAAAGAGAAACAAGACGAAGAACACGGGCAAGGACATCTTCTGCCAAACCCTGCGCATGACGCGACGCGCGCGCTGGCGCCGCGTTAAACTACCTTTCGGGGTCGTCACCATCGGCGTCATCGTCTTGGAAAATTGGTCGTCGTCGTTTGATAGATGATAAAAAGAAACGACGACTCTCTGGCGAACACCAACGACGACACAACGACAGACCTTCTTCGCGCGCTTCTCTCCTACTTTCTGATTTTCCCGCACTTGCACCCGCTCCCGCACTTGCACCCGCTCCCGCACGAGCAGTCTCTCCACGGACACCCCCCCGAAGATGAAGTCGTCTGAATCGTCGTCGTCGTCGTCGTCGCCGGCGGCGGCTTGGTCGCAGTTGGAGTAGATTTGTTTCCGAACCCGAAGAAACCCATGTGTTGTTCGTGTGCGTTTTAATTGAAGATTTTTGGGAAAAAGAGACGTCATTTTTTTAACGCGCAAAAGCTGCTTGTACTGCTTCTCTGCGAAGACGACGACGACGACGCGTTCGATGACGTTCGTTTCGGGAGGAGGATCTCACCGTTTTCTTTGTCTCGCGGTGAAAGTGGAAGATACCGGAAGAAGACCTTCTTCTTCTTCTTCTTCTTCTCGTGGTCGCGACAAGAAAACAGCGGTAACAGTTGGGGAGAGAAAAGGCAAACGACGACCGCGGAGTAAAACGACTGCCTCGACGAACAATAACAGTAATAATTCGAACGGCAACAAAAACGCGTCAAAAGATTTAGAACTGCCAGAGCTGTTATTCGGCGCCGCGTCGACGTCGTTCGCGTTGACCGTGGATGCAATCACCTCTGGTCTCGATTTCGTCCAAAAAGTCACCTCGACTGAGAAACCTTCGAGTAAATATCCGCCCGGGCCGGATTTCGATAGCGCTTTCGAGATGGGACAAAATCCGCTGAAGTTTATAGAGAAAGTGAAGAGCAGGTACGGTCCCGTCGCTGGCTTGCGGTTGGCTGGGGAAAACGTGATTTTAGTCTCCAAACCGAGCGTGGCGAAACAGGTTTTAATCGACGACGAGGCGAGCTTTACGAAGAAAGGAACGGCGTTTTTCCCGTCCAGTCGATTGGCCGGAGATGGTTTGTTAGTGACGGATGGGGACGTGTGGAGATCGCAGAGGAGATTATCGAATCCGGCGTTTCGAAAAGCCGCGGTGGAAACGTACGCGAAAGCGATGAATGAGTGCATCGAGGAAACCATTCGCACGCGATGGCGAACAAACGGAGAGAGGGATATTTACGAGGATTTTAACGAGGTGACGTTACAAGTAGTCTGCAGGACGTTATTTGGAGAAGATGCGGTTGGAACGAAAGGGAAGGAAATTGTGGATTCAATTCGAGTCGCGTTCGAGTATTTCGCAAAGAGAAGCAGCGGGATTGAGATGATTTTACCGGAATGGTTTCCTCTACCCTCGAATATCTCGTTCAACGACGCGGTGGATCGGCTCGATAACGCCGTCTACGCAATCATCGATAAACGACTAGCAGAGATGGAGGAGCCGTGTTTCATAGCTTGTGCGACGCAAGAGATGGATTTACTAGACCGATTATTATCGGCGTCGTTGGACGATTTAGTCGAAGACGAGGAAGATCGAGTGTTGAAAGGAGCGATGGCGAGCTCCTCTAACAACGACGACGAAGACGCCGTCACCAATACTAACAGAAAGAAAATGTCCAGGAAACAACTTCGCGACGAAGTGATGACCTTAATCGTTGCCGGTCAAGAAACCTCCGCGATCGTGTTATCGTGGGCGGTGGCGTTTGTCGCCAAAGACGAAAGTTTTGGCGAACGCATCGCGAAAGAAGCGACGGAAGCGCGCATTTTAGCCTTCAAAAGGTTGAAGAAAATCCCCTTAGAAAAAGAACAAGAAGAATGCACGATCGCGGAAGAAGTCATCGACGACGACGATAACTGCAAAGAACCAGACTCGGAAACAATTATCGCGCAAACCGAGTTGACGTTTGAATCCATCAAAGACTTACCGTTCACCGAGGCGATCATTTTAGAAACCATGCGTCTGAAACCGCCGGCGTACATAGTCGGTCGCTCAAACTCCATCTCGGACGTGCACTTGGACGAGAATAACAAATACGACATCCCGCGAGGCTCTACAATCCTCGTCAGTCCGTACCTCGCTCACCGCGACGGTCAATACTGGAGTAAACCGAACGAGTTCGACCCGAACCGATGGCTCGCCCTCGACCCGGAAACGAACCAACCGTACGCTCGAACCGCTTTACGAGGCATGGGGTACAAAAACACCTACTTCCCGTTCGGTGCGGGCCCGCGCGCGTGCATCGGCGCGCAATTCGCCATGTTAGAAGCGATCATTCTCCTCGCGTGTTCCTGCGAAAAGAGACGGTTTGATTTACCCGACGATATTGATACGAACAACAACAACAACAACAACAACTCACCCGGTACGGAAGGCGGCGGGTTTCCTAAAGACGCCGCTGGAATCACGTTGCGGCCGGAGAGTCCGGTGAGGATGAAAGTTTCCGCCATCCGGAGGAAAAATCTTTAATTACGCGTCGTTGTATTCTACTTCTCGTTCTACATTTTTAGTTTAACACCCTTCTCTTGGGAAAGAAAAAGGGATAACGCACTCGTCATATTTATTCACGTTTTGCCGTAAAAATGACCGACCACGGTTCCGCCACCTGGGAGGGATGGTATTGCGTCTCCGTCGTCTTCCTCATGTTCGTTTTGCTTCTTAAAAACGTCGCCGGTCCGGATGTGCTCATGCTCGGCGCGCTCGCTTTAGAGCTCGCCGCCGGCATCGTCCCCATCGAGAGCGGCTTGAAAGGATTCTCCAACAAAGGTTTACTCACCGTGGCGTGTTTATTCGTCGTCGCGAGTGGGATATCAAACACCGGCGCGTTGGATTATTACATGGGGAAGCTGTTAGGAAACCCTAAGTCAGTCGCAGACGCGCAATTGAGGTTGATGATGCCCATTGCCATCGTTTCCGCGTTCTTGAACAACACCCCGGTGGTGGCGATTATGATTCCAATCGTCCAAAAATGGTGCCGAAAGTGTAAGATTTCGCCGGCGCAGCTCTTCATCCCACTCTCGTTTTCATCAATCTTAGGTGGGACGTGCACTTTAATAGGAACGAGCACGAATTTAGTCGTCGACGGGATGAGAAAAGAACGATATCCGGAGGAAAAAGCGATTGGATTGTTCGAGTTGAGTAAATACGGAGTGCCGGTGTTGTTGAGCGGATTGTGTTACATGCTCGTGGCGAGTCCATTTTTATTACCGGGCGGGAAGAAAGAGAATAAAGAAGATTCTGGGAACGGCAACGGAGATATGAACGATTCGGAAGATTTAACGGTTGGTGCGGTGGTACCGAGAGGAAGTCCGGTGGTGGATTCACCCGTGGCTATTTTGAGAGGATTGAACGGTTTGTATTTAGTGAGCGTGCAGAGAGGCGACGTGGTGATGCGCGCGGTGCAACCGGAGTTTCTCTTGGAAGCTGGCGACGTTCTGATTTTTACCGGGTTAGTGGATAAAATCGGCGAGGTGTGCGAAGAGCACGGGTTGGTGCCGCTGACGCACGACGTGGAGGAGAAGATGGTTGGAGGCGCGTTTCCGGAAAGCGTATCGATCGGAGGGAGTCAAGGAAATAGTTTAGATCCGAGTCCGAAATGGGCCGGCCCGGGGGATCCGTTTAGTAGTAGCAGTGATGGTGGTAATAAAGAGTTCGCGAAAGGCGGCGGCGCGAAAAAGGACTCGAGCAGAGTGAACACGCCGACGTCGCAGCAAGGAGGCTCGCCTAGGTTCCAAGACGATTCGTCCATCGTCGGTCTAGGGTACGAGCATCGTAAACGCGAAACGGAACTGCAACGAAGAGCGTCCGTGGACGTGCATAATTACGAAAAGTTGTTGCGGAAGTTTACCGACGACGGTAACGAGAACAACAATAACAACAACAGCAATAGCGCGGCGAACGGTGATGACGAACAATCTATGTTGCGAAAACAGTCGCACGAATACATCGATAACCGACAACAATCGCTGGCGGTAAAAAAGCATTTCGTTCTGCGGGCGAGAATAGGGGCGAAATCGACATTAATCGACATGTCCCCTCGAGAAGTGCTGTTTCGAAGGAAATACAAAGCGTCCATCATGGCGGTGCAAAGAGCCGGAAGCACGAGCACGTCCTCGAATGTAGCTGAAAACAGGTTAGGCAAAATTATCTTTCAACACAACGACGTTCTGGTTTTACACGCGGCGGAAGATTCGCCGCTGTTGGAACAAAAGAGAGAACGAGAGGAGGCGAAAGTAGAACGCGAAAAAGTTCAACAAGAAACGAAAAAGAGTCGATTGGCGCAGAGCAATTCTTCGCCGGGTGGTATTTTCCGAAGCGCGTCAAAGGGCGATTTGAGCGGAAGCGATATGAAACCGCCAAGCAGATCGCAGTCGAAGAGTAATTTAGACACGAGCTTCACCAACTTGAGTGACGTGGAGGGATTTGAAAACACGTCGGAGTTTACCTGCGGGGACGACTTGGAAGTTTTATTGGCGGATGCGCAGGATTTGAATTTTAGCGAGTTTGCGATTCCCATGCGCGTGGTCGCCGGAGGCGCTTTAGACGGGAAAACCATTAGAGGCGTTGATTTGGTCAACACACCGGGTCTGTTTCTCACGGCTATGCAAGAAGGTGGGGCGAAAGGTGTCACGAAAACTGTCGATCCTGAAACCGTTTTGCGCGGCGAAGACGTTTTGTGGTTTGCCGGGGACATGAGCGGCATGCAAACGCTTCGACGCATCCCGGGCATGGTGCCGCAAGACGACCAAGTCGCGAAATTGTCCATTCGTAAAACCGATCGACGACTCGTGCAAGCTGTCGTCTCGCAACACTCGATTTTGGAAGGACAGTCAGTCAGAGACGCGCATTTCCGAACCAGATACGATGCGGTGATCATCGCCGTGCAGCGATCTGGCGGTAGAATTCAAGCGCGTATCGGCGACATCGTTTTACAAGCCGGAGACGTTTTGTTGTTGGACACTTCGACGTCGTTTTTATCGAACCATAAACGCGACGCTGCATTTGCATTAGTTTCTGAGATTGAAGACTCTGCACCGCCGCAGTTTGACAAGTTATTGCCATCTCTGGGTACCGCGGTTGTCATGATTGCCGTCTTTGTCGCCGGCGCGCTCGATTTGTTCGTCGCCGCGTTGTTAGCTTCTGGCGTCATGTTAGCGACTGGATGTTTGACGCAAGAAGCCGCGAGGGCTGCGGTGAAATGGGAAGTCATCGTTACCATTGCAGCCGCTTTTGGTATATCTGCGGCTATGGAACAATCCGGCGTCGCCACTGCCATCGCGCAAAATTTAGTCGCCGCCGGCAACGCTTTGGGCACCGGCAAACCCGGTATTTTAGTCGCCGTATACCTCGCCACGGTTGTTCTGTGTAACATTGTCGGTAACAACGCCGCTGCGGCGTTGATGTATCCCATCGCCGCTGAGTCTGCCGAACAGCAAGGCATCCCAAACGCACAAATGAGTTTTCTATTAATGCTCGCCGCGTCGGCATCGTTCATGTCGCCGTTTGGATACCAGACGAACTTGATGGTGTACGGCCCTGGCGGGTACGTGTTTGCAAACTTTTTAAAGTTTGGCGGTCCGATGCAAATAGTGCAAATGATCGTTTCCGTGGCGGTGGTTTTGTTAGACGACAGATGGTGGATTGGATGGATCGTAGGTTTTGGCAGCGTTTTCGCGGTGTTTGCTTCAAGAAAACTTGTGCCTATGATTATAGAAAAAGTGAAAGGAGGAAGGAACGATGCGTCGAGCGAGGAGGATAAATTAGACAACGCGCTTTAGTACGGTATGTGTTATGAAACGACTTTACTTTATTTTTCAATTACTTCTACGTCCCTCCTAGTACTATATGGTAACTACATTTGAATCTATGAGAGCTAATCTATCGTCTCTCTACCAATTATCCACGTTTGCAATCGTGACTTTTTTCTTCATATCATTGGACGCCGCCAACGCGTTGTAAGTCGTATCGTACGCTGATAAAGTGTCGCCGTTTTCTTCCGCGGACGTAATCAGACTCTTCACCGCCGCTGAGTGTAGATTTCTGCGCTCGCTCTCAATTTCGCCTTCCATGTACGCCTCTTCTACCCGTTTCAACAACTTGGCGTTCAAATACGACTGCTTTGGAGGCACTTGCCCGCCGCCGTTGGCGCATCCGCTCGGACACGCCATCATCTCCACGAAATCCCACTTGTTCGGTTCTCTTTTCAAAGCCCTGGTGACGTTTTGGACGTTTCGAAACCCGTACGCTAAGAGAAATTTTAGTTTCACTTCGCCCTCGATTTTCAATTCCACTTCGCGCATGTCCGCGTTCGTCAGCGTCTTATACTCTAAATCTTTGCCTCGCAGATCGACGCCGTAGAGATCCCTCGCCGCTTTGCGAAAGACGTATTCGAGGTACGCGCCGGAGGTTGCCGCAAAGGCTGGTGGCAGAAGTGCATCTTCTTGTTCGTCTTCTTCGACGTCCATCATATCCTCCGTTCTAAACCACGACGCAAACATCGAATCAATCTTCGCGCTCGGCAAACTCCTCACGCCCGCCTCGTCCACGATGTTACACTTCTTCTCCAACAACTCCACAACCTCCGTCGTCGTCAACACGCAATCCGTCTCGTTGACGCCGTCAACATCATCATCTTTTCCTTGTCCAAGTACATCGCCTTCTCTTTTCGTCTTAAATTCCCTTCGACTCGCTTCCAACTTTTTATCAAAGCACGGCATCACCGACACGTGATACGCCTCCTCCTCCTCCTCCTTCTCCTCTGTATCCTCCGAGAAAGCAGCCCTTCTTCCCTTCTTCGCGAAAGTCCCGGCAATCGCCTGCGGACTCTTCGCTTTCGCCAAAAGATTCACATCTCGCAAAGCGTTTTCAGTCTTCTCCGCGTAACACACCCACCCAGGACACGCCGACGCAATCATCGGCAACAACCCCGACGACTTACTCTTCCTCTCCGTAAACTCCTTCGCGTATCTCGCCCGCGACGCCGCTCGCGCCTCGGTACTGCTACACACCGCCCGCGCGTTAAAATGCGTCTTAAAAAACCCGCACATTTTCTCCAACATCTCTTCGTATTTCACGCTATATTTCACCGCCAACGACGCCGTGGATTGCGGAGAGAGTGTTACTACCAATCTTCTTCGTCGTCCTCCTCCTCCTCCTCCTCTATCACGGGTCCCTCCTAATGGTTGGATGTTTCCTTCTGAGGAGAAATTTTGGCCTAAAAATTCCTCCACCGATTGCTGTTCCATCAAGACCGTTTCCGCGCTGGTGACGCACCC
>Ga0255752_10000369_pt1 | contig 56241 bp, 81 predicted proteins | sample 011ome_25_FD_179952 | JGI IMG/M metagenome (GOLD analysis project Ga0255752, IMG submission 179952) | Coastal salt marsh microbial communities from the Groves Creek Marsh, Skidaway Island, Georgia - 011512CT metaG (version 2) | ecosystem: Environmental > Aquatic > Marine > Intertidal zone >...
TGCTTCATTTATTTACCAGAATTTACAAATTCAGAATAATATCATTAACAGTGCTTACGAGAACGATGTTAAAAAATTAATTTTTTTAGGAAGTATTTGTATTTATCCTAAATTTGCGGAACAACCAATTAAAGAAGAGTATTTACTTACTTCTCCTCTCGAGCCTACAAACGAACCTTATGCTGTTGCTAAAATAGCAGGGGTTAAAATGTGCCAAAGTTATTATCGAGAATATGGCTCTGATTTCTTTTCTTTAATGCCTACTAATCAGTATGGCCCTAATGATAATTTTCATCCCGAAAACTCTCACGTTTTACCCGCCTTGCTCCGTAGGTTCCACGAAGCTAAAAGAGATAACGTTCCATCTGTAGAGGTATGGGGTACAGGTAAAGCTAAAAGAGAATTTCAATATGTTGATGATCTTGCAGATGCTTGTGTTTTCGCTTTAGAGAACGTAACTTCTGATGATATTTATAAAAACGGGTTAACCCATTTAAATGTCGGAACTGGCGAAGAAATATCTATCGAGAAACTTGCAAGGAAAATTGCATCGCTAGTAGGATACGAAGGTGATATAACTTTTCAAATTGATAGACCTGACGGTGTTTTAAGAAGAGTGGGAGATAACTCAAAAATTCACAAATTGGGATGGTCTCATAAATACAGTTTGGACGAGGGGCTAGATTTGACTTATAATTGGTATAAACAAAATGTCTAAAAGAGTTTTAGTTACCGGTGTTACCGGCCAAGATGGTTCCAATATGGTTGATTACCTTTTGGAAAATACTGATTGTCTTGTCTATGGGATGAGTCGAAGGTCATCTAATATAAATTTGGACAACTGTTCTACTTTTATAGATAATGAAAGATTTCAATTAGTTTATGGCGATTTAACTGATGGATTTTCTCTAGCTAAGTTAGTTCAAGAAATACAGCCAGATTATTTTATTAATTTTGCTGCTAATTCTTTTGTTGGGTGCAGTTGGGACATGCCAGAGCATGTCATGGACACAAATACTGTAGGAACAGTTAGATGCTTGGAAGCGATTAGAAGATTTCAACCTAAATGTAAATTTTATAGCGCCGGAAGCTCAGAAGAGATGGGGGATGTAGATTATGCCCCACAGGATAAAGACCATCCGCCTAAACCTAGAAGCCCTTATGGAGTCTCAAAAGTTGCTTCTAGATTTATTGTAAAAGTTTACAGGGAATCTTATGGTATTTTCGCAGTACATGGTATTCTTTTTAACCATGAGGGTATCAGGAGAGGAGAAGAGTTTGTCACGAGAAAAATTACCAAAGGTGTAGCTCGTATATACAAATCCTTACTTGATGGTAAAGATTTTAAACCTTTATCTCTTGGTAACACTGATGCTAAACGAGATTGGTCAGATTCTGAAGATTTTGTTGATGGGGTTTGGCGTATGCTCAACCAGTCAGAGCCTAAAGAGTACATTTTATCCAGTAATGAGACTCATACAGTGAAAGAGTTCGTGGAAGCTGCTTTTTCAGAAGTAGGTATTGAAGGTTCTTGGCAAGGTGAGGGGGTAAATGAAAAATATATTTCTTCAGAAAATGGCGTGTTAGTTGAGGTAAACGAAAAATATTATAGACCAGCCGAAGTAGACTTACTTTATGGAGACTCGACCCCCGCAAGGGAGGAGATAGGATGGTCTCCTAAAATATCTTTCACAGATTTGGTTTCCAGAATGGTCAAAAAAGACGTTGAGCTTTCTCAATAACTTTACCTTGACTTTAAATGAAGATTACCCCAAGATAGGTTTATGGCTGGTAGACGGAAGCGTAAACCTACTCTTAATCAATTCATAATCAATAAGTTTCTTAAGGACCCTAAGAGTATTTGGAAGAATAAAGGTATTACTTCCAGAGAAATGAAGATAACTAAGAAGCTAATAGAAAAGTATCCGCTTGAAGCGTTTTGGAAAGCGCTACCTCCTAAATTTATTGCTGATAGTCTATGTTGGTACATATCACCTCAGGGGCTTACATACTTAAAAATTGAGTATGGTAAGTTTTCAATGGAGATTAAAGGCACTGAAAAATATGACATTAGTGATTCTAAATTCGGAGAAGATAAAATAATTGTTAAAAAGACGAAAACAATAGAAGAGTTCTTAAAATATGGCAGCAAAAAAGAAAACAGTTGAGGGTTTTAACCCTATAGATCAAATTCAGTCTTACCTTAAAGATCATAAAGATGAGCATTTTAATTTCGAAGAAGCCCCTAGCTATGTTGTATCCAGTGGTAGTCTTCTCATGGATAACGAGATGTCTGGCGGTTTACGACCCGGTGTAATCAGGGCTTCAGGTATTTCCGAGGGAGGGAAAACTTCATGTGCTCTTTCTTTCGCTAGAAACTTCCAGAAAACCGTAGAAAACGGTATGGTGGTTTACATTAAGTCTGAAGGTCGTCTTTCTCATGAAATGATAGCGAGATCTGGTGTTGATACATCAGATAAAAAATGGTTCGTTTACAAAAGTAATATTTTTGAAAGCGTCTTACAGTTGATGAGAGAGCTTGTCATGAATAATCAAACTGATTGTAAGTACTTTTTTATTATTGACTCAATGGATGCTTTAGTTCCTAAAAAAGATCTAGATCGTTCTTTTGAGGAATCAGACAAGGTAGCAGGAGGTTCAGTTTTGAGCTCTAACTTCTTGAAGAAAATGGCTCTCGGACTTTCAACAAAAGGTCATATCTGTTTTATGATTTCTCAAGTCAGGAGCAAAGTTAGTGTCAATCAGTATGAAAAAACTGATCCGAACTTAACTAATGCTTCAGGCGGAAATGCTCTTCTTCATTATTCAGATTGGATTCTAGAATTTCAGCAAAGGTTCAAAGGCGATTTGATTCCTGCTAAATCAGAAAAACCTGAAGGTCATTATTGTAAAATTATTTTCAGAAAAACTGCAAATGAAAAAACCGGGTCTGTTATTCGTTATCCTGTAAAGTATGGGAGAACTAATGGTAAAAGTATTTGGGTCGAGTATGAGGTTATGCAGTTTATGATGGAGTGGGACATGGTTGAGGTAAAAGGTCCGTGGATTACTGTAAGTGATTCTATTATTGAAGAGCTTAGTGCCGCTGGTATAGAAATGGAACCCAAGCATCAAGGTGGTGACAACTTCAGAAAATATCTTGAAAAAAATCAAGAGGTTTGTAAATATCTTTTTGATAAATTTAGAAATGCTTTATCGGTTATATCGTGAAGCTATATGATATAGGTGGTAAATTAGTAAACCGAAGCGTAACTAAGTACAGGGTAGAATGGGACAAAAAATGTAGATCCAAATTTCAGTACAACGTAAAACAATTTTTTAAAACTTTTTGGTATAGTCAAATTTGTTATGAAGAGTTTCCAGTTTATGGAACAAGAATGAAGGTTGACTTAATTAATATGACGAAAAGAATTGCTGTTGAAAGTCAAGGTAGTCAACATGAATCTTTCAATAAGTTTTTTCATAATAATTCTAGAGCTACATATTTAAGATCAATTATGCGAGATAACGAGAAAAGAATATGGTTAGAAAATAATAACTTTAAAATTATAGAGATTTTCGAAAAAGAGATAGACTTGTTATCAAGAGAGTATATTAAAGATAAGTTTGAAATAGACATCTAAAATAGTGTAATATTGTAATACAAATGAGTAAAAATGAGAACACTAGAATACCAGACTCGCTTCTGGATCAAATTAGTGAATGGTCTTGCGGGGGGTTTATGTTGTTTAACTTTGATGAAGAAGGTAATCCACAAGTTTACTCCAAAGTGGAGAGCGAAAAAAACGCTATGTCGTTACAATATCTTGTGAATCACTGGACTCAAGCCATGGAATCGATGAATTCAGATGCTTTTATTAACAATATGACTGGTTCGTTCTCAGAGGACTCTGGTGAAGGATACGAAGAAGAAGGATACGAAGATGAGTGATACAGATATTAACGAATACTACCCAAAAGATGAAATTCCACCAGTAACTTTAACAGCAGGAGAATCTTTAAAACCTGAAGTACCAATACCTAGTGAAGAAAAAATTGAAACTCCGATTACCCCAGAACCGGTGGAGGATTTAGGAATTGATTTACCTGATATACCTTTGCCAGATGATGATCCAGTTGAAGATTCTATAAAAGATGAATTTGATGATGCTGCTTTTAATTTTGCTGTAGTAGGAGTGGGACAAGGAGGTTCCCGGCTCGCAGAGTCATTTTGGAATTTGGGATACCGTCGGGTATGTGTTATAAATACAGCTCAACAAGACCTTTCTTTGATTAAAATACCTGAAGCTAATAAACTTTTAATTGGTGATGGAGGAGCTGGTAAAAATCCTGACGCGGCTGATGAAGTTTTTAGGACTCGTTATGAAGATATTCTTGATTTCTTAAAAAAGAGCTTTGGAAATGGGTATGAAAGAGTTTTGGTCTGCGCTGGTGCTGGTGGAGGGACAGGAGCTGGAGGTGTAGCTCGTGTTTTAGAAATTTGCCACGATTTAAATCAGTCTCTTGGAAAAGAAACTAAGGATACTGACGCTAAAGTCGGCTGTATTCTAGCCTTACCCACAAAAGGTGAAGGTATTAAAGTTCAAGAGAATGCCAAGAAAACTACCTTGAAGGTTTTGGATCTTCAAAAAGCTGGAGTTATTTCACCACTAGTCATTCTAGATAATGAAAAAATTAAGCAACTTTACCCTAAGTTAAGCGTTAATCAATTCTGGTCTACAGCTAATAGTAGCATTTGCTCGGTATTTCACTTGTTTAACAAGATTTCTGCCAAGGAATCCGCATATACCACCTTTGATAAAGCTGATTTAGATACTATCTTTTCTTCTGGAATTATTATGTTTGGAGCTACTCCCGTAAGGGACACTAGCGAAACAGGTATATCTTATGCAGTTAGAGATAATTTACGTAAGAATATTCTTGCAGGGGTAGACGCTTCTACGGGTAACGTAGCAGCTTGTGTTATTATTGGTGACAAGTACTCTCTTGATAATATACCTCAGTCTAGTTTAGAGCATGGGTTTGAGCAATTGAGTAGGATGATGGGGGCTAACTCAACAGTGCATAGAGGGATCTATGCTGGAGCTAAGAAGGGTATGGCAGTTTATACTGCTATAGGAGGTCTTCAGGCTCCTGATAATTTGTTTGACTATTTCTTTAAAGTTGATAGAGTGTACAAGTGACAGAGATACTTTAAAAACAAAAGTTAAAACAGATGCCAATATACTCTAATCAGGTCGAGCACCATGTGCTCGGCGGACTGCTCAAACACCCTGATGTCCTTCCTGAGATTGACTCTTTTGTAAATGTCGGTGACTTCTATAACGAAGTTCATCAAACAATTTATTGTGTTTTACGAGAGTCTATTCTTAATGGAAACAAAATCGACAAAGTCCTAATTTCTAACAAGATATCTAACTTAGGTATTTCCTATAAAGATGACATAGACATTCATGATTACATAAACACCCTTCATTACACCCCTATAACTAAAGATGCAGTTACTGAAGCTTGCAAAGAGCTAATAAAATTTAGAGTCAGAAGAGAAATAAATGAAACTGCTGACCGTATCAAAGATCATGTAACTAATTCTTCCTGTGAGGACTTAGAAGAAATAATTTCTAAATCAGACTCTATTTACGGAGATAAGGTAAGCACTTACTCCTTTGAAGATGATCCTAAGAATGTTTTTGATGATCTTGAATACTTGATCGAAGAAAGGGGTAATAATCCTCAAGAAGAAACAGGATTAGCTACTAATTACCCAGAATTTAACCGTTTATTTGGAGGGTTAAGGGATGGTAATGTTTATGCTATTGTTGCTCGCCCTGCCCAAGGTAAGACTACTTTTATAAATGACTTGTGCTTGGGGGCAGGTATTAAAGCTGATATACCTGTACTTGTTCTTGATACAGAAATGAGCACCGAAGAAATTCAGTTTCGTATGGCAGCAGCTAATACTGGAGTACCTCTGTGGTATCTTGAGACAGGGAAGTTCAGAAATAATAAAGAGATGGAAGAGAAAGTCAGAAAATACTTTGATAATCTTAAGGCTCATAAATATTTTCACTACCATGTCAAAAATAAAAACGTTGATGAGATTTGTGCTTTAATAAGAAGATGGCACATGAAACATGTAGGAAGAGGTAATAAATGCATTATTGCTTATGATTACGTTAAGCTAACAGGAGAAAAAGTAAGTCAAAGTTGGGCGGAGCATCAAGCTATCGGCGAAAAGATTGATAAACTTAAAAGAATAGCTGAAGAAGTCAACGCTCCATTGGTCACAGCTATGCAGATGAATAGAGCTGGAGAGAGTCATAACAGAAGCTCTAGCACTCTAGTAGATGACAGTTCTGCAATTGCTCTTTCAGATAGATTACAATGGTTTGCAACGTTTACAGCTATTTTTCGACGAAAGACTCTTGATGAGATCGCTTTAGATGGAGAGAGGTTTGGAACGCACAAACTGATTCCTCTTAAAACTAGATTTCAAGGTAAAGATGCTGCTGGTCATCAAGATTTAATCAGACGCAGAGTTGTGGAGAATGTAGATGGCAGAGAAATTGAAAGTGAAAAATTAATGAATAACTTTTTAAATTTTTCGGTGTCTAATTTTAAAGTAACAGAGCAAGGGTCTCTCGAAGATGTTATAAGGTTTGAGTCTCAAAATTTTGATATACAAGGTGAGGGTCATAATGACGGTTTACTATTATGAGTGATAGCGTAAAAGATATACTTACTCAAATAGGTTATACATTAAGAGATTGTGGTAAGGAATACAGAACTAAACCACTTTATCGAGATTCTGATAACCATAATGTTTTATGTATTAAAAAAGACACCGGGGTATGGTTTGACTTTAAAGAAAACAAATATGGAAAACTAGAAGATCTAGTAAAGCTTACCTTAGACTTAAAAGATATTACTGAAGCAAAAGACTTCATTAAAAATAAGTTTAATTATCAAGCTCCAAAAGTACAAAAACCTGAACTTGAGAGTTCTAGACCTTACAGCAAAGATAATTTAAATAGAATATATCCAGAATATACTTATTGGCAAAACAGGGGAATAGGGAAGGATACTTTAAAAGTTTTTGAAAGTGGGGTTATGAAGGATGGCAAGCTTAAAAGTAGATATGTTTTCCCTGTTTTTGACAAGCTCAACAGGTTAATTGGTTGTGCTGGACGGGATGTGTCTGGGAACAATCCTATAAAATGGAAACTTTTAGGCCAGAAAAAACTTTGGGTATATCCTTTTAAGTATAACCGAAAATACATAGCAGAACAAAAAAAAGTATTTTTAGTTGAAAGCATAGGTGACATGTTAAGTTTGTGGGAAGCTGGCATAAAAAATACATTAGTTTTATTTGGGTTAAATGTTTCATCTAAAGTTAAACAGGTTTTAATTATGCTGAACTTAGAGAAAATATACATTTCTCTAAATAATGATATGAATAGCGCGGGTAATGATGCAGCTCAAAAAATTTACTTGGACATGCTAAAACATTTTGACAAACAACAACTTTCTATAGAATTACCAACCAAAAATGACTTTGGCTGCATGAGTAAGAGTGAAATATTACAATGGAAAAATCAGATAAACCCGTAAAAGAAAAAATTCTTTCAGCCTCTAGGATTAAGACTCTTGAAACTTGTTCTTGGTCCTATTGGTGCAACTACCATTTAAAAGTCCCTCAGAAACAAAATGAGGGGGCTTTACGAGGAACTGTATGTCATTTGGCGTTTGAAATGCTTGTAAAACCCAAGCATAAAAAACATTTTACCAAATTGATTAAAGGTGGCTCTATTAAGAGTAGCCCGGCTATCCTAAGGTTAGTCTTGAAGCATCTAACTCAAATGGAAAAAGCTTACGATCTTCCTATGACCAATGAGGAAAATTTTAATCTAGTAGATGAAATGATTCTTGTAGGTTTGAATTGTGATTTCTTTGGAAAAGGCGGCAAGGTGGACAAACCCGAGCACGAATTCTTACTAGAAAGCAAAGACCCCGAATACAAAGTTAGAGGATTTATTGATAAGCCGATAGTTTACAAGCGCGGAAAAAAGATTAAGATTGTAGACTACAAAAGCAGTAAATATAAATTCAGGGGGGAAGAGTTACATTCAAACATCCAAGCTATGGTTTATACCTTAGCCTCGAAGAAAGAATGGAAGGGGCTTAAACCTATGGTGGAGTTTCAATTTTTACGTCACCCCAAACAGCCTCTCCAGCAATTGGAGTTCACTGATGATCAGTTAAAGGGCTTGGAGTACTATCTGGCTCACACCTTTTCAATTGTAAATAATTTCACTGAAGAAACTGCTAAAACTAATTACGCAGCCGACACGAAAAAAAATTCTTGGATGTGTAAAATAGGCAAGTGGAGATGCCCTTATCTAGATCCTTATGATTACTTTGTTATTGTCGATAAAGACGGCAATGAGATTAGTAAATCTTTTAAGAAGAAGGATTTAGAGAAGAAATTGGTATCTAAAGATGGGCAAAAAATAGAGTCAAGAAAGTACGATGGATGCCCTCGCCACAAAAATCAAAAAACTTCAAGTAATATCCTTGACATGTTTTCATGATTTCATTAGAATTGGTCGCATGGAAGAAATAGTTCCTCTTTTTAAGAGCCATTGTAGTTTAGGCAGATCGATATTAACTTTAGACAAACCAAAAGATGAAAAAAATCCAGAAGTAAGTGATTCAGTATTTGATATAGCCTCTGAGGAAGGGTTAAAGGAGGTATTTCTTGTAGAGGATAACATGACAGGTTTTCTAGAAGCTTATACTAACTCTCAAGCCTTGGGTATAAAGTTAATCTTTGGGTTACGTTTAACATTTTGCCCAGACTGTTTAGAAAAATCAGAAGAAGGTAGAAAAAACTCTTACAAAAATGTTATTTTTGCACGTAACCACCAAGGGTATAAACAATTAATAAAAATTTATACTTATGCTGCTCAGGAAGGTTTTTACTACGAACCTAGAATTGATAGTAATAAATTTAAAGAGTATTATACAAAAGATTTAATTGTTGGGGTGCCATTTTACGATTCTTTTCTTTACGTCAATAAATATACTGATTCACGTTGTGTTCCTGATTTTTCTTTTTGCAAACCTGTATTTTTCCTAGAGGATAATGATGTGTTAGTGGATCAGGACTTATCTGATTCTATATTAAATTTTTGCGATGGAAAGTATGAAGTTATTAAATCTAAAAGCATCTACTACAAAAATAAAGAAGATTTTGGAGCCTATTTAACACACAGATGTATAAGTAAAAGGACATCGCTTGAAAAACCTAATTTTGATGGGATGTGTTCTAATGAATTTTCATATGAAACCTACAAGGAGAAAATAAATGGATAACCACTTGATAAGATTTCAAGAGAAAAAGTTATTGTTTTTGGATTTCGAAACTTTTAACCTAAACCTTAACTGTGAATTTAACCTACCTTGGCAAGTAGCGACTCTTTTCATTGAGACAAGGAAAGACGAAAAAAATAATCTAAAAAATTATGAAATAAATCGTCAGGATCTGTATTTAAAATGGGATACAGATTTAAAAATAAGCGCCGACGCAAAACGTATCACTGGATATTCAGACACAAGATTTAAGCAAAAGTGTATTCCTCAGGAAGAAGGTTTTAAAGTTATTCATGAACTCTGTGAAAAATGCGATTATATTGTTGGTCATAATGTTCTAGGGTTTGATATATACCTTCTAAGAGATTGGTACAAGCTCCATGGAAAACCTTACAAACATTTACCTTTTAAGGTGATAGATACTCTATCTTTTGCTCGATCTATAGCTGTAGACTACGGTTTTGAACAAAGTGGGAGTTCTCTTTTTGAATTCCAAATGAAAATGCTCAGTGTTAGAAAAAAAGGTCTAAAAACAAGTTTGGGTGCTTTGGGCAAAGCTTACGCGATAGAGCATGATTATGCTAGACTTCATGATGCACTAGTAGATCTTGAGCTCAATTTAAAAGTTTGGGATAAAATTAAGTACCAGATAGATTTTTAAACAAACCTGCTAGTCTTTATAATTAAATATGGCTAGTTTAGACTTTGTATACGACATAACAGACAGACTTCAAGAAGACAACATCCAGTATATTGTGTTCACCTTACAGGAAGGTGAAGAAACAGATACCGTAAACGTATTTTACAGCACGAAACCAGAGTCAAAAGATTCTATACTGACAGCTCTTGGAAAACTTAAGAAACTCATAGAAGAAAATGACGGTGACGACTCATCCAAAAAAAGAAAACGCAGAAAAAAAACTTAATTTTTCAAATAGGTTTGAACCTTTAAATTTACCATTACATGGAGTTAGGCTTCCTAAATTTATTATTGAAGATAAACATTTTAAAGAGTACGGTGTAGATAAATCTGTTTCTAATTTAGAGTTTCTGAAAGCTCTATGCACTAAACGGTTTAAAGATTTAAAACTGGAGGGTAAAAAGAACAAAGATGACTATATCAACCGAATGAGAAGGGAACTTGCCCTTATCGAAGAGCTTGGTTTCGTTGATTACATGCTACTTGTGTGGAAAGTCGTTAAATTTTGTAGAGACAAAGATATCCCTTTAGGTTTAGGGCGAGGTTCAGCAGCCGGAAGCTTAACGCTTTACTTACTTCATGTTACATCTATCGATCCTATTAAATATGATTTATTTTTTGAGAGATTCGTATCAAAAGCTAGAGCCAAGAAAAATGTAGTTGATGGAGTAACCTATCTAGATGGAGATTTAATGTGCGATGTAGATATCGATGTATGTTACTACCGTAGGCAAGAAATCTTAAAGTACCTCAAAGAAGAGTTTTCTGGATATAGTTCTAAAATTCTTACTCTCAATACTCTCTCAGGTAAATTAGTCATGAAAGAGTGCGGGAAAGTGGTGTCTGACAAGAATGAAACTGAAATGAATCATGTTTCAGGTATGATTCCAAAACTTTTTGGGCAGGTTATGGATATTGCGGAAGCTAGGGGGGAAGTAGAAGAATTTGATAAATGGTGCTCCCAGAACCCGAAGGTTTACAAGATAGCTCAAAAAATAAAAGGTTTAATCAAAAATAAAGGGGTGCATGCTTCGGCTGTGATGTTATCTTATGAGAAAACTTTAGATAGCTGTCCTTGTGAATTGGACTCTTCAAAAGAGCCTGTCTCTGCTTTCGAAGCTAATTGGGTTAATAAATTTAATGTTAAGCTAGACGTATTAGGTCTTAGAACCTCTTCTGTGGTTTTTGAATGTTGTAAAACTATCAGGGAATCACAAGGTATAGATATATATCCTGATACTATTGACTTAGATAACCCTGAGATATATGAGTTATTAAATGCAGGGATGCAGGAAGGCCTTCCTAGCGGTCTATTTCAAATTGAAGGAGATCTAGCGACACAAACCTGCGTTAAAGTAAAACCAAAAACATTTGAGCATCTTAGCGCAGTGTTGGCTCTAGCTCGCCCCGGGGCAATGGACTACATTGACCAGTACGCAGAATACGTTAATGATGGTATTTACGAGCCTATACATGAGTTTTTTGATGATATTCTTGGTTATTCTGGAGGGATTGCTTTGTATCAAGAGCAGTTGATGAAAATGGCTTACAAAATCGGCTTTACTTTAGATGAAGCAGAAATACTTAGACGTATTGTTGGCAAGAAAAAAGTCTCAGAAGTCCGCAAATGGAAAAAGAAGATTAAAGATAAGGTAAAAGAGAAAGGTCTCGATCAAGAAATTGGGGATGTTTTATGGAAAGTCCTTGAAGATTCAGCTAATTATTCTTACAATAAATCCCACTCAGTTTCATACGCTGCTCTAACTGCTGCCACAGCTTACTTAAAGTTTAAATACCAAAAAGAATTTTATTTGTCATTACTGAAGATGACAAAGTTTGAACCTAAACCTCTAGAAGAAATATCTAAGATATCAAGAGAGCTTAGGGTAAAAGGAATAAAACTTTTGGGGCCTAATTTACTTAAATCAGAAATGGATTTTTCAATTGAAGGAGAAAATATTAGGTTTGGTTTAACTTCAATTAAAGGTATAGCAGAGAAATCAATAGAAAAATTAGAGTCATTTAAAGATAAATATTCCAGTAAATTTGATGTATTTCAAGGTGCCAGCGAAGCGGGTATTGGTGTTGGGATTCTCTCATCTTTAATACAAGCTGGAGCCTTGGATGGCAACATGAATGTAGCTAGAAGTCGTCTTGTAGCAGAGGCTCAGTTATGGAACATACTCACGAAAAAAGAAAAAGGGTACGCTTTTGACATTGCAGAGCAACATAACTACGATTTAGCAAAGATAGTCCGAGTACTTTATAAAGAGCTCAAGGATATAAAAGGGAACCCTATCATAAAAGAGTCTCGGATGGACACCATTGCGAAAAACTTTACCCCTTTTAAAGATATCTATGAAAAAAATAGCAGAAATGAAGACTTCGCAAACTGGTACTATGAAAATATTCTCTTAGGATATACTTATGGGAAAAGACTTAAAGATGTTAGCCCCGAATATAGCCACCTTACAACCATTGAGGATTCCTTGAATGAGGCTGAAGGATCTACTGTTACCTTCATCGGGACGATTGAAGATACGTTTAAAAGCAAGAGTAAGAAAGGTACTCCTTACTTTAAAATGACAATTAAAGATGAGTCAGCGGAATGCAACGCTATGATTTTTACTCAAAAAAAGAAAGATAATATTGAAATATGTAAAGCTTCCAACAACGGAGACTTGCCAAAGAAAGGTAATATTGTTATTGTTCAAGGAGTAGTCAAAGAAGGAAATACGATATTTGCAAATAAAGCCAAAGTCCAAGATCAAAAAATTTACATGAAGTTAAGTCAATTAAAAGGTAAATAAGCTTGACTTCTCAACCACAAACCCATAAAAAATAAAATAATATATTATGCTACAATTCTACAAACCTAATCCAAAAAACACTGGTGCAGCTTGCTCTTTTTCATACAATAAAAAAGATAAGGCTGTATGGGTCAATTTTGTAAAACAGTCTGGTTGGAATAGTGACACTAGGACCGGAACATTCAGAGGCTCAGGTCCAGATAAAAAAGCTAACTCTAAGTTCAATATGACTGAGGTAGCTGGCTTAGTACACGCTATTGAAACAGCCGGTGAGTACAGTAATTATCACGGAAATAAAGACAGGAATACAAAATTCACATTCTGCCCGTACCTTCAAAATGAAAAACAGGTCGGGTACAGTTTTAAACTAGCTCAAAGTAATTCTGCAGACGGAACCAATAAATCATTTTTGATTGGTTTCAAATTTGAGGAAAGTCGTTTGCTTAAGCAATACCTCTTAACAGTAATTAACAATTACTCTTTGGAGTCTATTGAACAAAGTCAGCAGTATAAAAACTCTAACGAGTATAATAAAGCTCCTAGCGATTACAGCAAAAACCTTATACCTTCTCAGGAAAAAGTAGAAAAAGTTGACTCTACCATGGATAATAATCAGAGTGGAAACACTGATGATATCCCGTGGTAATGAAGAAGAAACTATTATTTCAAACTGATTCTAGTTTAGCTAAAACGGGCTTTGGCAGAAATGCTAAGGCCCTTTTATCTTATCTGTATAAAACAAAAAAATATGAAATAGTACAGTATTGCTGTGGTACTGATTATTCTAACGCAGCTCTAAAAGCTACACCGTGGAAATCTGTTGGTACTCTACCGTCTGATCCTGCGGAAAGAAGTAGGATAGGCCAAGACGCGGGACAAGCGCGAGTAGCTAGTTATGGGGGGTACTTAGTTGATAAAGTGGTTACAGATGAAAAGCCAGATTTCTATTTTGGTGTTCAGGATATTTGGGGAACTGAGTTCGCAATCGATAAACCTTGGTTTAAAAAAATAAATTCTGTTATCTGGACCACCTTAGATTCATTACCAATTCTACCATCAGCAGTTAAAAACGCTCCTAAAATAGAAAATTATTGGATATGGAGTTCTTTTGCAACGAAAGCTCTTAATGAAATGGGTCACAAGCATGTTAAAACGATGCATGGCTGTATTGATACTTCTAATTTTTATAGACTTTCTGATGAAAAAAGAAAAGAGCTAAGAAATAATAATAATATAGAAGAAGATGCTTTCGTAATAGGGTTTGTTTTTAGAAACCAGCTTCGAAAATCTGTACCCAACCTACTGGAAGGTTATGCGAAATGGAAAAAAATACATCAACCTAAACGTAAAACTTACCTACTCCTACACACTTACTGGAAAGAAGGATGGAACATTCAATCTTTAGCTAAGGAGTACGGGATTCCAGTAGATGAAATTTTAACAACTTATGTTTGTAAAAAATGCTCGGGTTATCAAGTAAAACCCTACGCAGGAGAAAATCAACAATGTCCCGCTTGCTATCCTGAAAAAACTCAAGTAACTACCAGTGTAGGTTTTGGTGTGTCAGAGGAACAGTTGAATGAAGTATATAATTTAATGGATGTTTACTGTCACCCTTTTACGAGTGGTGGTCAGGAAATACCTATCCAAGAGGCTAAATTAACTGAGCTAATAACTTTAGTCACAGATTACAGTTGCGGTGAAGAAAGTTGTGAAGAAGGTTCAGCTTCGATACCTTTAGACTGGACTGAGTATAGAGAGCATCAAACAGAGTTTAGAAAAGCTTCCACCTGTCCTATATCTATAGCTAAATCTATTGATAAAGTTTATAACATGCCACCGGAAGAAGTTAAAGAGATGGGTAAGCAAGCCCGTACTTGGGCTTATGACAACTTTTCTGTGGAGTCTATTGGCAAAAAATTTGAAGACTTTATAGATAACACTCCTAGTAAAAATTATGATTTTAAAAATGAGGATCCAGAGAAGCAAAAAAGAAATTTTCCTAACGCTATAATTCCTGATGTAGAGAATGATTCAGAATGGGTAATGTCTCTCTACAAATTAATCCTAAATATAGAAAATCATGTAAATGATGAAGGGTATAAAACTTGGATGAATTCTCTGTCTAATAAAATACCTCGCTCTCAAGTTGAAGACTATTTCAGAAAAGTAGCTAGAGAACATAACGAAAAATATTTTCCAGTTAAGATTAAAGATTATTTAGATGAAGATGATGAAGGTAAACGTTTAGTATATGTAATTCCTGAGTCAGAGGTGGACGTTTTCTTATCGACTTCTATTTTTAAATCTATAAAAAATAAATACCCAGATTACAATTTATACGTAGCGACTAAACCTGAAAATTTTCCTATCGTTTTAGGTAATCAATATGTCCATTCTGTTATTCCATACAGTTCACAGTTTGACAACGCTTTATATCTTGAGGGTATAGGGGATAGCGGAGGGCTTTTCGAAATTGCTTTTACTCCACATTTAAGCACCCAAAAATTAAGTAATTACATTCATAACGACAAAGACTTAGTAAGTAAGGAATATTTATGCACATTTTAGAATCTTACGCTTTACAAAATGACTTGAAAATAGATCTACCAGAAGTGTATGAAAAATATTTTCCTCTGGCTGTAGATAAATTTATAACGTTAGACACTTCTTCTTTAGGTACAGATGCAATGGCCTATAATCATTGGAGTATAGTGTTGGAATCTTTAGCCCCGAGACTTGATAAAGAGGGTATAAAAATAGTTCAATTAGGTCCTAAAGGATGCGAGCCTATCCCGGGATGTTATATAACCGTAGGGCAATGTGATTTCAATCAAAGAAGTTATATAATTAAAAAGTCTTTACTTCATCTAAGTGTTAATAACGAGTCCTCTCATGTAGCATCAGGTTTTGGAAAAAAAATGGTAGTTGTTTTTCCTAGGAACTGTTACGTAGGTCAGTTTAAGCCTTACTGGTCTAAGCCTGAAGATATTACTATTCTTCAAGGTGAGAGCTCCCTAAAAAGACCTTCCTATAACCCTTCTGAATCTCCTAAGAGTATAAACACAGTCAAACCCGAAGAAATAACTAAAGCAGTGTTAAAGAAATTAAATTTATTTGATGAAAGCGATCCAGAATGGCAATATAGAACTTTAAAAATTGGTGCTTCATATAACCGTAGGAGAATTGAATCGAATTTAAGTCATTTAATAGATCCTAATAAAATGGGCATTTCTTCTATAATAGTTAGAATGGATTTAAACTTTAATGAAGACAATTTAATAGAGCAGTTAAAACAGGGGCCTTGCTCAATTATTACAAATCGAGCTCTTAGTGACGAAGTAATAAATAATTATAGCAAAAATATTCTTGAGCTTGTTTACTACATTACTGATGATCATTCCCCTGAATTTGTTAAAAAGTTAAAGTCTAAATCTATTAAATACATTTTAAGAAGTAGAAGTTCCTCAGAAGAGTTAAGTGATTTTAAACTTGATTATTTGGATCACGGGGTAATAACTGAGGTTCCTATTAGAACTCAAGATGACTTTGAAGAGCTCAAGGGTAAAAGTAATCTTCTGTACAAGTCAAACTACTTCATTGTGCATAATCGAAAATTTTACCCAAATACTGCCGCTCTCCTTCGCTTAAAACAGGGGACAGAGACATTAAATCACCCGATTCAAGAAGTGATTGATGATCCCTACTTCTGGGAGGATGAGGAGCATTATCATATTTTGATAAAAAATGATTGACTTTTCCACTATGAGAGAATAGTATTACTCCCATTATGGGAACTATCATTAATAAACCACCTCTAATCGTTAAGCGCAACCAGTATGGGCTTCTAGAGGATGAAAATATAAAATACGAATTTGCTCTTGATGGCAGTGTCAACTGGCGCAAGATGATCAAACCCGAATTTCTTGTTGCTAATAGAGATGTAACAGCGGAAACAGATATTAGTAAGCTGGAGGATAGGGAGTTAATTATTCTACTCGGGGGACTTAAAGATTTGGCTTCGATTCGTGGGTATACTTCTGTTGAGTACAAGGTCCATAAATCCTCTGCTGAGTATGTATGCACTTCTTGTAGAATAACTTGGATACCTAATTTTGAGACTACTGGAGAAGACCCTGTTATTTTCGAAGCCATTGCTGACGCACATCTTAATAATACTGAAGGTTTTAGCCAAATGTATTTAGGCGCAATAGCAGAAAATAGAGCGTTTTGTCGTGCTGTGAGAAACTTCTTGCGTATTAATATTGTGGCTAAAGAAGAGTGCAAGTCTGTTAAAATCTCAAAACCTATCCCTAGTAAAAATTCTGCTTCACCTGATATCTTTTTAACGAACTTGATGAAGGATAAAAAAATAGATTTTGCTACGATACAAAACAAGATGGTAAAAGAATCTGTTGATGGAGCCAGTGAATGGAAAAGCGTTAAAGATATTCCACGAATTAAGATGTTCGAAATCATTGAGCGTATTCAGAAGAAAATTAAAAAATGAAAATAGCAATAATAAGCGGAGGTTTTGACCCAATTCATGTAGGGCATATTGAGTTAATGCAGAAAGCTAGGGAAATTTCTGACGCTTTATTGGTTATAGTTAACAATGATGATTTTTTGATTAATAAAAAAGGAAAAGCGTTCATGCCTTTTGATGAAAGAGTCAAAATTGTACAGTCTATACAATATGTAAGCGGGGCTGTAAAATCTGTTGATAAAGATCAGACTGTTTGTGAAACGCTAAAACAAATTGTAGCTAATTCCAAGTTAGACGAAACGCTTTTATTCTGTAACGGAGGAGACAGGACTTCCGGTGAAAATACCCCAGAACATAAATTATGCTTAGAGTTAGGCATTAAGCCACTATATGGTTTAGGGGATAAAATCCAAAGTAGTAGCTGGCTTATAAAAGGATAAAACTTAAAATTGGGCCCATAGCTCAGTTGGTTAGAGCAAGCGACTCATAATCGCTGGGTCGGGGGTTCAAGTCCCTCTGGGCCCACCAAATTGCTCCGATGGCCGAATGGATAAGGCAACAGCCTTCTAAGCTGTAGATTCTAGGTTCAAGTCCTAGTCGGAGCGCCAAAAATTTAAAAGATGAACACCGTTAAAATAGACAGTGAAGTGTTAAAAGATTTGGTCTTAGTGGGTAAAAAAAGACACGAAGCAAAAGATATATCTTTTAGAAATCAAAGTAAACATGGACGTTTTCAAAAATATAGAGAAGACACAGATGTAACAGTTTATGGAATGACCGTAACCAAAAGGCATATACCTCATATAGCCGGAGTTATTGGGGAGTATGCATACGGAAAGCTTATCGGAGAAGATATAGATAGAGAAATATATGCGGTTAGAGATAACGGTATAGATTTCAAAAACGGAGCAGAAGTTAAGACTTCTACTTTTTATAGCGGTAATTCAGGTCAGACAGAGCTTAAAATACCTAGGAAAGAGTATGTAGAAAGAAGTCCGAGTATTTATGTACTAGCTCGATTAAGTTCAAACATTTTAATGAAGTCACCTCCCTCCATTAAGGTGGAAATATTGGGGCAAATATCCACTAAAAAATTTGACTCTTTGAAAACAGAAAAACAATATATTAAAGGAGGGCCAGTAAATTTCGTAGTCAAGGAGTCAGATCTTGAGCCTGTTGGAGAAGAAAAACCTTGGTTTCTTGAACTTTGGGATTAAAATAAAAAACATGAGGAAATATCTTGAAACTTGTAATTTAGCTGATGAAGACGCAAAGTTTGCTGACGAAATGTTTGATGAAGCACTACTCGGATATGATTTCGATGGTCAAGTTTATTATGATCATCACAAAATGACAGTTATCCTTAAAAAAACAGGGTTGACAGACAATGAAGTTAATGAGAGAATATTGCTTTTAATCGCTAAAGATAAAATAAACATTATTGTTATCCCTAAAAAGTTATGAGCAGAAAAACAATTTTTGGATTGGGTAAATAATCAAGAATATTAAAGTGAATTATGGAACAAGAATCATTAAATAAAACTTGGTTTGTAGATATTGATGGAACAATAGTCCATCATTACAGCAACCAAACGTTAGACGAAGCCATTGAAAAAATGGGAGATAATAGCTTTTTAACTGAAAAACCAATTAAAAAAAGTATAGATTTTCTTAACTCTTTACCGGAGGGTGATGTAATTGTTTTAACCACGGCAAGAAATACAGTGCATAAACAGCACACATTGGACATGCTAAAACATTTTAATGTAAGGTATGACAAAATTATGTTTGATTTAGAGTCTGGCCCTCGGTATGTTGTTAATGATATAAAACCAGTAGGAACTGCTGGTAATGACAAACCTATTAAAACAGCTTACGCTATAAATGTTGAAAGAGATAAAGGTATCCAAAGCGAATAGTATGAATGTTAAATTAATTTCACTAACTCAACCTCATGACAGTGATATGAATTGTGAGGATTTAATTGCTTATTGTGCGCGAGTGAGTAATCCATCTAATCAAAATAATACTGCTACTGCTCCAAAACTGTTAAAATATCTGATTAAACATCGTCATTGGTCACCATTTGAGATGGCTAGCATGACTTTAGAAATAAAAACCAGTAGAGCGATTGCTGCTCAAATACTTAGACATCGTAGTTTTAGTTTTCAGGAGTTTAGTCAGAGGTATTCGGTTGCTCAAGAGCTAGAGCCTGTTGAGCTAAGACAACAGGCGGTTAAAAATAGACAGAGCAGTACAAGTGAATTTACTGACTCTAATTTTCTAGCAAGAACCAGAGAACATTTAGCTAAATCTGTAGCGCTTTATAACGACGCAATTAAGCTCGGAGTGGCAAAAGAATCTGCTAGGTTGCTGCTACCCCTTACTACCGAAACTACAATGTATATGGCTGGAACAATTCGTTCTTGGGTTCATTATATTGATTTGAGGTCACAGGAAGACACCCAGAAAGAGCATAGAGATATAGCTGTAAAATGCAGAGATATTTTTTGTGAAAATTTTCCTAACATTTCCGAAGCATTGAGTTGGAAAAATGTGTAATTTTAAAAAATGATTGTTGATCTTACATCTCAAATACTAGCGGAAAAAGAGAATAAAACTCTTAATAAGCCTTTTCGGACACCCGGCGGTCCTAAAAAGTTCTCTGTTTACGTTAAGAACGAAAAAGGGAACGTCGTAAAAGTCAATTTTGGTGACCCAAATATGGAAATAAAGCGCGATGATCCTGATCGTCGTCGAAGTTTTCGGGCTCGTCACAATTGTAGTGATCCCGGCCCCAAAACTAAAGCTAGATATTGGAGCTGTAAGATGTGGGAAGCTAAGAAATCAGTAACTGATTACACCAAGGGGGAATGGAATGGTTCTGAGCTGTATGATCATAATAATTTATTAACAATTAACCCTAGTTTAGCTTTTGTTGATGAGGAAGAGACAGAGATAGATGATGGTTGCGGGTGTGGAGGTTGTGAGTCTGAAGCAGCTCACAGTATGTCTAAGTACAGTTTCAATAACCCCGGCGAAGCAATGAAAATGGCTAAAAAAATGGGTTTTGATAAAGTTCATACTCATAAACAGGGGGATGATACAGTTTTTATGCCCGGCCCTAGTCATGAAGCCTTAATGAAAAAACTGGGGCAGTCTAAAGCTAGTGACGAGGAAATAGATATGATCAAAGCTCAAGTTGCTAAGTCTATTGATCAATTGATGGATCTTCAAGTTATGATGAGAGATATGCCTGAAGATACCGATTTTGAAGGATGGATTCAATCCAAGATTACAAAAATATCAGACTATGTAAACAGTGTTCATAGTTATTTAAAGTATTATGACGGTTCTGACGCCTCTTTATATGAAATGTCACAAGAAGAATATAAAGAAATAATAACTACCGAAGATATACTTGCTGCTAGACCCGGGCCGAAATCAGCAGCTCAAACCCCCTCAAAACCTAGCGAAAGAAAAAAAGGGTCTTCGAAAAACAAACCCGGTAGTGCAGGTAAAGGTGGATCTTCTATTACTTTTTCAGAAAAAGTACTTAACTCTTTAAAAAGTAAAGTAAAAGAGCACAATGCTAAAAATAAAAAGAAAGTGACTCTTGGTCAGCTTAAAAAAGTTTATAGGCGTGGAGCTGGAGCATTTTCTCAGTCTCATCGTCCCGGAATGACTCGAGGAGGATGGGCCATGGCTCGTGTTAATATGTTTTTAAAAATGAAACGTGGTGGGAAAGTTAAAGATTCTTACCGAAAAGCAGATGGGGATATATAGTATGAGTAATAAAGAACAGATACAGGATATGATAGAAGCTCTTAGCTCTATTGACACTCAGGGGATGACTGAGGATAATAAAGATGAAGCAGCTTATTTGATTAATGATGTAATTATTTCATTAGAAGAATTGATTGACATATGCTAGGGGTCAGCTTATCATACTTTAATGTATGAGTATAGAGCTGAATTAGTTAGAGTAATAGATGGAGACACAGTTGATTTAATTATCGACTGTGGTTTTTCCATTTTTACACACCAAAGAGTCCGCCTCTACGGTATAAATACTCCAGAGACCCGCACTAGGGACAAAGAAGAAAAGGTTAAAGGTCTAGCTGCGAAAGCTAGGTTAGAAGAGCTTTTACAGTCTACTGATAATATCTTAATAACAACGAAGCTCGACAGAAAAGGAAAATACGGTAGACTTTTAGGGACCTTGTGGGACGATAACAAGGAAAATAATTTTAATCAAATGCTACTTAGCGAAGGACATGCTGTAGAATATGGAAAGAGCTAAAATAAATATAGCGATTGTTAGTTTTGAATGCCCTCCCGCTAATGATAGAGAAATAAGTTTTCCAAACAAACAGAGGTATTGCGATAAACACGGTTATGATTTTATATCATATACTGATTCTGTTGAGAAAGGTCTTCATCCCGCTTGGTCAAAAGTACCCTACGTCTCTAAACATTTATCTGATTATGATTGGGTAGTGTGGATGGACTCAGATACATATCTTATAAATGCCAATACTAAGCTGGAGTCATTTATTGATGAGTCTAAAAATTTTATAATTCAAACTAAACTTTCGGGATCTATCTGTTGTGGAGCTTTTTTTATTAAAAATTCTAAATGGAGCATAGACCTGTTAAGTCGATGGTGGTCTACAAGATTTGATACAGAATGCTTGGATGCTAATAATAAAATATGGGAAGAGCTTGGTTTGAAAAAGATTGTTGGAGATCAAGGGGAAAAAGATTTAGATAATATTAAAGTTTTAACAGAAGGTCTTCAAAGTAACCCAGAGGATACCAATAAAAATACTTTTTTGATGCACTCGAGGAGGGGGCACAGAGATATATCTTCTAAATCTCATTTAATTTTTTGAACACACCTTAGGATTTAATATAATTTAACGATGACTAACCATCCTTTAGACTTTACCTTAGCTGAAACTAATTTAGTAGAGGAATATTTAACGCGGGAAGCTTGTTTGAATTCTGGTGATGAAAATTTTTCGAATCGCCAAACAATGCTAGAATGGGGTGTAGGCGGTAGTACTTTTTGTTTTAGTAGACACGTTTATAAATATTATGCGATAGAGCATGATTACGACTGGTACAACAAAGTTTGCAAAGAGCTTTTAGATAGAGGCACTTCAAATGTTATGTTAAATTTTGCCTTACCAAATGATCGTGAAGCTTACGACTACAATATTGACGTACCTATTTTTAATAATGAAAAAGGTAAAGATATATTCAAGCATTATATTAATTACTGTACTAATTTTCCTTTCGCATTTGATTTCGTATTGATTGATGGACGAGCTAGAAAACACTGTGCCTTTAAAATACATTCATTATTGAAACCCGAGAGCTTGATTTTCTTTCATGATTTCAATAACAGACCTTATTATCACGACATTTTAAAAGAAAAATATAAAATAGTAGAAAAACAGGACTCTCTTGCTGTTCTATCCCCTATTAAACAATGACAACAATGATTTTGTTAACTATTGTAGTAATATCTCTTTTGTTTATCATAGAGACTACGAACTCTTAATATGAAAATTGCATTAGTAACGTATGAATGTCCCCCAGCAGACTTTAAAAAGATAAGCTTTCCAAATAAGAAAAAATACTGCGAGAAACATGGGTATGACTTTTGGGGGTCTGAGCAAAAGTTATCGAAATTTCATCGCCCTTCATGGGATAAAATTTTACATGTCCTAAGTTTTATAGAAGGTTATGATTGGATTTTTTGGTCCGATGCGGATAGTTTTGTAATAAATTCTGAAATTAAATTAGAGCAGTTCATAGATAATGAAAAAGATTTTATTATTGGCGTTGATGAGCATATACCTTCTAGGTACGTCGGTATTAACTCAGGTCAGTTTTTTATAAAGAATACTCCTTGGTCTATAAATTTACTAAACACATGGTGGGAGCAGCATAAAATAGATTCTGACCCTTCAGCGTCTCAGTGGGACCAGCTCGCTCTTAAAAAGATGATAGGAGCAGGAGGAGAATCTTATCCTGAAAAAGTTAAAGTTTATACAAATCCTCGGAAAGGTTTTAATGTAGTGCCTGAGTTTACAAATCCAGACACTTTTATTATGCATTGCCGTCGGGAGCATCGTAACTTCGAAGATAAAAAGCATTTGATTTTTTAAAAAATATTTATGAAAATAAGCTCGATAACGTCTCTCTATAAATCAGAAAAGTTTATTAAAAATTTTGTAAAACAGTTTGAAGATCAATCTATATTTAAAGATGTTGAGATAATTATCATTGACTGTAACGAGGACGATAAAGATCGTAAGCTTTTAGGCGATTTCATTAATCACCCGAATGTTTATTATGAAAAATTAGACTCAGATCCCGGTTTGTATGGAGCTTGGAATAAAGCTTTAGAACATGTTACGACTGATTATGTTACCAATAGCAATACCGATGATGTAAAAGCTCCTTGGTATTTTGAGCTTATGTATAATTACATGAAGACTCATCCGGAATGTGATGTGGCTTATGGACCAGTTGGTGAGACTCGTTACCCGGCTAAACCTTTTTATGAAGATTTCTGCAAAAAAACGTGGCAGTGTTTGGAAACAAATTTTAGTACTATAATAGTTGAAAATTCACCTCATTGCATGCCTACTTGGAAAAGCTCGTTGCATAAAGAGGTAGGTAATTTTGATACAAATTATGCTATTAGATCAGATTTTGAATTTTGGGTCAGATGTTTGACACATAATAAAAGATTTGATAAATTAAATTTTCTAATGGGAAATTATTACTTCAATGAAGAAGGCGTAAGCTTGTCAGACTTCGAGAAGTTGGGCATGGAAAGTGAAAGCATTATAAAAAAATATTATAAAAATCAGCCAGCGTCTGTTTTTGACTTTTACAATAGTCTAATTCAAAGAACCCATTAACAACTTCACAATGAAAAAATTGCATAAAATACCCACTGAGGAAATGGAAGAGTTAATCAAGAAAACTCTTGATGAATTAAATGATTACAATGGTCAGCTAAATTTTAGCAGTGACGCCGCTAGAAAAGGCATAGCTGCGGTTATAGCTAAAAAACTAAAGAAAGATAAATGTGTAGTCTGTGGAACTTTCACCGAGTATGATGAATTCGATCATATTGATAAAAGATATTTTTATGTTGAGGGGAGTGGTCAACTGTGTCCTGCTTGTTATCTAAGTATGTAGGCTTGTATTATGAAGATAGGAACACCATATTCAAAAACAGCAACCAAAGTAATGTTGCTAGGCAGCGGAGAGCTAGGAAAAGAAGTAGCAATTGAGCTAATTCGACTAGGTGTTGAAGTTCATGCGTGTGATAGTTATCCTCATGCACCAGCCATGCAAGTGGCTCAACATTCACATGTTTTCGACATGCTTGATGAACGATGGTTGAATGAATATATCAACTTAATCAAACCAGATTATATAGTTCCGGAAGTAGAAGCTATTGCGACGCAAGCACTTACCGTTGCCGAGAGAGAGGGGATTACTATTATTCCAAATGCAAAAGCGATTCAACTGACAATGAATCGTGAAGGTATTAGAAAGCTCGCTGCGGAAGAGTTAAAGTTGCCAACTAGTAAATACAAATTTGCATTAACTGAGCAAGAATTTGCTAAAGCCGTTCATGAAATCGGTATGCCGTGTATCGTAAAGCCTATCATGTCTTCAAGCGGTAAAGGCCAATCTGTAGTTTCGTCATTTCCTAAAATTGGTCACCATTGGAAAAAAGCTCAAGAAGAAGGGCGAGCAGGAGGAGGTAAAGTAATAGTAGAGGAGATAATTGATTTTGATTATGAAATAACTTTATTAACTGTTCGACATAAAAAAGGAACAATATTTTGCGAGCCAATAGGTCATAGGCAAGTCGATGGAGATTATGTAGAATCTTGGCAACCTTGTGAAATGAATGTTGTGCAACTTAAAAAAGCAAAAGATATAGCTACTAAAATTACAGATGCTTTAGATGGCTATGGGGTATTTGGGGTAGAATTGTTTATTAAAGGTGATGAAGTTTACTTTAGTGAAGTGTCTCCAAGACCACACGATACTGGGCTTGTTACTATTATTTCTCAGGATCAATCTGAATTTGAATTACATGCAAAAGCTCTTTTAGGTTTACCTATTAATTCTATTAAGCTAAATACCTCTGCTGCTTCGGCGGTTATTAAACCTTCAGGAGTCAGTAATCAAGTTGAATACGATAATTTGGATGAGGCATTAGATGAAGATAATGTCAAACTTAGGCTATTCGGTAAACCAAGTATTAATGGTAAGCGAAGAATGGGTGTCGTTGTAGCAGGAGATGAGTTTGTTAATCTAGCTAAACAAAAAGCTAAAAGGGTTGTTAGTAAAATTAAAACAACAATGTAAATAAATTATGCAAGAAGAATTAATAATCAAATATTTAATACCGCTTGTAGCAACTTTAATTTTAATTACTATAGCCACTAGCAAAAAATAAAAATTATGACATATAGGGAAGTTATTAGAAAAATGATGCACCGAGGGATGCTTTGCCCCACGGTAGATGATGAGCGAGGATTATTTTGGGTTGGTTTTAATGAGCTGGAGTTACTTGAAAAAGAATTTGACTTGAAGTACTTGGAGGAAACGCCAGAACCTAAAGATAAAGAGTTCTTTATAGACAAGCAAGGAAGGAAGCAGCCGGTTCCGTCCAATCCTTTAAAATTTACAAAAAAAGATTAATTATGGGTAAAGGCGACAAACCAAGAAACTGTTTTTCAACAGGATTTAAAAACAATTACGATGATATTAATTGGGGAGTAAGTGAAAACAAACCTACTCTAATTAAATCAGGAAAAGTTAGAGAGATTTATCAAGGAAGACCACACGTTTTTGAGCTGATCTCCGGTGTTACCTATCGCATCGCTGATCTCCGCCCTATTGAAAGTCTTGAAATAATTACTACAGATCGTGTTTCTGCATTTGATCACATTTTAAATCAAACAATACCCGACAAAGGTAAGATATTAAACGAAATGTCTTATAAATGGTTCGATATGATGGAGGATATTGTAGACAATCATATTATCAAAAAGGGTAGAGATTCTACAATAGTTAAGAAAGCCGATCCACTGCCAGTTGAATGTATTGTAAGAGGTTACCTTTCTGGTTCTGGCTGGTTAGAGTACAAAGAAAAGCAGACAGTTTGTGGAATACCTTTGCCATCTGGTTTAAAAGAGTCAAGTAAACTTCCAGAACCTATATTTACGCCTTCAACTAAATCAGACGAGCACGATGAAAATATTTCATTCGAGGAGGTGGTTCAAATCCTTGGCCCCGAAACAGCTAGTAAAATTAAAAAATATAGCTTAGAGATATACAAGAAAGCGTATGAGTATGCTTATGACAAAGGTATTATTATTGCTGATACTAAATTTGAATTTGGTTTTTTAAATAATGAAATTATTTTAATTGATGAATTATTGACGCCAGATTCGTCTAGGTTTTGGGATAAAGAGATTTACAAAGAGGGTCAAAGCCAACCAAGTTATGACAAACAAATCATCAGAGATTATCTTTTGCAGATTGGTTGGGATAAAAATCCTCCTATCCCTGATTTACCTCAAGGAATAATAGACAAAACTAGTAAGAAGTATCAAGAGGTTTACAATAGACTGTTTGGATGAAAACTATATTATTTTTAGGAGTGTTTATTACATTTACTAGATGCACCGAACATAAATATGAAAAGGTAGAAGATCATAACAAACATTACCATTCAGACTGGGACCAGATGAAACCTGCTCCACTTGATCATTACCACGGGTATAGCAGAAAATGGAACCATAATCACGAAGGGGAAAAAAATAGGAATGACAGGAAATAAACAAAAATGTGTAAATTTATTAAAAGGTTATTTATGAAATTATCAGGAACTAAAACTATCACAGAAGAAATCTCTGTAGACGCATCAAATCTCCAAAACGAACTTCAACTTCAAATAAATGATTTATCTAAACAGATAACCGAGTTAGAAAATAAAAAACCAGAAACCAATAATAGTTTAATCTCAGCTATATCGGATTCATTAGCCAGTCAAGAAACGCGCATAAGTGATTTACAGTCTAAATTTCTTACATGGAAAAATCATATAGATGATTCTGACTCTTCAGACCCCGTCATTGAGCCATCTAAATTTGAATTTGTTTTAGGGGTGGATGCAGATGGTCATTATTCAGATGAGTCTTGGGAGGAGATAATTAAAAAAGGTCAAGAATTGCAATACGCTTATTATAAAGCTGCGGAAGATAAGTATAGTAAAATTTGGCCGCTGTTCCCCGGTTGGCATGGTTCAGCCATGGCTCCAGTTATAAAAATCATTTGTGAAGAGCCTGAGTACCATTTTAGAGACACTAAAAGACTTCCCGGCAGATTTTGCCTATCCTCAAATAGAAGATGGTCTTCGGTTTTAAGATTCTATGGAGATGGGCAGAAGGTACTCAAGGATACAATAGCTTATGGGACCGCTACAAATGCTCCTGTAGGGCTTTATGTAGAAGGGAAGACTAAAGTACAGACAAGTCAAGGTGAGATGCTCATGAAGCCGTTTGAGCAGACTATTGAGGATGTTATTCTTTGCGCTCATAATGGAGTGTTACCTATATATTTATCCATGAACCAAGATAGGTTTTGTATTAGAGGAGCAAAAATCCTTCAGCATCAAGGTGCACTAATAGGAATTAAACATGGGCCTATTATAAATGAAACTGATTATCCTTTTCCATGTATTCAAGACACTGAAGGTAATAATGTTTATCTTGCAGACCCTCGTTTTGAAAATCTTCAAATGGAAGGGCCTCATAATAACAAACGTCCTCAAGCAGCTATGCTTTTAAGCGGTAATAATATTATTATTTCTAATTTGAATTTATACGGCTGGATGCAAGGTCCGTATATGCATGGTGGTCAAAATCGTTTAATTAATGGCTTGACTCAACACTGGGGTAATACGCATGATGGCCGAATGTATTGTTCGAGAGATGAAATTGTATCTTACACAGTCAGTTATAGATCTAACACGAAAGACTCTGATTGTTTTTCTGGTATCGCTGGTAATTTCAAACAGTGGTATTTGCCTAAAAGAAGTAAAGTACCATCTAAAGGCGGTTGGCATAACGCTGGAGAAAGCACGCTGTAAGTAAAAAGTATAATAATATAAATGAGTTCTCTTATATTCTCTGGTCGCTCAAACCCTGAGTTGACTAAAAATATTTCTAAAATCCTCAAATGTAAAGAGGAGGTTGAGGTAGATGGAGTTGTTAACATAACTAATTTTCCTAGCGGTGAAATTTATTGTCAGTATGGTAATAATATAAGAGGGAAAGATGTATTTATTGTTCAGTCTACAAATAATCCAAACGAAGACTGGATGGAGTTATTGCTTTTAATTCAGAGCGCGAGATTAGCGTCTGCAAACAAAATAACAGCAGTAATTCCTTACTTTAGTTATACAAGGCAAGACAGGAAATCTCAACCTCGTTCTCCTATTAGTGCTAGACTTGTTTTAGATTTATTAGAAAAAGCTGGCGCTACTAGAATAATAACATTAGACCTGCATAATATATCGATTCAGGGGTTCTCATCAGTCCCTTTAGATTCTTTATTACCTTGCAATCTATTGATAAATTATTTTAGGAAACATTTGTTTAAAAATGCTGATTTAAAAGATTGGTTGCTTATGTCGCCTGATGTAGGGGGTATCAAAAAAGTAGAGAAGTATTCTGAATTTATGAACATTGATTTCGGTATTGTTCATAAGAAAAGAATTGACGCTGAAAAGGTTGAGCAAAAAGTAATTTTAGGAGAAGTGGAAGGAAAAAATATTTTACTTATCGATGATATGACAGAGAGTCTAGGAACTTTATCCGGCGCTGCAGAGCTGCTAAAAAAAGAAGGTGCTAAACAAGTTGTAGCTTTTGTAACGCATATGCCATTGACATCTAAGGGCAAGTCTAATCTTAAAAAAGAAAAATTCATCGATCAAATATTAACTACGAATAGCACTTCTAATATACCTAATCATAAAAAAATAAAAATTATTAATATTGCCCCTATGTTATCTGATGCTATCAGCAGAACAATGAATAATAAAAGTATTAGTTCCCTTTTTGATATTAAAGGGTTTTAAGTATGAAAAAAGTTAAATTTAATGTTGAGCTAACTGCGCCGAATAACGCATTAAAATTTAAACTTAAACGGCGAAGTATGAGTTATCCCGATATTATCGGTGGAGATTTTTATGATGAGTTGTCTAAAAAAGAAAAAGATCTGTTTGAGTTGATTGATTTTGTCGATTTGTTGAAAAGTGCTAAATCTAAAAAGATTAGCAAAATAGAGATACGATGAACTCAAGTGAGGCAAATACAGTTGATAAGTCACGATGGACGATGTGTGACCGCTGGCCGCACTGCTGGTGTGGATGTCCTGCTGATGAAATGCGGAGTTGGGGAAAACTTAAAATAACACTACCACGATTCCCAGATGAAAATTATGTTTATGTCGGAGAACCAGTATCACCGAATGTATTGAAAGATTATTGGTTTGGACGTTTTTACATTGCTGAACCAGATGGAGAAAAGAGAATTAAAAATAGGAGACTGTTTGTCCATAAGAAATATTTTCTTGTATCGTTGTTAATGAAAAATAAAAAGACATAAAATAATATGTTACATGATGACAGGTTTACTATTCGGCGCATAACAGGTGAGATTATTCTTACTTTTTTAGCGGTATATACTTTGTACTTAATAATAACTAAATATGGGATAGTTTAGTTCAATAATAATTTAATTAATGAAATGCAATAATTCAAAAACTCATACCATTCAGTTGGTATTCAAGATGTCATTATAGCATTAACAATTAATAAAACGCAGCTTGTTTAGTAATTCAACAACTCATACCATTCAGTTGGTATTCATAAAGTCATCATTAAGCAAGCTGCAGTCAATTTAAATAATGTGTGCGGGTAGTAATTCATAAACGCATACCATTCAGTTGGTATTCACTTTGTCATTATTACTCGCATACATTTTCAAAAAAAACATATATGAAAAACATATTAAATAATCGGGTTGTAAAAAAATACAACATTAAACAGATAGTAACTATAGATTTAGGTAAAAACATGGCTTTTTATTATGATCCAAATAAAAGTGACAAAACTTTTAAAATCACTCATCAAGAGCTATTGGATTTACCTAATAAATATGAGAATACTCTATTTGTTTCTGAGGGTGCCCACATGGACAGACCAAGGACATGGAAATCACATGCACAAGCCTTCAAAGAGTATGAACTAAACCTCTTTAAAGACAACTGTAAAAATAATAATAATTTACTAAGATTATTTCCCGAAATGATGTCTTTTCAGACAAGGCAAGAAGGAGAAGAAAAGTCTGATCAGCTAGATCCTATTCACCTCTATAGATATTTAGAAGAAAATCCTAATTTTATTGATGTACTAAAGAATCCTAGCTCAAACTATAACGCAGATCCAAAAAGACGGGAGGGGTGGAGCATTAAAGATAACATGAACACTGCGTTAAACTATGCTAGACGAACCAAGTATGGTAAAGATGATTACTGGTCCATTAGAGAATGGTTAGAAAATAACATCGAGGAAATTAATAAAAATATAGATGACACAACAAAAAAAGTGTTTGAAGTATCTTACTATAAGAAAGGCAATGTTAAAAAAAGTATACAGCAAGGAGACGTTAATGTAAATGCTTTGAATAATGGTATTTACTCCATAATTATGTCTTTATTCGAATTTTCAACTGACGAGGATATAAATGTCGTACACAATTTTAGAAAAAGAGAAGAAACCGGCGATTTACCCGGATGGGGTTTTCTTGAAAAATACGTATACCATTTTTCTCCGTTTCATTTGAAAGGCGGTCTAGCAAGAAGTAATTTAAAATTTCATAATTATAAAACTTACCTAGCTAAAAGAGCAGTTGACTTCGGGTACAAAATGGAAAAAAAGAAGTTAAATGGCAAAGCGAAAAACCAATTTACCCCGCAAGAAGAGAGTTTTTTCAAACAGGCTCAAAAAGAACATAAAAATGCTTGCAAGCAAATGTTTTATGCTGTAAAAAAAGCGGTAAGAAATAATTTAATTAATGAAATGCAATAATTCAGATACTCATACCATTCAGTTGGTATTTACCACGTCATTATAGCATTGATAATTAATAAAGCAAAACGCAGCTTGTTTAGTAATTCACCTACTCATACCATTTAGTTGGTATTCACTTTGTCATTATTAAGCAAGCTGCCATCAATTTAAATAATGTGCCCGCATGGTAATTCACGTACTCATACCATTCAGTTGGTATTCATAATGTCATCATCTTGCGGGTACGTTATTAATTTAGTAAAAATTTTAATAATGTGTGTGAGTAGTAATTCAGTGCCTCATACCATTCAGTTGGTATTCATACTGCCATCATTGCTCGCACACGTTATTACTTTAAAAAATGAACTATAAAGAATCAGGAGTAGATATAGAAAAAACAGATAATCTTGTAAAAGAGATTTCTGGCCTAGTAGATAATATAGGCGGCTTTGGCGGCTTGTTTGATCTGGGAGATAGTTACCTAGTTGGTGCTACTGATGGAGTAGGAACCAAAATTCTTTTAGCGCAAGAATACGATATGCTCGATGGCATAGGTATAGATTGTGTTGCGATGTGTGTTAACGATATTATCTGTACCGGCGCTAAACCATTATTCTTCTTAGATTATTTTGCTTCCTCTAACATAGAAGAAAAACAGTATTTAACAGTTTTAAATTCTATTAAAAAAGGCTGCGAAAAAGCAGGAATTCCTCTTATCGGGGGAGAAACAGCAGAATTACCTTCACTAGTAACTGATAATCATTTTGATGTGGCAGGTTTTTGTGTTGGGATAGTAAAGAAAAAAGACTTAATTGACGGCAAGAAAATTAAAAAAGGTGATGTGGTAGTTGCATTTCCAAGTAACGGGTTTCACAGTAATGGCTACTCTTTAGTTAGAAGCATTTTCGATAAGGAAAAGCATGAAAAATATATTGATAAAATTTTAAAACCCACAGAGATCTACGTAAAAGAAGTCTTAAATATATTAGATGCAGGGGTCAGTGTACATGGAATAGCTCATATCACTGGTGGAGGATTAAGTAATTTAGACCGTATTCTCCCTAAAGACTTAAAAGTTAAATGGAAAGATGATATTACCAAACCTTTTGTGTTTGACTTATTTCAAAAAGATGGTAATATAACTGACGAAGAAATGGAAAAAGTTTTTAATAACGGGTTAGGTTTATGCATGGTTGTAGACCCTAAAGAAGTTAATAAAGTTTTCCTGCAGAAAATTAATAGACCCGCTATAATTGCTGGACACATAGAGTAATATTAGACATGACAAGTAAATCAGAAATCGTTTTAACTGCGGTTATAGTAATAATTGCCGCTCTATTTGTTGCCAATCTTACAATTTTATTTAAGATTCACGACGATCAACAAATAATTAAAAATAAAATAGATTTAATAACTAAATGACAAATCAATTTAAAAGTGCTTTAACAGATATTTTCGTAGATGCAGCGACAGGAGCCGTAGTTACAGCAGTGCTCTATTTCGTATTTCTAGTAGGAGGACACTCCTCTCCCCTTGGGGCTGCGTTTGGGTTAGGGGCTTGGGTATTCTGTATTTTTACATTAGTCCATTGTATGTTGACTGATGGGGGAGCTATCGTAATAGTGAGTCTATTATTAGGGTGTGTTGGTATAGCGGTAGGAATAGTATATTTAATTATTGGGTTCTTTATAGGCCTATTTGTATAAAAAAAAATTATGGAAACAAAAAAAGTATTGTTGTGGTGGTTCTTGTATAATGTAGTAGGAACTTTAGCTGGTGCAGGTGTTGGTTTAGTTGGAGGGTTCGTTGGGGGCTTTTTCGCAGCTATTCTAGGTTTACCTGAAGGTTTTGAAATTTTAATGATGATTGCTATTGTTATTGGTGCACTCATTTCTAATTTCTTTATATTCAAGTGGGCGGTAGGAAAAATTCTTGATTAAAAACGTCACTTAAACGTAACATTAGTTTAGTCTAGCGGGTTGTAACATAGGGTGTGAATCATTCGAACTGGATTATAACTTCATTTACAGGACATAGCCATGGGATACTTTAAATTTTGCATGGAATGGTGGGCAAAGGGAGGCTCAGTAAACTTTGTTATTTTACTCTCATCTTTTTTCTTAGGTATTTTTTACTTTAACAAAAAATATTCTAAGGGCTTCACTAACATTATGATTGGAGTTGTGCCTCTTCTGGGGCTTCTAGGTACTGTTGTGGGGATGATTCAAACATTTAATGCTCTTCAGAACTCTGGGACAGACGTTCAATCATTAGCTGGAGGCATATCTAAAGCTATGATCACCACTTCTTCAGGGTTATGTGTTGCTATTTTTGGTACAATTTTTCTCCCTCTCAAAAAATCCGAAGAGTTAGACGATTATGAATCCCTTAATGATTTATCAGTCGAACAATTAGAAGAAATAGTCCAAAATCAAAATAAAAAACTTTTCGATAGGATTAAAATACCTAAAATTAAAATACCTAAAATTAAAATACCTAAAATAAACACCTCCTCTAAACATAAATTTGTCAATCCTTTTCTTTAAATGACACTCATGGAAAGACAAAAATTTCGAGCTTTGTTTGTTTATTAAAATTATGCCAAATTCAGGAGACAAAAGATGGGAAGAAAAAGACGATGGAATAAACACTTTGCTAAGGGAGCAAAATGAAGAGTTACTAAAAAAGTATAAGCATCAGTGTCAAATTTCCAAAGATCTCGCAAAAGAAAATGAAACGCTTTTTAACAGCAGGAGAAAATATACTGTAGCCATAGATGAGATAAAGCGAATCTTAGAAGAGTTATAAAATAGCCAGAAGTTTTGGATAGCTCGGAAACATATTTTACCCCTTATGAAGGTAAAGATATTAATATTGATAATGTTGTCAATTTTTTAAACGAGCACTATAATTATTCAACACCTATACAAATACTTTACTCTAAAGAGTACCTAAATTGGTTTTTCTCTAAATCAGGTATACTTGGAGTTATTGAAAATGAAAAACAGTGGCTTGCCCTTATTTGTCTTGGTGGGTTTACTTTAAGGTATAATAAGATTCAGGGCGATATTCTTTACGGAGGCCCTATTTGTGTTCATCGTGAGCATACCTTCAAGGGTCTAGCTCAACGAGTAGTTAAAGAGACTACTCATTATGCTAAATCTAAGTCTAAGACACCTATACTAGGAGCAGGGACAGGAGGAGTTAAAAAAAATAGAATGTTTAAAAATTTTGGTATGTTTTCAGCAACAGAGTTGAAACCCCCAAAAAATAAACGTTTTTCTTCAAATAATTTACACTTGTGTGATGATTCAGATTTTATTAAAAAATTTGAAACTGGGTATGGTTTTGTTTACCATTACTCTCAAGAGGTGATTTATGAAGGGGCTAAGGAAAAATGGTTAGTGATTCCGTCTTACTTTACCTATGGGTGCTGGAAAACTTTAATTTATGACTGTTTTAAAGTATTGAGAAATGATTTCAGTAGAATATTAATTTTTCAAAATTCAGAAAGAAAACCTGAAGACTTAATAGAAATTGGGTTTAAAAATGTTAGCACTTATAATTTATATATAGACTCTCCTATTAATTTACCTAAATACTTTTTGTATTATAATTTATTTCTCTATTAAAAATTTAACAAATAAAATGATAGATACTCCAGTTTTTATTTTTGACATTGATGGTACACTAACAGCACCACGCCAAAAAATTGATAAAAAGTTTTCAAACTTCTTTACTTCTTTTTGCGAAAACCACACTGTATTTTTAGCTACAGGCAGCGATTATAAAAAAGTAATAGAACAAGTTACGCCAAACGTAATGTCTGCCGTAGAGGGCACGTTTACTTGTATGGGTAACGAGTTATGGGTTGCTGGAGAAGTTGTTTATGCTAAAACCTTGAAGATACCCACAGAAGTTATAACGTGGCTTTATCAACAGTTGTATGAGTCAGGTTATCCTGAAATAAAACGTGGCAGTTCTCATTTTGAATACAGAACAGGTATGTTAAATTTTAGTATTGTGGGTAGAGATATACCTAAAAGCGCTAGAGAAGAGTATACTAATTGGGACAAAGCTCAAAAAGAACGAGAGTCAATTGCACAGCGTTTTAACAAATTGTTTGAACATCACAATTTAGAAGCTTGTGTTGGTGGTCAAATTTCAATAGATATACAAGCTATAGGTTCTGATAAAGGTCAAATTTTTGATTACTTGGACTTTTATAAAAAGAAAATCTTTTTTGGCGACAAATGTGAGCCAAATGGTAATGACTATTCATTATTTAAAAAATGCAAAAACAGTTTTGCTGTTAGAGACTGGAAACATACGGAGTCGATTTTAAAAAATATAAAGTAATTCGCGAGATGTTAAAAAATTTATGGCTGATATGGTGTCGGACTGTAGATCATCGTATAGGTAAAACTGATGATGATGAACCGAATATCCCTATTTTGACAATCAAACAGGCTCAGTTAAGTTTACTGATAAGGAGTTTTATTATTCTTGTAAATTTAATTACCTGTTTTTTTATTTGTGCTAATATAATACATAAGTGGTAATTATGGCTAATCAGGACAAGCTAGACGAAAGATACCTAGCAATGGCAAAAGAGTGGTCTAAGATGTCTCATGCCAAAAGAAAAAAAGTTGGCTGTTTAATAGTTAAAGATGAACAAATAATATCTGATGGCTACAACGGTACCCCTTCTGGTTTTGATAACAATTGTGAAGAAGTTTTTTACACTTGTGATGAGCGCGATTTTTATAAAGATCAAGAGTGGGAACTAGACAGGGGTAAGGAAAAGTTTTTTAAACTCAAAACTAAACCAGAAGTGCTCCATGCTGAAAGTAATGCTCTCATGAAGTTAGCTAGATCCACAAACAGTAGCGAAGGAGCTACGATTTATTGTACATATTCCCCTTGCTTTGATTGCGCTAAATTAATTGTTCAGTCTGGCGTCAAGAGGTTTGTATATAATGAAACTTATAGGAATACACAAGGCCTAGATTTGTTAAAAAAAGCTGGCGTAGAAATAATTAAATATGAATAGTGAAAAAATATTAAATGTGTTAAACGATGTGCATGATAAAGACCCGGCTGCTATTATGGCTCTCATATCTTTAACGGTCCCAACTTGTAAAGAAGTTTTGGAAGATTATGATGTTAAAATTTATAAAGGTTATGTAGAGATAGGTTTACTTAGTATTCTTAATAAACTTATTGAAGATGAAGGTAAAAAAATAGCACTTTCTTATTCAATAGATTCAAATGCAGTAATGAAACCTAGTAAATTTGTAATCAGAGATAAAAAGTAATTGTGAACGAAAAAATGCCAAATAAACAAGATAGATTAATTAGAGCGCGGGTTATGACCAAACCCAAGAAAAATACACTCGACCCTCAAGGTATAGTGGTCAAACAGAATTTGGAAAAAATGGGCATAGAATATATTGATAAAATAAGTATAGGTAGATATATTGAAATAGCGATAACTGAAGGTCCAGAACAAGAAATAAAGAAAAACGTTCAGGAGGCTGTAGATAAATTACTGCATAACTCTATTATTGAAGATTATGAAGTCATTTACGAAAGGTAAATCGCCAAATAAACATAATTTATGAAAATATCTACCCCGTGTCAAAAAGTATGTAAAATATCAAGAAAAAAATGCACCTGTTGCAATAGAAGTCTAGATGATATAAAAAATTGGATTAACTACTCAGAGTCTAAAAGACTTCAGATAATGTCTGAATTGTGAGTTAAAAAACGCCAAATAAACAATAGAGCAGTGTAATTTAACTATATGAAGGACTCTATTGGTGACCAAACAAACATAGGAATTAATTTGAGATGGCTTTTGCAGCTTGTAACAATCTCAGTTTTAGCAGCTTGGGGGTATTTTCAAATTGTTTCCCGCGTTTCTGAGATAGAAGTAGATATACTTAGAATGCGTGATAATGTTCACATGAATAGTAATTTTAGGATTAAATGGCCCTTAGGAGAACTTGGGGCATTACCTGATGATGCTGAACAAAATTTGCGTTTAAAATATATGGAAGCTGATATTCAAATACTGAAAAATAGGGTAGATGATTTGAGAATTAAAGATTCAGCCAAATCCAACAATTGAATCGTGAATTAAAAAAGGCCAAATAAACATGTACAAATGCCGATTATGAATCAGAAAGAGCCAAATAAACATAAGATGCCCGAAGTTCAAACATTTACATTTGATTCTGAAAGAAATGATTGGGCTAGTCCATGGGTTAATTTTTATGACAGTATTTTATTTCGGGAGGTTGATAAAATTTACATTTTTGATAAATTCGGAAGGTATTTACCCTTCAACGAACCTTAAAATTTAATAAATTTACATTTTTGTTAACATCCTTGGAACTGCTTCTCTCAAGGTCGGATCATAAAAAATATTTTTTTACGGTTCGACCTTTAGTTTTTTAACAATCGGTTAAAAACCTCCCTAATCCTCCCAAAAAAGTATTTTTATTCATAAGTGAAAAATTTTTAAAATATCGCTTGACGGTTCCTGATACTTGTTTTAGATTGGTTGCAGTTATGATTACTACATCGAAACAAACCACACTAAAACAGTCTGATGATTTCAAATCTGTTTCCTTCGGGATAAAAGAGTCAGGCTTATCTCACATATTCAATGTCCTGCGAAATCAATTGTATTCTGATAAAGTATTAGCAGTAATACGGGAATACTCTACCAATGCTGTTGACGCCCATATCGAAGCAGGTAAAGCAGACACTCCTATTAAAGTTACCCTGCCTAATCAACTCACTCCTGAATTTAAAGTAAGGGATTTCGGTAGAGGATTAACAGAACAGCAAGTCTCTGAGATTTATGCAATGTATGGTGAATCTACTAAGCGAGGCACAAACGAGCAAATTGGTCAGTTGGGACTTGGCTCAAAATCGGCATTCGCTTATGGGGATAATTTTATCATAAATTCTTATGTTAAGGGAACGAAAACAACATACAATGCTTTCATCGATCCATCTGATGTTGGTCAGATATCCAAGATTCATACGGAAAACACTGAGGAAAATGACGGTATAGAAATCGTAGTTCCTGTTAAAACTGATGATTTCGATGAATTTTATAAAAAAGCAGTAAAGTTATACAGGTATTTTAAAGTTATACCTGATGTTAAAGGTGTTAGTAAAACTGATTTAGATCACAACCTGAAAGAAGGTAAGATTACTGCACAAGGTGATAATTGGAAAATGATCCAAGGAGAATCTTATGCAGTGATGGGCAATATCGCATACCCTTTAGATCATTCTGCATTGAATTTAGGTTGGCAGGATAAAAGAACAGAATTAATTAATGCAGGAGTAGTTATTAATTTTAATATTGGGGATCTTGAGATTTCCGCTTCCAGAGAAGCATTACAATATACTGGCAGAACTAAATCTTCGATTATTGCAAAACTTGATAAAATTATTGAAGATCTTCCTGAGATTTTAAGTAAAGAGTTTGCAAATTGTAAAACCTTATGGGAAGCAAAATGTTTGTATAATGAAGCATTTTCGTATGGAGGTTTTGGCTATACGATTAACAAGCTAATGCAAGCTAAAGGTGTATTTTGGAATGGTGTAAAAATAACTAATAATCAGTTTATAAATCATGAATGGGGTAAAAAGGTAGAAATTCGTTCCTATAGCAAAGACCGTTACTCTAAGAGGAAAAAAGTTAAAGCAGTAGATGTAAATCACATATTAGCTAAAAAACATACTCTAGTTATCTATGATAATGTTTCTACCTACGATGGAAGAATGAATCGTATTGCTCCTTTACTGGAAGAATACGAGGGAAGAGATAAAAACCACAAAGATACTCCTATCTACGAACAGGTTTTCTTGGTAAGATTTAACGATAGTAAAGCTGAACAAGAGTTTTTTAATGATCAGAAATTAGATTTTGATGCTAAAAATTTAAGTGAATACCCAAAGGTCATTCTAAGAGATATTTACCCTTCTAATTCTACAGTATCAGGAGGAATATCCTCAGTTAAGAATAGCAAGCACAATACAAAAGTTTTTTCAGTTAATGAAAAATGCGACAAATCACGATACCATACTTGTCGAAGCGACTTCTTTAATAGCGATGCAGTTAATTTAAACGATGGGGGAGTTTATGTTGTTGTTAATAAATTTAATTGGGGTAAAGCTAGACAAGAACAATCTCATCCTGCTGATCTTGTTGAATCCATTAGGCTGCTTCGTAGTGCAGGTATAGAGGATATGCCTACCGTTTATGCTTTTAAACCTACTGATAAGAATATAAAAGCGATTGAATCTGACAAATGGAAGTATTTTGGAGATTGGGCAAAAGAAAAACTGCAAGAATATTTAAGTCAGAATAATCTTACAGCAGATTTATTCTGGAAGGTTTTAGCTAGGAAACATAGAAAATCAGCACATAGACTTTCTCCACAAGAAAAAGATCAACCTGATGGAATAGGTCTATGCAAATCTTTAATAGAGTTACAAGAAAATAATTCGGGATTTGTTAATGAATTACCTTCTGGATCACTCGCAAAAAAATACCTCACTCGTTACTACGATATGTTTCTAAAAGAGAATGTTAAGCTAGATCAGTTATTAAAAGCATTCGATGCAATTGGGGAAAAAAGTAATAACCTTACGGATTGGGATTTAAAACCCGATACAAAAAAGATTCTTGACTTTTGTTGGGGTAAAGAGTGGGATTACCTACACAAACCAGAGAATGATTTGAACATGATGAATAAAGAATGCATCAAGCGGTATCCGATGCTCCAGTTCATAGATCAATGCCATTTCTCTTGGAACAGACAGGAAGATGCTGTTAAGGCTACAATAGAGTATATAACTATAGTTGAAGCTACCTATAGCATTAAAAAAAAGATAAGCAAAACAAAAGAACAGGCTCAAAAAGCTGATTTAAAACTAAAACAATATAATTCTGAATCTCAAACAATAACCGCATAAAAGAAAGTAATAATATGATACCCTATATATTAACAGATAACTCATTAACAATTGTTATAGATGGTAAAGCTAAGACGATGGAAAAATCAAACCCATCATTTAGTAAAGCTACTGAACTTCTCAAGGAAGAAAAGTATGATCAATTGCCTGACCTATTTGATATTCCCCAAGCAGTAGAAAAGTTTGCAGAAGGAAATATAGTAGTCACTGACGGTGAGGTTCTATATAAAGGTGAAGCTATTCATAATCATGTTGTAGGTAGAGTCCTTGAATTCATGAAGTCAGAACTACCTTATAAGCCTTTGATAAAGTTTTTGGACAAACTTATGAATAATCCATCTCGCAGAGCAGTAAATGAACTATACGCTTTTCTGGAGCATAAACAAATGCCTTTGACTCCTAATGGAAACTTCTTAGCCTATAAAGGAGTAAGGGACGATTATACTGATTGGCATTCTGGCAAATTTAGTAATCAGGTCGGAGATGTAAATGAAATGGCACGTAATTATGTTTGTGATGATGCTAACATTGGATGTTCATATGGGTTCCATGCTGGATCTTTGGAGTATGCCAGAGATTATGGTCGCGGAGGACATTTGATGGTTGTGGAAATTGATCCATCTGACGTAGTTAGTGTCCCATTGGATTGTGAACAGCAAAAATTACGTACTTCAAAATACAAGGTTGTTTCTCATTATGAGAAAAAATTAGTAGAACCTATTTGCGAAGATTATGGTGATTACGATGAAGAGGACGAAGGTGATTGGGATGAAGATCCTCTAAAAACATTTGAAGAAGGATTTGATGCTGGTTATGAAACGGCACAAAAAGATTTAGCGGATGGTAGTAGATCCGCTAATGCGTAGTAAGTCATAACATTATCTCTCCAGAGCATTTAAAAGATTGGCGTAATTACCATACCTACACCTCTTTTAATGTAAGTCTCTGGTGAGATTACTCATGTTAAAAACCATACCAGAAAACTCAAAAAAAATATTTTTATGACTATTACTACTACAAAGGTCGAAGATTTCTTTGCAAAAATCAAAGATAAAGATATCGAGTCTTACAATGACTATTGGGGAGAATTAAAACCTCAGTCAAAGAATGCAGTATTTCGACGCTACTTGTTCGCCTTCATGTCAGTCCATACCACATGGGAGAATAATTGCAGAGGTTACAATGCCATCAAGAAGTTTAATGATTGGTCATTAGAAAAAACTGACCAACTACAGTTATGGAACTACAATGCAGACAAGCTATTTGATTTTATTAAAACTACAAGAGTGGGCTTGCAGAATAATCGCACTAATTTTATTGGCACTTTTTACGATAAGTTTCTTGATGATCCTAGTGATTATATATCTCGTAGTGATAGTGAAACATGGACTCAATGGAGAGATAGATTAGCCAAAAAGATCTTGGGGTTGGGAAAAGCTAAAACATCATTCGCAATCGAAATGTTATTCCCTCTGGAAGCTCAGGTAGTCTGTATGGACACTCACTTGTTTCAAGTCTATGGATTGAATCAAACTAAACATGCGAAGCTCTATAACGAGATTGAAGGGGATTGGCTTAACCGAAGTAAAGAAAGAGGACTTGCACCATATATGGCACGATGCCTGTATTGGGACAAGAATCAGAACCGCAAAAACTCACGCTACTGGAGCAAAGTATTGGAGAAATGATGAATAATATTAAAGAAATTATATCAGAGGTCAATGAAGAGGCTTTATTCGCAGATGGATTCGATGATGCGATAATCGGTCACTGTTCCCGGAGAAATAAGAATCCTTTCCGGGATTCAGATTTCGCAGTAGTTTATGACTATAATAAATGTTTAAAGATTCTTCAGGATAGGGATGGTATGACAGAGAATGAAGCAGATGAATACATGGAGTTTAATGTTATAGGTGCTTATGTTGGGATTTATACTCCTGTATTTGTTAATCTAATAGAGAAAGAAAAATAATGGCACATTTAATTAAATTACATACAGCAGGTCAAAACCAAGAGATATTATTCAACCTTGATACAATTGTATCAGCAGAGAGGTCACAGTCTTCTACTGGAGAATTTACCTCCATTCAGACAAGATGGGGGCATCAGAACGTAAAGGAAACACTGGAAGAAATATTAGAGAAATCAAAGAAATCTACTCTTGATAACCCATCAGGAGATAAGTAAAATTAGGTGACATGAATATCTTTGCTACTGACTCAAGCCCAATAATCGCAGCTAGAAACCTATGCGACAAGCATGTTAACAAAATGATCGTTGAATCTGCTCAAATGTTAGCTAATGCCTTTACCCTTGAAAGATTGGCAGCGGATGATTGCCCTCGTAATCAGAAAGGTAAACCAAGAACACATGGTTATTCTAAGCATCCTTGCACTCTCTGGACGTATCAAACTACTGGTAATTTTAATTGGTTGTGTTCTCATGCTTTAGAAATGGGAAATGAGCGTAAATACCGTTGGTCAGATAGACCAGAGCACTTTTCACTCAAATTCATTAAATGGTGCAGTATTAACATCAAGGATTCACTAACAAAAGATGGGGAGATGACAGATTTCGCTATTGCTATATCAGAGGACAAAAATTGTCGTAAAATATCTGATTTCAATAATCTTTCATCAGTAGAAAAGTATAGATTCTATTACAAATTGGATAAACCTTTTGCAAAATGGACGAAAAGAACCCAGCCAAAGTGGTTCGGTGACATAAACAGTTAAATTTTAGGAAATCAGCATGACTCAAAAAGAATATTCACAATTGGTTAAAAGGTGCGTTAAAAAGAAGATTGTGACTAACACAACATCTACTGTACCGCCTATTAATACTACTATTACTAAGGATATTAAAAAGCCTAAAGAGGAAAAACAAAACAAGCAGGAAGATTATATCGACGAAAAAGAAATGAAAAATATTTTCCGAGAACTAATGAATGCAGGTTAACTTAGAAACTAATATAATAATGAACTCATTTAAAGAATTCAAAAAGCTAAATTTCGCCAAAATTGTTGTTCCTAAAATCAGATGGGAGGCTAACTCGATGGTAAAAACTAATCCAGAGATTGATAAAAATAAAATTATTGAGAAAACTTCGACTTACCAGTTTCCCGAAGATGCGATTACGATACGGGTAACGAGCATGAGAAACAAAAAATTCATTGGTTATTTTCATGGGAACGCTAAGAAAGGTAGATATTGCATGCCTATATTAAAGATCAGCGTAGACTGCTCCAGTGATAAAAGGACTTACAATTTTACGGGACAAATGCCTCCAGAGTTAAATTTAGATGAAGTAACCTATGCTTTAGATTATGCAGAAGAGACTTTATTCGCGGAAAGATAAAAAATTATGGCTAAATCAGATATAAAAAAGAAAATCACATTCGGTAACGGAACTCGCAAACGCAAAGGAGTCCATGCGAAAACTAAATCTTCATGGAATCCTAGAAGTAAGCACTATAAAAAGCGTTACAATGGGCAAGGCAGATGAGTCAAAAGGTATGGAAGTCCGAGGCTTAAAAGTTAGTATAAAAGAATTAGAAGAGTATTATCATGCTAAATTTACCTTCAATTCAACTCATCCTAAGACTGATGAGTCAATAAGAAACTTTAAGAAACGGATAGATAACGTAATTCACTACTTAGGAGAGGAAGGATTTTTTGATGCTGAGAAATTGATCAAGATTGGTATTTCTCATAAAATACGATGAACAAAAAAGAACTTATTGAAAGAATTAAAGAAGATTCAGACTGCACTGATGAAGAAGCAGAGGACATTTTTCAACAGGCAGTTGAGGTAGGAATGATAAAGAGAGAGATAAACTGGAGATTTATTAATAGTATAGCGATGTATCTTTCGGTGCTATTTCTAATAATCTGGTTAATAAGTATATACCTATAAACTAACTAGAAAAACAATAAAAAGATAATACAAAAAAATATTATGAAATTAACAAAATTCAGCCCTAAAAAAGAACACTTGCAGAGAGAAAAGTATGGTTTATTAGCCGAGACTTTAGATGAACCCGTTAAGGCTAAGAAGTTCGGTGGATTAAAATTAGCTAAAATTGATAAGAAGTATTTAGGAATCGGAGGGTATCAAAGACCCCTTAAAGAAGAAAGAGTTGCTCTATTGAGAAGTAAATGGCATCCAGAGTTCGGAGGTGTTAACGTATGTGAAATTGAATATAAGGGCAAGTTTTATTACCAAGTTGCAGACGGTCAGCATCGTGCTTGTGCATCTCCAGAGGAGTATATGGACTGTATTGTAACAAATTCTCAGTATCCTGTTGATAACTTCCTAATGGCTAATGATAAGAACTTGGTCAACCCTGTTAGTGTAGATGAAGTTTATTGGGCGCATATTGATAAGTATAATACTGTCTGCCAAAAAGATGAAATCGAAGCCAAATTTGTTTTCGATGCTTTTCAAGATCGAGGACTAATTCCTTCTCCAGAGTATAAAAAGGATACTATTTTAGATTTCGGCACTAGTGTTTCAAAAATCCATAGATTTTATCGCAATGAAATAATTAAACAAATTAATAAAGTGCGAGAAAGATTAGCAAAAATTAATGCTAAAAAAATTACAAACAAAAAGGATAAAGCATTTCTAAAAAGATTCAATCATTTGAATAATCTTGATGAGAAACAGACCAGACTCTTTACTCAGCAAGTATTTAAAGATGTTATGGATATTATGTTTGATATTTTTGATAAAACTACATTTAATAGCAAAAGAAGGTATTTTCACGCATGGAACGGTATGATGAGGTATTTGATGAAATTTTGGGATTGGAATTACTCCAAAGAGGATATCGTAGATACTCTTAGGGAAGGACGATGGTGCAGGGGAGGAAAAGGAGCTGAAAAGAATAACCCTCTAGGAGCCATTAAAGATTGGCATGAGGCTCAAAAAACTTATGAGCGTTCTGTTAATAACCTATCTAATCAATGGATGTATTTGTTTGCAGATACTTACAAAGTCTCAAAAAGACCATGAAAGAATCAGAGAAAAACATATCGGACACTGGATTAGGGATGTATTCTGTTCTCGAAAGAGCAGATCAGGAAATTGAGAGGCTAAAGAAAGCTAAATTAAGTCCAATGTCAAGGTATTGGAAACCTGTTAATAAAAGATCCACAATAGTAGAAGCAAGTAGTGAAGCAGGAATTAAAGAAGATGCTTTCGCAGCTATTTCTAGGGGCGCGTATGATGAGTGGATGAAAGGTTATGAATACTTTTGTAATCAAATTGTAAATACGAAAGGTCAGAAAGTGAACAGGAATTCATTAAAAAAACATGCTGAACCATGGATAAGGCAAATGAAATTCGGCAATTATAACAAACAATCATCATTAACCGAAAGATGAAACCAAACACACATACTTCAGATATAGGTCTAGGTATTCATTCTGTCCTCCAAAGAGCAGATCAAGAAATCAAAAAATTAAAAAAAGCCACGCTAAGTCCAAAATCAAAATACTGGAAACCTATGAAAAAAGTAGATACGGAAACTTCCAAAGTCGGAGTTAATCGTTATGAATTCTCAGAGGGTAACCTAAGAGGTACTTATTATGAATGGCTACGAGCATACGATTACTTTTGTAACCAAACTGTAAACACAAAAGGTCAAAAAGTTAATAGAAAAAGATTAAAAGATTATACTATAAGTTATGGTAAAGGGCATGGATTTAAAGATTAATTACTCAAACAAAAAAAATTAGAATTTTCTAAAATATTAAATTAATATATTGTTACCATTATGGCAGAAGACACTAATACAGAAAACGGAGCGGGACAAGGACAGCAACTTCCACCGCTATTTAACGCAACCCTTGCTAAACTATCAGCAGATAGGGAGGAAGCACTGGCAGTACTTGAAATGCTATTTAATCGTTCAGTAGGTCTAGGTGATCATACTAATGTGGTCGAGGAGATCACAAATTGGTCACGTAAGCTCGCAGACGCTACTGGAGCTATCCAAGTACTGTCTCAGACCTTCGGACAGCAGGGACAGCAACCTACAGGTCAGGGAGAACCACAAATTGTAGGTGATCCCAATGTAACAACCCAAGGATAATAAAAACAACTCCGATAAGCCCAAAATAAGAGCTTTCGGAGCTAATTATAACACATACCCTCTTTTTCTAACCAAAAAGGGGGTATTTTTATATTTTTTAGTTCATATATGTACAAAGGACCATGAAAGTATAGAGAAAGTATATAGAATAGATTTAATATTAAATGGAAATATTAATAGGGATAGTAATAGCAGTGATTTGGCATATCAAGTCATGTAGGATTAAGGATGAGTTAGATAGACATTAGGAGAGGGTAGGAATAGACAGTAAACATAGGGGTATAATAGAATAGAGGATAGATAAATGGGTATGAAAAGGGTATTTGAAGGTTCTGTTCTTTTTTTATTTCTAAAAAATAAGAATAAAGAACATATTTTTCTTTCTATTATTACTATCTCTATATACCTATTATCTTAATAAACCCCAATAAAAACCAATAAAACCCAAACTAAAACCAAAACCAGTTTAAGTTCAAGTTCAGTAAACCAAACCAGTTCAAACCAGTTCTATAAACCAGTTCAGTATGATGTTAAATACTAATTAAATAGCGGCAAAAAAGTAAAATTTATGATTTATCAAAATGGCGCGAAAATGGGATTGGCTGACACCATTGCCTTTTTGTATAGCTAGTTGAATTTAATAAAAAAAACGGCTTGAAACTGGGATTCGTTGACACTTTTGGGAAAAACGCTATTTGTGAATGGCTTTTGGCGAAATACCTTGAATTGTGAATGGGATTTAGCGAAATACGGTCATATTCAATTGTGAATCATATTCTGCCAAATACCAGCCCAATTGTGAATCAAAAAATCTCAAATACCCTGCCCGAGATCTTCATTTAAAATATTGTGCTTATTTTTATCAGAAAATATTGTCATATTATTATATCAACCAGCGGAAAAAGTTATCCTTTTATTTTATGCAAAAGTTGTGCTTGTATTATTAAAAAAGAGTGCCATTATTTGCGCTTTTCAGAATGATATTTAATGACAATTTTAACCCTCATAAAAATATTTTTTTTGCTTTTATCGTATTTTTAACATTTTTGGGGTTGACCTGAATTGGATATATGGTATGCTGAATGTACGTTATGAAAACAAAAGGTGGAATCACATACATCGGAGTATCACTAGGAGAGTTGAAAAAGTACTTTACTGATGATGCTGTTATTCATGTTTCAAAGAAGTTTTTAAAATCTTATGAGTTAATATCTGGCATGGAGGAGGAGACTAAGCCTGTAGTAATAAATGTCACAAACAAATCTCAGGAAGTAGTAAAGACAGAAGAACCTGCTGCTGCTCCAATTGAGATAAATTCTTTTGATGGAGACTGGTAAATCTTAAAAATATCTTTTTTGAGCATTGACATAAGTTGAGACTTACTTTAAATTGATTACTGTTATGACAAACACTACTACTACTACTAAAATCGACCTGTTTCCCAATGTTGTTGGGCAATATCCTGCAAAGCGTAAATTTGAGTTTTACATCAAAGGATTTGAGAGAACAGGTATTGTTCCTAATATCCTGTTAACTGCTCCAAAAGGTGCAGGTAAGACCATGCTGGCAAGAGCATTTGCTAGGAATCTCGTCATCGAAGACGTTGAGGAGATAGATGACGTATTACAGGATGTTATCGTGCCTAAGAGATATTTTGAGTTTAATTGTGCTACGATTAAGAACCTCAGACAATTCGTTGAACAGATAATGGTTCCTTACATGCAAGGTGGATCTAAGGCTACATTCCTGTTCGATGAATGTCACATGCTACCCAAGGATGTTACTATGGCGTTATTAACTATCACTAATCCCAATAAAAATAATTTTAATACTTTTAGTTATGAGGGAAGTGATATTGATATTGATTTCAGAAAATTAACTTTTCTGTTTGCCACTACTGAACCTCAAGATGTATTTCATGCGTTGATTGATCGTATGGAAAGAATTGATCTTGATGATTATTCTTATGATGAGTTAGCTCAGATCCTCATGTTGAATACTGATAGAATCAAGTTTTCTGGTGATGTTGTTGCAAAACATATTGCCCCTACTCTTAGAGGTAATGGTCGTTCCGCTCAGAAAATGGCAACGAATATCGAAAGTTATTGCGCTCAGAATAAAGTAAAAACATTTAAATTAAAAGATTGGAATGCTTTGTGCGATGTTCTTGACATTTTGCCTTATGGTTTAGAGAAGATGGAACTCAGGTATCTGAATATCCTTCGACGTAGTGGATGTATCAGACTGTATAACCTAGCAGCAAAATTACAGATGACCAGAGCAGCAATCCAATCTGATGTAGAAGTTTATCTGCAAAAGTTAAATCTAATTGAGGCTACTGCTCATGGCAGACAGTTGACCGTCAAAGCTAAGGAACTTTTCGAGAAAAAAATATTGACTTCTTGAATAAAAAAATTGGACAAGTACCCCTTGAGTGCATAGTATAATTGTGTATGAGAAATACAGTATATCGTGTTAATGTAACTCAAGAGGGTAACTCTCTATCCGTGGATTCAGTAGAGAAGTTGCGTAAATTCAATCAGCATCGAAGCGAATGGGAATCGGTAGCTAAGTCTACCTTTACCGCTTCAAATAAAGATGGTAATACGTTGAAGTTTTCCAAGAAAACTGGTAAACGAAAGCGTTAATAGAATCCCCCTCAAATAGTAGTCCTCATAACACACTATCTCCTCACTCGAAAGAGTGGGGAGTTTTTTTATTGACAAATACTAGATTGCCAAATAAAGCTTGCCAAATAATATGTATATGGTATAAATGTGTTACGTTCCATCGAGTGATGGTGATGTATCATAGGGTAAATAAATAGTAATAAATATATAGAATAGAGAGATAAGCGTTTTCCGATAAAATTGAAATAAGGGAGGACATGTGCGTGTCTTCCCTTTTTTTATGATTGTAAATAACAGAAGGCGAAATAATAGAAGGCGAAATAATGAACCCGAAATAAATAAATAACAAATAAGATGTATTATATCATTGGGCAAAAAAAATCCCCTTTCGGGGATTGTGTTCAATAATCTTCTTCGTAGTAAGTCTCATCAAGGTCACTCGGATTCCCCTGATGACCACCAAGACCGCATCGATCCCGATAACCATAACAGCATTCCTCGCAAAAATATCCTGCGTAAACATGGTAACTGTCACGGTGTTGAATCTGGCGCGATGGTTTAAGCTCGCGGCATTTTGGGCATTTCTTTAGAGGTGATTTCATGTAGTAAACATACCATATTAATCTGGCATTGCAAGTTTTATTATCATTATATTTTAAAAAGATATTTTCATTAGAAGCTTGACATTCATAAGGTCTTGAATATAAGGTACTTAGAGCTCCGACGGGGCCCCTCCGCGGCCCTAACCCCCTCATTATCAACACTTTAGGGATCTTTTAAAATCACAAGAAAAGAATTGTGTCAAGAAAAAATCTTTTAAATTCCAACCTCCTTGTCATAGGCAACAGCCTGCTTATAATCTATTCTACAATAGCTACAAGTTTTTTTGCTATATCTAAAGCCGTATTTAAAGCCGAATAAAAACCCATTGATTTCCTCGAGTGATCTGCTATCGAAAACCGCCTCGTTATCTTTTGTCAAGAAAAACATTGATCCAGTTTTATCAAAACAAAAACCAAGTTCTTTTGCCAAAGAATTCACATCCCATTTTATTACCGGTGGTCTGGTATATTGTCTCATGTCCAGTAATTTTAAGACACTTTTTATTTTGCGTCAACGTAAAAGATAAATTTTATTTTTATCATTTATGGGGTTGACATCTTTTATTTATCATGTATATTGATTGCATGAGTTCACTTAAGATAACTTTTGAAAACGCCAAGCTGAAAGGCATATGGCATTACTCACTTCCAAGCGGTTATACTTGCCCCGGTGCAAAATGCTGCAAAACATTTGCCGACAGAGAAACAGGCAAGATCACCGATGCACAAACGCCAGTTGATGGCATGTCTTTTCGTTGCTATGCTGCAATGGATGAAGGACGTTTGCCCAATGTCCGCAAGCCAAGATGGGACAACTTTGATTTATTAAAATCATTGAAAACTACAGCGCAAAAAGTAAAGCTTATTGTCAAGAGTATAAAAGAAACTGGTTTAACTCGCGGAGGAACCTTACGTGTCCATATTGGCGGTGATTATTATTCACAGTCTTATTTTGACGCATGGATGAAAGCGTCAAGCTTTTTCCCGAATATTGTTTTTTATTCTTACACTAAGAGCTTGAAGTTTTTATTATCTTATGTCAAGAAAAACGGTGGCTTGCCTGACAATTTTGTTTTCACTTGTTCGCGTGGTGGAAAGTATGATAATTTAATTCCCTCAACTATGGTCAAAAGCGCAAGAGTTTTCTTTTCAGAAGAGGAGGCCAAAGCTTTGGATCTTGACATTGATCACACAGATGATTTTGCAATCTCTGGCAAGGATGATTTTGCATTAGTCATTCATGGAAGCCAGCCAGCAGGAACAAGTGCAAGTAAAGCTTTACAAGCTTTGAAGAAAAAAGGCTTTACAGGCTACGGTAAAAAAAGTAAGATTCAAGCCGTATGTGGTTAGTATGCGGTTTGATTTTGGGTGCGGTCTTATGGGTAATGTCTCAACAACCTATGGAATAAAATACAATGGAAGAACATAAAGAATACAAAATAAAGTTGACAGCTCAAGAAATTTTTGATTTGAAAGATCATCATAGAGAACTAAGGGAAGAGTCATACTTGTATGAGGACACACTTGTCCTCGGAGTGGTAGATCAGATAATAAAACAAGATAAAGAATAAAATACTATGAAAAACAAAAAATTAATTAGCTATATTTCACACATTATTGAATCACAAGATTTTTCAGTCCCTGCAAAAGTCAATTTGATTGGCGGAGTGATGGAAATCTTTTCTGCGACCTCCTTAGAGCCACAAGCTCAAGAAAAAATACCTCAAGAAAAAAGACCTCAAGAAAACAAAACAGAGAAAAAACAAAAGATCGTTTCTACTGCAAGATATTGGAAATACAAAACTGAGCAAGATCCGAACAGTAAACCGAAAGGCGAGAAGATTAGAATGTCAATAAAAAGAGGGGTATCAAAAAAACGTATCTGCGCTTATTTTAACTTGACAGAATATCAATATCGCGCTCATAAAGCTGTCTGCGCGAGAATGGAAAGAAAAACTGTGAAAAAATAGTCTTGACAATGTAAGATTTTAAAGGTAATGTAGCGGCGCAGTATTCGCTGGTTAATTCATCGCCTTGAGGGTAACTACATAAAAGCCCTCGTCTTCTTAAACTATTGAATATCAAGGGGTTAGGGCTGCGCCGGGGCCCCCTCCGGGCTGTAAACCCTTTAAAACCAACGACTTACATCGTTAGCGCTGGTATCCAATCACCAACCCAGATTTCCTTATTATTTATTAAAGTATATTTATATGTTTCGAATATAGATTCGCCGCTACCTTTTATAAAAGTTTTATCTCTGTAAGGATTATATACTACTTGAAAATCAGGAGAGAATACTTGCTGTTGATGTGGTTGACTGACCCAGAGGCCATTGACGCATGGGGATGTATGAAGGACTTCCCCATAAGTTTCCACCAGTTGACCGCATACGAAAGCATGAACGTTTTTTCTTTTCTCTTTTAGGACCTTGGCTCTACCTGCTGGTTGAACTCTGAACTTTACATTTTTAAGAACAACCGCATGTGGATGATCAACAACCACGCCCTTGACTCTCATACTTAGGCATTTTCTGTGAAGGTTATAATAAACAGACACAGTTTTTCCTGAGTTGATGAGATCCATTTTTTCGATATCTGATAGTGATTTCATGATTAAATTCTATTGTATTTTTTTCTGAACGCAAGAATTACTTTCATAAAAAAAGCCCCCTTTTCAGGGGGCTGTGATTTAATTTGTGGCGAGTGATACTTCATCCACCTCGATTTTCTCCTTGTCTGGGATTCTTGTTGTCAGCTTGGTGAAGGTTGCATCGCTATTAGCAGCTTCACTTAATCTACTAAGAACATTTCGATTGGCTCGATTTGACAATTCAAACCTATGCTCGGCGACATTGTGCGTCAAGTGCTGAGTTACTGCATTGTAAAGGTTATACATATTTCGAGGGTGATTAATCGTAGTATGACCCTCGTTTACCTTATAGGTTTCATCGATCCAGATTGGGGTTATGGAATCTTTCATGGAGGTTGAGATTAGCTTTTTATGCGCTAAGTTTTCCAAGATGAGAACTCCTTGCTCTTCAGTTATCAACATGTCGTTTAAATTGCGGAACATGTCAGCGGATTCTCGGAATTTAGTAGCGCATTTTAAAACTGATTCAGTGATTGAATCTAGTTTCAGATTAGCACTATGACGTTGATTTAATTGGCTATCAGCTTTCAAGCTCATCATCCCATTAGAGCAGACCAATCGGAGGAGACCAATTGACCAACTTAGTCCAGAGCTGCGATCAAAAGAATTGTTGAGGGTCAAACGCATTGAAACCACATCCCCAACATTGATCTTTTCCTTAACGGCAGGAAAGTCATAGACACCATAAAAACGAGAACCTCCTTGAGTGACAAATTTTTTTGATTCATATTGCCCGAGATTAGTTCTCGCAAGTGCCTGTTCCACTTTCTCTACTACTGTTCCATTATTTACAATTTCATAATGCTTGCTTGTCGATCCAATACATTCATTGGTGTCTGTTCTGTAATTCCCCATTACATATGATGGGTTTCCATCGGCGTCTGATAATGGGCGCTGCTCCACTTGAAAGTCATAGCGGTTGGATTGAAGTGATTTTTTTGGTATGGATTGTTTTCTCATAATATTTATTCAGTGATAGGTTTTAACTTCGAATTAATAATGACATTTTTTTCTGATATGGTCAACAGTATTTTATGATTATTTTTATGTGGTTAGAAATTTATGAGCTTTTAAAGTATTGGTGAAAGCCATCATTAGCATTGGGCTGTAAGGGTTTGTGCTGTAACGATGTGACCAGATGTTAATCCATCCTTGTTCGGCAAATCTTTCCAAAAGGTATGGTTCAAGATTTCTTCCGTAATTACCATCACCATCTTCAATAGGTATAGGTAAAGTTTCGCAACCACGACCACTTTTAGCGTAAAAAGTCACGACCACGACAGAATGGGGGGCGCATTGCATTGTTGACTCTTCAATACGTTCTGTGTTCGCTACCCCACAATAATCACGCCAAATGAACATGGGGTTTGTATATCTTGCGTGTCCAGCGGTATTTGGGTTTGCAACGTATCCGTTTTTTGGTAGAGAATCCATCGTATAAGATAAAACATCACGATTTTGGTCTAATAATCTATTGACACGCGGAGTTCTCATATTGTCCCAATATACAGTTCCACTTGCCTCATAGCAGAAAAGTTTTACGTTTTCTTGCCTTGCTCGTTTTAATACATGACGTTCTAAATTAAATCCAGTAGCAGGAAGCCCCACAAATGCTTTTTCTTTTCCCTTAAGCATTTTCTCGAATTCAGCCTCTAGTCCTGCGACCATATGGCGAGCTTTAATTTTTTCATTATTTTTTTCAATTGAGGGTGAGTAGCTTGTGTTCATGAGAAAATAATGTCATAATATAATCTCAGGGTCAATCATAAAAATAATTTTTTTAAATATGAAGTGTGACCTAGTCAAATATGAAGTGCGAGACAGTCAAATAATGAGCGCGGCTCTTTAATAAAAAAAACTTTTTTCCGCAGATCACTTTATGATATAAAGTAAGTATTCGCTTGACATTCGTAACCTGTTTACTATTAAGGGTTTACGCCTGCGCGGGGGCCCCTTCGCAGCTGTAAAGTGCTTATTATCAGGGGTTTATAGATATTTAGGTAAGCATTCAACGTGCCAAGGTGGAAAAAGAAAAATCCGCGAAATTAATCGCGGATTTAACTTGACAAGCGGGAAAACCATTAAACCCGTTTGTCGTTTCACATAAGTAGTGTATGAACATGTGAAAATGTCGGGGATTGTTTTAAGTCAGCCCCGCCTGACTGTTTCTCCATAACACAACATAACATAACCAACAACAAGTCCGATTCACCTCCATCGGCAGGGAAATTTAAAATTAGATCGTTTCCTCATTCGGCCAGATTTTAAGATCCTTATGCCAGATACTCACCTCTTGGGTTTTACCGTATCGGTTCATGATCCATTCGGCTTCTTCAAATGCTTTTAGTAATCCCTCATTTGTTCGCGGAAAAGTTTCGTAAACGTGCCTTGTGTGTTTGAGCTTGTAAACATTATCATTAACTTTCATACGTTTAATTTACCAGATTAAAAGAGTTTGTCAAATTATATTTCGCGCATTGATGTCAGGTAAACTGGACCATATCCAAGCCAGTCAAGCAGGTCGCGCTTGTTCCATTCTGTAGCGTCCACCCAAACAAAACCTGCTTTGCCTTGTGAGCTGAATTCTTCTTTCACTTCGAGCTTGTTATCTTCTATCTTGTATTCGATAGAGTGAGCCTTGAGAATGTCGATGATTGCTTTCATGATTTAATTATGACAGTTTTAAAGATTAACACAAGGAAAAAGAATGATTATTTTTAGAGCTTATAGAAAGCATGTTGACCGATTACTTTAACAGGCTTTTGACCTTTTGCCCAATACGGTTTCTTTTTCATCCATGTTGCGTGATAGTGGTTGCTGTAACCAATCAAGGCGCGATTCATTGAATTGACATTCTTGGCAAAGTATATTGCCATTTTTGCTTGTGGTAAGTCAAGCAAGTATTCAAGATCTTTTAAACTTTTGCCGTTCCAGCATGAAAACTGCCATTTGGCTAAACAGACTTGTTTTGCTGTTTGTTTTCTTTCGATTGCTCGTTGTTGAATAACGGCACAAACCGCGCCCATTCCATCGTTTCCTTCTCCTCTTGCTTCTGCAAGTAACGTGATTGCCACAATTTTTTGTTCATCTGTAATTGATGACGCCAATGCCGAGATTGATTGAAGTAAGAGAATTGCATATATTAAAGATTTCATAGTATAAGGTAACATATTAAAGGGGATTGTCAAGCCCTCCTTTTCAGGAGGGCGGTTGAATTATTGGCGCACTATGTCAATGATTTTCTTAGTATTGAATCTTCTAAGAGGTCCAATTTTACCATCGACTACTTTATGGCAGATGATATGATCTGAATGTTTCTCGATTTGAGTAATGCAGTATTGCATCATCTCTTGACCCTTCACGTAGAAAAGAGAATATTTTGCGTTTGAAATGATGTTGGTCAGTTTGTTTTCTAAGATGTTGTTCATGGTTTTAATATAACAGTTTTTGAGGTTATTACAAGGAAAAAGAATGATTATTTTTGCCCATCTCCCAAGCTCTTAGGCCGTCTAAGTATTTGCGTGAGGCCTTGTCTCTTGCGGATTTTTTGGCTGCGACTCGTGCTAGGAACTGTTTGAATTCTTTATCTTTCATACTTATAGTATGACAGTTTTTTCAAACATTGCAAGCGTTTTCTGAAAAAAAGTATGATTATTTTTTACCTAAAGTATTTTGAATTAAA
>Ga0255752_10000371_pt1 | contig 56199 bp, 51 predicted proteins | sample 011ome_25_FD_179952 | JGI IMG/M metagenome (GOLD analysis project Ga0255752, IMG submission 179952) | Coastal salt marsh microbial communities from the Groves Creek Marsh, Skidaway Island, Georgia - 011512CT metaG (version 2) | ecosystem: Environmental > Aquatic > Marine > Intertidal zone >...
TTGTTACAGATAGATTGGTCAGTAGTTTTGATGACTTGATGGATTACAGCTTTACTGCAAATTTTGAAAATGAGTTAGATAGAATTGCAAATGGTGAATTGAACTGGAAAGAGGTTTTGAATACATATTACTCAGCTTTTCAAGATGACCTTTCATCTGCAATGGATGAAGATAACGGAATGGCTCCTAACCTTCCTACGATGACAAATATTAATTGTCCTGAATGTAAAAAAAATAATCTAACTATAAGGAATGCTAGTAATGGAGTATTTCTTGGATGCGCCGGTTATACCTTGCCAGACGATGATCAATGCAAAAAAACATTGAACCTCATTTCAGGGGATGAAGCAGTTAGTGTTGATGATCAAGAGGAAGCAGAGCACTTGGTTGCTAAACGCCGTTGCCCAAAATGTGATATGAGCATGGACAATTATCTTTTGGATGAAAATCATAAATTACATGTTTGTTCAAATAATCCTGATTGTGATGGATTTGAAGTGGAAGAGGGTGCATTTAAAATTAAGGGATATGATGGCCCAACACTTTCCTGCCATAAATGCGGGTCTGAAATGCAACTTAAAACAGGAAGGTTTGGAAAATATTTTGGTTGTATGAATGATAACTGCGGTGCAACCAGAGCCCTCCAAAGAAATGGAGAGCCAAAACCTATAGTTATGGAGCCCATTATCACAGAGATACCCTGTATAAAGTTTGAAGACAACTATTTATTAAGAGATAGCATGAAGGGACTTTTTTTCGCAGCGAGCCAATATCCTAAAAATAGAGAAACTCGCGCACCATCTGTCGAGGAATTCAATCAAGTAGTAACAGAGGAAACTTTGCTTGATGCTTGCAAATATCTTGAAGATCAAGCTAAGCATACCCATCTTTTAGATGCCCCTAAAAAAGACATTGATGGTAATCCATATATCATTAGATATAACAAAGCCGAAGACACTCATTATCTTGCCTCTGAAAAAGATGGCAAAAAAACTGGTAATACTGCTACTTACAATGGCCAGAAATGGGTCGAGGTTTCTAAGTAATTATTCCTTGAATAATCTTTTATAGTGCATATATTAGATTTGTAGGCTTTCACAATTCATGTGAAGGGTGTTAAAGTTAAATTATAAATATATATGTCTAATTACCTAGAACTCACTCAACTTCCTGACGGCACCATAGTCCTAAGAAGGTCTGATGATCATGCAAATCCTATTGTAAAAATTGAATTCTCAGGTGAATCAAAAGAATTCCTCAATGGTGCAGAGCTCTCAGTTGCTAAAGAGATGATTAGGGCTGGAATAGAGAGTGTTAGTGGAAATTCAATTGATTTTGACGATTTTTTTGATAGTGAAAAAAATAGCCTAAGAAAAAAACCAGTAGTTCTCCATTAGTGAGTTCTAATTAAACCCACACTTTTACCTTCAACGAATACTTCTTGCTCTCTAAGATCTATTTTGATTGTTGAAAAATCTTTATTTGCTGGAATTAGCTCAAGATTATGATCAGATTTTTTGAAATATTTTAGAGTGACCTCATCCTCGAGCCTCGCCACAACAAGATCACCATTTTTAATATCTGTTGTTTTTTTGATTGCAACCAAATCATCTTCATGGATCCCTGCTTCAATCATACTAAGTCCCTTAACTTTTAAAAAATAATCAAAGGTATCAGAAAACATCTTTGGATCGCATGGAATTCTTTTTTCAATATTTTCTTCTGCAAGAGTTGGGGAGCCTGCAGCAACCAGTCCTATAACTGGCATCTCGTAACTACTTTGCTCAGAGGATTGCTGACTTCTAACAATAGATATTCCTCTGGAAGAGCCGCTTTGAATCGAAATATAACCTTTTTTTTCTAAAGCCCTAAGGTGCATTTCAGCAGCATTTGGAGATTTAAATCCCAACTCTTTGCATATTTCGGCTCGAGTTGGTGGAAAACCAGTTTTATTGAGATAAACTTCTACACAAGTTAAAACTTTTAATTGTTGTTTTGTTAATTCTTTCATACTAATTATACTGTATATTTTTACAGTATATAAACTTTGATATTTAAGTGCAACTCTCATAAAAAATATGAACTCAAAACTAGTAATTGGAATTTCCTCAAGAGCGTTATTTGATTTAAGCCAAAGTCATCACATCTTTGAAAATGATGGCATTGATGCTTATCGCAATCATCAAATTGAAAATGAAAATGTAATACTTGATCCAGGTGAAGCCTTTAATTTGGTAACTAAAATTCTCAAAATTAATGAGTTATATGAATCTAGGAATAGAATAGAGGTTATTTTACTCTCCAGAAATACAGCAGATACTGGTCTAAGAGTTTTTAATTCTATTGAAGCTCATAAACTTAATATTACTCGTGCTGTTTTTTGTGGAGGGGAAAGCCCATACAAATATGTAAAAGCATTTGGAGTAGATTTATTTTTATCTAGCAGCAAAGATGACGTCAAGATGGCAATTGAAAATAATGTTCCATCTGCAAGAATTATTCCTTCAAAAACGAAAAGAAAGATTAAAGACAATGAATTACTGAAGATAGCATTTGATGGCGATTCAGTAATTTTTTCTGATGAATCTGAAAAAGTTTTTGAAAAAGAGGGTCTCAAGGCTTTTTTAGATAATGAGCGTAAGAAAAAATCAATGTTAAAGGCTGGACCCTTTAAATCATTTTTAGTGGAGCTTAATAAACTTCAATCTGAGTTAGATCTAGAAATAAACCCCATAAGAACTGCGCTTGTAACCGCAAGATCAGCTCCATCTCATAAGAGGGTAATTAAAACTCTCAGAAAGTGGGGAGTCAGGATTGATGAGTCTCTATTTTTAGGAGGCATGAATAAGTCTGAGTTTTTGAAATCATTTGAAGCTGATATTTTTTTTGATGATCAGCAGCAAAATATTGAAGATGCTTCTGCAAAAGTTACCTCAGCTCATGTACCATTCGGAATAAAAAATAGGAATTAATCATGGATATAGTTTGTTTTGACATGGAAGGCACTCTAACTCCTGAAATATGGGAGCAGGTTGCTCTCGATTCTGGCATCTCAGAGTTAAATAAGACTACAAGAGACATCCCTTCATATTCCGATTTAATGGACCACAGGCTGCAAATAATGAAACAACATAATCTGAAGCTTGCTGACATAGTTGAAGCAACAAAGAAATTAGACTTGCTTGATGGGGCTCTAGATTTTTTAAATCAGGTAAGGCAAGAATTTCAAGTGGTCATTTTATCTGATACTTTTCATGAGATTGCCTATCCTTTAATGGAAAAACTTGGCTATCCCCTCCTGCTTTGTCATACCTTAGATGTAGATGCTGACGATAACATCCTTGGATATAAATTAAGAGATTCACAGGCAAAAAAACAAGCAATCTTAGGTTTTCAATCTATGGGCTATAGATGCTTAGCAGCGGGAGACTCCTTCAATGATTTGCAAATGTTTGAGGTTGCAGACCAAGGATTCTTTATCAATGCACCTGAAGCTATATCTAACACCATGCCCGAGATCCCATCTTTTGACTCATACTCTAACCTCTTAAGCGCTTTAAGAAATTATAATTAATACTTATGGAAAACCCATTTTCACTTAATAACTTTTCTAGGCCAAAGTTAGAGATGCCTGGTGATGAAAAAAAACTTTTGCTTCATAGTTGCTGCGCTCCATGCGCTGGAGAAATTATGGAGGCTGTAGCAGCATCGGAGATTCAAACAACTGTTTATTTTTATAATCCAAATATTCATCCAAAGGAAGAGTATGAGATTCGTAAGGATGAAAATAAGAGATTTTGCGACAAACTTGGGTTCAAATTTATTGATGCTGATTATGATAAAGATAATTGGTTTGAGAGAATAAAAGGCTTAGAAAATGAGCCCGAAAGAGGAAAAAGATGCACTCAATGTTTTGATATGAGATTTGAAAGATCTGCTCTATACGCTCATGAAAATGGTTTCAAGGTATATGGAACAACACTTGGAATTTCTCGCTGGAAAAATATGGAACAAATTAATGATTCAGGCAATCGAGCGGCACACCGTTATGAAGATATCTATTTTTGGGATTTCAATTGGCGAAAAAAAGGGGGCTCCTCACGCATGATAGAAATCTCAAAACGAGAAGAGTTTTACCAACAAGAATACTGTGGTTGTGTATACAGCCTAAGAGATACTAATAAATGGCGCCAAGAAAATAACAAAGATAGAATAATTAGAGGGATTAAATTCTATAATTAATTTGGGAAACATACCTTTGGCAAAGTACAATACGGATCAATGAATACTCCGGGGAAAAAATTCAGACAAGCTATAGCTGATAACAACCCTCTAATGGTTGTTGGTGCAGTTAATGCTTATTGTGCAAAAATGGCTGAGAAGGCTGGCCACAAAGCGCTTTATCTTTCCGGAGCTGGAGTTGCAAATGCATCTTTTGGATTGCCAGATCTAGCCATTACAACTTTAAATGATGTGGCTGAAGATTCAAGAAGAATTACCCAGGCCACAGATCTACCTCTTTTGATAGATATTGATACAGGTTTTGGCGGCGCATTTAGTATTGGGCGAACCATCAAAGAAATGATTGCTGCTGATGTTGCAGCAGTCCACATAGAGGATCAGGTTACTCAAAAAAGATGTGGTCATAGGCCTAATAAAAGTCTTGTCGACAAAATTGAAATGAGTGATCGTATAAAAGCAGCAGTTGATGGTCGAACCGACGAAAGTTTTTTCATCATGGCGCGGACAGATTCATATGCAACTGAGGGAATGGATGGTGCTATTGAGCGAAGTAAAGAATATATTGAAGCTGGAGCAGACGGTCTATTTCTAGAGGCTGTATCGAGTTTAGAGGACTACAAGCAGCTGAAAGATGCATTACAAGTTCCTGTTCTTGCAAATATTACTGAGTTCGGAAAAACTCCTCTTTTTACTTCAGAAGAGCTCGCATCGGTTGGAGTTGATATAATGTTATTTCCATTATCCGCTTTTAGAGCCATGAATAAAGCTGCAGAGTCTGTTTATCATGATATTGCGGCGAATGGATCACAAGCAAATTCAATTGATAAAATGCAGACAAGAGATGAACTGTATGAGTATTTAAATTATCATTCATTTGAACAAAAATTAGATGAATTATTCAAAAGGAAGGAGAATAGCTAAATGGTTAAGAAGTTAGAGGGAGCTGGATTACGCGGTCAAGTTGCTGGCGAAACATCACTATGCACGGTTGGACAAGAGGAAGGCCTAGCGTACAGGGGACATAAAATTGAGACCTTGGCTGAAAAAGCAACATTTGAGGAGGTTGCTTACCTTCTGCTCTACGGTAAATTACCCAATAAATCAGAGCTATCAGATTATAAAGCTTTATTAAAAGGTTTAAGAGATCTTCCAGATTCCTTAAAAAAAGTTCTCAGAGAAATACCAGCATCAGCTCACCCAATGGCAGTCATGGCTACAGGATGCTCAATGCTTGGAAATCTTGAACCTGAGGAGTCAATGGATGCGCAATTGGATTCAATTAATAGAATGGTTGCAACAATGCCATCAATTGTGACTTATTGGTATAAATTTTCTCACGATGGAGTGGATATTAGTCTCGTAAATGATGAAGATACAATGGCTGGTCATTTTTTGCATATCCTTCATGGCAAAACGCCATCAGATCTTCATAGACGAGTCATGGATGCTTCTTTGATTTTATATGCTGAGCATGAATTTAATGCATCTACTTTTACTGCTAGAGTCTGCGCTTCAACCATGTCAGATATATTTTCTTGTGTTGTAGCTGCCATAGGTTCTCTTAAGGGTCCATTGCATGGAGGTGCCAATGAAGCCGCAATGGAGATGATTGAAAACTGGAAGACACGGGAAGAGGCAAAAACAAACATTTTGGATATGCTTGCAAATAAAGGGAAGATTATGGGTTTTGGTCATGCGATATATTCTGAAAGAGATCCTAGGAATGCAGTTATCAAAGAATTTTCTAAAGAGCTATCTAAAGAGTATGGAGATGATTCTTTGTATCAAGTCTCTGAAGAGGTTGAGCAGGTCATGTGGGATGAGAAGAAATTGTTCCCAAATGCAGATTTTTTTCATGCCTCAGCATATTTTTACATGGGTATCCCAACAAAACTCTTTACTCCAATTTTTGTGATGTCACGAGTTACAGGCTGGACTGCTCACTGCATGGAGCAAAGAGCCAATAATAGAATTATTAGACCAAGTGCAGAATATACTGGTCCTGAGACCTCTGTTTGGGTAGACCTGGAAGATAGGGAGTAAATCATGTCAAATAATGTTGAACTGAACATAAGGTCAGGTCCTGACTCTTTGCTTGTAGAAATTGCAGAATATGTGTCAAAGCAAGAAATTAATTCGGAGCTAGCTCTTTCAACTGCTCGAAATTGTTTAATAGACACCATTGGATGTGGTTTATTGGCATTAACCTTTCCTGCATGCACAAAAATGCTTGGTCCCATTGTTCCAGGCACGAATGTACCCAACGGAGTAAGAGTTCCCGGGACTAATTTTTTACTGGATCCAGTAAAAGGTGCTTTTGATATAGGCTGTATTATTAGATGGTTAGACTATAACGATACATGGTTGGCGGCTGAGTGGGGCCATCCCTCGGATAATCTTGGTGCAATTCTCTCAATAGCAGATTATGTCTCTCAAAAAAATGTTGCAGCTGGCAAAGACCCTCTTACGATGAGAGACGTTTTAGAGAGCATGATCATGGCTCATGAGATTCAAGGAGTTTTGGCTCTTACAAACAGTTTTAATAGAGTTGGTTTAGATCATGTTGTGTTAGTAAAAGTTGCATCAACAGCCGTTGTTACAAAAATGCTTGGTGGTAACACTGATCAAATTATGGATGCTGTAAGTCAAGCCTGGGTAGATGGTCAAAGTCTGAGGACATATCGTCATGCACCAAATGCTGGTTCCAGAAAAAGTTGGGCTGCCGGTGATGCTACTAGTCGAGCAGTGAGACTTGCACTTATTACTCTTTCTGGTGAAATGGGTTATCCAAGCGTTTTGTCAGCTCCAACATGGGGCTTTGAAGATGTTTCCTTTAAGGGAGAAAAATTATCTTTGAGTCAATCTTTTGGTTCTTATGTTATGGAAAATGTTCTGTTTAAAATTAGCTTCCCAGCTGAGTTTCATGCCCAAACAGCTGTAGAGGCTGCAGTAACACTGCATCCTCAAATTAAAGATCGGCTTGATGAAATAGCCAATATTGAGGTAACGACTCACGAATCTGCTATCAGGATTATCTCTAAATCAGGAAAACTAAATAATCCGGCTGATAGAGATCACTGTTTGCAATATATGATTGCTATAGGTTTAATTCATGGAGATCTTATTGCTGAACATTACGAAGATGATGTTGCTAGCGACCCAAGGATTGATGAGCTTAGAGAAAAGATGACAATCAAAGAGGATAAGCGATATACAAATGAGTATTTAGAAGCCGATAAAAGATCTATAGCCAATAAAATTCAGATATTTTTTACTGATGGCTCTTCAACAGATGCTATTGAGGTTGAGTATCCTATAGGTCATAAGCGTCGAAGAGAGGAAGGGATTCCTGTGTTAGAAAAGAAATTTGAGAATAACCTTGGTAAGATTTTTGATGATGAAAAAGTTAATGCTATTTTATCTAAATGCCTTGATCAAGATGCGCTTGAGTCAATGAGTGTCTTAGATTTTCAAGAGTTATTTGCTGTAGAAAAGAATTCTTTTTAAAGGCTCGTTGGAATAAACCTAAGAGCTTCTTGGCTAAATAAGAACGTTTGGTCAGAATAATGAACAGAAGACTCATTTCTGGATGATCCATAGTTATGCATGCCGTAAATTGTTTTACCGAAGTCGTCTTCGGCGATAATAAAGAATAGACCATCACCTCCAGACATATTTAAACTTTTGGTTTTTGCATTGGGTGCTCCATAGACAGCTCTCAAGGTATCGACTGAGCCTTGAATTGGAAAAGTTCGAGAATCTCTAGAAATAGTATTAATTAGGCCCCACTGATCAGTATAGTTTCTTTGAATTTTCTTAAAGAGGTTGTCACATTCTTGTTTTGCTGATTTGTATGAGGGGGTAGGTTTACTATTCATCTCTGAAATCCACTCTTGTGCCATTAGGCACATTCCCAGAGCCGCATTGGTATTATTAATATCAGTTTTTCTATTCCAATTTTGCAATGCCAGCTCAATATCTTTGTCATTTTTAGCAATCGATTCTAGATACTTATATTGCCTTGAGTTCTTGGAGTAAGAGTTATCAAATTTAATTTGAATAAATCGATCTAAATCAATACTTTCATTTGGAGAAAGCAGCTCATTAGCTACATAGGACCTGTTTGTTAGTCTTTGTTCAAAATGAACATTTTTTTTCATTGATTTCATTTTTAGGGAATGACTACCCATCACAGAAAATGGATTTTGATTAGTGCTTTGAATCCATCCATTGGATGGGTTGATAAATTTAGGTAAGTCATGAACCAATTTGTCCTCATCCCAAATATCATTTGAGCTGGAGCTTTTTAAAATTTGCCTAGCTGATGGAGCATCAGCTCTTTTAGGAATTCTGCCATTGTAAAAATATCCAATATTTCTATTTGAATCCATCGTTACAAAGTTAAAGCTAGGTATTTTTCTTTTTGCTAGTTGTTTCTCGAATTCATATACATTGGTTGAATTACCTAATTCATACCAACCCTCTATTTCATTAAAAGAGTTTTGGTTTATGTGCCTAAGGGCAAAATATTTTCCTTTCATTTCTAAAACCGGACCAAACTTTGAGTATCTAAATTTTTGCTTGGTACGTAACTTCAAAAAACCTAACAGTCTAAATGCTAAATAATCCTCTTCAATCTCAAAAGTTTCCCACTCATTATCCAGCAGGTATTGATTTGAATTATCTGGATTTATTGTGAGTTCAAATATATCCATTACATCGGGACGATTAACGGTGGCACCCCATCCAATGTCTTTGTTAAAGCCAACATTAATTAAAAAAGATCCAGGAAAGTTACCGCCATGACCATGCCATCCTGATTTACTTTCAATATTCAATTCATACCAACCAACTGGCCCAGTCAAGGGTTGATGTGAATTAATTAAAAGGTAAGCAGCATTTGAATCTGCTTTTATTGAATTGATAGCTATAGCATTGGACCCAGTTGGAATTGATGTTTTATCCGCTTCAGCTATCTGCGCCAAGTCTCTATCTAAGCCTGCAAAAAAAAGATGCTGGATATAGGATCCAGCAAGCACATCTTCTTGGGTAATTGGATGAAGAGAAGGATTAACCCTATCTGGATATTTATTTGCATAGGCATTTATACCATCAGCATATGCTTGAGCCATGGAAAGTATATTTTGAGAAAGTTGTTTTTTTCCAAAACTTCTTAAATTTGAATGAACTTTTAACAACCTGACTAAGTAGTCGGTGTCAATGGCATCAAGACCATTATAAATAGCATTTTGACCCCGATATAAAGGCATCAACTCCATAAGATCCTCATATGCATCTTCAGCATGTACCATACCTATTCCATAGGCAACATCTTGATCAGTTTGACCTTTGATGTATGGAACTCCCCAAAAATCTCTATTGATGTATACACTGTATTGATTTTTAATTTCAAAATTTGAATGCTTTTCAAGCATTGAGCATGAGCTTAGGATTAGGCTGAGGATAGCAAAGGATAAAGAAGCACTTGAAATTTTTTTTATTATCACAAATATATTGTAATAGTTTCTGATAAAAATATTTCTGAATCATGCAAAAAAATATCTTGGTAATAGGTGGTAACTCTTTAATTGGCCAAGAGGTAATCAAACTATCGAATTCAGAAGGCGATAATGTTATTGCAACTTCTAGATCGACAATAGACCTACCTTTAAAAAATTTCATTCAATTAGACCCAAATGAGGATTTGTCAGGGCTTGATGCTTTGCCAGACTCAATTGATGCATTGCTTTATTGTCCAGGCTCTATTTCTCTCAAATCAATCCAAAGAATGGATATTTCTGATATAAGGGAAGATTTTAGAATTAATGTTGAGGGCGCTTTTAATATCATTAAAAAAGTCTTACCTAATCTAAAAAAAGATAATGGAGCTTCAGTTGTTTTCATCTCTTCTGTGGCTGCTAACAGTGGAATGACATTTCATTCCTCCATTGCAACATCAAAAGCTGCACTGGAAGGTTTTGCTAGAAGTCTTGCCTCTGAGCTTGCCCCAAGAGTGGCCATAAATTGCGTTGCTCCATCCTTAACCAATACTCCAATGGCTGAACATCTTCTTGATAATGAAAAAAAATTACAATCCTCTCAAGAAAGGCATCCACTCAATGCTATTGGAGATCCAGTAAAGGTTGCTAAGGTTATATATAACCTTTTTTCTGCCAAAGAAGATTGGATCACTGGCCAAACAATAAGCATTGACGGCGGACTATCAAGCCTTAGATAGGCTCCATTAAGCTTTTTAGTCTATAATTCTGCGTATGTCAGGGAATACATTTGGAAAATTATTTCAAGTTACAACATATGGAGAAAGCCATGGGAAGGCACTTGGATGCATTATAGATGGTTGTCCTCCGCAATTAGAAATTTCAACTGATGATATTCAATATGAACTGAATCGAAGAAAACCTGGTCAATCTGATGTAACCACACAAAGAAAAGAGGATGATGTGGTAGAAATTTTGTCCGGTGTATTTGAGGGTAAGACCCTGGGAACCCCGATCAGTTTAATTATTTACAATCAAGATCAAAGATCAAAAGATTACTCGGATATTAAAGACATTTTTCGTCCTAATCATGCTGATATAACCTATCAAGCTAAATATGGTCATCGAGATTACAGAGGTGGAGGTCGATCAAGCGCACGGGAAACATCAATGAGAGTAGCAGCCGGTGCTGTAGCTAAAAAATATCTCAATTTGCACAACATTCATGTTGATGGTTATGTTAGTCAAATAGGTTCTATTGCAGCAGATAATATTGATTTATCTAATGCTAAATCTAACAAGTATTTTTTTGCAGATGAGTCTAAGTTAGAAGATTTAGATGTTATGTTTGCTGATTTGATTGAAGAGGGTAACTCAGTGGGAGCCAAACTTGGAGTAAGAGTAACCAATTGTCCAATTGGTCTTGGGGAGCCTGTTTTTGATAAGTTTGATGCTGATCTAGCAAAAGCCATTATGAGTATTAATGCCGTAAAATCTGTCAGCATTGGAAATACTGATAATATGCTGCATCTGAAAGGTTCTGAACTTCGAGATGAAATGACAGCAGATGGCTTTAAGTCTAATAATGCTGGAGGTATCTTAGGCGGAATTACAAATGGTGACCTGATAGAGCTAGAGTTTGTGATCAAGCCAACATCTAGCATTAAACCAAAAGGTCAAACAATTAATGCTATCGGCGAAGAGGTTGAGGTTGAGGTAACTGGCAGGCATGATCCTTGCGTTGGAATTAGAGCCGTTCCAATAGCCGAGGCAATGGTCAATTTGGTTATCATGGATCATTTATTAAGAAATCAAGCGCAATGTGGGATGATTGATCAATCTGCCCCATTCAAGAAATAGCATGTCTTTTACATTATATGACAAGCTCTGGAATGAGCATCTAGTCGAAACTGATGATACCAGTGAATCATTAATTTATATCGATAGACACTACCTCCATGAGGTCACCTCACCGCAAGCTTTCGAAGGGCTAAGGCACAAAAAAATAAAACCATGGCGATTGGATGCAAATGTTGCCACTCCTGATCATAATGTTCCCACTGATCGTGGTAATGGTTTTGATGTCTCATCAATCCAAGATGATGTGGCTAAAATTCAGGTAGTTGAGCTTGATAAAAATTGCCAAAGTTTTGGAATCCATCAATTTGATATTACCTCAAACAAACAAGGTATTGTTCATGTAATGGGCCCAGAGCTTGGATACACATTGCCCGGCATGACAATCGTGTGTGGTGACTCTCACACTTCGACCCACGGAGCATTTGGGTGTTTAGCCATGGGAATAGGAACTTCTGAAGTTGAACATGTTTTAGCCACTCAATGTTTAAAAATTACTAAGTTAAAAAACATGCAAGTCAATTTTAATGGTATGCCCCAAAAAGGAGTTGGCTCAAAAGATATTGTTTTACATTTGATTAAGCTAATTGGCACTGCTGGCGGCACTGGTCATGCTATAGAGTTTTCAGGATCATATATCTCCTCTGCATCAATGGAATCTAGAATGACAATTTGCAATATGGCCATAGAGGCTGGTGCAAAAGTTGGTCTTACTGGAGTTGATTCAACCACTCTTGATTATGTTAAAAATCATTCCAATCTATCAGATGAAATGTTTAATAAAGCCAGTGAGTATTGGCAGACTTTAAAATCAGATTCAGATGCGACTTTTGATAAATCAATCAGTATTGATGTTTCAAAGATTAAACCTCAAGTTACTTGGGGGACTTCACCTGAAATGACTATAGATTTTGATGCAGAGATTCCTAATCAAGAGGATGTTGATGAGGCAAGTTATGAGAATTTATTACTTGCAAAAACTTATATGGGCCTTGACGAGTCAAAAACTCTTCAGGACTTAAGTTTTGACAGGATATTTATTGGTTCTTGTACTAACTCTAGAATTGAAGATCTCCGCGATGCTGCCTCTGTTATACAAGGTAAGAAAGTTTCACGGGATATTACAGAAGCAATTGTGGTTCCTGGCTCGGGCATGGTCAAAGCTCAAGCAGAAGAGGAGGGGTTAGACAAAATTTTTATTGATGCAGGTTTTTTGTGGCGTGATCCAGGCTGCTCAATGTGCTTAGGTATGAATCCAGATCAATTAAAGCCTTATGAGCGTTGTGCATCAACCTCAAATAGAAACTTTGAAGGCAGACAAGGCCACCTCGGCAGAACCCACTTGATGAGCCCTATGATGGCTGCATTAACAGCGATCAATGGTAAAATAACAGACCCATCTTTATGACCAATTCAATTATCACAGGAATCGTAGCAACTTTTGATAGAGATAATATTGATACTGATCAAATTATTCCAACTGAGTATCTTAAATCTATCAAAAAATTTGGCTTTGGAGATTTTCTATTTGATGGCTGGAGATATTTAGATGAAGGGAAGTTAGACATGACTTCAGATGATCGATCTAAAAATAATGACTTTATTTTAAACAAAGAACCATACACCAATTCTACGATTCTATTAACCAGAGATAATTTTGGTTGTGGCTCAAGCAGAGAGCATGCGGTATGGGCTCTGAGAGATTTTGGTTTTAAGTCAGTCATAGCAAGCTCTTTTGGAGATATTTTTTATAATAACTGTTTCAAAAACTCAGTCCTTCCAATTGTATTAACTAAGGAAGAAATCAATCATCTATTTAAAATTTGTAGCACCTCGCCGACTAGTCTTGAAATTGATTTAGTGAATAAGAATATCAAGTGTGATGGTGAATTTTCTTATTTTTTTGATGTAAAGGAAAGTCTGCTTGATCGCATTATTAATAATTTAGATGACGTAGATATTACCTTAAAACATAAAAGTCATATTCAAGCTTTTGAACAAAAAAGAAGAAGCCAAAGACCCTGGCTTTTTGATTACAGTAACTAATAGCAAGAATGTCTAAGAAAATATTAATCCTCCCAGGAGATGGAATTGGTCAAGAAGTCACCTCATCAATGGTTGAGGTTTTGCAGTATTTAATTGATGAGCAAAATTTAGATTTTCAAATAACAGAGAAAACAGTTGGTGGATCTTCTTTTGATGAATCTGGCGAGCCATTAACTGAAGAGACATTAGAGATCGCAAGAAACTCTGATGCAATTTTATTTGGCGCGGTTGGTGGGCCTCAATGGGACCATCTTGGTTGGGATCTGAGACCAGAACAAGCCTTGCTAGAATTACGAAAGTCTCTCGGCTTGTTTGCTAATTTAAGGCCTGCTTTCCTATTCAATGAGCTTGCATCTGCATCTCCTTTGAAAAATCATATTATAGAAAACCTAGATATTCTTATAGTTCGTGAATTAACGGGCGGTGTTTATTTTGGAGAGCCCAGAGGAATTGTTGAAAATGAAACTCCCAAATATGGTTTTAACACTATGATCTATAATGAAGATGAAATTAGAAGAATTGCCAAGGTTGCTTTTGAAGCTGCAATGAATAGAGATAAAAAATTATGTTCTGTTGAAAAAGCTAATGTTTTAGAAGTTTCCAAATTTTGGAGAGGCATCGTTACTGAAATGAGCGCTGAGTATCCCGAGGTAGAGCTTTCACATCAGCTTGCAGATAATACTGCTATGCAATTAGTGCTAAATCCCAATCAATATGATGTGATTGTTTCCGGCAATCTTTTTGGGGATATGCTCTCAGACATCGCAGCCACACTTAGTGGCTCTATTGGTATGTTGCCTTCTGCTTCTTTAAACAGCTCGTCTCAAGGTATGTATGAACCATGTCATGGAAGTGCACCAGACATTGCGGGCCAAGACATTGCTAATCCAATTGCAATGATCTCTTCTCTTGCCATGGCTTTTGAGTATTCACTTGAAAGAGTTGATCTTGCCAGAAGAATTGAGTCAGCAGTCAAAACTTTTATTAGCAAAGGTTACAGAACAAAAGATATCTCCACTTCTGAAGAATTCCTGAAAACACAAGAAGTAGCTTCAACTTTAATTAATATATTAAAGGATGAGTATGAATAGCGGTGTGAGTCTTGTATTGGTCGGAGCCTCAGGTGTTGTAGGAACAAAAATTATTCAATTACTTGAAAAAAGATCATTTCCTATCGATCAATTTTTGCCCATAGGCAATTCAACCGTGGGATCTTCAATAGAGTTAAATAAAAAACAATATAAAGTTTTGTCTTTGGAAGATTTCAGACCAACAAAAGGTCAATTTATTATACTTTCCGCTGGATCAAGTGTTGCAGAAAAATATGCAAGGCAATTTGTTGATAAGGGGTGTTTTGTAATTGATTTGTCATCTAATTTTAGATATGAAGAGGATGTACCATTAATTATTCCGGAGATTAACGGTGAAATACTCAAGCGCCTTTCACAACCATCTCTAATCTCCAACCCAAATTGCTCTACAGCTCAGCTGCTTATGGCCTTGAAACCTATTCACGATAAAGCAAAAATAGAATTTTTAAACATAGCCACATATCAGGCTGTATCAGGAACTGGTAAAGCTGCATTAGAGGAGCTTCATAATCAAACATACTTTACTGATTCTGTTGCCCAGTCACCTGTTTATCCAAAACAAATAGCTTTCAATGTAATTCCTCAGTGCGACATTTTTTTAGAGAATAATTTCACTAAAGAAGAGATGAAACTGGTTTGGGAAACTCATAAAATCCTTGATCCAAACATTCAAATTCAATCAACTTGTGTAAGAGTGCCAGTATTTAATGGCCATTCTGAGGCTGTATTCTTTAGAGTATCGAAAGAAATATCACGAGAAGAAATTATTGCAATACTGGAAAACTCAACCGGTATAAAAGTTCTAGATGATCCGCAACAAGGTATTTACCCAACACCTGTTGAGAATGCATCTGATACAGAGGATGTGTATGTTGGAAGAATCCGTTCTCAAAAGCTTGATGGCGAGTCCTGGATTTCAATGTGGATTGTTGCTGATAATGTTTACGGTAAAGGCGCTGCATTGAATGCAGTTCAGATATGCGAAGAGCTTCTTAATGTTAACCTCTTGAAATGAAAAAATTTTTTCTCTGCCTTGCTTTGCTGAGTCAAAGCCTCTTAGCAATCACAATTATTGGAAGTCCTGATGTAGAAATTAATACTGAAGGAACATATTTAGTTCAAATTAAGATTAGCTCAGTCAGCGAACTTAAGGAGGAGGACATTTCTATCACTGATTTTAAATCAGACAATGAATTATCTGATTTTAATTTTGAATTCAGACTTTTCGAGAATCTTCTTAACTACAAGCGTCTAACGCTAGCTATCCCTAAAGATTATGCAGAGGACTATATTTCTTTTCGACTTAATATAAAAAAAGAACTAAAAAAAGATATATTTATATTTCTTCCTCAAAATGATATAGCTCCTAGGGCAAAGTCCCAAGTTACCTTTAAACTTCCAGCAAAGAAGATTTATGGTGAGCCGCAAAGATATGACATAGCAAAAATACTTTCAGAGGAGTTGCGCGATGAAGGTTTTGAGAAGGATGATTCTAATTCCTTCTCTCTTGCAAAACCTAATACCGATGGCGTGGATAAAGTTGAGAAGCCAAAGACTATTCCAAGCAATCAGGTAGAGACCATCTGGAGTGTATCAAAATCAGTTCTTCAGAATTATGACGCCTCAATTTATCAAATCATGTGGGCCTTTTACTTAGAGAATCCAAATGCATTTATAGATGAGGATATCAATAGAGTAAGAGGAGATATTGATCTGTTGTTACCATCTCAAGAATTAGTCACTTCCACCTCTGCGATTGCAGCGAAAGAATCCATTGCTTTCATGGACACAAGACGCAAACGGACACAAGAAATTTCAATAAAACCGATTTTAAAATTAACAGCTCCAGAGGTGCTTTATAGTGATTCTGAAAGCATCAAAGATTCTGTTAACAGCTCAGCCCCTCAATCTAAACCTACTTCAATTATAAAAATAGATAATTCTGATTTGAATGCTTCCGAGATAGTCTCAAAAAATACATCAATCATAGAATTAAAGTCAGAAGCTAATTTTTCTAAAAATACAAATAATCTCAGTGATTCCAAAGGTTTTGATCTTAGGGATCTATTTTGGGTCGCTCTTCTATCCTTAGTCTTAGGGTTTTCAATAGCTTATATGCTTATAAGATCAAGCAAGAAGCCTGCATTCACAAGATCAGCTGTAGAGGAAGATTTGCAGGATGAAAATAATACTTTCCAAACAAATTTAAGTATTTCTAATGATATCGAAACTCAGGAATTAGATTTGGTTAGAACTTATATTGCAATGGATGATTGGGACAGCGCGATAATAATTTTAGATAAACTAGTAGCCACCTCAACAAATAATTCAATTATTTCTGAGGCTCAGTCACTATTAAAAGAAAAGAAATAAATTTTGAAATTTGTTGGCATTTGTCAGTACGATGGTTCTAATTATTCTGGGTTTCAATCTCAGAAAAATTCACCCTCTATTCAGGACCAACTTGAAGTCGCTATTTCTTCCATAGGTAGGCTTGACGGACGAATTAATTATGCTGGTCGTACTGATGCCGGAGTGCATGCAACTCGACAAATTTTTGATTTCTCATCTCAGGATCATAGAGATACAACCCAGTGGCTTAAGGGCCTTAATTCACTTTTACCAAATGATATTTCGGTCTCTTCTATCCAAAAAGCCCCAGATGATTTTCACTCAAGATTCGATGCTATTAAAAGATCTTATACCTACATAATCTATACTGGTAAAACGCAACCCATTTTTTTGAGAGACTATGTGTATTGGGAAAAACATGAAATTGACGCAGAAATTATGAAAAATGAAGCTGCTCATTTGATTGGAACGCATAATTTTAATTCATTTAGAGGATCAAAATGTTCAGCAAAAAATCCAGTTCGCACATTACAAAGTATTGATATTGACCAAAAAGAAAACTTTTTAATCATTCGCCTGTGTGCAAATGCTTATCTATATAATATGGTAAGAATTATTGTTGGCACGTTACTAGATATATCTAAAGGCTCCGGAAAAAATATAAAAACTATTTTAGATTCCCAAGATCGAAGTGTTGCAGGTAAAACAGCACAAGCACAAGGACTATTTTTTACTGGCGCTGAATATAAAAAGATAAATCTAAAATTAACTGAAGATATTGATAACCCCTTAAGTTTTCTAACTTGGGTAGAGAAATGAAATTAAAGATTTGTGGTATTAAAGACACAGACATATTGCAATATGCTTGTGATGCCGGCATAGACTTTGTTGGATTCATCATGGCTGATGAAAGTCCTAGAAAAATTACAAATGATTTTTTAACTTCTCTAAAAAATTTTAATTTTCAAAGCACCACTCCTGTTTTTGTTTTTGTTAACCCATCAGTTGAGGAGGTCAAAAGAATCACGGCTAGCTTTGGGAATCTTATCCTGCAATTTCATGGCGATGAAGAGGACAAATTTTGTCAACAATTCAATACGCCATTTTGGAAAACCATTAGAATTAAAAATTCTCATTCTCTCAAAGCCATAGAGGCTTTCCCATCTGCGGATGCCATACTTTTAGAAACATTTTCAATGGATGCTTATGGTGGAACTGGTAAGGTGTTTGATTGGAGTTTGCTTGAACAAATCTCTTTTCATAAAAAATTTGTATTAGCTGGCGGAATTAACCCTAATAATGTTACAAAGGCTGTCTCTATAAATCCCTGGTGTATTGATGTTAACTCTGGGGTAGAATCATCTCTCGCAGTTAAAGATAAAAAACTTATGGATCGCATTATAAAAAATTTTACAAATGGATGATTTAACTAATTTACCAAATTCTGATGGTTTCTTTGGGGAATATGGAGGGAAATTTGTTCCAGAAACCCTCATGCATGCATTAAAGGAACTTGATGAAACATATTCAGAGCTTAAAAATAATCCAGAATTTATTCAAGAAATTGATCAAGATTTAATTCAATTTGTTGGCAGGCCATCCCCATTATATTTTGCTCAAAGGTTAACAGATCATTACTCTGGCCCACAAATTTGGCTTAAAAGAGAGGATTTAAATCATACAGGCGCTCATAAAATTAATAATACTGTTGGACAAATATTGCTTGCTAAGGCGATGGGCAAGAAAAGAATTATTGCTGAAACAGGGGCTGGTCAACATGGAGTGGCAACTGCAACAGTGGCAGCAAGACTTGGTCTTGAATGTCACATTTACATGGGGGCGGCAGACGTAGAAAGACAATCTCTTAACGTTTACAGGATTAAGTTGCTAGGGGCCAAGGTCCATGCGGTAGATTCCGGAACTGCAACACTTAAAGATGCATTAAATGAAGCTATGAGAGATTGGGTAACCAATATTGAGGATACTTATTACATTATTGGTAGTGTTACAGGACCTCATCCTTACCCGATGATAGTGAGAGATTTTAATGCAGTGGTTGGAAGGGAGCTTAGAAAGCAATCCTTAGAACAGTTTATGCAATATCCAGATGCTATAGTTGCATGCGTTGGCGGTGGATCAAATGCAATGGGAATTTTTTATCCTTTTCTTAAAGAAACGAATGTAGAACTGATAGGTGTTGAGGCTGCTGGTAGTGGTTTAAAGAGTGGTAAGCATGCAGCCCCTTTAAATGATGGGGAGCCAGGTATTTTACATGGGGCCAAGAGTTATCTTATGCAAGATAAAAATGGTCAGGTAATAGATACGCATTCTATATCAGCTGGCTTGGATTATCCTGGAGTAGGACCAGAGCACTCAAATTTAAAAGACTCTGGAAGGGCTAATTATATTGCGGTTGATGATGAGGAGGTTTTGCGCTCATTTCATTTGGTAACCAAACTCGAGGGCATTATGCCTGCTTTGGAGACCGCTCATGCATTCGCAGCGTTAGAGCATATTGCTAAAAATTATAAAGCTACTCAACATCTTGTAATTAATGTTTCCGGTAGAGGAGATAAAGACATTAATACAGTTGCAACTATGGATGGAATATCTCTTGACTAGATTAGATGACAAGATTTCTTCATTAAATAAAACCTCTAAAAAAGCACTAGTAGCGTACTTGGTTGCCGGGGACCCAGATTTAGATTCAACTTTAGAATTGATGCATGGGTTTGTTAACGCTGGAGTAGATATTCTTGAGATTGGAGTTCCGTTTACAGATCCAATTGCAGAGGGCCCAATAATCCAGGCTGCTCATGACAGAGCGCTAAAAAATAATACATCTCTCACTGATATTTTTTGGCTTGTAGAAAAATTTAGAAAAGATAATACTGAAACTCCAATTATTCTGATGGGCTATATGAATACTTTTTTAGCCAATTCACATGCTTTCACGGAGGCTCATTGTTCTGGTTCAGACGCAGTCTTGATTGTTGATGTTCCTGGAGAGAGCAATCTTGAAGAGCTAGGAATTAAAAATAAGAATCTTGCATCAATATCACTAATAGCACCAACCACGAGTGAGGACAGAATAGCTAAAATATGCAATAGTAGTTCCGGCTTCATATATTACGTTACGCTTAGGGGTGTTACAGGATCATCTCATCTAAATATTGATGAGGCAGAAAAAAATATAAATTTCATCAAATCACAAACTTCATTGCCTGTCTTTGCTGGGTTTGGAATCAAGACGCCTGAAGATGCCTCTAATTTAAGCAAAATTTCTGATGGAATTGTTATTGGCTCAACTTTGGTTGAAATGATCCACAACCAATCTGACCAAAAAGAATTTAAAAAAATATATAATTATCTTCATGAAATGTCTAAAGCAATAAATAGATGAATTGGCTTACAAGATTAATTCCATCGATTGGTTCTGATCGTGATTCCAATACCTCTAAGAGCAAGGTGCCAGATGGTCTGTGGAACAATTGTCCTGCATGTGAAGCAATTTTATATCAGCCAGAGTTAGAAAAATCCCTTTTTGTCTGCCCTAAGTGCGATCATCACCTTCGTATTGGTGCGCGAACCAGGATGTCTATTTTTTTAGATGGTGGAAGCTTTCAAGAGCTTGCAACTAATGTGACCACCAAAGATATTCTTAAGTTTAAAGATACTAAGTCATATGCTCAGCGTATTAAGGAAGCCGTCTCTAGCACGGGGGAAGAAGAAGCAATTGTTATTGCTAAGGGCAAACTTGATGGGGCTGAAATTGTCGTTGCAGCTTTTGAATTTCGTTATATGGGTGGATCTATGGGAGGCGCAGTTGGAACAAAATTTGTTCAAGGAGTTGATGCTGCTATAAAAAATAAAATCCCATTGATTTGTTTTTCTACCAGCGGGGGAGCCAGGATGCAAGAGTCGATGGTTTCATTAATGCAGATGGCAAAAACCTCTGCAGCATTAGAAAAACTTAAAGAAGCAAAATTACCATATATATCAGTGATGATCGATCCCATCTATGGGGGAGTATCAGCTAGCATCGCCATGCTTGGAGATATAAATATAGCTGAGCCAAAAGCATTGGTTGGGTTTGCGGGTAGGAGGGTTATTGAGCAAACAGTAAGAGTGGATCTTCCAGAAGACTTTCAGAAATCTGAATTTCTTTTAGAGCATGGGGCAATTGACATGATCGTTCATCGAAAAGATCTAAGAGCCAAGGTATCAAGCATTTTATCAAAGCTATATCCTAAAAAATGAACACCAATCGAATGCTTGGAATTTTTATTGCTATCACTGTATTGATATGGTTTTTATTATTTGCTCTTTCTCCTCAGCCAAAGTATCAGAGAAATAGCAATATTAATATTCCAAAACTTCCAGAGCCTGTAATTAATCATGAGCAACTTCAAAAAATTGAATATAAAGAAGTTGATAATTATTTTGAAGTTGATACACAGGATACGCTACCTTCTGCAAAGGAGAGGGTGGATAAGATCGATTTCAATTTATATGTTTATAAAATTGGTGCTTTTGGATCCTCAGCCACTGTTTCTAAAGTGGTAAAGTCTTTTAATGATGCAGGCTTTCCATCATTTACCCAGAGAAATAAATCAAATGAAAACCTTACTAATGTTTTGGTAGGCCCTTTTGCCAGCAAACAAGATATTAAGGATAATCAAAACACTCTTAATCAAATCGCTGGCATAGAGGCTGGTGAGGTTTTGACTTGGAATCCATAGCGCTTACTCATTTTGACTACCTTTTGATTGGGGTCATTGCACTTTCTGGTCTTATTGCATTTTTTCGAGGTTTCATTCAAGAAGCATTCTCTCTATTGTTGTGGGTTATTGCTTTTGGGGGCGCAATTTTTTTACATGTATATTTAGATCCATATTTTATTGATTATATTGATAGCCCTGAAATCAGAAGAATTCTTACCATCATTTCTGTTTTTATTGGTATTGTTTTTTTAGGTGGCATATTAATAAAATTACTTAGAGGCTTGGTTCATTGGTCGGGGTTGGGAGGTTTTGATAGATTCTTAGGAGTATTCTTTGGTTTTCTCAGAGGCATGCTCCTCATTGTAGTAATTTATCTAGTTTTACCAGAAGATTTTAAGCAATCTGCTTTTATTACTGAGTCCAAAAGTTCTAAATACTTGCAAAAATATGCACCAATGGCTGAAAAATTTTTTAAAAGTATGATCTCTGATAAAAATTCAGTTATGCTGAAGTCTGATATCAGCACAATTTACGAGACAACATAATGTGTGGAATAGTTGGCATATATTCTGAAACTCACGTAGCTAGTTCAATCTATGACTCCCTATTAATGCTTCAGCACAGAGGCCAAGATGCAGCCGGGATGGTTGTTTGTGATGAAACTGGTAGATTGAATAGTCGCAAATCCATGGGATATGTTCGAGATGTTTTTCAGCAACGTCATATGAGTAAATTGCTAGGTAATTATGGAATAGGGCATGTTCGATATCCTACCGCAGGTGGTGCTGGTAAAGAATTTGCTCAGCCAATGTACGTCAATTCTCCATATGGTATTAGCCTAGCCCACAATGGAAACTTAACAAACTCTAAAGTTCTTGCTCGTGAACTATTTCACGCTGAAATGCGTCACCTTAATACTGATTCAGATTCAGAAGTTTTACTTAATATTTTTGCCCATGAGCTCGGAAAACAAAAAGCAATTCTTCCCTCTAAAAAACATTTCTTTCAAGCGGTTAAAAAAACTCATGTCCGATGCCAAGGAGCTTATGCTGTAGTTGCTTTGATTACTGGCTTTGGGTTGATTGCCTTCAGAGATCCTCGAGGTATTCGTCCATTAGTGATTGGAGTTAAAGATGGCCCAACAAAAAAAGAATATATAGTTGCATCCGAAAATGCTTCCTTTTCTGCTTTAGGCTTTAAAACATTAAGGGATGTCCTTCCAGGCGAGGCTATTTATATAGACGCAGACGGAATCTTACATAGCGATCAGTGCTCTGATAATGTAGATCCAACACCTTGTATCTTTGAATATGTTTATTTAGCTAGACCTGATTCTACTTTAGATGAAATTTCTGTTTATAAAGCAAGAATGAGAATGGGCCAAAAGCTAGCAAAAAAAATTCTCAAACTAAATCCTGAACACGATATTGATGTGGTAATTCCTATTCCCGATAGCTCCACCACAGCTGCATTGCAGCTTGCAGCAGCATTAAAACTTCCTTATAGGCAGGGTTTCGTTAAAAATAGATATGTTGGCAGAACCTTTATTATGCCCAATCAAGAAGAAAGAAAAAAATCAGTTAGGCGTAAATTAAACATATTAGATCTTGAGTTTAAAGGAAAAAATGTTCTATTAGTTGACGATTCTATAGTTAGGGGAACAACAAGCAAAAGAATCATTGAAATGGCTAGAGAAGCGGGCGCAAAAAAAGTTTACTTCTCATCTGCAGCGCCGCCAGTAAAATTTCAAAACCTTTATGGTATTGATATGGCTGCAACCAATGAGTTAATCGCCTCTGGAAGAACTGACGAAGAGGTTGCAAAAGAAATTGGTGCTGATTGGTTAATTTATCAAGATTTGAAAGATTTGATTGCTTCTGCACAAGAAGGAAATCCTGAAATTAAAAAATTTGAAATGTCTATTTTTGATGGTCAATATCCAACATCAATAAGTTCAGATTATTTACAAAATCTTGAATCATCTAGAGGAGATGATCAAAAAGTTGCAAGAGAAAAATCTAGCTAAGCGCTTACAATATTTACCGCAGGAATCTCAGCAGCATTAGCGCTTTCAACATATTGATCAATCTCATTAAAGTTTAAATAACGGTATATATCATCAGCCAGCGGATTAATTTCTTCCATGTATTTTAAATATTCTTCTGGTGATGGAAGTTTACCTAATACAGAAGCAATCGCGGCAAGTTCTGCTGAAGCTAGAAATACATCAGCTCCATCACCCAATCTATTGGGAAAATTTCTTGTAGAAGTTGAAACTACTGTAGAGTTTGCAAGCACTCTAGCTTGATTGCCCATACAAAGAGAGCAGCCTGGTAATTCTGTTCTGGCGCCAGATGTTCCAAAGATATTGTAAATACCTTCTTCCATAAGTTGTTTTTCATCCATTTTTGTAGGGGGAACTATCCATAGTCTTGCTTTTGTACCGTTATATTTTTTAAGCAGATGCCCTGCAGCTCTAAAGTGCCCAATATTTGTCATGCACGATCCAATGAACACCTCATCAATGCTAGTTTCAGCTACAGCTGAAAGAGGTTTGATGTCATCAGGATCATTGGGACATGCAAGAAGAGGTTCTGTAATTTCATTGAGATCTATCTCAATGATTTCAGCATATTCAGCATTCTCATCTGGCTCTAGTAATTCAGGGTTTTCAATCCATTCTTCCATCGCCTGAGCTCTTCTTTCAAGAGTCTTTGCGTCACCATAACCGCTTCCAATCATCCATCTAAGCATCACAATATTTGATTTTAAGTATTCAATAATCGGCTCTTTGTTTAGTCGAACCGTGCACCCTGAGGCAGATCTTTCAGCGGAGGCATCTGATAGCTCAAATGCTTGCTCAACCTTTAGATCTGGCAAGCCCTCTATTTCAAGGCAGCGACCAGAAAATATATTTTTCTTACCTTCCTTAGCAACAGTCAAAAGGCCTTTTTGAATTGCTGCATAGGGGATAGCATTGACTAAATCTCTTAGAGTGATTCCTGGCTGCATTTCTCCTTTAAATCTTACTAGTACAGATTCAGGCATATCTAGGGGCATTACTCCTAATGCAGCAGCAAAAGCAACTAAACCTGATCCAGCTGGAAAACTAATCCCTAGTGGAAATCGTGTATGGCTATCTCCACCAGTCCCAACCCCATCTGGCAGCAACATTCTATTCAACCAGGAATGAATAATTCCATCGCCTGGTTTAAGAGATACGCCACCTCGATTCATAATAAAATCAGGCAATGTATGCTGTGTATCTATGTCTACTGGCTTGGGATAGGCGGCAGTATGACAGAAGGATTGCATAACCAGATCTGCTGAGAATCCTAAACAGGCTAATTCTTTTAGCTCATCTCTAGTCATTGGGCCGGTTGTATCTTGCGATCCAACGGTTGTCATTCTTGGTTCACAATATGTTCCTGGTCTGATTCCTTTTACTCCGCATGCTTTGCCAACCATTTTTTGAGCTAGCGTAAAGCCTTTATCTGAAGAGTCTTCAGCATCAGGCCTAGCAAAGATATCAGTTGGCTCTAAACCAAGCGCTTCTCTCGTCTTGTCTGTTAATTGCCTGCCGATAATTAATGGTATGCGACCATTTGCTCGAACCTCATCTAGTAGAACAGGCGTTTTAAGTTCAAATGTAGATAAAACTTCACCGCTAGCTGCGTCTAGTATCTTTCCATTGTATGGTTCAAAGATAATTTCTTGCCCCATATTTAATTTGGACACATCGCATTCCACAGGAAACGCTCCGGAATCCTCTAATGTATTAAAGAAAATAGGCGCAATCTTTCCACCAAAACAAAAACCACCTTCCTTTTTATTAGGAATGCATGGTATCTCATCACCCATATGCCAAAGCACCGAGTTTGTTGCTGATTTTCTTGAAGAGCCAGTGCCCACCACATCACCAACGAAAGCCAATGGGTTGCCTTTTTTCTTGAGCTCTTCCAGAGTCTCAAGAGGCTTATCCAAGCCCTCTCTAGGCATTTTAAACATGGCCAATGCATGCAAAGGAATATCTGGTCTAGACCATGCATCAGTGGCAGGGGATAGGTCATCTGTATTAATTTCTCCAGGCACCTTGTAAACAGTTAATCTTATCTGCTCCGGAATTTCTTGTTTTTCTTTAAACCAGGTACCATCAGCCCAGGCATCTATAACAGTTTTTGCATTTTTATTGGTTTCTGAAAGAGCTAGAACTTCATTAAAAGCATCAAAGATTAATAAAGTAGTGCTCAATGCAGCAGCAGCTGTTTCACCTAATTCATCATCCTTCAAACACTTTATTAAAGGCTGAATATTGTATCCACCAAGCATTGTTCCTAGAATCATTACTGCTTCTTTTTTTGAGATGTATGGACTGTTAGTCTTTCCTGTTGTTATATCTGCTAAAAATCCAGCTTTTACATATGCCGCTTGATCTACGCCTGCAGGTATTCTTTCTTTTAAGAGTTCTAGCAACAATTCGGACTCATCATGTTCTGATTTTAGCAATTCAACTAAGCTTGATGTTTGTTGAGCTGAAAGGGGTAGAGGGGGTATCCCTTGTTCTTTCCTTTCTTCGCAATGTTTTTTGTAATCTTGAAGCATAATTTTCTCCCTGGGTCGTCATTTTACTGCGGTATCTCTAAATCCCCAAGCTATTCTTTATTTCTTTCATTTCCTAGGATTAAATAATGTATTATCCAACCTATGAAGAAAAACAAAGCCTCTACACCCTGTCTTGGAATATGCTCTACGACCTATGGCGACAATGTTTGCAAGGGCTGTAAACGTTTTATTCATGAAGTTATTAACTGGAATAAGTACACTGTTTCAGAAAAAGAGTTAGTGAATTCACGGCTTGAAAGCTTTAAGCTAATTGTTTTAAAAGACCGATTTTCCATTTCGAATGCTCAGCTCCTAGCAACCCGACTAAACGATCAGGGAATAAATTTTAACGATGCGCTTGACCCTTTGACCTGGATCTTTGACCTTCTTCGAGCTGCGGGCTCACAAGCGCTAGATTGGCCTAAGTTTGGGATTTCTTGTCATGTAAATGTAGATCATGCTCAGCTTAAAGAGCAGATTTTTTCTGAGTTTTTAGAACTTTCTGAAGCTCATTATGGTAGATATTTTTCTACTTAGTTATTGGTAATTCCCACCAGTTTGTTGTGTATTTGGGTGATACCATTTCTTTTTGTATAGGTGATAACCTTGCAGGATACTGCGATGCATAGTAGACCTGTGTCTGGATGCTATTGAGCGTATCTACAGTTTGCATTAAGTTTGTGTCTTGCTTGTAGTGATCTTGATCCGGTGCTTCAAATAGAGATTTCTGAAGAAAGGTTGAATCTGAAAAATGACTTAGCAATATTCCTGCTTTTGCATATGGATAACCTTTTCTAAAGATTGTATTCAATATTTTATTTGCGCCCATTAGAATGCTTCTTGTATCATCTACTGGGCAAGGAAGCTGAAAGCTATCAAACCCACGATATTGAAGTCTCTGATTAAATCTACTAGTTGAGATAAACACTGATACTTGAGAGCATTTTTGTTTTTCCTGTCTAAGCTTTTCTCCTGCTCGTACTGCAAAATTGCTAATTACTGGTTTAAGTGCACTTAAGCTTTCAATTCGATTTCGAAAACTTCTACTTACTATAATTTGTTTTTTTGGATTGCATTGATCTTCTATTTGAATGCATGGTTCCCCCCTTAATTCTCTGACAGTACGCTCTAAAACAACACTAAATTTTTTTCTAATATATCTAATATCCATTTGCATTAATTCATAGGCTGAATATATACCTAATTGATTAAGCTGCCTTGAGAGGTTATGACCAATACCCCAGACTTCTTTAATAGGTAAATTTTTAAGAATACGAACTATATTTTTTTGGTCATTTAGACAGCAGACTCCCATGCTGCCATTGATATTTTTTGCAACATGACTTGCAATCTTGGTAAGAGTTTTTGTTGGCGCGATTCCAATCCGAACAGGAATACCAACCCATTGCCTTATAGTATTGCGACAGTAAACACCAAAATCATGTGCGTGATTTGCATTTTGTATATGCTGCAGATCTAAAAATGCTTCATCAATGCTATACACTTCAATCTTTTTGACCATTCCCTCAAGAATATTCATAACTCTTTTAGATAGGTCGCCATACAGAGCAAAGTTAGATGAAAATACTTTACCTCCCTGCGCTAAGTATGATTTTTTTACTTTGAACCAAGGAATGCCCATTTTTATACCCATGGCTTTGGCTTCTTTGCTTCTGGCAATAACACAGCCATCATTGTTAGATAGCACCACGATAGGTGTCTGTTTTAAGTCTGGCCGAAAGACCCTTTCGCATGAGGCATAGAAATTATCACAATCAACTAATGCTAATAGCTTCATTCAAACTTATTAATGGCTGCAGTGACCGTGCCTATAATATCTAAATCTTGGCCATGCTGAATATAGATTGGTTTATATTTTGAATTCTCTGGTAGTAAGCAAAGACGAGGTTTAAGCTGCAATCGTTTGCATACGAAATCACCGTCTAGAGAGGCAACTACAATGCTGCCATGTTTTGGTTTCAGGCTTCGATCAACTATTAAGATAGCTTGATCTGCAATATTTGCATCTAGCATTGAATCTCCCGATACTCTCACTAAGAAAGTCGCTGCTCCATTCTTAATAAGGTACTGATTTAGATCAATGGGACTTTCCAGATAGTCATTTGCTGGGCTTGGAAAGCCTACGGATACCGGCTCTACAAAAAATGTTGTAAAAGTAGCAGGCAGATCATTTGCCGATATTGAACCGAGATAATTAATAGTCATGGGATTTAAAAATACTGTATATTTATACAGTATAATTTACTAACAAACAATAGTTTTAAAGGATAAATTCTTTTAATTCTTGCTGCTGCTCATCAAGCATTAGACACCAGCCAGTTTCATGCCAGTCTCCTAAAACAATTCGTGTGCCTGTGTTGTGTTTATGAGTCATTGGTCTGTGAGTATGACCATGAATCAACAAATCTATATGATGCTGTTCAAAAAAATCTTCAATGGCAGTTGGTGTAACATCCATAATAGATTCTTTTTTATTATTATTATTTTTTTGACTGGCATCGCGCATGTTTGATGCAATGCTTATACGTTCATTTAAAGGCTTTTGTAGAAATTCCCTTTGCCATTTTAGTGATCTAACTTCTTTTTTAAATTTAATGTATTCAAGGTCTTCAGTGCAAAAATCATCTCCATGCGAGAGAGCAATTTTCAAATCAAAGAAATTAAAAAAAAACGGATCAGGAAGAAGGGTAATGTTAGATTGCTCTGCAAAGCTTTCCCCGCATAAGAAATCTCTATTGCCATGAATAAAAAATATTTCTAGTCCATTACGCGTAGCATGATTTATTTCTTTAATTACGCTGGTTGCAAGCTTGGAGTCATCATCATCTCCAACCCATACCTCAAAAAGATCACCTAATATATATAGATGGGATAATTCTTGCGCAGCAGTTTGCAAAAATTTAAAAAAGCCCTCCGTTACAGAGGGTATATTTTTAGATAAATGAAGATCAGATATAAACCCTAATTTCATTCACTCACTGTCACTGAATGAATAAGGGTTGGTTCAAGAGGAGCGTCAGCGTAACCGCCAACAGTAGAGGTAGTACTCAGAGCAATTTGATCTACAACATCCATCCCACCAATAACTGAGCCAAAGACAGCATAACCCCAGCCTTGAGAAGTTTCCGATGTGTGGTTTAAAAAATCATTATCTTTATGGTTAATAAAAAATTGACCAGTAGCAGAATGAGGATCCATGGTTCTGGCCATTGCAATAGTGCCGCGATCATTCTTCAAGCCATTATTAGCCTCATTTTGAATTGGATCTGTATTTGTTGGTTTTGGTGTCATATTTTCATCTAGACCACCGCCTTGAACCATAAATCCTTCAATAATTCTATGGAAAATTGTTCCCGTGTAATAACCATCCTCGGCTAATTTTAAAAAGTTCGCTACAGTTATAGGTGCATTATCAGCATCGAGCTCTAAGTGGATTTCTCCGGCTGAAGTAGAAATAGTAACAAGTGACATTTGATCCTCCTCTGGATAATATTCAGTCTGATCTTTTTGATCAATCGGTGACAGGAAGAAGATTAAAGCAACAGCAGTTACAATAATTATTAAGGCAGCAATTTGTATTTTTGACATTAATAAAACCTACATTCCAATTAAGTTCTCTATAATAAGTGATTCATATATCAAATAACAGATGACAATTAAGTTTTATAACTCCTTAACAAACCGAAAGGAAGATTTTGTGCCCATATGCGAGGGCGAGGTTGGGATGTATGTTTGCGGGATGACGGTCTATGATAACTGTCACCTAGGGCATGCAAGGGCGATGATAGCTTTTGATATTCTTGCACGCTACCTTCGATATAGAGGCTACAAGCTAAACTTTACTCGTAACATCACCGATATAGATGACAAGATTATTGATAGAGCTAATGAGAATAAAGAAACAATAGATGCTCTAACAGAAAGAACAATTGCGAGCATGCATGAAGATTTTTTAAAACTTGGCCTAGAGCTTCCTACAAATGAGCCTCGTGCAACCGATCATATTGAGGGCATGATTAATATGATTAGCACACTCATTGAAAAAGGTCATGCCTATCATTCTAAAGGTGGAGATGTTTTTTTTGCAGTGCGAACATTTGCAGAATATGGAAAATTATCGAATAAAAATATTGATGATTTAAATCCAGGCTCTAGAGTTGAAGAGGATGGATCTAAAAAAGATCCATTAGATTTTGTTCTTTGGAAAAGTGCCAAGCAGAATGAGCCATCATGGGATTCTCCCTGGGGATTAGGAAGACCAGGTTGGCATATTGAATGTTCAGTTATGTCTCTAGAAAGTTTAGGTAAGCATTTTGATATTCATGGTGGAGGCCCTGACCTGCTATTCCCACATCATGAGAATGAAATAGCTCAGTCTGAATGTGCTTCAGATCATAAATTTGCAAACTATTGGATGCATTCAGGATTGTTAAAAATTAATGGTGAGAAGATGTCAAAGTCTTTAGGTAATTTTGCAATGCTAAAGGACTTATTTACCTCCTATCATCCTGAAGTCATTCGATATTATTTAATCTCTAGTCACTATAGAAGCTCTCTAAATTTTGACGATGAATCTCTCGATCAAGCGCGAGCAGCTTTGACAAGACTTTATCAGGCTGCATCACTTGTATCATTGCAAGAGTCAGACTTCCATGAAGATAGTGTTAGGGAATTTATAAACTCAATGAATGATGATTTAAACACTCCAGAGGCATTAAGCACTCTCTTTGGATTGGCAAAATTGATTAATAGCAGTCAAGATAAACAAGAACAGATTAGGTATGCATCAACCATGAGAGAGTTGGGCAAAGTTTTAGGGCTGCTTAACGATAGTCCCGAAGCTTTTCTTCAATACGGAGCAAATTTAACTGATGAAGAGATTGGTAAAAAAATAGAGGAAAGAAACCAAGCAAGAGATAACAAGGATTTCCAAAAGGCCGATCAAATAAGAGATGAGCTTTCGGCTCAAGGTATATTATTAGACGATTCTAATGATGGCACCACCTGGAAGAAATCTTAGTCATCTTCCCCCAAGTTGTTGATTACAGACTCTATGCCAGTCGACCCCATATTCATCCCAACCACTCTCTCGATACCCATTTTTGCATAATGCTCCTCAGCATCTTTCATTAAACCAGATTGATCTAGCGTTAACCCACCGTCCACGCATATATTAATTCCTGTAATAAATCTAGATTCGTCGGAAGCAAGAAATAATGCTGTATAAGCAATATCAATAGGCATTCCAAAATCTTTAATTGGCTGATCTAGCTTACTGTCTTCAATTGCTGTAGCTAAAAGCGGAGTATTAATTGTTCCAGGTGAAATAGCATTGACTCTTATTTTATATTCGCCCAATTCAATAGCAGCATTCTTGCAAAAATTTATCACTCCAGCTTTTGCCGCAGAGTAGGCAAGGGGTCCGGAACCGCCTCCTATGCCAGCAATTGAAGCTGTATTAATAATAGATCCCCCTGAAACATTCTTTTTCATGACTCTGGCTGCATATTTTGAACCCAGAAAAACAGACTTTAGAAGTATTTGGAATGACTTATCCCATTCTTCTGCATTGATGTGAGTAATGGGGCCAACTGCGCCACCTATCCCAGCATTATTAAACATAATGTCTAAAGTACCAAAACGGTCAACTGCAAGGTTGATCATCTCCTCTATGTTATCTTCTGAAGAAACATCGGTGATAGATATACATGCATCTGCATCTAATTTTTTTTGCTTAATAATTTCAAAAGTCTCTTCGAGCGAATCTTTATTAATATCGGCAAGCACAACCTTCGCACCATGTTCCAAAAACAATAATGCTGTTTCTTTTCCAATGCCACTTCCAGCACCCGTTATCACTGCTACTTTTTTTTGTAATCTTTTCATTAACTAATGATTATCACTGAAACATTCTTAAAAGAAAAATCCAGTTTTCAAAAATTTAACTTTTATTCACAGATCTGTAATTTAATTGACTCATGGAGAGTATTTAATATGAATCAACTGAACTAAATAAATCATGCTATCCCCAAAGCTGGTTAATACTACCCTAAAGTTCGGCTTAAATAAGGGGCTTTAAATAGCCCCTTATTTTCTTATATTAATGAGTTTGTGTCAGTCATGCACGTCGAGTGTAAATAGATTAAAATTATCGATTGATCAGAAGAATGGCTCCCTGACGTGGGATCGAACCACGGACCAATTGATTAACAGTCAACTGCTCTACCGCTGAGCTATCAGGGAACAAGTTGAGAATTATAAATTAAAATTCATAAAGTAAAACAAGATAATGGCAAAAAATTTAACTGTTACATCTCCATTTGAACCTGCGGGAAGTCAGCCAAAAGCGATAGAAACTTTGGTTAATGGTTTAAATGATGGATTACTGCATCAAGTTTTACTAGGTGTTACAGGTTCGGGCAAGACATACACCATGGCCAAAATTATTGAATCTACCCAAAGGCCTGCAGTGGTGATGGCTCCTAATAAAACCTTAGCAGCTCAATTATATGGTGAGCTTAAAGATTTTTTTCCTAAAAACTCCGTTGAATATTTTGTTTCATATTATGATTATTATCAGCCCGAAGCCTATGTGCCTACCTCAGATACCTATATTGCCAAGGATGCATCTGTGAATGAGCACATCGAGCAAATGAGGCTTTCTGCAACCAAGGCATTGCTTGAGCGTAATGATACGATTGTTGTTGCTACCGTATCAGCAATATATGGCTTGGGTGCTCCTGAATCTTATCTGAATATGATTCTTCACCTAGATAGGGGTGAAACAATTGATCAAAGAACTATTTTGCGCCGTCTTTCATCGATGCAATATACCCGAAATGATATTGATTTTAGACGTGCAACTTTTAGAGTTCGAGGTGATGTTATTGACATCTATCCGGCTGACTCAGAGAGAGATGCTCTAAGAATTGAGTTATTTGGAGATGAGGTAGAGCGCCTATTATGGATAGATCCATTAACTGGAGAAGTTATCAATGAAACTCCACGTGCCACGATTTATCCAAAAACACATTACGTGACTCCAAAAGAGACGGTCTTAGATTGCCTTAAAACTGTGCGAGAAGAGTTAAAAGAAAGAATTAAATTTCTACAAGATAATAATAAATTAGTTGAGGCTCAAAGATTACAAGAAAGAACTACCTACGATTTAGAGATGATGCAAGAGCTTGGTTATTGTCAAGGTATCGAAAATTATTCGCGCTATCTTTCGGGTCGAAATCCTGGTGAGCCGCCGCCATGCCTTTTTGATTACTTGCCAAAAAATGCCATAGTCTTTATGGATGAGTCTCATGTTTCAGTGCCCCAGATTGGGGGTATGTATAAGGGAGATCGATCCCGTAAAGAAACGCTTGTTGATTATGGGTTTAGATTGCCATCCGCTCTAGATAACCGTCCACTGAGGTTTGAAGAATGGGAGGATGTAACACCTCAGAAGATATATGTCTCTGCTACACCTGGTAAGTATGAATTAGAGCACTGCGATAATATAGCAGAGCTATTGGTTAGACCCACTGGGTTAATTGATCCAGAAATTGAAATTAGACCTGCAACCTCCCAAATTGATGATGTAATCGGTGAATGCAATGAAAGAGCTGCATTGAAAGAAAGGGTTTTGATTACAACTTTAACCAAACGTATGGCTGAAGATTTAACAGACTATTTAGAAGAAAATGGAATTAGAACACGCTACATGCATTCTGACGTAGACACAGTTGAGAGAACTGAAATAATTAGAGATTTAAGGCTTGGTCATTTTGATGTGTTGGTAGGAATTAATTTATTAAGGGAAGGCCTAGATATTCCTGAGGTTAGCTTGGTTGCAATCCTAGATGCAGATAAAGAAGGCTTTCTAAGGTCAGAGGTTACCCTGATTCAAACCGTTGGAAGGGCAGCAAGAAATATTCGAGGCAAAGCAATTTTGTATGCTGATAAGGTCACAGGTTCAATGCAAAGGGCCATGGATGAAATGTCAAGAAGAAGAGAGATTCAAATTAAATACAATAAAGATAATGGCATCACCCCAACATCAATCGTTAAAGATATTAAAGATATAATGGAGGGAGCTCGTGTTACAAAGCAGGCAAAGAAAACAAAACCTCAGCACCTTGAAAAAGAGCTGCCCTTTAAAATTAATATTGAAACTCCGGAAAAAATATCAATTTCAATTACTAAGCTAGAAGAGCAGATGTATATTTATGCAAAAGAAACAGAGTATGAAAAGGCTGCATTTTGCAGGGACCAGATTAAAAATCTAAAGTGGCAACTTCTTAATTCTTAAATCTCTCCATCGCTACAATTTTGCGCAAGCAAGAGATAGTAATAATCTCTAACCCTCTCTACAAAATCAACGGTTTGTTGACCTCTTGAATAGTCTTTTGAATCCATAGAGGATTTTAAGTTTAGCAAATAGCCCTCTAGATCTAACCAAGTCACCTCATTAGAATTTTTATCTATTGCATCAATTGCATTTTTTATGTTTGTAGTACCTAGATTATAGGAAGCCAATATAAACGCAATCTTATCGCCTGAAGAAGTTCCATAGTTCATGCTTGATGTAAGATCAGCAATATATTGCGCTCCCCCATAAATGCTCTGAATAGGATCTAAGCGATTTGTTACACCTACTGATGCTGCTGTAGGTAGGGTTAACATCATCATGCCCTTCACTTGAGTTGCCGATCGAGCTTTTGGATCCCATTGCGATTCTTGGAAAGCTACAGCAGCAAGAAGCTCCCATTCAACATTAAATGTCTCCGCAGCTTCAAGAAAGTCTTTTTTATATTTAGAAAACCTAGACTTTTTTAATTTATCAAACTTATTTTTTTCAAAATCACTAAGTCTCGAAAAAGAATATAATTTTTCATTAATAACTTTGCAATATTCTGATAAAGGAGTGTTTGCAGGTTCCTTGTTGCAAGCATAGAGACCAAACACAAAGATGAAAATAGATAAGTTTTTTGCAAGGAATTGCACTGTTTTTATTTTTTTAATTTTAAACATCCTTATAATTAAATATTACAATATTTTACTAGAGAGCTAGTGTCAAAAAATCTTCATTTGCTGCTTCAAGGTCCTTCTAGTTTTTCGCCGTCAAAAATTTCATCTCTTAGCTCTGGTCTGAGCCTGCAAAATGATTCTCAAATTGAAGAATTAACCAGCTATGAATTTTATTCAGTTGATGTAAATCAAGATTTTTCTGATCACTCAAAACTTAAAGAGCTACTTTGCTCTTATGAAACTTCAAATTTGCCTAATTTTTTTGTTGGCCCAAGATCTGGAACAATTAGCCCATGGGCGTCTAAGACTACTGAAATAATATCTAACATTGGTATTAAGGGCGTCGATAGAATTGAAAAGTATCTAGGCTATTTTATTAAAACCAATATCTCCATGACTGATTTGAACTTGTCATCTATCTTTGATCGCATGACTCAAGAAGTTTTTTGGAGTGTAAAAGATATTGTTTTAAATACTGATAGGCTTCAAAGAAAGCCTTTGGTAAATATTGATATCTCACAAGCAAGCAAAGAGTCTTTAATAAAAGCAAATCAAGATTTAGGATTAGCCTTATCAAAAGAGGAAATTGATTATTTAGATCAATTTTATTCATCTGCAGCTCGGAATCCTACTGATGCTGAGCTGATGATGTTTGCCCAAGCTAATTCTGAACATTGCAGACATAAAATATTTAATGCTGTCTGGATAATAAATTCTATTGCTCAGGAAGATTCCTTATTTGATTTAATAAAAAAAACAAGTCAAGGCAATAAACAAGATTTAATTTCTGCCTACAAAGATAATGCTGCTGTTATCGAAGGAGTTGAAGTGCCTACATTGAATAGGAATTTAAAAAATATTTATAGCTTTTCATTAGAACAAATAAACTCAACACTAAAAGTTGAAACTCATAATCACCCTACGGCCATTTCTCCTTTTCCTGGGGCTGCAACTGGTTCTGGAGGAGAAATAAGAGATGAGGGTGCCACAGGGTCAGGCGCAAAACCTAAAATGGGATTGATTGGTTTTAATGTTTCTAATCTCAGACTTGCAGACTTTCCTCGTATTTGGGAAAGAGCTCCACACAAGCCTTCGAGAATTGCCTCTCCACTTCAAATTATGATCGAGGGACCAATTGGTGCCGCTGCATTTAATAATGAATTTGGGCGACCAAGTACGGTGGGTTATTTTCGGGTCTTTGAACAGCCCTTTGCTGACAATCAAGCTTATGGATATCACAAACCAATCATGTTAGCTGGAGGTATGGGTGAGGTAAAAAATAGAAACAGTCTTAAAAATCCCATAGAAGTTGGTGATTTGGTTGTTGTATTGGGTGGTCCTTCCATGCTTATAGGCTTAGGAGGAGGAGCAGCATCATCTATGTCTTCTGGAGAAAGTGATGAAGAGCTAGATTTCGCCTCTGTTCAAAGAGAAAACGCAGAAATGGAGAGAAGATGTCAAGAGGTAATTAATCAGTGCGCATTTGAGTCTCCAAACCTAATAGAATTCATTCATGATGTTGGAGCAGGGGGGCTTTCAAACGCCATTCCTGAATTGGCAAAAGATTGCAACTTAGGTGTTGCTATAGATTTAAGCTTGATCCCTGTCGCTGATCCAAGCCTATCTCCCATGGAGATTTGGTCAAACGAATCTCAAGAACGCTATGTTTTAGCTATCAAAAAATCTAACAAAGATATCTTCGAAAATATTTGTCGAAGAGAAAGATGTCCGGTTGCTTTTGTTGGTCAAACCACTTCAAAAGATACGGTGGAGGTTTATGATCGTGAAAGAGATGAATTCCCTGTTCATGTTCCATTATCAATGCTCTTTGGAGATTTGCCTATTTCAAACATGAAGCTTAATGATCCAAAAATTAAGCAAGTAATTAATTCTATCCGCAATGATTTAGATTTATCCGAAGTCATTCACAGAGTGCTTTCACATCCTTCTGTAGCCTCAAAATCCTTTTTAATTACAATTGGTGATAGAACTGTTGGTGGCTTAGTTGCTCGTGATCAATTGGTTGGCAGATATCAAGTGCCTACCTCAAATTATGCTATGGCTACCAAATCATTCCTTAGCAATGAAGGAGATGTTTTATCAATAGGGGAAAAGCCTACTCTCGCAATTCAAAATCCAGCAGCCTCCATGAGGATGGCCTTAGCCGAAGCACTAATGAACCTAGTTTCTGCCCCAGTCAAAAATTTAGACCTAGTGAGACTCTCTGCAAATTGGATGGCAGCATGCGGAGACGAGCAAGATAATTATGCTTTGAGATTAGGCGTTGAAGCGCTATCAGCCATGTGTATAAAGCTGGGAATAGCTATACCAGTAGGAAAAGATTCCCTATCTATGAAAACAAAATGGAATGAGGGCGATCAAGAGTTTGAAGTGAAGAGCCCTTTGTCCGGAATTATTTCAGCCATGGCTCCAGTTGAGAACGTATCTATGGCTGTAACAACTGAGTTTAAAGAGCATGGTTCAAAAGATTTGCATCATTTATTTTTGAATGATCGTTGTAGGTTGGGCGGTTCGATTTTTGAGGAAGTTACCTCTTCAAGCATTCAAACAGTTCCAGATATTGATGATATTGAATTATTTGCAACATTATTCAATGCAGTTCAGGAGTTAATACAGCGAGGCTGGATCGTTGCTCTGCATGATATTTCTGATGGAGGATTATTTACCACTCTTGCAGAGCTATCATTTACAAATAAGATTGGAATAGAAATATTTATTTCAGAAAATTTTCAAAACGATGCTGAGTTGCAATATCTTTTCGCAGAAGAAACAGGCGTGGTTGTTCAATTTAATAATGCTTTTGAAAATCAAGCTTTAGAGTTTCTTCAGAAAAAAAACCTTCAACATCGAAAGTGTGCCTCGCAGAGATCTGATGCCCTGATTTCTATTTCTTTGAATAGCGAGATTAAATTTTCTGATTCAGTTGTGAATTTAGAAAAGGTTTGGAATGAAACTTCATACTCGATTAAATCTTTAAGAGATAATCCAGCAAGTGCAAAAGCTGAGTATGATCTAATTGAAACATTTGATGATCAAGGTTTGATTGCCAAAGATAGTTTTCAATATTCCGAGAAACTTCCATCTTTTAATCAACATTTAAAACCCAAGGTAGCAATATTTAGAGAGCAAGGTGTGAACGGCCAAAATGAGATGGCTGCAGCATTTATATTGGCTGGATTTGATGTAATAGATGTGCATATGCAAGATCTAATTGATAGTCCAAACTTACTATTAGAGTTTCAGGGTTTGGCGGCCTGTGGTGGTTTTTCTTATGGCGATGTGCTTGGAGCTGGAGGGGGATGGTCATCTAGCATTAGATTTAATAATGCTGTTAGAGATTCATTTGAACGTTTTTTTAATCGTAGTGACACTTTTACTTTTGGTGTTTGTAATGGATGCCAGATGCTATCTAAGTTAAAAGACTTAATTCCGGGGGCTGAAAATTGGCCAGAATTTTTATGGAATGAGTCTGATCAATTTGAAGCACGCTTATCTCAAGTCACCATTGCTAAATCTAAGTCTGTTTTATTGACAGGGATGGAGGGATGGCAAATTCCTGTTGCCGTTGCACATGGTGAGGGCAGAGCCTCATTTAAGGGAGATACTCTAAAAAGCCTATTTAAACAAAATCAAGTCGCAATTCAGTTTACCGACCATAAAGGTGCGGTGGCCTCTTCATATCCTCTCAATCCAAATGGTTCTCCTGAAGGAATTACTGGCCTGACTTCTATGGATGGCAGAGCAACAATTATGATGCCTCATCCTGAAAGAGTATTTAGATCACAGCAACTATCTTGGCGCCCATCAGACTGGAAAGAGTATTCCCCATGGATGCAAATTTTTATAAATGCTTATAAATTTAGCCAAGAGGCATAATATTTTACTACCAGAGTTTCAGGGCTTCTTCTCTAAAAGGAAACTCACCAGAGGCCAGATCATCAAAATAATATTTTAATGTCTTGGTGACGGTCGGAAATGCAATTTCATCCCATGGGATTTCGTCTTTTGTAAATAGTTTTACTTCAGAACTCTCAGAAGTAGGACCAAATATCTCATCCCCCAGGTCAGCTAGATAAAAAAAGTGTACTTGACTGATATGTGTCAAACTAAATGCCGTATAGGGAGAAATAATTTTTGGTGTAGCCTGAGTTTCCTCTATTGTTTCTCTTAATGCTCCTTCTTGAAGAGTCTCTGCATTCTCCATAAATCCTGCGGGTAAAGTCCATCTTCCGAATCGAGGTTCTATATTTCTTTTGCATAAAAGAACGTAATCGTCCTTGATGCATATAGTACCCACAATCAGGTTGGGATTGGTATAAAAAATCGAACTGCAGTCAGCACAAATATAACGTTTTAAATTGTCATCAGCTGGAATTTTAAAATCAATTTGATCGCTTCCGCATTTTGAACAATATCTCAAAAGTGCTCCTTTCTTAGAGAATAAAATGTCGTAAGAAGTTAAACTTACCCAATGATTGAAGAGATCAAGTATAAACTAAATTTACATAATTCTGAAAAGCCAAGTGGTCGTCCTCAGGCTTCAGTTTTAATAGCTATTTTAAATTATGGGAAATATATTGGATCTCCCGAATTGATTTATACACAACGCTCCAATAATCTTTCAACCCATTCGGGCGAAGTCAGTTTTCCCGGAGGTAAAGTGGATGAGATGGACACAAGCCTTTTTGGAACGGCCTTGAGAGAATCCAATGAAGAAATCAGTCTTAACGGCAAAGATGTCACTCAATTAGGGAAGTTAAATTATCTTATATCCCGTCATAAAATAGAGGTCAATCCTTTTGTAGCAACTGTTGACCAGCCCCAATCATTAGAACCAAACGAGGAAATACAAGAGATTTTTACTGTCCCCTTAGATTTTTTGCTTGACTCAAAAAATGTTCAACGAGAAACCATCGAGAGGGATGGAGCGACATGGCAAGTACCAACTTGGAATATTAAGGATCAGAAAATATGGGGCTTAACTGCCATCATTACATTAAACTTTTTAAATGTATGTTTTGATGCGAATATAGAGATTCTAGAAGGGTAATTGAAATGATTATTGATATAAATAATAAAAGCTTAAGCACTGAAAATGATGATTTTTGGATTGCTCCAGATGCAACAGTTATTGGAGATGTTCAAATGGCAAAAGATTCAAGCATTTGGTTTCATTGCACGCTCAGGGGAGACAATGAGCCAATTATTTTAGGTGAAGGAACAAATATTCAGGATAACTCGGTAATACACACTGACCCAGGGTTTGCATGCAAAATAGGAAAGTTTGTAACGGTTGGGCACATGGCAATGCTTCACGGATGTGAAGTTGGCGATGGCTCACTTATTGGAATAGGGGCAGTTATCCTAAATGGAGCTAAAATAGGTAAAAATTGTATAGTTGGAGCAAAAGCATTGATTACAGAGGGCATGGAGGTGCCTGATGGATCAATGGTGCTTGGTATTCCTGCAAAAATTAAAAAAGAACTTACTCCTGAAGAGCAAGCAATACCTTCTTTAAACGCACATCATTATATTGAAAATTACAAAAGGTATAAGGCCGAGCTAGGTTAGCTTTATGTCAGGAAGAATTGTCAATTACTATGACCAATCAACAGAATGTGAAGGCTATTTTTCAATGCCTGAATCTTCAAATTCTGCTCCATTAGTTCTTGTTGCCCACACTTGGAAAGGTAGATCTGAGTTTGAAGATGGAAAAGTAATCGCCCTGAATAATTTAGGCTATGCTGCTTTATCAATTGATATTTTTGGAGGCGGCATCAACGGTAGCAGCACTGAAGAGAACCAGGCTCTAATAGAGCCATTCGTTCAAGATAGAAAACTATTTAGACAACGCCTTATAAGTGCGGTTGAGTTTGGTAAGACCATTGATGGCGTTGATCCATCAAAAATTGCATTCATAGGTTTCTGTTTTGGCGGTCTTGCTGCTATAGAGCTTGCTCGCTCTGGATACCAGCTCTCAGGATGTGTTAGTTTCCATGGGCTTTTAAATCAATCGGATGAGCCTTTTCAAAAAGTTAATACAAAATTATTGGTTTTGCACGGAGATAAAGACCCAATGGTTTCTTTCGATCAAATATTGGCTTTGCAAAATGAGATGACTGAATCCAAGGCTGATTGGCAATTCATTAGCTATGGCAATACTTATCATGCATTTACTAATCCTATGGCTAACGATATTGAAATGGGAACAGTTTATAATCATGATAGTGATATGAGATCCTGGGCTGCAATGTCTAATTTTTTAGAGGAAGTTTTTAGCAATGTTAACAAGTGAACTAAGAGCTAAGTTTTTAGAGTACTTCAACAACAATGGCCATGAAGTTGTGGATTCCAGCCCATTAATTCCTGCCAATGATGACACCCTCTTATTTACAAATGCTGGAATGGTTCAATTCAAGGATGTTTTTTTAGGATCTGATAAGCGTTCATATAAGAGAGCAACCACAACGCAAAGATGCATCCGTGCAGGTGGAAAACACAATGATTTAGAAAATGTTGGTTATACCCTTAGGCATCACACATTCTTCGAGATGTTAGGTAATTTTAGTTTTGGAGATTATTTCAAAGAGGAAGCGATTAAACTTGCATGGAATTTTTTAACCAATGAGCTTAATTTAGAAAAAGAAAAATTATGGATTTCTGTTTTTAGGGAAGATGACGAGGCTGCAGAAATTTGGTCATCAATCATTGGCATTGATCCAAAAAGAATTGTCAGACTAGATGAAGAGGATAATTTTTGGTCTATGGGGGACACAGGACCATGTGGACCCTGCTCAGAAATTTATTATGATCATGGCGAGCAATATGAAGGCACTCCACCAGGATCACCAGGCGATGAGGGAGATAGATTTGTAGAAATCTGGAATCTAGTTTTTATGCAGTTTAATAGAGATGCTGCGGGTGAATTAACACCATTGCCTAAGCCATCTGTTGATACCGGCATGGGGTTAGAGAGAGTGGCTGCCGTGATGCAAGGCGTTAATTCAAATTACGAAACAGACCTTTTTCTTAACCTTATTAAAGCATCTGAGAACGCTATTCAATCTCCTGGAGAGCCATCGCATAAAGTGATTGCAGATCACATCCGAAGCGTTAGCTTTTTAATTGCCGATGGCATTACCCCCTCTAATGAGGGAAGAGGATATGTGCTTCGTAGGATTATGCGAAGAGCTATTCGTCATGGATATAAGCTAGGTGCCAAGGAACCATTTTTGCATTCATTGGTTGAGCCATTAGTAAAAGAAATGCAATCTGCATTTCCAATGCTAGCAGCCAATCAGAAACACATCGAAGAAACCATTCATAACGAAGAGAATCAGTTTCTTGAAACTTTGGATAAAGGAATTGAGATTTTAGAAAAAGAAATTTCTCACATGGATTCAAATGTGATTCCTGGAAATATTGTTTTTAAACTTCATGATACATTTGGGTTCCCTTTTGATCTTACTGCAGATATTGCCCGTGAGCAGGGATTGAAGCTTGATGAAGATGGATTTAATCAATGCATGGAAGAGCAAGTAAAAAATTCTAAATCAGCAAGTAAATTTAAAAGTGCTCAATTAGATTTATCCTCTATTGAAGAAACTCGGTTTTTGGGTTACGACCAATTAAATGCAGAAGGAAAAGTTTTGGGTCTATGGGAGAATGATCTAAGAGTAGATTCTGTAACTTGTGGTGCAGAGTATTTTCTTGTTTTAGATCAGTCTCCTTTTTATGCAGAATCTGGAGGGCAGGTTGGAGATGAAGGCGAGTTTACTGGCTCCAATGTAAGTGGGCAGGTATTAGATTGCATCAAACAAGGAAAAATCTTTATTCATAAAATAGTTCTTGAAGAAGGTTCATTGAAAATAGGTGACACTTTAAAGCTCTCAGTTGCATCCAATAAAAGAGCTAGCGCAGCTTCCAACCATTCAGCCACTCACCTCATGCATGCTGCATTAAAACATGTGCTTGGCAGTCATGTTGAGCAAAAAGGCTCACTGGTAGATGCTTCAAAGCTTCGTTTTGATTTTTCACACCCTAAAGCAGTTACTAAGGATGAAATCAAACAAATAGAATTATTAGTCAATCAACACACCCTAAAAAATACTGTGGTCAAAACAGAGTTAATGGAGCTTGATCATGCAATAGCATCAGGTGCTGAAGCTATGTTTGGAGAGAAATATGATGATGAAGTAAGAGTTTTATCTATGAGCGAAGGCTTTTCAGTTGAGCTTTGCGGCGGGACCCATGTAAATAGGACTGGAGATATAGGTATGTTTGCAATTATCAATGAATCCAGTGTCTCATCTGGGGTCCGAAGAATTGAAGCTGTGACTGGCTTCAAGGCAGTAGAATTAATGCTTGAGATAAGATCCCAGCTTCAAGATGTTCAAGGCATATTGAATGTTGGCACCCCTCTCATAAGCTCAAAAGTTCAGGATTTAGTTAAGGAAAATAAATCTTTAAAAAAGGGCAAGAAAAATAAAACGAAAACTTCGCTTGATCTTAAGGAAACCATCCATAAGATTGATAATTTTGATTTGGTCCTGATAGAGGCAGATAGTCAAAATATACAAGATTTAAGACAGTTGGTTGATAATGCAAGGCAAGATCAGTTGCAAAGGTGTATTTTAATCTTGAGTTACCAAGGCTCCAAAGTTTTGATGGTTTGTGGTATCACAGATGATATTCAAAGCTCATTAAGCGCTCATGAAGTTATTCAGGCAATCGCAAAAGCATCAAATGGAAAAGGTGGTGGTCGTGAGGATTTTGCTCAAGGAGCAGGCATAACTGAAAATTTTGAAGAATTTGTTAATTCCATTCCTGATATCGTACAATCCATCGCTTAATCTTTAAGCATCAATGATGGAAACAATAGTATTAAAATTTGGGGGTACCTCAGTTGGCACAACTGAGAGAATTTCTGCTGTTGCAGACATTATAAAAACTGCTTGCAACGAAGCACCACCTGTTGTTGTAGTTTCTGCTATGAGTGGAGAGACGAATCGTTTAATTGATTTAGCCAAATCATTCGGCGCCGAGCCAAACAAAAGAGAGTTTGATGCACTCGTTTCTACCGGTGAGCAAGTGAGCGCATCTTTGGTTTCTATTGCCTTGAATCAATTAGGCCTTAAAGCTAAATCACTATCTGCAGCTCAGTTTGGCATGAAGACAACCTCAAATTTTTCTAGAGCAAAAATTCTTGAACTTGATAAGGATATAATTTTTAAAACCATTGAAGATGGCTATATTCCAATTATTACAGGATTTCAAGGAGTCACCAGTGAGGGTGATACCACCACTATGGGAAGAGGAGGAAGTGACACCACTGCAGTGGCCATCGCTGCTGCAATTAAATCTAAGCGATGTGATATTTACACTGATGTTGATGGCATTTATACAACAGACCCAAGAATTGTCCCCAATGCAAAAAAACTTGATTCTATCAATATAGAAGAAATGTTGGAGCTAGCTGGTCAGGGTGCTAAAGTTATGCAGATACGCGCTGTAGAGTTTGCGAATAAATACAAGGTTTTAGTTAGAGTTTTATCAAGCTTTGATTCAGGCTCAGGGACACTTATTTTACAGGAGGAAGAGGGAATGGAAGATGCTGTAATTACAGGTATTGCTTCTCAAAAAGATCAGACAAAATTTACCTTGCATGGAGTTGTTGATACACCTGGTATTGCATCTGGTATTTTAAGCCCTGTCAGTGATGCAGGTATTGAGGTGGACGTCATTGTTCAAAATGTTAGTGTTTCCGGAAAAACAGATTTCACTTTCACAGTTAGTAATTCTGACAGAGCTGAGGTCGAGTCAGTTTTAACAAAAAAAATGCAGGGTATCTCATATGACGAATTAATCATTGACGAAGGGATAGGTAAAGTTTCTTTGGTAGGAGTGGGTATGCGTTCGCATGCTGGAATCGCTAGCACTGCATTTGATGCTTTGGCAGATGCAGGAATCAATATTCAAATGATTAGTACATCAGAAATTAAAATTACAATTGTCATTTCAGGTCATCAACTTGAAGAGGCAGTCAAAACTTTGCATGCAGCATTTAATTTAGGAGACTAATGTACGACTTAATTTTAAAAAATGGGACTTTGGTTAATGAGGGGCAAATCTTTGCATCAGACATAGCTATAAAAGGAAACAGAATTGAAAAAATTGCTTCTTCCATAGATGTAGAAACAAAAAGTACAGTTGACCTTATGGGAAAGTATGTAATCCCAGGGCTAATTGATGATCAGGTGCATTTCAGAGAACCTGGTTTAACCCATAAAGGTGAGATCGCAACAGAATCAAAAGCCGGTCTTGCGGGAGGTGTTACCAGTTATTTTGAAATGCCTAACGTTAACCCAACGACTACAACCAATGAGAATTTAACAAAAAAGTTTCAGTTAGCTAGCACGAAATCTGTTTCTAATTATTCATTTCATCTTGGAGCAAGCAATACTAATATCGAAGAAATTAAAAAAGTAGATATTCACCAAGCTGCAGGTTTAAAAGTTTTTATGGGCGCTTCAACTGGCCACATGCTAGTTGATGATTTGAACGCATTGGATGATATTTTTAATTATTCTCCATTGATAGTCGTAACTCATTGTGAAGATCAAAAAACAGTCGAAAGAAATGAACAACTGTTTCATGAAAAATATGGTGAAGGGGTTTCGCCCGAGCATCATCATTTAATTCGGGATGTTGACAGTTGTTATATCTCGAGTTCTCTGGCCGTAAGCTTAGCCAAGAAATACGATGCGGATCTTCATGTGTTTCATTTAACCACTGAAAAAGAAATGGAATTATTTGCTGCAGGCGAAGCAGATCAAAAGAAAATTACTGCTGAAGTATGTGTTCATCATATGTATTTTAATGACTCGTATTATGCCCAGCTAGGCAATCAAATTAAGTGCAACCCATCGATTAAACAAGAATCAGATAGACAGGCGCTTATCAAAGCTCTCTTAGAAAATAAAATCGATATTATTGCAACGGATCATGCTCCTCATACATGGGAGGAAAAAAGCAAGGCCTACACTGAAGCTCCAGCGGGTCTGCCATTGGTTCAACACGGCCTTCAAATACTTTTAGATTTCTATCATCAAGACATTCTTTCGCTTGAAACCATTGTTGAAAAAACAAGTCATAACATAGCAAAGAGATTTCAGGTAAAAGATAGGGGTTTTATCAGAGAAGGATATTTTGCTGATTTAGCTGTTATAGATCATGAAAAGCCCTATGAAGTTTCGAAAGAAAATATTTTATATAAGTGTGGATGGTCACCGTTTGAAGGACACAGTTTTAAATCCTCTATATTTATGACTATTGTCAATGGCAATATTGCTTTTCAAAATGGAAAGATAAGTGATAATTTGCCATTCGGTATGCAAATAGAATTTGATAGATAGCATTATTTTCTTGTTTTAAAGCGTTATAATTCCTGTTCAAAAATCGGAGAGTTGGCTGAGTGGTCGAAAGCGCCTCCCTGCTAAGGAGGTATATGGGTATACTGTATCGAGGGTTCGAATCCCTCACTCTCCGCCAGCACTTTCAAACCTTATCAATTTAAAGCCTTTCAGGCTTTCTATTTATTAAATAGCAGAGTAGCTGTTAAAATCTTTTAATACATTCTCTTATTCTTTCAATTGCATGAGCCGACTAAATTCAGAAAATCCTGTCTCTGCATTCGAAAATACGCTTGATGATATCTTAGAGTTGCTAGATGAAGATACTCAGCATTTTATTTATTTAACTGGCGCAGCCGGAACTGGTAAAACAACTCTGATAGAGAGAGTTAAAGATGAGTGCTTACTTAAAAAAATGGTTGTTGCTCCAACGGGAGTTGCGGCATTAAACATTGGGGGGAGTACTATTAATTCAGCATTTAGAATTGGCTTTGATACCTTTCCGGTTATTCAAGAATCAAAGGATCCACGTTTTAAAAAATTATTAAAAAACCTTGAGCTACTAATTATTGATGAAATTTCTATGGTGCGAGCACCAATGCTTGATGCTATTTCGGAAACTCTTCAAATACATCGCAATTCATCCAAGCCATTTGGTGGAATACATGTCCTTGCTTGCGGTGATTTATTTCAGTTACCTCCGGTAGTTAAAGAGAATGAGGAAACTGCAATTTTTGAAAGATATGAATCGGTATATTTTTTTAGTGCAGATAATTTTAAAGCCATTGAAAAACCATCTTTTTTTGAATTGGAGAGCTCCTTCAGACAACAAGATGATAAAGAGTTTTATGATTTACTAAATAATGTTCGACTTGGCCAGAACCTTGAAGCCTCGATCAAGAAAATTAATCAGACCTGCCATAATCCTGAATTTAATACCGAATCTTCATTGATTATTACCTCAAGAAAATATCGTGCCGAACAAATTAATGAGGAGATGTTAAATTTGATAGATGGTCCAGCTACTGCTGCAAAATCAAAAGAGCAAGGTGAACTCAATGAAAATGATCTGCCGGCCCCTAGAGAACTTCGTGTTAAAGAAGGTGCCAAAGTCATGTTTATCAAAAATGATCCTGATGGAAGATGGGTGAATGGAACAATTGGGGTTGTGATAGATTGCTCAGATAAAAACAAGAAAGTTATCAAAGTAAAAGTTGGCATAGAGGTATATAAGGTTAAGAGAGAAGAATGGAATAAAGTTAGGTATGTCTATGATGAATTTAATGATGAAATGGAAGAAGAGGTTGTTTCATCTTTTAAGCAATTTCCCCTGAAATTAGGGTGGGCAGTTACCATTCATAAGGCTCAAGGTTTAACCCTTGAAAGTTGCTCTGTTGATCTTGGGGATGGAGCTTTTGCTACCGGTCAAGCATATGTTGCACTCAGTAGATGCAAAACTTTGGACTCCTTGAATTTATATAGAGAACTTAAAGTCAGAGATGCTTTAGTTGATCCAGACATTCAAGATTTTCATGCAGAATATTTTGGATAGTTCTACAATAGAAATATACTTTTAAAATTAAACCCATGGAAAATCTGATCTCTAATATCTCTAAATTTATTATAAATTTTTCTGATTTTGTGTGGGAGTGGAATGCTCCATTTTTAGTTGGCGCAGGAATATACTTTTTTATTTTCTCAAAACTCACTCCTTTTAAATATCTCCGTCATGCCTTTGATTTAATAAGGGGCAAGCACTCAAAGCAAGAAGACATTGGAGAAGTTTCCCATTTTCAAGCCTTAACTACAGCATTATCTGGAACCATTGGTCTTGGGAATATTTCCGGCGTTGCACTTGCTATTGGTTACGGAGGACCAGGAGTAATTTTTTGGATGTGGGTGACTGCAATTGTTGGCATAGCAACTAAATTTTTTACTTGTACCTTATCTGTGATGTATCGAGACGTGGATGAAGATGGGACAGTTCGAAGCGGACCTATGTACATCATTAAAAACGCGCTGCCTAAGTCAATGATGCCATTGGCATATTTTTTTGCAGCCGCTGGCTTAATTGGTGCTTTACCTGGGTTTCAAAGTAACCAGATGGTTCAAATGCTTGAAACTGTACCTATATTTGATTTCAAATACTTTAATTTAATAGCTGGAATAGTTTTAGCTGCAGTCACTGGAGCTATAATTTTTGGTGGCTTAGTAAGAATAGCAAAAGTCTCTCAATGGCTTGTGCCTTCAATGAGCATCTTATATTTTGGCTCTATCATGGTTGCGTTATTATTAAATTTTGATGAAGTCATTCCTGCATTTCAAATTATTATCAAAGATGCTTTTACAGGCTCTGCAGTCGCGGGAGGAAGTGTTATTGCTGTAATTATTATGGGTGTTAAAAGAAGCGCTCATTCTAATGAGGCAGGTATTGGAACGGAGTCACTAGTTCATGGTGCTGCCAAGACCTCAAATCCAGTTAAACAAGGTTTAGTTGCCATGCTTGGACCTATTTTTGATACTTTGATAATGTGCACCTCGACTGCATTATTAATTATCATTTCAGGCGTTTGGTTAAATGTAGACTCAGGTGTTGAGGGTGTTAAATTAACTGCTGAAGCATTCAGCGTTCTTCTTGGCCCCGTTGGATATGCAATTTTACTTGCTTGCGTAGTTAGCTTTGGAGCCAGCACCATCTTTACTTATTCATTTTATGGCTCCGCTTGCGCACAATTTTTATTTGGTAAAAAAGGAGTAAAAGTTTATCAGTGGGTCATTGTTTTCTTTGTTGTAGTCTTTGCAGTAATACCTGTAAAGACAGCCATTGCTGTAATTGATCTGTCATTTGCATTTATGGCAATACCAACATTAGTTTCATCAGTTTGGCTGGCACCAAAAGTGATTGAAAAAGCTAAAGATTATTTTGCAACTTTGGAGCCCAAGACGTCTTCCGTTTAAGTTTATCCGTCTTTTAAAATTTCTCTGGCTGCATTTTTTCCGGGAAGGCCTGTAACACCTCCACCGGGATGAGTTCCTGAGCCACACATATAAAGGGATTTTAATGGTCCTCTATAGTTTCCATAATTCATCAAGGGGCGAGCTGCCCACAATTGATCTAGGGACATTTGTCCATGCATAATATCACCTCCAATAAGCCCAAATTTTTCCTCTAAATCTAAAGGTGACAGAATCATCATTCCTAAAATTGATTCCCTAAAGTTTGGAGCATGTTTTGTTACAGTCTCAATAATAGTATCAGCTGCAGACAACCTGTGATCATGCCAAGATGAACCATCTGGCAGGGCCGGAGAGAATTGTTGACAGAATAAAGATGCAACATGCTTACCCTCTGGAGCTAAAGAGCTATCCAGAGTTGAGGGAATTAATATTTCTATGATTGGCTCTTTAGACCACCCATCACTTTTAGCATCTAAATAGGCTTTATCCATATAATCTAGCGTTGGTGCTATGACAATTCCGCTTTGATGATGTTCAGCCATTTCTTTGCCAGGCAATGCAAGAAAATCTGGTAATTCTGAAAGAGCAACATTCATTCTAAAAGTACCTGATCCGCACTTATAACCATCCATGCTGCGATTAAACTCTGGATCTAGCTCATTTTCTGATATCAACTTCTTGTAAAGCAATTTTGGATTGAGGTTAGAGACTATTCTTTTACCTTTAATAAGATCACCATTCTCAAGTTGAATGCCTTTAGCAACACCATTCTCAATAATTACCTTGTTTACAGAAGCGTCAGTAAAGATTTTCACCCCTTTTTCTCTGCATGCTTTTTCCATGGCCTGAGTAATTGCACCCATGCCGCCCATGGCATGCCCCCAAGCTCCTTTCTCCCCATCAACCTCTCCAAACACATGATGCAATAAAACATAGGCTGAGCCAGGTGTATCTGGGCTAGCAAAATTTCCAACGATTGAATCAAAGCCAAACGCAGCTTTCACATGCTCGCTTTCAAACCATGAATCAAGAAATGAGCGAGCACTTTTAGTAAGAAGATTGTAAACATCTTTGTGCACTTGATTACCTTTGGTGGCTATAGGCCAAAGTTGTAATGCTGTATCCAAAGCAGCCCTTAAACCTTGTTTTGGATTTGGCGGTGTTTTAATTGAAAGATCTCTAAGAACATCAGCAACAGCTTCAAGTCGATCATAATATTCAGGTAATTGCTCAGCATCTTTTTTAGAAAATTTTCTAAACTCTTCTTGTGTTCTTTCCAATCCCCCACCAAGTTTTAAATAAGTTGTTTGATCTAATGGAAGAAAATTTGAGATAGGGCGTTTTACAATCTCTAGCCCATATTCCTTAAGATTCATTTCTTGAATGATTGCTGGATTTAAAAGACTAACTGTATAACTTGCGACCGAATTTCTAAATCCAGGATGAAACTCCTCAGTTACTGCAGCACCTCCTACAATAGATCTCTTTTCGTAGAGATTTACTTTTAAACCTTTTTTTGCCAAATAGTAGGCACAGACCAAACCATTATGTCCACCACCTATTATGATTGCATCTATTAGTTTTTGTTGACGAGGCATGGTTTGGACATTCTTTTTAAAGATGAGAGGGCTTCAAATTCTTGAAAACTTCAATTTCTTCAAATTGCTCAAGCATGCTTTGTGAAATTGAAACCAATGATTGATATTGCCCTCTAGAATCTAGTTTTTCTTCTATGATGCATCCAGAATCAAATAACTTTGAACGAACCGATGCCTGAATGGGAGAAAATTGAACCCATCCTGATAGAAGATTCCCAAATAGGCTCTCGGAAACTATGTTTTTTAAATCTTCAAGACCCTCTCCAGTAACACTTGATATTTTGACCTCAGGATAAAGATTATTTGCTGGCCATATATCTTCATTATTCATTAAATCAATTTTATTTAATGCTCTAATTTGCGGCATGGAAGTAACACCTAATTCCTCAAGAATTAAATCCACTTCTTTGATTTTAATATCTCTATTAGGGTCAGCCGCATCAATGACGTGAATTAAAAGATCAGCAGATGCCAAATCATCCAGGGTAGCTTTAAAGGATTCAACTAATTTGGTAGGAAGATTAGATATAAATCCAACAGTATCGGAAAAAAGCACTGTCTCTGGAGTTTGAAACTTAAAATTTGAGCGTCTTGTTGTAGTATCCAATGTTGCAAATAATTTGTCCTCAGCGTCAAGACCGCCCTTTGTTAATAAATTAAATAGCGAAGTTTTTCCAGCATTTGTATACCCAACCAAAGCAACTAATTTGTTTGTACTTTTTTTTCTGGAGTATCTATTTAAATTTTTTTGATTGTGCTGCTTATCTAGTCTTTTTTTGAGTTGTTTAATTCTGTTTCCTATCAATCTTCTGTCAGTTTCAAGTTGAGTTTCCCCAGGGCCTCTTAAACCTATTCCTCCTTTTTGTCTTTCAAGGTGACTCCAGCCTCTAACTAATCGAGTGGACAGAAAGCTTAGTTGAGCAAGTTCCACTTGTAGTTTTCCGATATCACTTTGAGCTCTGGCTGCAAAAATATCCAAGATAAGACCTGTTCTATCTAACACTCGCGCACATAATAATTTTTCTAAATTTCTTTCTTGAGAGGGCGAGAGCTCACAATCTAAAACAACCAGCTTAATATTTTCTGATTCGACGATATGTTTTAGCTCATCAGCCTTGCCCTTAGTAAGGAAATGACTGGCCGCTACAAAGTTTTGCTTAGAAAAAATATGATGCTCAACTTTTAATCCTGACGATTTAGCAAGCTCAATAAATTCATTAGAGTTAAATTGTTCTAGATGTTCTTGCTGAGATCTTAATAGATCAATTGAAACAATTATGGCTCTTTGATCTTTTGGTTGAGAGGTTTTTTCCAAATTTTTAAAAATATAATCAACGGGGTGATGATTGTCATTGTACTTAATATCAATGCAAAGACATAATTTTTGATTTGCAAATTTACTTCCACTTCTCCACAATCCAATCTTTTAAATAATTAATAGTAAAATATGAAGAATTTATTTCCATATATTGGTAAGACCGTAGAGGTGACAAAAGAAATGTGTGATTTTAACGGCCATATGAATGTAAATTTTATTAAGGAAGTATTTGAGCAGGGGTGGGAATTTACCAACCAAGACTTTGGCTTTAATGATGAATATCTTAAAAGTGGATTTTCCAGCTTTACACTTGAAGATAACTACAGGTTCAAAAAAGAATTCTTACTAGGCGATCAAGTATTTCCTGCATTTAGGCTTTATAACGTAAACGAAAAGCTGTTTCATATGATAGGTGCTTTATTTGATAAAGATGGAATTATTTCAGCAATGTATGAAACGGTTGAGGGTCATATTGATATGAATAAAAGAAAAATTGCGCCAATGAGCTCTGAGCGTCTTGATAAAGTTATAGCTATTAAGCGTGCACATGATCAAACTGGTCCAGTTCCATATGAACTAAGATTAAAAATTAGAGATTTTTGAAATAATTAAGGAGATTTTATGAATGATAAATACGCGCTAGTGACTGGAGCAACTGCTGGTATAGGTTTGGAAATTGCTAAAGAACTTGCCAAACTTGGCAACAATATTATTCTTACAGCAAGAAGAGAGGATAGGCTTAGAGACATATCTATCTTATTGAAAGAGGAATTTGATATTCAATGTGATTATGTAGTAGCAGATTTAGCTGAAGTCTCAGCCCCAGAAAAAATTTATAATTTCTGCAGAGATAGTAATTACACTGTTGAAATCTTGATAAATAATGCTGGTTACAGTATCAATAAAAAGTTTCATGAAACTGACGAGGACGAGGAAGAAAAATTTCTCAGAGTATTAGGCATTGCAGTTGTAGCTCTTACAAAAAAATTTATTCCATCCATGCTGGCGCAAAAACATGGAAAAATTATGATGGTATCTTCCCTTGCCTCTTTCGCACCGCCTTCATCTGGCTGGGGAGCCCTTTATGGTCCTGTTAAAACTTTTGTGAATAGATTTGGAGATGCAATTAATATTAATTATCGCTCTCATGGCATTACTGCTACAAATGTATGTCCAGGATTTACTGTCACAGAGTTTCATTCCGCCAGTGGAATGCAAGATGCTATGGATAAAGTTCCAGCTTTTATGAAAAAAGATTCAAAGACTGTCGCCATTGGAGCTGTGCAAGCATTGATGAATGGTAAAAGTGTTTGGGTGCCAGGATTGCTAAATAAGGCACTGGCATTTCTTTGTAATATTTTACCAACCACTATTGTTATTAAGATGAGCTCAAGATTGGCAGGAGGTCGATATGAGTGAAATTATTAATATTTCAGAAAAAAGAATTCTGCCAACATTTTTATTATTTCTAGTTTTGTCTTGGCCTCTAGGAGCTCATAGGTTTTTTTTAAGACGTTATGCCTCTGCTATCTTATTTATCATTACAATCGGTGGTTTTGGTATTTGGTGGATAGTGGATTTCATCCTAATAGTAACTGGTTCAATGAAAGACGATGAAGGAAAATTAGTTAAACTTTGGGTTGATTAAGCCTGATTCAAAATTGCATCAGCCACAAAAGCATTGTCTTTTCTTTCTTGTCCAAATGTAGAAACAGGCCCATGTCCTGAAATGAATAATATTTCTTCTCCAAGTGGCCAAAGTTTTTTAGTGATTGAATCTAATAAGTCTTGATGGTTTCCCCTGGGCAAATCGGTTCTCCCTATTGATCCTCGAAATAAAACATCTCCAACTGCAGCTAGTTTTGACTCAGGATGATAAAAAACAATATGTCCAGGCGTGTGTCCTGGACAAAAAATAACTTTTAAGACTTCATTACCTAGCTGTACTTCATCTCCATCTTCAAGCCATCTATCAGGGGTGCAATTCTGAGCTTCCATGCCAAACATTTTTCCTTGAGATTCAAGTGATTCAAGAAGAAACAAATCCTCTTTGTTAGGACCTTCAATCTGTAATGAAAGGATCTTTGCAAGCTCAGCAGCTGCGCCAGCATGATCGGCATGTCCATGAGTAAGAAAAATTTTTTCAGGTATTAATTCATTATCTTTTGCTGCGCCTAAAAGAATATCTATGTCTCCGCCTGGATCAATGAAGGCACATTTTCTTGAAACTTCACAATACAAGATGGGTGCATTTTGTTGGAAGGGTGTTACCGGGTGAATTAATGCTTTGATTAGTGACATAGATCTATTTTATAGAATTTATCTCCAAGAATGGATACTTTCTCAATTTTCATGATAGTTCGTAATTAATAAATGAATAATTATGTATAAATAAATTGAATGATAGAATTAACAATGAAAACATAAGATATCGATATATTTTTTTACTGAGGAAGCAAAATGAAAATTCAATCTTTAAGTTATTTGCTTGTAGAAACAACTAACCTGCAGGAGTGGGCTGATTATGCTAAAGATGTTGTTGGCCTTATGAAAAATGATTCTCTGAGTGATGAGGAGAATCTTTATCTTAGAATGGATGAAAAATCTTTTAGATTTCATATTAAAACCGGTGATTCAAAGAAGTTTCTTGCTGCTGGTTTTTCTTTAGCTGATAAGACTGCTTTCGACGAGGCTAAGGCTAAGCTAGACCAAGCCAACATTGATTATGAAGATTTGGGTGATGAAATAGCAAAATTAAGATGTGTAGATGAGTGTATTGGACTCCTTGATCCAGCAGGCAATAGGTTGGAGTTATCTTATGGAAGTAAAGATTCACCTGAACCATTTGTATCAACGCAGAACATAAAGGGCTTTATTACAGAGGGACTGGGTTTTGGCCATGTGGTTTTCGCAGCACCTGAATTAGAGCCTGCACATAGATTCTATATAGATATATTAGGCTTTGGAGACTCTGATTATATGAATTTTCCAATGGGGCCAGCTCCTGATGCACCTGAAGTGAAGTTAAATTTTATGCACTGTGACAATCCAAGACATCACACAGTTGCTTTATATGAATCTCCCATACCGCCATCAGGACTGATTCATACTATGGTGGAAGTTAATGATATTGATGAGGTGGGTCATGGTCTTGATAGAGCTTTGCAGAATAATATCCATATATCTTCTTCGCTAGGCAGGCACTCAAACGATATGATGGTTTCATTTTATATGCAGACTCCTTCTGGTTTTGATTTGGAATTTGGCTATGATGGATGGCAAGTTAACTGGGATAATTTTGAGATGCAAAAGAGCAAGATACCAAGCTTCTGGGGCCATGCCTTTTCACCTCCAGAAAATTAGAAATGGATAAATTAGTTTCATATCAAGATTTTGTTGATCAACTCTCTGATGGAATGACCATTGGTGTCGGTGGATGGGG